>Ga0114931_10004167_pt1 | contig 18078 bp, 17 predicted proteins | sample 2SBtaG_FD_89579 | JGI IMG/M metagenome (GOLD analysis project Ga0114931, IMG submission 89579) | Deep subsurface microbial communities from Kolumbo volcano to uncover new lineages of life (NeLLi) - 2SBTROV14_V59a metaG | ecosystem: Environmental > Aquatic > Marine > Volcanic | place: Kolumbo...
CTTCAAACGACATAGCGTCTCTTCTCGTTCCCTACAGGATGCCGATCTTTTTCGTGGTGTCCTATCGGGGTTGCGAAGGGGAAGACGCCGTGCAGCACCTGACCACTGGTCAGGCAACCGAACGCCTACTCGAATTATTCGGTTTTCCGTTTGAGGTTTTCGAAAATCAAAATCTGGAAAATCTCACGCAGTCGCTGTTTGAGACAATGCGCAAGGTAGAGCTTCCGACCTTCCTTCTTCTCAAAAGGGGCTGGCACCAATGAACAGACAAGAAGCAATCGAAGTCATCATGACAACGATCGGCGCACAAGACGCGGTTGTTTCCACCACCGGATTGATCTCTCGAGAAATCTTCGAGAAATTCGATTCGGAGAGGAATATCTATGTCCCCGGTTCCATGGGGCTCGTGTCTTCAATCGGACTCGGGCTTGCTATGACACAACCAACAAAAAGAGTTGTGGTGATTGATGGAGACGCAAGTCTCCTCATGAACCTCGGCTCCGTTGTCACTGTCGGGAACAAGCAGCCGACAAACTTGCTTCACATTGTCCTCGATAACGGAGCTTATGCTTCGTGCAGCGAGGAACAATCAATGTCCAACACTGCCAAACTTGATGTGCTGGCGGGCGAAGTTGGCTATCAATACGTGCGAACAGTAGATAGCCAAAACGGCCTGAAACGTGCCATAATGGAATTCGGACGAGGTCCCGGATTCATTCTTACAAAGATTGAACTCGGCGGCCGTCGCGATTTCCGCCGTCCACTAGAACTCGCCGCGATTAAGAGCAGATTTATGCTGTTCTTCACACGGTAAGCACAAAGAGGTCAACTATGATGTTCAAAGGCAAAAATATCTTCAACGCGTCGTTCGACGTGTTCGCCGAGACATACCACTCGGTTCGTCCCGGATATCCTGCGCAACTCTACGCGGATATCAAGGAACTGTGTGGTCTCGACAGCGCATCGCGACTTCTCGAGATTGGTGCTGGCAGCGGTATTGCCACGGTTGAACTTGCCAAGCTCGGCGGCAAAATCGTGGCCATCGAACCCGGCAGTCATCTCGCGGCAATCGCTAGAAAACAGACTGAAGGACTGCCGAACGTCGAGATTCTAGAAGGAACCTTTGAGAGTTTTGAGTCGTCGGATCGTTTCGACGCAATTCTAGCGTTCACGGCCTACCACTGGATCGACGAAGGCATCAAGCACCGCAAGGTTCTTGGTCTCTTGGATGACACCGGTAGTCTAGTGCTCGTCTGGAACAGCTTCTTTCTTTCGGACTCGACGATGACCGCCGAGGTGAACAGAGCTTACAGCGAGTGTCTTCCGGACGTATATCCTGACGAGTCATCCGTTGCGGAGGTGAATGAAGGAGTGCTCGCCAAGCTCCACCGCCGGGAGCAGGAAGTGGTTCAAAACTCCTTGCTTTACACCGTCGCCTTGCGCAAGTACTATACGGCGTACAACTACAACGCCGAGACGTATCCAAAACTCCTCAACACTTTCCCGAAGGTCGTGGAAGTGCCTGAGGAGCAACGTAAGAAATTCTTCGCGCGGATTTCGGAGATTGTGGGACAGCGTGGCACGATTGCTGTGCCCATTCTCACTACTCTGATCGTCTGCAAGAAGAAAAGCGGTTTTCTTCACGCCATCGCCAATCCAAAAGGAGGTAAGTGATTCTCACTATAGAGTATGTGGCCTGTCTTGCAGAGCGTTATCACATACCTCTGGAAGACGTTCTTTTCATCGCTCTCAACATCAACGGCGTTAATCTTGAGTGCGATTACAACAGAATGCGGATGGCCTTCCGGCTAACTGACAGCAAGTTGTTCGAGTACGCCAAGCAACGAGGCGAACTTGACTACTACTTCGCTCTGCCGGTGGACCAAGACAGCCCCTTTGCCATCGTCGATAACATTATGCTTTTGCAGAATACCGTTATCGGTCAGGCAATCGGGGCGACGGAGGACATCTGCGATTCTCACTATTCGCGCAGGAAGGGAACATCGCTGAACATTAACCCGAACTCGCGAACCTCATGTCACGGCTGCCAGTTCTGCTATACGGCGTACCAAATTCCCTACGACAGGAAGCGGCTGAAAAGTGATTCTGATCTTAGGGAATTCTTCGAGGATTGGATGACCAAGTACGGCTTGACCGACTTGTCTCAACTGATCCAGGTATCGGTCGTGACCGGCTGTTACGAGAGCGGCGAAGCGGTTTGTCATTTCCTGGTTACGCTAAAGAAAGTGTTGCGGGAATATCGATTCGCCGGGAAGATATTCTATCTTGGTTCGCAAATCGCGACGCAAGAGCAGTTGAGAAGCGTTGCCGAGATTCAGCCGTTCGGTATCTGCTTCTCCCTGGAGACATTTGAACGCCGCGAACTGCTGAGAAAAGACAAGAGAGCACTCAGTCTGCAGGATGCTTGTGAGTTAATGGATTTCGCCCGGAGCTTGGGGTGCGAGGTGAATTTCTCCTACATTGTGGGGATGGAGCCGTTGCGAGTGATGGAGTATCACTTCAACTGCCTTAGGGAACGTATAAACAAGTTCCCTACCATCAACACATTGCAGTTACACAAGTATCACCAAGCAACTTTGCGGGATCCTGAGGCACATTGTCTTGACTACTATCTGAATGCTCGGCAGATTCTCGAACGGATCTTCGGGCAGACAAACCTGAGGCCGCTTGTCTGGGAGGATTACCGAAGCTTGTGGTTCTTGACCTTCGACAAGGAGGAACTCCATGGGATTCGAACTCCTTAAGTTCTTTCTACTGGGGTTGCGTTGTTAGATGGATAGCGCAACCCCTTTTCTTTGCTCTTACGAGAACGGAGGCAAATGACAATATGAAAAAGAGAATTGGTTTCGAGTATTGTAAAGGCATTGCGGGTGAGGAAGTGCCATTTGCGATTTTCCTGAATTACTCCAATGAAAAGGAAAAGTCGTCGGGAATTCTTGGGGGAATCCTGTCTAGGCTACTTGTCAGAGAAAAGATGATCTTGCTTGACATTGGTAGCGGTAGCGGCGAATATCTGCGCTTGGCGTTGAACAAGGTGAGGGATCTTAAAGAGGTATCCGCAACGCTTCTTGAACCAAGTCCGGATTTGGCGAGAAAACTGCGTAGCGCCAGAAAGCTTTTCCCTCGTACCGTGTCCGTGGATATCGTCGGCGATACCTTTGAAAATTTCACGACTGCCACGCTGTTCGATATCATTCTGGTGTCTCACGTGCCTCTGGCAAAAGATAACATTACCAGATTGCCGGGGATTTATCTCAGGATGTTAAAACTACTTAAACCCGACGGCCACTTGGTCATTGTCCTCAGAGGAAAAGACGACGTTCACAAGTTCAGAAACCGCTTCAAAACCAAAATCATGGGCCGAGATTATTACTCCCTGACCATTGACGACGCCGAGGCGGTGTTCCAAAAAATCGCCGAGCAATTGCCGTTGCGGATTGAAAAGTTCAGCGTCAAAGCAAGTTACATCTGCCATATCCTGACGATATGCAAGATGTAATCTCGGTTGTGGAATTTCTTCTCAACACAAATTGGAAAGATATTCCGGCCGAGATTCGTGATTCGATACTGGACGATATCCGTGGAAGGAATGGGCTTCTTCGGCAGATCGACGGCTTCTTGATGGTGAAAAAGATTCACCATCGTAAGAGGCACTAACCCCTAATTGTCATCTGTGCAATTAGGGGTTCTTTTTGTCCAGCCCGTCCGCAATTTTGGCGAGCGGGCAAAAAATTTTCCCGCCTCCAGACCCCCGAAAAATTTTTTGCCTGCGAGCCATAAGCCGCGCGGAGCGCGGCTTGGGGTGGGAAGCGGCTCGTCTTTGCGTCAGCAAAGAAACAAAACTCGTAAAATTTTCTTTCCTTTTTTGAAAAAGTTTTGCGCGCGCCCTCTAAAAATGATGAGAAATTTTGCGGGCTTTGCGCTGTCGTCAGGCGACAGAGCCGCGGGGCGGGGTGGCGCGGCACGCGCGCCACTATTCAATCGTCCTAATTTTTGCTAAAATGGGTTCGTAGAAGTGGTTATCGAATTAGAAATTTACCTGTCCATGGTGTACCGATTACTTATAGTTCTCTCTGCGAAGCAGTTTATTGTGCAAAATAGCTCTTAAAATATGCTAAATAAAATTTTGAAAGTTGTTCATTTTTTGGGTTTAGTGATTTTTGTTGCAAGTGTTGCAAGTGTTTTCTTTACAACATATCGCTCCAGCTTGTTCATTTTTATTATTGTTGGTTTCGCCCTTATAGCATTAGCGATGAATTACAAAAATAATGGAACTGAAAGAAATGCTTGGGATGTTTGGTTTTTCAGCATGCCGGGAGTAATAGTCGCACTTTTCTTTGTTGGGATTTTAGGTGAAGCGAATGATCCAGACATCTGGAGGTGGGTTGCTATAGCACTTGGAGGAGTGGCCGGGTTAGAATCGTTGAGTTCAATAGTAAAAACGTTAAAAAGTTGACTTGACTACTACCATTCCTGCAACCTCTCTCCTGCGAGCGGGCAAAAATGGAGGGGGCGATGGGGGAGCGAATTGGAGTTTTTCAAGAATTCTTGTAAAGGAGAGGCATGTGATAAGGCTCTGCGAGACGATCCACAGACTCAATAATAAGCATCATCTACTTCCTTGCAAAAAATTTCTTGCGCAAGGACGGCCCGGTAAGGATGGTGAGGGGAGGTGAGTTGATCTGCCAGGAAATGCCGTATCAGGCTTGTAATAAGTCCGGTATTGAAAAATATTAAGCTTAAATTAAGTGCGTTTATAAAAATGAACGTTCATTTGAAAATAATGAACGTTCATTTTATTAAGTTGTCCACATTGTGAATAACTTAGGTTTTAACTTTTTTAAAACTGTGGGGTATAATGACTTCAAGTGGCAGTGAGTGGATAAATATGGGGATAAGCCTTGATTCTGGGGACATTTTCCTAAAAAGATAAACGAAACAAAATATTTTTAAATTGTTTGTCATCAAATAATCAATTAAACGCGTTATGTTTATCGGAGAATATCAACACAATTTGGATGGCAAGGGACGATTGGCGATTCCTAAAAAGTTTCGCGGTAATCTTTCCAAGGGAGCGATCATCACGCGCGGTCTTGATAGTTGTTTGTTTATTTTTACGGCCGGTGAATGGAATAAGTTGGCGAAAAAATTAGTCGCGTTGCCGTTGGCTCAATCTAACTCTCGCGCTTTCGCTCGTTTGATGCTGGCCGGCGCCATGGAAGCGCAAGTTGATTCCCAAGGACGAATTCTGGTTCCGGAATATCTTCGTCAGTACGCCAATCTCAAGAAAGGAATAATAATTGCCGGACTTTATTCCCGGATTGAGATTTGGGACGAAACCCGCTGGAAGCAATACAAGGCGAAAACCGAATCCGCCAGCGATGAGATTGCCGAGCGGTTAAGCGAGCTCGGAATCTGATGGGGCACATACCAGTTCTTTTAAATGAAGTAATAAGAGTTCTTGATCCCAGGCCCGGAGAATTTTTTATTGACGGCACTTTCGGCGCTGGCGGCCACGCAAATGCCATTAAGGAAAAAATAGAACCAGGCGGGTGCTTGCTGGCGATTGATTGGGAAAAAACCGGTGAAAACTTTACCGACTTGCCGGAAATTTTAGAGCAACGCGGACTGGGAAAAGCGGATGGGTTGCTGATTGATTTGGGATTCTCCAGCGAGCAAATTAATCCGCCGGCTGGCGAAGGCCGAGGTTTCAGTTTCCTCCGCGATGAACCGCTTATCATGACTTACAGCAGTGAAGAAAAACCCGTGCGGGAGATCATTCGGGAGCTGAACGAAAAAGAATTAGCCGACGTGATTTTTAAATATAGCGGGGAACGATTCTCAAGGCGAATCGCCAAAGCGATTAAAGACGAACTGCGAAACGGAGAAATTAACACGACCGGTAAATTGACGGAAGTTATTGTCGGGGCCGTACCGAAAGGATATGAGCGCGGGCGGATTCATCCGGCTACCAGAACATTTCAGGCGCTCCGTATTTATGCCAATCGCGAATTGGATAATCTGGAAAAACTTCTTCAAAATATTTTGACCGTGGTCGGACCCGGCGGCCGAGCCGCCATTATCTCATTTCATTCACTGGAAGACCGGATCGTGAAAAATTATTTTCGAGATTACGCCCGGGAAAATAAACTCGAAATTATTACCAAGAAACCGATTATTGCTACCGCGGAAGAGATACGCATCAATCCCCGGGCGCGTTCCGCAAAATTACGAGCCGCTCGTATTAAAAATTAACTCAATAAACATTCAAAACGATGACAATTATCCAACCGCATAAAAATAAATATAAAAGCGATAAAGTGATGCTGGCGAGCGTCGCGGTTATTATCAGTATGGCGATTCTAAGCGTCTTTTTCTATAACGCCAATGTTGATTTAGGATACCTGAGGAAAACCATCAAAAAAGATATCACCGGGACTGAAGCGGAAAACGCGGAATTGCAAGATGATTTATATCAAAAACTTGATTTCAAGAATGTCAATGAATTGGCGGTTAAACTTGGCCTGATTAAAGAGAACTCTCCTAAATACTTATTAGCTTTTCAGCCGTCAGAGTGATGAAGCAATGGCGCCTCACATTCATACTTGGCGTTTTGGCGCTGTCTTATGTTGTCCTGGGTTGGCATGTTTATGATCTGCAAATTAACAATGGCAATTACTATTTAGCTCAAGCCGAAGCGCGCGCCAATAACAACATCGCGCCGCTTTCCAAACGCGGCCGGATTTATATTAACGATAAAACCGGTGTTCGCATTCCAATCGCCGTTAACCAAAACTTTCCGGTGGCGTTTACCGTTCCTAAAGAGATTAAAGATCCTCCGAAGGCCGCGGCGGCAATCAGTAAAATACTTAATGTTGACCCGAAAGAAACCGCCAAAGTATTGGCAAAGGGAAAAGATCCTTACGAACCACTGCTTGAAAATCAAAAAATTTCAAAAGACCAAGCTCAAGCGATTAAAGCCCTGGCCCTTCCCGGTATTTATACGGAAGACAAACCCTTCCGTTTTTATCCTTTCGGGCGTTTGGCGGCTCATGTGATCGGCTTTGTCGGTCCCAGTAATCAAGACAATAGTGAAGAGGGCCGCTATGGAATAGAGTTAATAAAAAATGATTGGCTTAAAGACGGCGGTGATATTGATTTAACGATTGACCGCAACGTTCAGGCGCAAGCCGAAAGAATTCTTAAGAATCTTGTTGACCGTTACCGGGCGGCCGGCGGAACGGTTGTTGTTGAAGAGCCGAAGACGGGAAAAATCATCGCCTTGGGCAATTATCCGGACTTTGATCCGAATAATTATTCCCAAGCGGATATTGGTACTTATTTGAATCCGGCTTTGCAATCTGTTTATGAACCGGGTTCGGTATTCAAACCGATTACAATGTCCATTGGTCTGGACACCGGCGCCATTACTCCGGATACAACCTATTACGATTCCGGCAAGTTGGAATTAAATGGATATACAATAAGGAATTGGGATTTGAAAGCGCACGGCAAAACCACAATGACGGAAGTTATTGAACATTCTATTAATACCGGCGCGGCTTTCGCGGTCCGAAAAATCGGACGTGAACCTTTTTATAATTATTTGATTAAATTCGGGCTTGACCGGAAGACGGGTCTGGAACTACCCGGAGAAACTCACGGCAATTTAAGCAATTTGGTTGATAATCCTCGAGATATCAATTTTGCCACCGCCTCGTTCGGCCAGGGCGTGGCGGTAACACCAATGGAATTAATCAGCGCTTTTGCGTCCATTGCCAACGACGGCGTTCTAATGAAACCTTATATTATTGAAACAACCGGTCCCGAAGCGGTGCGTCGGGTAATTTCTCGCGAGGCGGCCAACAAAGTAACGGCAATGATGGTCTCGGCGGTTAGAAAAGCGCGGGTTGCCCAGATTGCCGACTATACCATTGCCGGTAAAACCGGTACCGCTCAATTGCCTGATTTTAATAGGGGCGGTTATTCCAAAGACTTTATCCATACTTTTGTCGGCTTCGCGCCCGCCTCCGATCCGCGATTCGTAATTCTTATTAAAATAGATAAACCTCAAGGAGTTGTTCTTTCCGGACGGACGGTGGTTCCGGCATTTCGTAATTTGGCGGAATTTCTTATCAATTACTATTCTATTCCACCGGACAATCTAAAGGTTCCGGATTAATAATGCGGTCATTGATGCGAAAATTGTTGCGGGGGGTTCTGCGCCTTTTGGCGGTCCTTATGATTAATAAATTCAAACCCGGGATTGTGGGGGTAACCGGCAGTGTCGGAAAAACTTCCGCCAAGCGGGCGGTTTTCGCGGTCTTGCGCTGTTACCGCCGAGTAAGAGTGTCTAAAGGAAATTTGAATAACGAATTCGGATTCCCCCTGACGATTTTGGGGGATTGGTCGGAAAACGATCTTAATCTGGTCAGCCGGGGCCGGCCGCCGGGATCCGACAGGATTAAAAAGGCGATATTCTGGTTTAAGGTTATCGTCGCGGCGATTCTTAAACTCATATTTTATTCGAGGCGAGCTTATCCGGAGGTGCTGATTTTGGAATACGGCGCGGACCGGCCGGGGGATTTAAAATATCTTCTGGAAATAGCGAAACCGCACATCAGTATTGTAACGGCGGTGGGCGACATACCGGTACATGTGGAGTTTTTTGAAAATCCGGAAATGGTGGCGCGAGAAAAGGAACAACTTGTGGAAACTCTGCCGGCTACCGGCGTTGCGATTCTGAACGCCGATGATCCGCGCGTCCTGAAAATGAAAGACAGAACCGCGGCGCATATTATTTCCTACGGCTTTTCTTCAGAGGCGCAGTTAAAAATATCTAATTTCAATTATCGCCTTGATCAGAAGAAGAATATCAGTATTTCATTCCGGCTTGATTATGGCGGCAGTTTTGTTTCGGTAAACCTTGACGGCTTGGTCGGTAAAGGCCAAGCTTATGCCGCCGCCGCCGGCGCGGCTGTCGGTTTGGCGTTCGGCCAGAGCTTGATAAAAATTACGGAAGCGCTCCGTTACGTTAAGTCGCCGCCGCATCGCTTGCGTCTTATTCCGGGGATTAAACAAACAACGGTTATTGACGATTCATACAACGCCGCGCCGGCATCAATGCGTCTAGCGCTTGAAACAATCAAAGAGCTTAAATCAAAACGTAAAATTGGCATTCTCGGAGATATGCTGGAAATAGGAAAATACACGGCGGTCGCTCATGAAGAGGCGGGGCGTCTTGCCGCGAAAACGGTGGATGTTCTTGTTACCGTCGGGCCGCGCGCGAAATTTATCGCCAAGGCGGCGCAAAAAAACGGTCTTGCCAAGAAAAATATTTTTTCTTTCAATAAAAATAAAGAAGCAATCCCGATCGTCAAAAAAACACTCCGGAAAGGGGATTTGGTATTAGTCAAAGGATCCCGGGCCGTCGGCCTGGAAAAAATTGTTGATGCTCTTGAAATCGGTAAGCGGATAAATAATAAATCGGAATAGTGCTCTTACGGGGAGTTGAACCCCGGTTTCCGCCGTGAGAGGGCGGCGTCCTAGCCACTAGACGATAAGAGCGACTTAAGTAACATACCGATTTTCATTGATTTTTTCAATAGTTTCATTTACAATATCTGTGTGAGTTATGGTAAACATAGCTTTCCGTGCCGGTATTTAGAAAAGATAAAGAAAATTTCTTTTATTATTTCATCATTTGCCATGGTAGCTCAGTGGTAGAGCGAGGGCTTGAAGAGCCCTGCGTCGGGGGTTCGATTCCCTCCCGTGGCACCAAAACAAAGGGCGGATGATTGGTTGTATTATTGACTCAATGGCAGGCAGAGTTTGTATAGAAACGAGTTAGGCGACATACATTTTTATCTTTTTGATAATAAAGAGGTTTTCCGCTTCGCTTTAAAAATAAGGAAGCAAAACAAATTTTTTTTTATTTTTAGAGGGGAAATAAGGTGTTTTCTCCGCTATGCTACGAAAACAGATTTTATAAATTTTTGATATAAAGTATACTAAAGATATACGATAAAATTAAGGAATTATGAGTACAGTATCTCAACAAAATAATTTGGTAAATATACAAGAAGCCTGTCGTTGGGCAACGGAATTTTTGCGTCGAGAAATTTCTCCGACAAATATTTCATACCTTATTCAATATGGAAAAGTGAAAAAATACGGAGAAAACGGAAGCACACAAGTTAATATCAATGATCTCAAAAAATATTATCAATCATTTAATGGAAAAAGAGAGGTACAGTGGAAACAAAAATTAGGAGATGATTTAAATTGGGAATTATCCTTTGACAATATCCGAGAAAAAGATAGCACAAAACATGTTCACAGACTTCATCCATATAAAGGAAAATTTATCCCTCAGCTCGTTGAATATTTTTTGGATGACCACATTGATGATTTTAAGACGCAAGTATTTTTTCAAAAAGGTGATATTGTATTAGATCCATTTTCTGGCTCTGGCACAATGCTGGTACAAGCAAATGAACTTAACATGCATGCGATTGGTGTTGATGTTTCAAAATTTAATTGCACTATCACCGATTCAAAACTTTTAAACTATGATTTTAATTTATTGATTCAAGAAGTTAATACTCTCAAAAAAGCAATTCAAAATTTTGAAACAAAAAACAATATTGAGCAATTTGAAAGAGAGCTTTTAAGTGAACTTACAAAATTCAACAAACAATACTTTCCATCTCCACAATTTAAAAGAGATGTTTATACAAACAAAATTAATGAAGATTCTTTTAGTAAAGAAAAAGAAGTTGAATTTTTGAAAATTTACAATAATCTTGTAAAAAAATACAAAATTAAATTGCGACAAAACAAAAACGATAACTTTCTTGATAAGTGGTATATAAAAAATACGCGTGATGAAATTGATTTTGCTTTTGAACAATTAAAAAAAGTAAAAGACAGAAAAGTAAAAAGGATTTTAGCAATTGTTTTAAGCCGTACAATTCGTTCGTGTCGTGCAACAACTCATTCCGATTTGGCAACACTCAAAAAACCACAGCTTACAGCGTATTATTGCTTTAAACATAAAAAAATATGTAAGCCACTTTTTTCTATTAAATATTGGTTTACACGATATGCAAACGATACAATTTCAAGATTGAGAGAATTTTCACGAATTAGAACAGATGCAAATTGGATGACTATCTCTGCGGATTCTCGCACTGTTGATATTTTTGGTGAAATAGAAAAAAGAAGTCTAAAGTTTTCTAAACTTTTACAAAAACAAAAAATTCGCGGAATTTTTTCATCTCCGCCATATGTTGGACAAATTGATTATCACGAACAACATGCGTACGCGTACGATTTATTTGGTTTTGAGCGTAAAGATGAACTAGAAATTGGTCCGCTTTACAAAGGTAAAGGAATAGAAGCGCGCGAAAGTTATACCAACGGAATTGCAGAGGTTTTACTCAATGCTCGTAAATTTATGGTTGATGATTTTGATGTTTTTTTGGTGGCAAATGATAAATGGGGTTTGTATCCATATATTGCCAAAAAAGCAGGAATGAAAATTGTTAATCAATTTAAACGACCTGTTTTGAACCGAACTGAACGTGATAAAAATCCGTATGCGGAGATTATTTTTCATTTAAAAACAATATAATTATGGCATTATCAAAAAATTTACAATCTGAAGTTTATGAATTTTTGAAAGCAAAAATTCTGAAAAAGATTGATGACTACAATCTGAATGATGAAGATTCATCAAAACCGTTTCAATATGCTCTTTTTACAAAAAAAGGATATTTGGCGAAAGGTTTTATCCACGGGTGCGAAACAGCACTTGGAAATTGGCATGAATCAATTGCAAAAATCATTGCAAAAGAAAATTTCAAAACAGCAAAAAAATTGCAAAATTCTACAAAACTAAAAGGAAAAATTACTCGTAAAGCACAACGAACATTTGAAAATATTTTGAGTGATCTTGATAGCGTTGTTCGTGAACCAAATCATAAATCAGAGAGTGAAGAAATCTTTACTGCTAGTCAAGAAGACGGACAAACTGAAGATAGAATACAAACAGTTGATTTATTTTTGGAACGCGAAAATGGAGAAGAAATTTATTTTGAAATAAAAGGACCAAAGCCAAACAAAAATGAAATGCGTGCGGCAAAAAGAGATTTACTGGAAATTTTAGCAATGCGAGCACAGGAAGGTAAAAAAGTAAGAATTTATCTAGGAATGTATTACAATCCATATTTTCCAAAAGAGTACCAGCGTTGGACTTGTCTCAAATTTTTCGATAAAGGCAATGATTTTTTAATCGGGAAAGACTTTTGGGATTTTCTCGGTGGTAAAGGTGCATATGAAGAATTAATTAAAATTTATGAACAAATTGGAGAAGAAATTAGACCAGTTTTAGATGCAAAATTTAAAAGCATTGCGAAAGAATACGAAGAAAAAGAATAAGGAGTTTTGGAATCAATAATTTTAAAAATATGCAATATTCAAAAACATTATCATTAAATTGTCCCCATTGTGATACAAAGTGTCAATTTATAGTTATTGAGCAGGGACATCAAAAATGTGTAAGTGATAACAAGCATCATATTCCTTTTATTTGTACAAATTGCCAAGGTTTAATTGCAACAAAATGGAATACTAGGCAGGATTGTGATCCTAATATTTTTCGTAATAATCCAAGCGGTTATGGTGCAATGTTAGATATTTATTATCCAATTGTTGGGGATTGGAAACCAAGAGTCAATTTACAACTTATTACAAACGAAAAAGTAAGAACAGATTTTAAAGAAGCAATAGATTGCTACAATAACGGATTTTACAATGCTTGTATGCTAATGGCTCGTCGTGCAATCCAACAAGAAATGATTGATAAAAAAGCTAATGGTAAAAATTTATACCAACAGATTGAATCAACGGGCATATCAGCAAAACTAAAAGCTCTTTTACATAAGGTAAAAAACTTCGGGAACAATGGTGCGCATCCTGATTTTTGTTTGTTTGATGAAAAAGGAATTGAAATTACTGACAAATATGGATTCGCAAAATTAAGTTTAGAATTTTTAGATAGATATTTTGCGGACGAATATGAAATAGATTCTCTAGTGGAATCTGCTCCTAAAAGCGAAAAAGAGCTTGAAGAGTCTAAAAAAGAATAATAAGGAGTTTTGGGCTACGGGCATTCACCCCTTAATCCCCTTTGCCCTTCGCCCAAAACAGAAAAATTTTGTTTTGCATTTAATAATAAAAGCTACGTGGGAAACAGTTTATGGAAGAAAAAGATAAAAAATGTACGCTAAAGGCACGTTGCACTCTCACTCCGCTATCGCTCCGTTCGCTCGCCTAACACAGTATATGCGGTTCGCTCGTTGCACTTCGCTCTCTCATATTTTGCTTCACTCCGTTCCGCAAAACATCGCATATACTAAACATTAAGTGAAATTGCTACTGGGTCGCCTAGAAAATTTTATAATGTTCACTAATATCAGTATTAATTATGATAAACTATGAAGATCAAAAACAAATTGAAGAAGCGATTAAATTTCTGGTTTTTGCAATCCATGAATCAGGACATAATCCAAAACCTGTAATTTTACATAGTATTAGGGTCGGGCTTCATCTTTCCGATTTAGGATACGATAAAGATATTGTGGTCGCAGCCATTTTGCATGATGTTATTGAAGATACTGCTACAAAAATAGATGAAGTAAGAGCAAAGTTCGGTGATAAAGTCGCAAAGTTGGTTGAATCAAACAGCTTTGACAAATCCATTGCCGACAAAACGGAGAGATATAAAGAAAATTTTGCTCGTTGTCGCAAAGCTGGTAAAGATGCTTTAATCGTCAAAGCTGCTGATTTTTTTGATAACGCTGATTATTATGGCAAAGCTTCAACCAATGAATTGGCAAAATGGCTGCTTGAAAAATTGAAGTATTTTATTGACAATTCCAAAGAAGAGTTAAAAGATGAAGCCCTCTACAAAGAGTTGGTGAAGAAATACCAGAGGATTGCAAAAACCTAAGTTTGCCCTCCGCCCAACGCTTCAGGGACGCTGCGTTTTCGCTTCACTGCGTTCCGCAGAACATCTCATACTCAGAAACGTTAAACGAAACTGCTACTGGGTCGCCTAGAAAATTTTATAATGTTTTCAAATTCTATGCCTTATCCTCACATTACTTTCCGTAAAAATACAAAAAAAGATTTTGAAACTCTGCACGCCTTTATAAAAGATGCCAAATATGACAATGGCAGAAATTTGAATTGGGCAGTGTTTAAAAATTACCCGGATCTAGAAATACATTTTGATAAAAATCAAAACTACAAGATAAAAAATGAAAAGGCACTACGCTATTTTATTCACAGCATATATCACAATAAATCGAAGACTATGGATCGCGCTTTGGCGCAGCATAAAAAACGCTGGGAGAAAATTTCGCCCATATTCGTTTCGCTAGTTGATGAACTTTTTAGCAACCGCAAATGGCCACGAGGCAAATACATCGCCTTTGGCACAATTTGGGGTATGTATCCGCGTTTTCTAGAAGATAAAACATTCCAAATACCGTTTTGGCATCGCACTCCAAGATATATTCCAGTAATAATCGCACACGAGCTACTCCATTTTATGTTCTATGACTACTTCTACGCACGTTATCCAAAATATAATCACCCCAAGCACAATCTTTTTGTTTGGCACGTATCAGAAATTTTTAATACCGTTGTCCAAAACTCACCCTTATGGTTTAATCATTTTAAAATGAAATCACTCGGCTATCCTGAACATAAAACGATTGTAAGGCGTATGAGTCGTTCCCTATATCGTCGCAATAAATGGGACGTTAACGCATTAATAGATGAGATCATAGAAGAAGTACGGAAACAAAAAATAAAAATTAGCCCCAAATAATGTTTTGCTTCCCGCCAACTCGGCGGACAGGCGCAAAACAAAAACTTTTCATTACATCCGATGACACGGCATATCTGGTTACTGCTTTTATACAAAAGCCTTCACCCACATTTGCTTGCTCGCTATACTTAAACTAAAGTCATTACCATGAAAACACTTATTCTTGCATCAAGCGGAAATTTCATCGCCGCCAATAATGTAGACCATTTTTTGCCTAAGCATTTGGGCGAAGCGAATATTTTATATGTAACAACAGCGTCAAAGAAAGTAAATGACATCAGTTATGTTGAGCGGACACGGCAAAAAATGGATGAGCTGAACTTCTCCTTTACCGAATATGACATCACTGGCAAATCCGAGGAAGAATTAAAAAAGGCACTCGGCTCTCATGATATTGTATATGTTGAAGGTGGAAACACGTTTTACTTGTTAAAGGCCGTCCGTGACACCTCTTTTGAAAAAGTTGTAAAAGAAGCGATTGAAAGGGGGCTGGTTTACTGGGGCGTAAGTGCTGGTTCGTACATTGCGTGCCCGTCAATCATTATGGCTACTTGGTCAGATCGCTTTGATAGATGCGGTGTCACGGACTGGACTGCGATGAATCTCGTGCCTTTTTTAATTAAGGCACACTATACGACGAATATGCTGGAAACACAAAGGAGAAGTCAAAGGACTTACAGCTTCCCTTGCGCGTGCTAAATGATGAGCAGGCGGTGATTGTGAAGGACGGAGAAGTTCAGCTCATTGGAGGCGGCGATGAAATCGTGCTATAAACGACGCGAGCAAGCAAACGTCGCATACGCCGAAACGTTATATTCAATTCAGAAAAAGCCCTTAGTGTGATAAAGTTTATATAGATTTAATTTTTAATAATATATATATGGCAGAATTAAAACTCGGAAAATATGAACATTACAAAGGGAAGCAATATGAAATTATTAGTCTTGCCAGACATAGCGAAACACTGGAAGAATTAGTAATTTACAAAGCACTTTATAATTCTGAAGAATTTGGGCATAATACTTTGTGGGCAAGGCCAAAAAGCATGTTTCTTGAGACTGTAAATGTAGATGGTAAAGAAATTCCTCGTTTTAGATACATTGGATAAAACGGGCTTTTTCGGAACTCTGAAATTTCCTTCGGGACGTTGCACTAAAATTTAGCGAAAAAATACTTGAAAATAAAGCCGGGAACGCCTCTTGGTTCTGTCTTGCCGGTCTTATGTTATATTTAGAAGGTGAATAAGGACAAAATTATCGCTTTAGTTGCTATTGTTGTGGCTCTCTTTATCATTTCGGGATCGGTGGGATATCTCTATATATATCCCGCTTTTTTTACTTCCCCGAAAGAAATAATCACCGAGATGTTGAATAACTTAATTGATACGCAAATGTTTCATTATAACGCGCGATTGGCTTTTGATATGAATGATAAATTAACAAGCGCGGAATCTGCCGATTTTGAAATAAACGGCGATGTTAACATCTCTGATCCGCAGAATCCGCTCGCAACACTGTCGTTTGATATCAAAAATATAAAATCGAACGATAAGTCGTTTGGTTCACTTTATTCCGATCTCGCAAAATTAAAAGGGGATTTGAAATTAATCGGTAAGAATATTTTTTACATAAAGATATCCGGATTAAAAAATGCTCTGCAGTCGTCTGATTATCAACCGGTTGAGGTTTTTGATATCGACCCGTATATCAAAGCGTTTGATAACCGATGGATTGAAACGGATTTAAATACGATAAAAATATATTTGTTTAGAAACTTGGCTTCCTACCAAAAATCAAATTTTGATTTAGTCAGAGGTTTATCCGAAAAAGAAAGAAGAGAAATTAAAAAACTTAATAAACAGATTAACATTCTTAAGCTTTCTCAAGAACTGCCGAACGAAACCTTGGGCGGTGATGAAACTTACCATTATAAAGTACGAATTGATAAAGAGAACGCGTCTGAGTATCTCAAAAAACTTTATACCATTACAACCCCAAGTGCTAATGGCAGCAGTTTGTCTCAGAAAGAGATGGATACCATGATCAACTCCAATTCGATTTATTTTGAGGACTTTGATGTTTGGATCAATAAAAAGAACAGGACGTTGAAAAGACTTTTATATATTCTTGATTTAGCAACCTTATCTAAAGGAAAAGCGTCGGGTAATATCTCCATTGATATTACCTATGACAATATCAATAAACCGAACTTCATAGAGGCGCCGGCCGAAGCGGTATCGTTGAATATGATTATAAATAATATTTTATCCGGCAATATGACGCCGGATTCCGATTCGGATAAGGACGGCCTGTACGATCTATTGGAAATAATATATGGCACCGATCCGAATAACCTCGACACTGACGGCGATGGCTATTCGGACGGAGTAGAAATTAATAACGGCTATAATCCGCTTGGAGCGGGGAAGTTAAGCGATAACTAAAGCTTTTTGAGGCCTGTCGGGAAATAATCTCTTGACAGGATTTTTTTTTATTTTATTTTTTGTTTTCGAAAATTGTTATCCACAAGACAGAGCCGGCGCCGAAGCGTAGAATGAATATTAGGTTCCCTAAAAAGAGGTTGAGGTCTTAATCGGTTTTAGGATAAATCGGTTGAGAAAAAAATCAGCCGCTGTCAGCATGAGTTGTTTTTTTAACGCCTAAAAATATCAAAACAGAATTACAATTAAATTAAATAAGGAAATATGTACAAGTTGGTTAAAAAAAGAGATGGTCGAATCGCGAATTGGAATCAGGAACGCATTGCCAACGCCATTTGGAAAGCGATGAAAGAATCCAGTGAAGGCAGTGAGAAAGAAGCCGGGAAAGTTTCCGACATAACTTTAAAAGAACTCAAAAAGAAATACTCTTACGACCAAACACTTGGTATTGAGCAAATTCAAGACGCGGTTGAAACATCTCTTATCTTATCCAACTATGCAAAGACGGCCAAGGCGTATATTTTATATCGGCGGGAACGAGCGAAGTTGCGAGAACAACGCAAACAAGTTCCGGCTCGCGTGAAAGCGCTGGTAACGAAAAGTAAACGTTACTTCAGAAACAACCTTTCGGAATTTATTTATTATCGAACCTACGCGCGTTGGATTCCCGAAGAAGGGCGAAGAGAAACATGGATTGAGACAGTTGACCGCTATATAA
>Ga0114931_10004168_pt1 | contig 18077 bp, 8 predicted proteins | sample 2SBtaG_FD_89579 | JGI IMG/M metagenome (GOLD analysis project Ga0114931, IMG submission 89579) | Deep subsurface microbial communities from Kolumbo volcano to uncover new lineages of life (NeLLi) - 2SBTROV14_V59a metaG | ecosystem: Environmental > Aquatic > Marine > Volcanic | place: Kolumbo...
ACTTTCGTCAAAGGGCGCCCAGCCCATGTACTCCCCGGACAAGTCGGTGGTGGTGGTGCTTAATGGGGAAATTTACAATTACCAGGAGTTGAAACAGGATTATCTTGGAAGTTCCCAGTTTGCCGGAAATGCAGACTCTGAAGTGCTTTCCTATCTGTATGATAAATTTGGCATCCAATTTATTCAAAAACTGCGCGGAATATTTTCTGTTGCTTTGTATGACCAAAAAATTGGAAAACTTTTTTTAATCCGCGATCGTTTCGGGGTTAAGCCGCTTTATTATACGGTTCAAAACGGAATTTTTTATTTTTCGTCCGAGGTAAAATCGTTTTTTACAATCCGTGAAGTCAAATGCGAAATTGATTTCGACCGCTATGTTGAATACCTCGGGTTGCAGTTTGTACCTGGAGAAAATACCATATTCAAAAATATTTTTCGTGTTGATCCAGGCACCTACCTGGAAATCGAGGGGAAGAGTATAAAGAAAACTACCTATTATAGTCTTCCGGAACAATCGGATATTGGTGAAACCAAAAATGAGGCAGAATATAGGGAGAAAATTGAAGAACAACTTCTGGAATCACTGGAATATCGGCTCATCAGTGATGTTCCTATTGGTGTTTTGCTTTCAGGAGGGCTGGATTCCTCGGCTATTGTCGCATTACTGTCAAAAATCCAAACTTCGGACATCAATACCTTTTCTGTAGGCTTTGGACAACACACCGATGAGCTTAAATATGCAAAACTGGTTTCAACAACTTTTGCAACAAACCATACTGAAATATTTATCGATGCCGATGATATTAAAAAATATTTATCGCAAATCGTTTATTCGTTGGACGAGCCGCTGGCGGATACGGGGGCATTTGCTTCCTGGATGGTATTCAAGCATATCAAGGAAAATTCCGATATAAAAGTAGCGCTTGTGGGTGAAGGAGCCGATGAACTATTTGGAGGTTATTCTTGGCATTCCATACTGTCGAAGGTGGCTTGGGCTCCGGAAGCGGTTAAAAACAGACTGCTTTTCACACTCACTTCATACGCAAATAAATCCATCCAGAAAGACATTTACCAAAAAATATATTTGCCGCAATTGCGGGCAATCAAAGATTCAGATTATGTCAATAAGATGCTACGGTTCGAATTCAAAAATAACCTGGTGAACAATCTTCTGATGAAAGTTGATAAGGCCAGTATGGCATTTGGCATCGAAGCCAGAGAAATATTTCTCGATCACAAATTGGTCGAAGCGGTTTTTGCTTGCCCGGGAAAATTCAAAGCAGGAAAGTCCTCAAAATACATACTAAAAAAAATTATGGGGAAATCTTTGCCGCAACAAATCATTGACCGAAGAAAGCAGGGATTCATCATGCCGGTTAATCACTGGATACATAATGAACTAAAAGAGAATATCATGAATGTGTTGACGGATAATAAAAGTCAATTGCGTGAACTTTTTTCCAAACAAGGGATTTTAAGCTTTTTCAATCGAAACCGGTTGAATCCGTTGGAAGCTATTTCTAACAATGCTTTGCTATGGAGGGCCTACCTTTTTGAGATCTACCAGCAGAAAATATCATAAATTTATTGCTAGTGCGTATGAGGAAAAACCTGATAAGACACTATGCAGTCCTTGAGGGAGGGTGTTTTTTCTCCAGAAAGATTCCGTGCACAGCCTCTGCATAGTCAAAAAACGTATTGGAAGACCTGATTAAGAATGCCACATCCCTAAGTATTGAAAGATTTGAAATGTTCTCATCCTGCAAAGAATTTTTACTTCCAAAAATTCGATTTTTATATCCTTATAGAGATTATTTTTATAGTATATCAGTTAAAATTTTGACCGGAGTTCCTACACATACCTTCGAAACGAAGGAGGAGATATAGATGAAAATATTGTTGATTTTCCCCCCCTCCAATATATATGGGAGAGATTTAACTATTCCAGCCGTTGTTCCACCTTTAGGTCTTTGTTATATAGCGGGTTATCTAGAGAAACACGGGTATGAGGATGTCGTGGTCCTGGATGCCCGTTCTCTTTCCAAAGATCGCGTGATCCGAGTGGGAAATCGCGCCTTATACGGTCTCACGGATGAAGAGATTGAAGATTATGTGGAAAAAATTGACCCTGATATAGTCGGGATTTCCTGTATGTATACTGCTTATTCCGGCGATGCCCACCGGGTGGCTGGCATCATTAAGAATATGGATAGTAAAATTCCCCTTGTGATGGGGGGCGCTCACGCATCTACTTTTCCCGAATTGGTGTTAAAAGATAGCAATGTAGATTTTGTTGCCCACTTTGAAGGTGAAGAAACTTTTCTCGAGTTGGTTCAATGCTTGGAAAAACGGGGCGATATTGCTACGGTTCGGGGAATCTCCTACCTGAAAGATGGTGCATTGCATAAAAACCCTGAGCGTCCATTTATTGACGACCTCGATACCATTCCCATGCCAGCGCGCCACCTGATCAATATGGACCTTTATCTCGATGAAAAACCGGGTCCATTTGCAATGCGGTCTCCCAGTACGACCTTTATTACGAGTAGAGGTTGCCCTCAGTCCTGTATATTTTGTACCATCAAATCCGTTTGGGGTGACATGAACTTCAGAGCCAGATCCCCAAAAAATGTGGTGGACGAACTCGAACATTTGCATAAGGAATATGGGATCCAGGAGTTTTACTGGATGGATGATGCGGCGGGAACCACCAAAAAAAGGTTGATCGCTATCTGTGATGAAATCATAGAAAGAAAGTTGGATATCAAATGGACCACGCCTAATGGAATCGCCCATTGGTATCTTGATGAGAAAGTGCTGGATAAAATGAAAGCCGCAGGTTGTTACCGGGTTACTTTCGGAATTGAATCGGGAAATCTTGCAACAAGAAAGTATCTGGGAAAACCTTTCAATCTTGATCAGGCGACAAGAATGCTCGCGCATGCCAACAAGATCGGAATGTGGACCATTTGCACGTTTATTATGGGGTTCCCCTTCGAAACGGAAGAAGATATTTCTGAAACCATTGATTATGCCTGTAAATGCGGGACTGATCTGGCTATTTTTTACCTTTTGTGTCCACATCCTGGAACAGACGTATATGAAGATTTCAGAGAGGAAGGACTGTTGAGTTTCGATACAGTTATGGACCCCACTATGGAAATAAAGGATAACGATTTTGAAGAAATTGGAACTAAGTTGTCGGGGGCGGGTTCTCAGACGAAAACCTTGAGTCCTGACCGGTTGAACGAATTGCTTGCCTTGGCGTACAAGCGGTTTTTTAAAGTGCGTTTGAAGAATTCCCTCAATCCTATGCGGACCCTGCGAAAAATCCACAATACGGAAGACTTTATGTACACTCTGAAAATTGGCAAATCCGGACTCGTTTCGGCATTGAAAAGTATGAAGGGAAAAGGTTTTAGGTCTCAAAAGCTTAGAAACAGGCCCGATGAAAAACTATCAAAGCTTGAAGAGTTAAAAAATAACGTCAAACTTCCTTTGAAAGCCAGCTATGGCGAATAAAAGGGTGCTTCCTTTAATTCGCTGTTTTTATACTGACTGGAGCATTGAATGAAAAATAATATTCTTTTGTTTAATCCCAGGCCAAATCCCCATCTAAAGCCTGTGGATCTTCCTTTGTCGTTGCTCTGTATTTCAAGGTTTCTGGATCAAGAAGGGTACAAAATAAAAATTGTTGCTGAAAACTTATATGAAAACCATCTTGATGTTCTCCGCGAAAATGCTAAAGATAGCTTAGTTTTTGGCATCTCTGCTATGACAGGATATCAAATATATGAAGGCATCGAAGCAAGTAAAATAGTAAAAGAAGCTAATCCAGATATAAAAGTTATTTGGGGAGGATGGCACGCTTCCCTTTATCCCACTCAGGTTTTAGAAAATCCCTATATTGACATCGTTGTTAAAGGCCAAGGGGAAAGAGCTTTTTACGATGTGGTCAAAAAACTCGAGGAAGGAGATCCTTTGGAAGGAATTCTTGGAGTGCACTGGAAAAAAGAGGGAGAAATTATTTCCAATCCGGATGGCTCTCTCGAAAAAATGGATGACTGGCCCGCCATTCCCTACCACCTTGTAGATACAGAAAAATGTTTGATAGAAACGGAATTCGGTCACCGTACAATCAACTATGTTTCGAGCTATGGATGTCCTTATCGTTGTGCATTTTGCTGTGAAGTCATGGTAAACAATAGAAGGTGGGTGGGGCTAAACGCTGAAGCCGTAGTTGATGACTTGGAGCGACTGGAAAAAGTCTACAAAGTAAATGGTGTTTCCATGTATGACAGTCTGTTTTTTGTTGATATCAAGAGGTCAAAGGAAATTTTAAGGGGAATGATAAATAGAGGCTTAACAATACGGCTCGGCAATGTTGATGGAAGGGCCAAGCAGTTGGCTGCGGCCGATGACGAACTTTGGGAGCTTCTCAGGGAATCGAGAACCTACAGCATCTTGTGCGGCGCCGAATCTGGAGACCAGGAAGCGTTGGAAGTGATCAATAAGGATATGGATGTGGAAGATAACATAAAGTTTGCAGAGAAATGTCATAAATACGGCATAAAAGTTGTTTTTTCCACACTTGTTGGGGTTCCAATTCCAAACCTCTCCTACGAAGAACTGGCAATAAAGACCGATGGACAAATCAAAGCCACGATTAGCATGTTTGATAAAGTTCTTTCAATGGACGATCGGCACCGGGGGTTGATGTTTATATATGCTCCCTACCCGGGAACGCCTTTATACGATAGCGCTATTAAACTCGGGTTCAGGGAGCCTAAAAGTCTTGAAGAGTGGGGTAAGTTTACTTTGTATGAAACCCATACTCCCTGGATAACCAAACGGCAGGAGAGACTGGTTCCTATGATTTCCAGTTATATTTTTATGTTTCTAGATTCGGACACTATTGTATGGATTAAGGAACGGATCAAAAGCCCTTTGAAAAAGAAATTTTTTATACTGGCTTTTAAAATTTTTACGCAAATGGCAAAAGTCAGGTGGAAATTGAAATTCTTTGAATTTCCTTTGGATTATTATTTGTTTCGATTTGGGAAAACCCAAAATAAATCAATTTAGATCAGTGTCTTTTCGTTCTATATAAAAAAATCAAAAGAAAAGTTTTTATAATTTGAGGATGTCCCATGACAGCGACCGTCATTGAAGAACCCAAAGTATCCGTTAGCCAGAAATACCCTGTTACGACGCTTATTTCTATATTTGATCCCGATTGTATTGGAAACAGGACACTAGCTAGTTTTGTCAATGCCAAAAAAGGTATGTCAGTCAATCAAATCTACTTCAAGGATTTGTTTCCGGAAAAGTTTCCTTACACTGAAAAAGAGTTAGACCTTCTAATCAACCTTTTGAAAGATTTGAAAACCGAATTGCTGGGTCTTAGCATGCGGTCGTCCTCCTACACGACAGCCCGGAATGTCATTGCAAGAGTCCGGGAGGAAATGCCGGAAATCAAAATTCTGATCGGTGGAACTCATGCCATCATCTGTCCGGAGGAGTGTTTTGAACTTGGGGATATGGTGTGTATTGGCGAAGGGGAGTATCCCTTTCTGAACCTTATGGCCAACTATTATCAGGGATTTGAAAAGATAAAAAATATTGAGGGAATTTGGTTTACGGAAAACGGTCAAATCATAAAAAATGAACAGAGTCAGAATGCCGATATTAACGAAATTCCGGTCATCGATCACTCCGATCAAAACAAGTGGTTTATTGAAAACGATGAAGTTATTGCAGGGGACCCCCTCGTTGATAGAGCCGTTGGAGAAATATTTTCCGCCAGAGGATGCCCTTACCGTTGTACCTTCTGCCTTAATAATGTGCTCGAAGACTTTATGAATAAGGGCGACTTTGTGCGTATGCGAAGCGTGGATCTTGTAATCCAGGACATTTATAATATGAAAAAGTATTATAAAAACCTGAATAAAATTGTATTCGCCGATGAAGTGTTTGGTTGGAATGTGAAATGGACCAACGAGTTTTGCGATAAATATCCCAAACACTTCCCGGATCTTCCCTTTGCGGCGCTTTTTTCGCCTAGTGCTCTAAAAGATGATACGGTCAGCAAATTTGCCAAGGCGGGATTGGTGCACGGACGTATTGGTGTGCAGTCTGGTCATCAGGGACAACGTCTCAAACTTTATGATCGCCACGAGTCGGATGCGGAAATTATCAAGGTCGTCCGTCAATTTCAGAAACATAATATCAGGTTCACCTTTGATATTATTGTCAATAATCCCTACGAAACAGATGAGGTTCTCGAAGAGTCTTTGAAGTTTTTCTTGGAAATACCGCGGCCTTATGAAATGAATATGCATTCTCTCGTGTATTTCCCGAAAACAAATCTGACCGAAAAAGCCATCGCCGATGGCTGGATCACTCCAGAAATGGTGGAGGGCCCCGGTCAGGATGAGGCGCTTAGAATCAATCACGTTCTGGTAAAGAATAAAAAGAGACTCTATACTTATCCGGACAAACTTTTTTGGAATAGTATATTCTCCATGACGTCAAAATCCTTTATTCCGCCACAAATAATAACCGCGCTTTCGAAAGTGGGTTTTCTAAAAAAGAATCCGGAAATCATATATTATTTGGCTAAACTGGCAAATATGATCAATATTGGAAGTATTGGGTCCAAAATGCTGGTTAAACGCGAAATCCGCTTGAGCGATGCTTTTCAAGTGGCGAAAAATTTCTCATTTGCATCTTCTGTGAATAAGTAGCCATAGTGGGTTGATTTTGGAATTTAAGTTTAAAATTAGTAGAGATATGAGAAAAAAATTCTAAAACGCGACCAAGGGCAGGTTTGGAAAAAGTTTAGAGCCTTTTGAGCCAGTTGTTTCATGAGTTCCGTAAATAAAGACCGGACAATAAAAAATGTAGGTCGGTATCGTCACGACCCTCTATTTCGAGATAGAGATGGTGAGTGGGTTCTTTTCTTCATAAATATTAAAAGTCAAGTGTTTGGTAAAAGGCCAGTATTGCGATTTATTTTCATTTTGGTCAGTCTTCTTCTATCTTACCTAATCATTTCTTCAAAATAATTCTTCCCCTGAATTTGCAATTCTCAGGTATTTTGTCGTACATTACCGCCTTTCTGAGGGAAATGGAGTTGATGTGCGAATTTACAGTGCCGGTTTACTGGGCGGTTTGCAAAATAATTAAAAACCCATCAAAAAATTTGCACTAAAAAATTGCACCATCCCTACAATAATTTGCTTGTAAAGATAGATCTTTTATCAAAACGAGTGAATTCATATCCCGTAGTTGTTTTATCACAATGAAGGGCTGACTTGCCAAATTGCGAACCACTAAAAAAAAATTTTCAACAAATGAGGTTTTGAAGAAACTTGCTCCTCTGCTGGCGATTCTTGGTGTTTCGTTACTATTTTTTGCCGCCAATTTTAAAAGCGGACATTTAGTTCTGAGGGGGGACACGGGATATCCTCTCGACCCCTCATTGGCATTGGAAAAATATAGCTATGCCTGGTTTGGTTTTATTTTCAATGGCCAGCCGGCAGGCCACGCTTATAATTTTGCATTTCCTTTATTGGTAATTATTTATGTTCTAAATCAATTTTTCAACCCGCAAATAAGCCAATTTATTTTACTCACCTCGTTGCTGTTTCTCTCAGGTTTTCTTCCCTATCTGTTCTTTTCCAAAGTAAATAAAGGCCAGCCATTAAATAACTTGCTCGGCGCTCTTTTTTACATGCTGAACCCCATTATTATTACTGAATGGTATGTTCCAAATCCGTGGTTCCTGTTGGCTTATGTCTCCATCCCTTTCACTGCGATTGCTTGTTATTATGTTGTAACCAATTTTGTTTTAGGCCTGTCTCTCCTTGCTTTGAGCTATATATTTATTGCGTCGTCATTTGCCAACACCCCTTTTATAGGGATTAGTTTTTTATCAGGGTTGTTTATTATATTTTATTTATGTGTTCGTAATAATATTCGGTTTAAAAAGCAAATTTTTTATGCAGTTTCTTATGCTCTCGTCTTTTTCCTTGCCAATTGTTGGTGGCTGGGATTGTTACTTGAATACAGAGCCGAAGGTTATCAGGTCTTAACTACTGGAGTTGGTGTTTCTTCCTGGGCTGAGGGAGCATCCCGGCATGCCCACTTTATATATGTTTTATTGAGTCAATTCACTCCTACTATTGCGGGAAAATCATTTGAATATACCCGTTTCATTACAAGCACAGGTTTCAGCTTAATATACATAATTTTCCCAGTATTGATATTCAGTTATTTTTTTCATAAAAAAAGGGAATACCATACGATTCTTTTATTAATTGCATTAGTGATCACATTTTTTTTTGTAAAAGGAACGCAACCGCCATTTGGGTCGATATACCTTTGGCTTCTTAAAAATGTGCCTTATTTTGCGGTATTTAAAACCCCTTCGGAAAAATTTGGGGTTTTATTGATTTTTCTAACATCTTTGGCACTGAGCACAATAAATTCGCAATCTAGGTTAATAGTTTTCGCAATAATTATTTTATTAGCCTTCTCTTATCCGGTATATTCCGGCAAGCTCTTTCCCGACATCGAAATATCAAAAGGCACTATATTACAAGCGTATCAAAAAGTAGATAAATCATATTTTCGAGTATCCGATTTAATAAATGAAGACAAAAGAGAAGGGCGTGTCCTTTTATTACCTGGTACAGCAAATTATATGGATACCTACAAAAGTTCCCGTTTCAGGGGGCTTTCATGGATCAGTTCATTGATCAACAAGCCACTAATAAAAGGGTATAGCCTGCGTAGAGATAACTTAGGCGTTCTTATTAAGAATATCAGCAATGAAGAAAAATTCATTAGCCTTTTAAAACTTTATAATATTAATTGGATTGTTTTAAACAAAGACATCGATATAAATGCTTATGGCTTTACGCATAAGGAAAGTATCAAGACAATTGAGTCCAGGTTAAACTCTTACAAAGATCTGAAAAGAGTGATTTCTGTCGGCCCTCTTCTTCTTTTTGGTTTCAATAGGGTGGGGGGGGCAGATGCAAGTATTAACGAAAATCCTCTTCCACGTATTTATACTCCCCCAATAGTAAAGGTTTATGTACCAAGTACCACAAAATAGAATATTTTTTACCCTACATGACAGTCACTTTATCAATTCATGCAGATACGAACGTTGTGGCCTTGATGGTAACTTAGGGATTTTTTTCTTGTTTCCAATAATATGAACGCTCAAATTTGCGCTGTCTTAGTGTTTTTTGTAAAAAGAGTTGTAACCTTCTGTTTCGTCTTCACACTATTTCAACTAGAAAACGACTTAGTTGCAGCTGAAGAAAATTACCAGGAAATGGGGAATATTTTAGTTGAAGAATTTGAAGCAGGTCAAGCTATCATTCTTGGCAATCAAAACCATCCTGAAAAAATAGTGGCTCTTGTCAAAGCAATCAAACAGCACTCAGGCTTGGAACAACCCATAATAGAATTTCTAAAAATAAATCCCGCAAAATATTATTTGCGGGTTCATAAAATAAATTCAGCCTTTTTTCTTATTTTTTCAGAAACCTTCCATGAAGGATGGAAGGTTTATCCATTAAAACTGGAAACTCCTCCTTTCTTTAATCAAAAAAAACATTTAGTTTTAAATGAATATAAGACACTGGAAGGCAATGAGGAGTACCAGGCCAATGTCAACGAAGTGAAGGAGTTCATCCAACAGGGCTGGATATCGAGCCTGGGTGATGGGCAACAAAAGAAACGCAGGCACTATCGTTTCCTTGAGAATGACAGGAAAATTTTTGACCACAATGAAATATATACAATAAATTTTATTTCAAAAATTACCTATAACACGATTCAAAATAATAATTTCATTCCTGGTCCTTTTTATGAAACTTGGGGGAAAAACCATTTAGATGAGATATATCATCTAAAAACCAACGGTTATGCCAATGGATGGCTGATAGATTTGGAATCTCTTAAAAAGAATTTTCCGAACGCATTAATTGCAAATAAAGATGGTTCATTTGAATTGAAACTAATTTTGGAGTTTTCGCCTCAAAAGTTGCTCTATTTTTGTTTGGGGGTTTCAGCATTCACTTTTTTTTCAAGTTTTCTTTATATCCTCTATTTTTTTATAAAACGGACATTTAAGCCGAGTTAAAGACGATATAAAAAGACCTGCAAAAAGGAATATTGCAATTGTTGACCAGTAAGCACAAAAAATCCTTGCTCTGAACGGCCATATAGGCAAAAATGCAATTCAGTTCGGAGATCCGGATTTTTAGATGCAAAGGTCAGCTTAAAGCGCACCGTCAGTTTTGACCTGAGAAATAAGCCTTACCGGAAAATATATAATCTCCTTATAAAACAAAACCTTCACGGTAACCCTTGAGGCTGCTTTACATGAAAAAGCGAATTTGCCTAATCAACCCTCCTTCGGTTTTTTTATTAGATGAGCGTGTATTTATGAGTCTTGGCATCCTTAAAATTGCCGCTGTTCTGGAGGAAAACGATTACGATGTCCACATGATTGATTTGTCTGGAATTGAGAATTATGAATCCGCCGTTTTGGATTATATCGAACAGGAAGATATGGAAGTATTTGGGCTTACCGGTACGACTCCCCAAATGCCCGCCGCCTATAACATCGCTCAGACAATTCGAAAGGCAAAACCTCACGCAAGGATTATTCTGGGGGGGCCTCATGTAACACTTGTATCCGCGGCATACAAGCGGGAGTTGAAACTTAATTCCTCACAAAGGGCGGGAATTGCCTTGCAGCAACTGGTTGATCTTTTTGATGTTCTGGTTTTTGGAGATGGAGAAAAAGCGGTTTTGAAAGCTCTGGATGATCAATCGCCGAAATTCATCGATGCGGATGATCCGAAATCGCCTTTATTTTTAACAAATAATGACCTGTCCCAATTTCCTTTTCCCGCAAGACACTTGGTAGAAGTCGATAGCTATCATTACACCATTGATGAAGTCCCTGCGCTGAGTTTAATCGCCCAATTAGGATGCCCGTTTGCTTGTGGTTTTTGTGGAGGTCGCGAATCTCCTTCCCTGAGAAGAATCAGGACTCGTCCAACGTCCAACATCATTGACGAAGTACTACACCTTTACCATGCATACAACAACAAAGGGTTTATGTTTTATGACGATGAATTGAATGTAAGTCCCAAAATGCTGGAACTGATGGATGGTCTCATTGAAGTGCAAAATCGTTTAGGCATTGAGTTCCGCCTAAGAGGATTTATCAAGTCCGAACTATTTACTGAAGAGCAGGCAAAAGCCATGTATCAGGCGGGGTTTCGTTGGATATTAACGGGATTCGAATCGGGAGATCCCAGGATACTGGGAAATATCAATAAAAAAGCCACCCAAGAGGATAATTCGCGATGTATAGAAATAGCTCATAAACATGGGTTAAAAGTTAAAGCGCTTATGTCTCTGGGACATCCGGGAGAGTCAAGAGAAACGGTTGAGGAAACCAGGAAGTGGCTACTTAATGTACAACCAGACGACTTGGATATAACCATTATCACAACTTATCCAGGGACTCCTTATTACGATCATGCCACGCAAGATCCCACACGTTCGAATGTCTGGATCTATACATTTGAACCGACTGGAGACCGACTTTACAGCTATGAAGTGAACTACAATACGACCGCCAAATACTATAAAGGCGATCCTGACGAGGGGTACCATGCCTATGTTTTTACAGATTATTTGACATCCAAGGAACTCGTCGACTGCCGAAATCAATTGGAAAAAGAGGTTCGCCAAGCCTTGAAAATACCTTTTTATCCCCAGGGACAAAAAATACACTACGAACACTCCATGGGTCAATTTGGAAATACCCTGCCCCCAGGCATCTTTAAAACATCTCAATCCTGTCTCTCATCTGAAATGCAAACATAAGGGAAAGCCAATTTTCCCAGCCGATGAGATAATTTCGGCCAAATAATCTTTAAAAGATTGCTCCCACCCTTTCCGGTATGCGATAAACGAATCAAGAATTACTTCTTTTTTACTTTTCATATAAATTTCCCCGATTTTCGTAATTTTAATGGCCCAAAAAATTTTAAAATTTTGGCTAAAACAGGATTACATCCTGTTTCTTTGTCTTTTGGGAGTCCTTGCGACCCTGTCCCTTTTAAAATATTTTTCTCTTCATTCATCATTTCAGGATTTAGGAATTTTTCTTAACCATTTTTTCAATATTGCTCAGGGAGAATGGTGGCGAACTCTAATCGTACATTTTCAACCCTTCATGTTTTTGTGGTCTGTTTTATACAAGATCTTTCCAGACCAGACCGTTCCTTTTGTCATCCTTTTTCTGCAAGCGGCTCTCTTAAGCTTACCGGTCATTGGTCTTTACAGACAATATGGCATGTTGCCAGCGCTGGCGTACTGTCTTTATTTTCCGGTATGGTTCAATGCTCTATTTGATTTTCACATGGATCATTTGGCGGTTCCTCTACTGTTTGGGTTTTTCTTCTTTATTAAGAAAAATCAGACCGGGATTGCCATTTTCCTCGGGGTTCTTCTAGCCTTAGTCAAAGAGCCTTATGCCTTGCAAACAATTTTTTGCGGACTTTTTTTAGTTTTTTTTTGCAGAAAGTATTTTGCTGGGGCCATTCTTATTTTCGTTGGGTCATCGGTTTTCTTTATATTTAGTCATTATATTGCTCCCTTTTTTTCAATTGGGGAAATTCATGGGATGCTCAAAGCCTCCGCTTATTCGTGGCTCGGGAATGACCTTTTGGGTATGATGAGGTTCATATTGTTGAATCCTCATAAAATTATTTGGGAAATTGTTGCTGAAAATGGGAAAATCTATTATCTGTTTTGGATATTTGCCTCCCTGGCTTTTATTCCATTACTAAAACCTAAATTTCTCCTGGTGGGTCTTCCTATTTTAGGGATTTCCCTGCTTTCTAGAAATCCCAATTACTACGGCATTGAATATCATTATACAGCCGGATTGATTGCCCCTCTAACCATTGCTTTTGCGGAAGGTCTTCCAAAAGCGAAACAAATCTGGCTGAAATTAAAATTTCCTGCCTCAGGCTTTGTTCCTGTGTTGGTTTTGAGTTTGATTTTTTGCAATGTTTGGAGATCCCCTTCCCCCATCAGCCGTTATTTCTGGCAATCGTATGGGAACTACAGCTTTAGGGCTTACAGGGGCACGGATCGTGACAAAATGATCAAACAGAAAATTGTCAAGCATATCCCTGTAAATCCCAGCATTTTAGTCAGTACACAAAATACGGTGAATTGGGGATACCTGGCTCACCGAAAATTACTCATGGGTTTTCCAAATGGGATGAATACGCCTGACCGATTTCCAAAAGGAATGGACCGGAAATTATCGGACCTGTGGGAATTTATCAGCACCGGCAACTTAAAAAAGAGAGAGGCCGATGCACAATGGGCGGATTATGTTGTTTTGGATTTGAAAAGAGCCTGGTTCATCGTCGATAAAGGATGTGCCTGGATCAATCAACGATGTAAGGACAATTCAAAGTTCGCTTCAGAATTTCTTGATCTAGTGCAACAAACCAAAAATTCTTTTAATATTCTGATTGAACAAGATGGTTTTTTAATCCTAAAGAGCACAATGGAAAAAAATTCCCAACCTGGAAAACCCGAGTCCCATTTATAGATGAAAAATTTATCGCTAATTTAGAACAATGCTTTTTAACCTGAAAAAATATTTAGTATTGCTGATTTGCATTATTCCTGCTTTTTCTTGGGGTGAAACGCAGGAGGAAGAAGGCCCTAAAGTTCTCATCTCCTATCCGCTTTCAAAACTTAATTCAAACTTGTACCTATACAAAGAGTTGAAAACAGAAAAGGATCTTATCCCTGGGAGCTATCGTTTAACAGCAAATATACATTTAAAAACGACTCTTCATCCCGTCGAGTACGCTTCCCTGGATCTAACCCCCAAACCATCAACAGGAAATATGATATTCAATAGAACCATCAATAAAGAAATCAAAATCGAGGATTTTGATGAACTCCAAATAGATTATCAGGACATGGTTTTTGATAATCCCTCTTTGGTAAGCCTTCAAATGATCTTATCAGGAGAGAAACTGGAAGGACAAACCGCAACTGTACTGATAAAAAAAAAGGAAAACCAATTAGTGCCCTCAACGTTGTCAGACCTTGATTCATCTTCCTGGAAAAAAAAAGAATACTCTTATATTGTAAAACGTTGGTTTCAATTACCTTTTGATTCCCATTGGCGATATATCTTTAAGCCCCATAAGATATTTTTTCAAAAACGGTTTCATCGAGACTTTTCCTCGATCGAGTCTGTAGATATCGTTTTTAAACCAGATGTTTCCTTTGAGGAGATCAATTCTCTTAAATGCAACTTACGGTTTAGTTACGAATCCAAACTACAGCTTTCAAAAATTGTGGAATGCGGCAAGTTTCCTCAACGATTGATCAAAACCAGAGGCAAATTGATCCGCCGAATATCAGTGGGGAGTCAGGTTCGATCCCAATACACAAAAAATGGCGCAATCAATCTGAGCGAAATCATCTTTATAGTTCCCAGAAGCACGATCAACTCGATTCAAAAACAACCTGTAAAATCCATCATATTACAATCTCTTGCTTCTAAAGATTCTCTGGAAGAAGAAAGAATCAAAGAAGGTGTAAATGGTAAAAAAAAGCTGAACTCCGTTTTTAATTTTTTCATTTATATTGAAGATCCACTGGGAGAACATAAGCGCCTGATACTTCCACTGAGGCAACTTACTCAGAGAGTTGGAAAAAATGGGAAAATCCAAAGTTTAACGTTATCGGTTAAGCCTCAAGATCCTAAGTTTCCTTATGAGTTTCATCTAAACCGTTTGCGAGCTGTCAGTTTCAATGATGAAGAATGGTTGTCCATTCTTCACATTGGAGAAAAATTAAACACGCGTTGGGGAGGTTCACTTTTTGATTTAGAAAAAAACGATGGGAAAACTGAAAGTACCGAGGTTAGCGGGTACGTATCTTTCCGCTCTTTGGGAATGAGCAAGAAAACTTCTTTACTAGCAAAAAAAAGTCCTCTAACAAAAAATATGGGGGTGGCAAAGCAAAAAAAAATGACTAGGATTGTTAACTTTGCTGGCACACAAATTAGAACTCAAAACCATTTTTCCAATTGGCGTTCCGACAAGAATGGATTGCAATTAACGGGAAAAGGAAGTTGGGTGGAGATCGATTGGCCAATACAAATGAAATTGGATAAAAATACCCGGTTTTTAATCGGTATTGATGAAATGGCGAGCGATATCGACACCATACAGGCGCAACCTTTCATCGGGGAAAAGGCACTTGAGTCTACCTTCCTCTTGCCAAACAAGACAAAGGAGCTAAAGGATTTGCCTGGGGAAATTGATGGTTTTAAAATCCGGTTGAATTTTCCCAGTAACAAATTTCATATTCGGCTCAAAGAGTTTGCCATAATACGTCCTCAACGACTTTCCCAGGATCAGATGTTGGACACCCCAATATTTTTTGACGGAGAAACCACTCTTTTCCCTAAAAATATTCAAAGCTTTCCAACAAGAAAAGTAGATTTTGCAAGTGGGCACCTGGGCGCCCCCTTGTTTGCCTTAAAAGCTGGGAGGAATGAACTTTCCTGGGAAACAGAAGTTGTAAATAGAGTGACCTGGATTCAAGGGTTGAAGATAATTTATAAAATGTTTCCACTAATACAACTCGATAATCCTTGTTGGTTGAAATTTACCCTTGTAACTTCAAAGCGCCAAATCGAACATGTCCTTTGCCCCGATGGATCATCTGACCAAATTATTATTCCCAGAGAAACACTTTTCAAAAGTGTTGATTTGCAAGCAAATGAGATGCTTGAAAATATCACCTGGAAAATCCAAGCAAAAACGGAGAAGGTCCCTTATCCGCAGTACACACGAGTCGATATAGGAATGAAAATAATTGGTCAGTATTCCCGATCCATCCGTAAAGAATTGATGCGATACCCCGTTATTGCGTTAAATGGCAGACCTTTTTATGCCAAAACGTTGAATCAAGTTCCTGCAGAAAGAATATTGTCAGGGAATTTGGGAATAAACCTTGGTTTGGTGGAAATTAATAACAGAAATACTTTAAAAAGGATAAACCATCCTTATTTCAAAGTAACAAATTTTGCTTTAGAAAAATCAGATCCCCTAAGTATCAAGAATTATAAAATGCTAATAAAAAATTTGTCCAAGGAAATTGTTTCCAAACAAAATAAAAATCTAAAAAAAGATACGTCAAGGCAAACTGTTTCTTATCTGAAGGTTATTTTTTTCTTCCTTTGCATCGTTTCGATAGGGTATTTGGTCAACCATAAAGACTTTTTGCATCGTTTGCAGGAATTGCTAAAACTTTCATCTGATACCGTCCAAAGGCAACTTTTGTTTTTTGCTTTGACGGCAACCGTGTTTTACCTTTTGGCATTATTTTTTTGCCTGGTCAGGTGGCACCTCCTCGAAGAAACATTCTTAAGTCTGGCCGGATTGCCCATATTAATGGCAACGCGGGTAGTTATCTGGCGGGTTCACCCGTATTTGGAGTCCAATTGGCCTACACTTGCAAGCCATGTTTACCGTGGACCGGGAACACCGTACATAGCCGGATTTTTCCTGTCCATTACGCTTTCTATATTCTTTCTTATCTTCCCCGTGAATATTCTGGCGGAGAACATAGGGGTTAGTAGTTTCTATATGCTGGTTGTTGGGGTGTATCTTGAGGTAAGATCCTTATGCAACAAAAAGGAAAAGGTTTTTTAATTGAGTCCGGTAATGAGGTTGAATGTGCCTAACTTTCTACGCAACCACCGGATTTTTCTTGATCTTTCAAATTCAAGCGCCTCCCGCGCCATAATTTTTTACGGGCTATGGGGAACTTCATCGATGCCTTTATTGGGCCAGTTGTCTCCTGAACGAACGAAATAGAAGCAGAGTTCCTATTGTAATCAATAGAAGCGAGGTCAAGGCGGCGCGATATTTGAAGGTTTGCGTGTCTTTAAAAATCCAAACGACGGTTCCCCACAAGAGCGGGCCGAGGATGGAAGCGGCTTTTCCCGCCAGCCCGTACAATCCGAAAAATTCCCCAAGTTTTTCCGGCGGCGAGAGTTCCACAATATAGGCGCGGCTGACCACCCACACCCCGCCCATCCCCATTCCGGCCAACGGGCCCACCAGCCAGAAGACAAGTTGGCTCTGGCTCAATATCGCAATCGAAAGAGCTCCGATCCAAAGCCACAATACCAACGCATAGGACCACCCGGTTCCTTTATGCTTGACCCCCCAGCCGATGATATACGATCCGATCATGGCGGCTGATGTGGAGGAGATTAAAAATGCGGTGATTTGCGCATCGGTGAATTGCATCACCCGATTGGCGTAAATGGACATGAAGGCGATCACCGTGTTGACGACATCGAGAATGAGAAAGTGGATGAAGATAAATTTTAGCAGGAGTTTGTATTTGCCGGCATTTACCAGGGTTTGCCTGAGAGTGTGAAACGCCCAGCTGATTTGAACTTTTTTATGCACCCTGATTTCCGGGTCCTTGACGAAAAGATAACAGGGCGTTGCAAAAATGAGAAACAGAATTGCGGTGGGGAAGAAAGCCGAGGACCGGCCCCCGGATTCGACAAAGGGTTTGACCAACAGCAGGCCGGCGATGGAGCCGAGATATCCCAGGCTCACCCCGTATCCCGAAACGAGACCGACGTTGGACCCCCGCGCTACAGAAGGAAGCATCCCGTTATAAAACACAAGGGCCGATTGATAACAGTAATTGGCGATGACGAAAAAAAATATTCCGGTCAACAAGTGGTCGGTCTGTCCGATGAGAAAGGTTGCCAGCACGGAAAGCAGAGTCAACACGGTCAGGGGAATACGCCTTCGCCCGGTTTGATCGGAGATGGTGCCGTACACCGGAACGCTGAGGGCCACCGCCAGCATGGAGCCTGAAAGGGCGATGCTGTAAAGAATGTCTTGTCCGCCGTGGTCCACCGTCACCCAAAGGGCGAAGTAGAGGGAGATGACATTCAT
>Ga0114931_10004169_pt1 | contig 18075 bp, 17 predicted proteins | sample 2SBtaG_FD_89579 | JGI IMG/M metagenome (GOLD analysis project Ga0114931, IMG submission 89579) | Deep subsurface microbial communities from Kolumbo volcano to uncover new lineages of life (NeLLi) - 2SBTROV14_V59a metaG | ecosystem: Environmental > Aquatic > Marine > Volcanic | place: Kolumbo...
CAAATCCAAGAAAGCACCATAATCAGTGATATTTTTGACGACTCCTTCAATCAGTTGTCCTTCAGCCAATGTCGCAAGGGTGGTCTCCCGTTTTTTGTCTCGCGTCTCTTCCAGCAAGGCCCGTCGGGAAATGACCACATTGCCTCGCCGATGATTAATTTTGATAATTTTGAACGCGAAGGTTTTCCCCACCAGAGAATCCAAATCACGGACCGGAGCCAGATCGATTTGAGAGCCGGGAAGGAACGCCCGCACCCCAATATCCACCATCATGCCTCCCTTGATCCTGGATATAACTTTCCCTTGAATTTCCTTGTCCTCACCATGGGCGACCTCAAGTTCCTCCCATACCTTCATTTTGTCGGCTTTTTCCTTGGAGAGCAATAAATTGCCGTCATCATCTTCTCGTTGCTCAATGTACACTTGAATGGCATCATTCACTGCAAGGGACTGTAATTCCTCACGAGAAAACTGATCGGTGGGAATCATTCCCTCTGACTTATAGCCAATATCCACCACCACTCGTCCTCGTTGAATATCAATGACCCTCCCTTGGGTAATGGTTCCTTCTTCAATATTGCGGAAGGTCTCTTCATAGAGCGAGGCCATGGTGTCACGGTCTATCTGTTCAGGTTCATCTGTTGCAACATGCATGGTATTCTTTCGCCTCCACGTACTTCATTTCAGTTAATGGTGAATAATCGTTCCTTCATCAGCGTTCGCTTGAAAGGAGCCGGACGTTGTTTTCCTTTGACAATCAGGAGGGTCAACGCGTCCTAATTCCGCAATCCTCGTCATGACAGTCGAACACACATGATAACAAAAAGCTTTCTGGTTTCTATAGAGGGTCTGGTCAAAAACAATCGGTTCTCCAAAGTGGACCGAGACCGGACGACATCGGATCCATCTCGCCCCAGGCGGTAAGACTTCATAGGTCCCAGAGATAAACACCGGAATGACAGGGCATTTGGTTTCCGCCACAATCACACCCAATCCAAGCTTGCCAGGCTGGAGATGACCATGCGGGGTTCTCGTTCCTTCCGGAAAGATGACCACCGGTTCTCCTGCCTTGACTTTCTCAATGGCCGTTTCAAAGGCTCGCCGGTCTAAACGACTCATTCGGAGGGGAATCCACCCAAGGGAACGAAGCAACTTGCTGAGGATCCAATTGGGAAATAAATTAGCCCGCCCAATGAAGGAAACTCGCCGTGGGATCCCGCATCCTAGTAAGGGAATGTCCAAATAGCTTGCATGATTAGCCGCAAATAAAACCCCACCTTTTGAGGGGATAGACTGTCTTCCCGTGGTGCGATACCGGAGAGCCATGCGGCTCACCACATTGCACAGCACCCAGAGCACACCATAGAAGAAGCCGCTCACAATCGAGCTAAGATCACCTCCAACATGCGATCCACCACCTGATGAACCGTGAGATGTGACGTATCCAAGATATAGGCATCTTTCGCCGGCCGTAAGGGAGCCACATCCCGAGTGCAGTCTCGGGCATCCCGTTCGGCAAGATCCTGGCGCACCTCCTGCCAACTCGTGTGATGATCATGGACCTTGATATCACCATGCCGGCGGTTTGTTCTAATCCCAAGATCCGCCTGAAGGAAAAATTTTGCCTCTGCGTCTGGAAACACCCTCGTGCCCATATCGCGTCCTTCAGCGACGACACCCCTACCTTTTGCAAACCGCCGTTGGATGGGGAGCAACCAATCGCGAACAGCGGGAATCGCAGCAATCAAAGAGGCCAGACGACCGATCGCCTCATCACGTATGTAAGATGAGACCTCCCGTGAATCAACCAGAACAGACAGAACCCGATGGTAAAATTTTATTTCAAGCGTGGTGCTTGAAAGGAGGGTTTCAATCCGATCGACCAAGCTGGGATCTATCTGAGCGACCGCTACCTTCCATGCAACCGCCCGATATAATGCGCCAGTATCCAAATAGGCGTAATCAAGACGTGAGGCAAGTTCCTTGGCGGAGGAACTTTTCCCCACACCGGCCGGACCATCAATCGTGATCACCATTTGCTTGGTCAGGCCACGAGGCTCTCTCCCCTTTATGAATTCAGATTGTATTATAGTGTTCACGGTGAATTTGTCAATAATTCCAATAGCTTGCCCTCAAAATCAGGAAAGGATGTCTCAATGCAGTCGGGATCGTCAATCATCGTTGGGGAATCAGCCAGCAATCCAGCCACGGCGAGAGACATGGCGACACGATGGTCACCCAAACTGTGACATGCGGCTCCATGAAAAGTTGTTCCACCTTTAATGCGAAGGCCATCCGGCGTTTCCTGGATGGAAACGTGTAATTTCCCTAATTCCTGGGCCATGGCATGAATGCGATCCGTTTCTTTGACACGTAGTTCTTGGGCTCCCGTTATTTGAGTTTCTCCCTTTGCGGCGGCGGCGGCCACACACAAAATAGGCAGTTCATCAATTGTTTTTGGAATGCGGCTTTCTCCGATGTGGATGCCATGCAAAGAGGAAGATCTTGCGACGAGGTCGGCAACCGGTTCTCCTGATGCTTCCCGTCTGTTTTGAACCTCAATATCCGCTCCCATATCCGCTAGAATTTCTAAAATTCCCGCGCGCGCAGGATTGATTCCCACATTCGGAAGATAGACTTCTGATTCTGGAACAATAGACGCCGCCACGAGAAAAAAGGCCGCGGCAGACAGATCCCCGGGAACGACAAGAGGTCTACCTTCAAAGGAGACCCTCCCGTTGATAGCCACCATCGGTTTTTCTACTTGAAGGGGAATCCCTAAATAACGAAGGAGACGTTCCGTATGATCTCGTGATTGGATGGGTTCGGTGAAACGAGTGGTTCCTTCAGCCAGCAGTCCGGCAAAAAGGACTGAGGATTTCACTTGAGCACTTGCCACAGGTGATTCGTAGTCACAGCCGTGAAGATTCCCACCGGTGATTGCCAGCGGAGCGTATTCCCCGGCTTTCCGTCCTGCGATGGTGGCTCCCATCATCCTCAAGGGCCTGACAATGCGTCCCATCGGACGACTTCGTAACGAAGCATCCCCTGTGATAATTGAAAAGAAATCCTGCCCTGAGAGAACACCGGACAATAACCGCATTCCCGTCCCTGAATTTCCACAATCCAAGGGCTCGGAGGGTTCAGTCATTCCCCATAGCCCTTTTCCAGTTATCATAACTTGCGCAGACTCTTCGTTGACTTGGATCCCGAGGGCTTGGATAGCCCGTAACGTATTGAGACAATCCTCGCCCCGGCAATATCCACTGACTGTCGTTTCTCCCTCCCCAAGAGCACCCAAGATGAAAGCCCTGTGGGTGATTGACTTATCTCCTGGAAGATGGACCGTTCCTCGAAGAGGGCCAACCGGTTGTATGATCAACGTCTTCATCCAAGTCGGTCCCGTGTTTCTTTTGCCCGTTCCAACTCTTTCTCCAACTCACAACGATCTTTGGTTTCCAAGAGGGTCTTAAAATGTTGGAGGCATTGTGTGTAGATATCTATCATCTGAATCAGGTTTTGATCATTGGCCAAACAAATATCCCGCCACATTTCCGGAGAACTGGCGGCAATTCTGGTTGTATCTTTCAGTCCTCCTCCGGAAAAATTCAAAAGGTCAATCGGCACGGAGGTCTGACGTTGCACTTCCTGGAGGGCCCACATCAGCGAAAACGACACCACATGAGGGAGGTGGCTGACGGCACCGAACACCCAATCATGGGTCAAGGGATCCATGGACATTACTGTCGATCCAGCCGCCTCCCAGAGGTGTTGAACGATTGCAAGGGCTTTGGGGTCGGTGCGGGAGGTCGGCGTGACGATGCACCGGGCTCCCTGAAATAGATCGGGCAGGGCATAGGCCACCCCTGATTTTTCCCGACCGGCAATAGGATGGGTGCCGACAAAACGTACACCTGCCGGCATGTGGTTTTCTAATTGCTCAACCAATTTCCCCTTCACACTTCCCACATCCATGACAATGGTTGGCGGACGCAACCAGCCTCGCCATTCCCGCACGTGTGTTTCATAGGTATCCACCGGAGTCGCCAAAACCACCAGATCAGCTTTTTCAAGGGCGTCTTTGGCTTGAGTGACATACCGATCAATTGCGCCCATGGTGACCGCATGTTCCAGGTTCTCCTTTCGTCGTCCTACTCCAACGATGGAATCAGCAAGCCCTTTTTGCCGTAAGAGCAGACCAAGGGAGCCACCAATCAACCCAACTCCGATTATGGCTACCTGTTGAAATTGAATACCCATGCCTTCATCTTGACCAGGGAAAAGGGGGAAGAGGCATCGTAAAATGCAAAAGGCAAAGTGCAAATTGTAAAGTTAAGGGAAATTCATTCTCTTTTCCGGCTTTTTTCTTCATTTTGCACTTTGCAATTTACTTTTTCTCCAGCCCTCATACTTCTCGCCCAAGAGCTTCGGCAAGTTTCTTCAATTCCTGCATCAGGTCTTTAAATCGTGACGGCTTAAGGGACTCTTCACCGTCACACAAGGCACATTCAGGGTTCGAGTGGACTTCCAGGAGGAGTCCGTCAGCTCCAGCAGCTATCGCGGCTTTGGCCATGGGCGTGACGAGGTTCCACTTGCCGGTGGCATGGCTGGGATCAACAATGACCGGCAAATGGGATAATTCTTTTAAGGTGGGGACGGCCGTCAAGTCCAAGGTGTTCCGATAGTGGGTTTCAAAGGTGCGAATCCCTCGCTCACATAGAATGATGTTTTTGTTTCCCTTGGACATAATATATTCAGCGGACAACAAAAATTCTTTAATCGTGGCGGAAAGCCCACGTTTTAATAAGACCGGCTTGTCATAGGCGCCGACTTCCTTGAGTAACTCGAAATTTTGCATGTTTCGCGCGCCAATCTGAATGATATCGGCCTTTTCTAAAAAGCGTCCGAGATCACGAGCATCCAGAATTTCGCTGACAACCGGGAGCCCCGTTTCCTTTCTGGCTTCCACCAGAAAATCAAGGCCCTCTTGTCCCAACCCTTGAAACGAATAGGGGGACGTCCGAGGTTTATACGCCCCTCCTCGTAAAAGAGATGCGCCGGCGGCTTTGGCTTCTTTGGCAATCCCAACGGTCAGTTCCAGCTTTTCGACAGCACAAGGCCCCGCCATAATGGCCAACTTTCGACCACCGATCAGCACACCACTCACATCGATGACCGTATTCCGTTTTTGAAATTCCCGGCTGACCAGCTTCCAAGGCGCCAGGATAGGCGTCACGCTTTCTACGCCCGGAAAGACACTCAAGGGTTGGTTTTGCAAAACTCGATCATCTCCAAGAACCCCAATAATCAGCCGTTCTTCTCCTTTGGAAACCTGAACGCTCAGTCCCAATCCCCGGAGCCTCTCCGTAATATGCTCAATATCATTCTGCGTCGCCTCGGGCTTCATGACAATGATCATGTCGATGCACTCTCCGAAGAAAATGGTTGCCGGAGGACCCTGGCCAGAGCCTGTAAAAACCGTTGATTCTCGTTCGATTTCCCAACGGTCACACGAACCATCGACCCTTTGATGTGGCGAACAATCACGCCTTCTCGGAGAAGACCCTCAAAGACTTGGGCCCCATCTCGCCCGCAATCAAAATACAAAAAATTTGCCTGACTGGGAATAGGCGTGCATCCCAACGTCTGAAGGCCTTTTTCAAGCGTCCCCATTTCCTCTTCATTCATCGCCCGGCTTTTCTCCACATGCGCTGTATCCTCCAGTGCCGCGAGCGCGGCTCGCTGGGCGATACTATTGGCATTGAACGGCGGGCGGACTCGATTTAAAAAGTTGATAATTTCCGGCGTGGAAATTCCATATCCCACCCGCAACCCGGCCAACCCATAAATTTTGGAAAAGGTTCGTAAGACAATGACAGGCCGATGTTGCTTCACATATTGAAGGCTGTCCGGATAATGAGTGTCTCGAACATATTCATAATAGGCTTCATCAAAAACCACCACCACCTGACGGGGAAGGCTTGAGAGCAATGCTTCGACCTCTTCTCTGGAGACAATGGTTCCGGTTGGGTTGTTGGGGTTACAAAGAAACAACAACCGAGTGCGATCCGTGACTGCCTGGACCATCGCCGTCAAATCATAGCGCCAATTCTTTAACGGCAATTCAATGGGGACTCCATGACAGGCCTTGACGGCCAAGCGATACATCACAAACGTGTGGTCGGCCATTACAGCTTCCTGACCTGGGTCCAAAAATGTTTTTGCCAACAAACCAATAATTTCATCGGATCCATTCCCAATGATCAGTTGGCCGGATGAGACATTCCAACGAGCAGCGAGCGCGCGCCGTAAATAATGAGCGCCGCCATCAGGATACCGATTCAGCGTGTCCACCACATTCTTGATCGCAGCTTGGGCTCGAGGGGAAGGGCCTAACGCATTTTCATTCGAAGCCAGTTTCACGGCATCGGTGATGCCATATTCCCGCTCTAATTCCTCAAGTGGCTTTCCGGGTGTATACGGCACCAACGAAGCAATGTCGGGACCGACGATCAGCGACACGTCACCATTCTCCCTCCCTCCAACAAAGATGATACATTGATCGGTCTGATCCGTCTGATCGGACGGATCGGACCGATCTTCATTTCATTATGCATGGGCAGGATATGATCCAAGAATTTTCAAAAAGAGGCAGCGGCTTTTGACCTCCTCCAGGGCCTTTTTGAGGCGATCTTCTTCCATGTGTCCTTCCAGATCCATAAAAAACAAATACTCCCAGACCCTCCGTCGTGTCGGGCGGGATTCAATTTTCGTCATATTGATCCCGTTTGAGGAAAACGGACGAATAAGATCGTACAAGGCTCCAACCTTATCTTTTGCTGAGACAATGATCGAGGTTTTATCCTTTCCCGTTCGAGTGGAAGGCTGCTGAGATAAAATCAGAAACCGCGTAAAATTATTAATATTATCTTCGATTCGGGATCTGAGAATGTGCAGCCCATACAGTTCCGCAGCCAATTCTGAGGCAATGGCTCCCGCGGTTGAATTTTTCATGCACCGCTCAGCCGCCCGGGCGGTACTGGGCTCTTCAGACACCTCGGCCAACGGCACGTGTGTCTCCAACCAGTTTCGGCATTGCGCAATGGCGTGAGGATGGGAATAGACTGTTTTTATTTCTTCGAGGCTTTTCCCCTTTGAAAGAAAGTGATGCGTAATTTCCAACATCACCTCACCATAAATAATTAAAGGGGAATCGATAAATAAGTCCAAGGTGTGATTGACCACCCCTTCCGTCGAATTTTCAACAGGGACAAATCCAAAACAAGCCTGACCTCGCTCAACGGCATCAAACACCTGTTTGATACTATTGACGGGGATATATTTGGCTGATTCACCAAATTTTTGAAGTGCGGCTAAATGAGTAAAGGTCGCTTGAGGACCAAGATACGCGATGGTTTGTTTCCCTTCCAAGGATAAAGAGGCGGACATGATTTCCCGATACACAGGCCGAATCGCTTCATTCGGAAAAGGACCGGTGTTTTGCTGAATCAGCCGCTTGATAATTTGGGCCTCCCGTTCAGGGGTATGTAAATGCCTTTCAGAATCTTGGCTCCGTTTTAAGTGGCCAATTTTTATGACATAGTCGGACCGCTGATTAAGCAATTCAAGAATAGCATCATCAAGCCGGTCTATTTCGGCGCGATAGGTCTGAATGTCCGGAGAGTCCGCCATGGCGTTTTCTCTTCCCCTCTTTTTCAATCGCGGTTAAATAAACAAGGTGGTTTCAGCCCCTGATGTGAGAGAAAGAATGGCAGGGAGGCCCATCACCTCATCAACGTTCTTTTCCACTTTTTCAGGATCCACCCCCATATATTCCAGCCCTGCGCTACATGCAATGAGCCGAAATTTTCCAACTTTTCTGGCTTCCTCAAACATTTCTGAAATGGAAGGGACGCGCCGTTCCTTCAAGAGCCTGGCCACGTTTGGGGCTTGGTCCTGGTATTCTAGTGGAAAATCCAGTACGTCAAGTTGTCCTTCCGCCAGCTTTTTAATGGTCCAGAAAAGCAGGACGACCATCACGTCCTTTCCCATCGCTGCCGCTGTGAGCCCCAAGGTGGCCACCTGATGAAGTTTATCGTACGTGGCATTGTGTGCAAAAACAATGAATCGTGGCGCTGGCTTCATTCAGCAACACTCTTTCAGTCTCTTATTAGGTCAAAATAAGCGTCCATCTGCAAAGATATGTGTCGGGACATGAGTTCAAGGTTCAGCGTTCAGGGGTTGAGGAAAATGATGATGGAAGGGTCTCGAGATACCTGCCTTTTTCCGTCATGTTGCATTTTGCAATTTCCCTTGTTTTGTTCAAGCTTTTGATTTACGGCCGGATTGGCTGGATAAGAGAAGGAGTCTCTCTCTTGGGCAGCGGCCATTCCTCTTCTTCAAACATAAGACAGCATTTCAATCGTCCACAGACGCCGATTCGATGCCCCTCGGCACTCGAAGGCCTTCCCATGTCCCTCCGCGAGCCTTTGGGGGTAAAGGAGTTAAAATCAGTCAGAAAACTGGCGCAGCACAACACAAGTCCGCAGGTATCCACGCCACTCAGCAACCCGGCTTCTTCACGAGTCGAGATTTGCCTCATCTCAATACGACAGCCAAATCGCCGAGCCAAATCTTTGACCAATTGTCTGAAGTCAATTCGTCCATTGGCGGTATAGGTAAAGGTGAGGATCTTGCGCTGGAGCGCTCCATAGACCTCGACCAATTTCATGCGTAATCCCAACTCGGCAACCCGTTCACTGCAAAAGGCCCATCCATCCTGACCAAGTTGTTGCGTTCTCAGTATCGTCTGTTCATCCTCCTCTGTCGCTTTTCGAAGAACACGTTTCATCACGCGCATGGGTGGTGAAAAAGGAAAGCACTGTGGCTCTGAATATACCGTGCCAAATGTTTGGTCTTGGTCCAACTCTAAAATGACATGATCCCCTGCCTTCAAGGAATCATCTTCCGTTCGTGCTTTCTTCATTTCCCCCCGATTACGTACTTTGATGCCTACAATGGAAATTTTGTTGGGCAATATATCTGGAAGGTCTTGATCCGACATCATAACCTCTTCTGAATCAGCTCTCATTGAATTTGGATAAATGTTGATGTTCTTATCATACCTGACATCGTTCACCAGACCAAGCTCTCTCACCGAGAAACTCGCCTTCTCCGAATTCGAAGGTTGGATGCACGTTCAGTCGGTAATCGTTAAGAGGTTCTTTTTAAAAAGGGGGGAGGATCATGGTCAAGTTGATACAGATGGAGAGGTGCCAAGTCCTTTGCTGCCGAGCTGACTTCGACCTTTCCTGTGTCGACCTTCCTACTGAGATCAAGGGCTTGGCTATAGTGGTATTGGCAGTTGATTGGTCGTAGCACATCCCGTAAGGTTTCGGGCTGGTCCCAATGAGCAGTTAATAAAGCGGTTCGTGCCGGATTGCGGTGACTGAACATGAAGGAGAGATGGTCGGGATACCAGTCCGCTCCCCCTGTTGCGTAGGAAACAAACAATCGGGCCTGTGCCTGAGTACAGAGTTCCGCTAAGTAGCGATTTGTTAAGAATCCATTTTCACCGACCTCCAGCCATTTTTCCGGGGATGAAAGGCAGGCGTAGGCCGCGTAACTTCGGACTTCTTTGAGCTGTTGTTGGGAAGCCAAAACGGTGTCAATGGGACCATACTGTTGGACCATTTTTGCGATCACCCCATCTTTGAGAGCGGAATCCCCATCATTGGCCGGTCCGCTATCGGCATGGACCAGCGTGTTTCGCCCTCGATCCACAATGAGATAACAATTCCGGGGCAGTTTTAAGTCACAGGGATCTTCTCCATAGAATGGGACTGCAACAACCTCACCTCCCTCAAATTTCCATGTTTCTCCGTGAGCTAACTCCACGACATGGGTGAATCCAAGCTCTCGCATGAATGAAGGATAGTCATAGTACAATTGACAACGATTTTTTCGGCTTGGGACAATAATCGGAATATCTTTGGGAAGGTGCAGAAGCGTTCGCGGATCGACATGATCATCGTGATCATGAGTCAGGAAAATCGCAGAGGGATGGGGCAGGAGGGACGCCCATAATGAAGGAACAGGAGATTCCGCAAACCAAGGCATCAGCCAAGGGTCAAACCAAAGAAAATGATTGTGCTGGCGATACATCAACGCCGCATGCCCAAGGTGAATGAGGTCCTGATCTCGGACCGTGGCCAGCCAATGATTTCCAATCGAGGCCGTAGAGGAAATCGCAAGACAATCATTCGTATGGAGCAGCTCAAACAATCGGGCCAACACATTGTTTGAATGCAGGTCTAGGGTCGCCGCCAGCGTGCGAATAGCCCCTATGGAGTAGGTTCCATCCAGCATTCCCACGAACCTTCCGATTGTAGAAGCACAGGAATGTTCAAAGCCCAAAGGAATGGCCTGGCGGGTCATCGCGTTGAAAATGCGTAATCCTGTATAGGTCATGGCGGCAGTCTTGTCGGGATCTGTCGGAAAGCTCCATTGGAATGAACCATCCGATTGACGGCCACATTGGATAGAAGATTTGAGTTGCGGACGGGAATGAACGACTTCGATATAGGCATCCTCCAAACGGCGAGGAAGAGCTGAATCATCCAGAGGAGCTCGATGGGCGAGGATGTCACTGATGGCCGTCTCAACAGCACTCAACAAGATACCGTGCACTTGTTGAAGGCTTGCCACCACTTGAGGATCAACCCCGCCGAGAAATGGAAAGGGTCCCGGAGCTTCGGCACTTTCAAGCTGGATCCATACCCAAGGGTACAGACCGACAAACCGTTCACGAGAAATTGAATCCCACCTATTCATCTTCGATGCAACGCCTCATTTTCTGTTGAAGGGATAAACGTGATGATGGCCAACGAATGCGAGATGTTTCATTAGATCGTGGGACTGATTGTCGGCTCGTAAAGAAGTTGAATCATATTATGATCAGGGTCGGAGAGGTAAAATGAATAACTCCCATCCCGATGACGTTTCGGTGGTTTGACAATTGGAATGGCTGATTGCTCCATCCGGTGAAAGAAGCGATCAACACTGTCAGGAGAATCCACCAAAAAGCCAAAATGGTCGAGAAACTGGTGTTCCCGGTTCTGATAGGCAGGAATTTCATTGGCTGGGATTTGGTGTAAGGCGAGGTTATCTCTTCCAGAGCTGAGGTAGACATTTTCAGGGTCCGGTTGCCAAACCACGTGCATGCCAAAGAATTGTTCATAAAAATTCAGGGAGGTAGGAAGATGAATCACCCGTAAGGCCACATGCCGAAGCCCTTGTACGGGCGGTGTGTTTATCGGTTTAATGTTGTCAGACACGTGCCACTCCCCTTGTGTACAATTGACGGAACAAATCATAGCGAGGAACCAGGTATGGAGCAAGACCAAATTTCACTCCTCTCGTGTTCGGTGCTTCATTTCTCTTGAATGAGGGATCGATGAATCTTGGCCTCAGACCCCTGCAGATACGTGATCGTTCCCGACTGGAACATGCCATTCAGTGGATGATGGAAGGAAGACGTACGCCATTGGCCCTCTGGGCCTTTGCGCCGCATTTTATCTGGCGCGATTTCCTCTCTTTTTATTGGACCGAGCTAGATGGATGGCTGTGCTTGTTCGCGGAATACACCGATGGAATCTATATGCCACTCCCACCCATGGGACCCGGTCCCATGGGTGGCGCCGGAGGGCATTGCCCCCTTCAGGATATCCTCGCTGTCGTTTTTGCGTTTATGAAAAACAGGAATCAAGGATCGGCCGTCACTCGGATCGAAAATATTCCAGGGGAGTTAAAAGAGATGATTGAACCCCTGGGGTATCTGCTCACACCGAAAGACGCAGACTATCTCTATCGCACCTGTGACTTGATTGCCCTAAAGGGTGATCGGTATAAATCACCTCGCGCGGCGTACAACCGTTTTCTTCGTTCTCATCGTGTGCGGATCGTTCCCTACAATCTTCGAGACCGCGACGCCTGCTTGGCTTTGTTTTCGAGGTGGGCAACCCAAAAGGAAGACGTCCTCCCTTTGAACGGGGAGCATGCCCATTCAATGGCCCGACTGCTGCTGCAAGATGCCGGTGCCGCCCACTACACGGCCTTACACCATGCCGCGGCTCTTGGTTTGACGGGGCGCATTGCCTGGGTCGACGGAACCATACGTGGCTATACCTTTGGGTATGAGCGTTCTTCGGAAGTCTTTTGTATTTTGTTGGAGGTGGCGGATCGAACGATTTACGGGCTTGCCCAATATCTCTTTCGTGAATTTTGCCGTGAAATGACGACCTATCCTTTCATCAATACCATGGATGATTCCGGTCTCGTCAGCCTGGCTCGATCCAAACGTGCCTATCACCCATGGAGCATGGTCAAGAATTATATCGCGACCTCACCGGCAGGCGCTTGTTCTAAATGAAAGAGGCTCAGTATAATGCTCTCGTGTTCGAGGAATGGCCCTTCTTTCGTTCTTTATTGACTGGGCGTTTTTTCTTGTTGAATGTGGTCTTTGTCATAATAGTCCCGTAAGAGAGTTTTATGAAAGGACAAGAACTCGGCATTGAACAATACCGGCTCACCGAAGAACCGTTTTATGAAGAGGTGGCAGGGGAAATCGGGCTTTTTACCGTTGCCGCCGACCATCGAATGCCGGTGATGTTGAAGGGACCCACCGGCTGCGGGAAAACCAGGTTTGTTCAACATATGGCCTATCGTTTGGGCCGCCCCTTGGTCACGGTTGCCTGCCATGAAGATCTGACCGCGCCGGATTTGGTAGGACGGTATTTACTGAAGGGTGAAGAAACCGTGTGGATGGACGGTCCTCTCACCCTGGGGGTCAAACATGGAGCCATTGTCTATTTGGATGAAATTGTGGAGGCAAGAAAAGATACAACGGTGATTATCCATCCATTAAGTGACGATCGTCGTTTTCTTCCTATCGAAAAGAAAGGTCAAATCGTCGAAGCCGTTGATGAATTCATGCTGGTGATTTCATACAATCCTGGCTATCAGAGTGTGTTGAAGGAATTGAAGCAAAGCACAAAACAACGATTTGTGGCGATTGACTGTACCTACCCCCCTCCCGAGATCGAAACCCGCATTATTGAACATGAGGCTCACGTTAACAAGGATATCGCCTTGAAGCTCGTTAAATTAGGAGTAAAAGTGAGGAATCTGAGGAATCACGGGCTTGAGGAAGGCGTCAGCACGAGACTGTTGATTTATGCCGGAACATTGATTCAACAAGGGGTGCCGCCACTCACGGCTTGTGAGGCCGCCGTTACCAAACCCATCACGGATGATCCGGATATGCAACGCAGTACCTTTGAATTGGTGAAAGCCATTTTTTAATTCCAGCGTCATTCCCTTCACCTGCATTCTATCTTCCGATCGTAAGAGAGCATCCCGTGAATCAACCTCATAATATTATCGCGATTGTGTATGATTATGATCATACCTTGAGCCCGCACTACATGCAGGAAGACACAATTTTCCGCCGAGTAGGCATTGATGCTGGAAGCTTCTGGAACAGTTGCCTCGTTCTCATCAAAGAAAAAGGATATGATCAGGAATTGGCGTACATGAAGCAGCTCCTCGAACACGAACAGGTTCAAACACTGTCCAATGCCGATCTGAAGGCGATGGGAGAAGACCTTCAATTTTATCCTGGGGTACCCGCGTTTTTTGAGGAACTCCGGGCAGTCATTGATCATCCTCGCTATGCAGAGTGTGATATTCATTTGGAACATTATGTCGTCAGTTCCGGACTTCAGGCGATTTTGGAAGGAAGTCAGATCGCTACCTACGTGAAAGCCCTTTTCGGCTGTGAATTCGATGAGACCGACGGGCACATTACGTTCCCCAAACGAACGATTAGCCATACACAGAAAACCCAATTTTTGTTCCGTGTCAATAAAGGCTTGTTGAACATGAAGCAAGATGTCAATGATCACATGCCGGAAGAAGCTCGTCGGATTCCGTTTCGGCAAATGATCTATGTCGGAGATGGGCACACGGATGTCCCCTGTTTCACCTTGATGAAAAAAAACGGGGGATTTGCTGTCGCGGTCTATAATCCCCATGATCAGACGCGACGATCATTTGAAAAATGCTACCAACTGGCCAGGCATGCGGATCGTGTCCATTTTACGGCGCCGGCGGATTATCAACCAGGTAGTCACCTGCGTCTCATCCTCGAGCGGCACATTACGGAAATGGCGGAGGACATTGTTGAACGGCGGCATCAAAGTATTGAGGCGTCTCGCGTGGCAGCCCCCTTGCCGTGACGCAGAGATGGGAAAATCTGCATGTCAAGAGAGACCTTGATCGACGGAGAACGACTCTCAATCATGATGAGCGATCGAGGGGGATGACCCATGAACACCCTTAAATTTGGGACCTCCGGGTGGCGATCGATTCTAGCCGAGGATTTTACCACGCGGAACGTTCGGATCGTGACCCAGGGGATCGCCCAATATTTGCGGCAAGAGAAAATCGGTCAACAGGGAGTGATCATTGGGTACGATGCCCGTTTTCTGGGTGAACGGTTTGCTCGAACCGTGGCGGAAGTCATGGCCGCGCATGCCATCCCGGTCTTGCTGTGTCCTCGTGACACTCCAACTCCCACACTCGCGTATCACGTGGTGCAGCAGCAACTCGCCGGCGCTATTAATATCTCCGCCAGTCATAACCCTCCTGAATATAATGGCATCAAATTCACTCCCGCTTGGGGCGGACCGGCTCTCCCCGCTACCACCCAGGCTATTGAGAACCGTATTAAACCATTACTCCATGGCGAGTCCGTCAAATGGCTGCCGTTTGATCGCGCTCAAGCCGATGGGATGATCAGCATCTATGATCCTTTGCCCGACTACTTGAAGGGGTTGGAACGTCATATAGACCAAAATCGTATTCGGGACGGTGCCCTTCGCATTGTGGCTGATCCTCTCTATGGAACGAGTCGTGGCTACTTGGATGAGTTCCTTCGGCAATCCGGCGCCAAACTAGCCGTGCTACATCATTGGCGTGATCCCTATTTTGGAGGACTTCGGCCGGAGCCGACTTCGGATACGCTCAAGGGATTGCAGAATACCGTCAGACGGGAAGGGGCGCATCTTGGCTTGGCCACGGATGGGGATGGTGATCGGTTTGGCATCGTGGATGCCGATGGAACGATGGTCGATCCCAATCTGATTTTGTCGGTCCTGTTGGATTACCTGATCACCAGCCGACAATGGACGGGGAGGATCGCTCGATCAGTCGCCACGACTCACTTATTGGATGCCGTCGCAAACCATCATGGCTTAACGGTAGTTGAAACACCGGTGGGGTTCAAATACATTGGGGAACTATTGGCCAAAGGTGATGTCGTCTTCGGTGGAGAGGAAAGCGCAGGATTGTCCATTCATGGTCATGTTCCGGAAAAGGATGGGATTTTGGCTTGCGCCCTCGTAGCGGAAATGGTGGCTGCAACAGGAAAATCGCTGGGGGCCTTAGTGGAAGACCTGTTTCACCGTATAGGGAGGGTTGTCACCCAGCGAGTGGATGTGACCGTCACGGATCACATGCGGGACCGTCTGGCTACCGTCCTTGCGGAGCCTCCAACTTCCCTGGGAGGCATGAAAGTTGTTCAGGTGAATACAGTGGATGGCTGTAAACTGATGTGTGAAGATGGGAGTTGGGTGCTGCTTCGGCCATCCGGCACTGAACCTATTGTGCGGTGCTATGGGGAAGCGACGACCAGCGAGCGCGTCCATCATCTGCTTCAAGCAAGTCAGGATATCCTGGGAGTAACGAAATAATCCTTTCAGGATTCACCATGCCAACCTAAAGCACGCACAAAAAAAACGCCAGGAGGCGAAACACCACCTCCCGGCGTTCTACAAGGCTAAAAGACACAGACTAGCGTGCCTTTTTTTTGGGGGCAGCCTTCTTCTTGGCTGGCGAAGCTTTTTTCGTTGTTGCTTTCTTCGCCGTCGCCGTCTTCTTAGCTACCACAGCCTTTTTCACCGTGGCTTTCTTTGGCGCAGCTTTTTTCACCGTGGCTTTCTTTGGCGCAGCTTTTTTCACCGTGGCTTTTTTGGCTGGCGCTTTCTTCTTGACTGTTGCCAATTCCCTCACCTCCTTTCAGTTCTGAAGGAAACTCGTTGAGTGTGCAAACGCCGCTTAGGCTCCCACTGCTGAGCGGCTGAAACATGATAGGTATTTTTTCCATTTGTCGGTTGAAAGCACAACAGAAATAAATGGCCATTGGATAATTTCTGCATGAGGTTGGCTCGAGGGATTTTGATCAGCGGTAACAACATTTTTTTCATGACGCTCTTTTTTCACATACTACCCTTTTTCATTCCCTTTGGCCAGTAAAAAATTCGCGCCCTCTCTTCATCTTCTACTTGAGTGGTTGCCATCACCGTGCGCGTGTTAAAACACTGTTGGCGAGAAATGATGAACCAGGGAACTCTTTCTCATCTCTGTTCACGCGACAGAGGAAAGAGCCAATCAGTAGAGAATCGTTCGCATGGAACGATCATGATCTTTTTTTTCTTTTACCTGAAACAGCAGACGGCCAATGATGTGGCCGTCTTCCGTTTCTACATTCACCCGCCATTCGCCTGGATTCAAGCGTTGTTTGGCCGTGTATCCGCGATATCCTTTTTCTCGCCCACCTGAAATGGGAATAGGAATCCGATCAGTTGTTTGAAAGCGTTTCAAAGAAGATACGGGGCGATACTGCCAATGATGATAAATCGTTGTCTTCAGAGAGACCGGCGCAAACACAGCGGTGAAACAGTAGGCAGGTTCGTCTGATTGGAAATGATCATCCGATCGCTTCCAGAATTGATACCATGGTCTATCTCTAAATAGGAGTTGATACTGTCCATTTATTTTTTCGACCTGATGATACATTCCTCCAAATTTGAGAGCCAAGGGGACAGGCGGAATCCAATTCAAGACATAAAACCCCGCAAGGATGAGAATACAGGCAAAAGCAGGCACACCCATCAAAAACGGTTCCCAGCGGGTGCGCCAAGAAGCTCCTGTCCAAATCAATCGTAGGACCTGCCAGACGACGACAGCACTCAAGAACACACCAATCCAAAAGATCCCCGCATTCATCCAGCCGGTGATGACCGGTAAAAACAAATTGAAAAAGCTGAATGTCACCACGGCAAATAAGCTGAGCAGCAACGTGAGACGTGAAAGACGATGGTGAAGGAATTCATTGGCAATGAGCAACAACACAATGACGACTAAAAAGAAGGCCGTGGTCGTGAAGGAGGTGCTTTGAAAATAAAAATAGAGATAGGCGCTCAACAATCCACCCAATAAGAACTGGATCGCTTTGGTTATATGGAGGCGAATTCGATGGATCACTCGAAGAGGATGCCATCGAGGCACTGAGGGAGCCGGCGGCACGAGGCCGAGTTGAAACCGCCCGAAGAGCACGACGAAGGCACCCAAGAGACTGACATACAGCATCAAGATCAGGTTGTCCTGGAGGCGATCGATCCGGCTTAACGTCAAAGAATCATAAGCCACTCCTCCGAAGAAAAAGACGGAGGCCATGATGGGTTGGGATAAAACCGATTGAAGTGTGCGAAGGGGTTGAAGCACAAAGAATGAGTGAATGAGGTTATGCACCCAGGAAAATAAATGGTCACGCCTGAGTGAACGCGTAAAGAGATTTTCGGTTTATTCCTTTTCTTTACCATTGCCTCGGCAAGACGTCGATGTTTCTTGAAGGCTCCCTTTGAACAGCCCTATAATTCTTTCTCGAGGTTGCGTTGGTATGTTGCTCCCATTACATTGCCCATCTCACGATCATTATCAATCTTATCTCCTTGTCGGCATCCAACTTCTTTGTCTTGGTTTGATTGTACTCACGGGGCCCTTGATAGCAAAAGGTTGGATACTGGGGGGACTCGAATTCGTTGGAGTCGCTCTTGGAGTATGGGCGCTTGGTTCAATGTCCCTTCGCAATATGAATATATTTCCTGAGGTCAAAACGGGAAGCACTCTTGTGACACATGGACCCTATCACTACATTCGCCATCCCATGTATAC
>Ga0114931_10004170_pt1 | contig 18071 bp, 8 predicted proteins | sample 2SBtaG_FD_89579 | JGI IMG/M metagenome (GOLD analysis project Ga0114931, IMG submission 89579) | Deep subsurface microbial communities from Kolumbo volcano to uncover new lineages of life (NeLLi) - 2SBTROV14_V59a metaG | ecosystem: Environmental > Aquatic > Marine > Volcanic | place: Kolumbo...
CTCTATGATCCGCTCAAGCCGCGCCCAGGGAACCACTTGCTCCATCTCTTGGAGAAATTTCTCCCGGCGCGTCTGTTTGCGCTTGACCGCGTATTCGGCATCTGAAAAACTCAGCTGGTCCATGGCAGACTCCTTATTAATCAGGGATCAGTCACTCTCAGGAAATTATCGCAGATTTGGAGACTTGTTCAGAGCTTCCTTAATTGGCGAGAAATGAACGGGAAAATAACTCGGTCATCAGAAGTGGTAATGCAAAAGTAGAATTTAAAAATAAAGGCTATATTCGCATTTTTATCTTACAAACATACTTCAGTAAAAATATTACAATTTGCTTAAATAAAGTTTTTCATAATTTAATTAAATATCGGCGATACATGGAAGGTTATATCTACCTAGATAACAATGCTACAACAGAGGCGCTTCCTCAAGTTATTGAAGAGGTCAGCACTGCTTTATCCTTCCATTGCAATCCCTCTAGCCCTCACGGTTTAGGAGTAAATTGCCGGTATCTGCTTGAATCGGCCCGGGCAACTATCGAAGATATCCTCTTGGCAGATCCAGGAACAATTGTATTTACATCCGGGGCTACCGAGTCCAACAATCTTGTTTTGCAAGGCACGCTATTACCGAAACTGCTTCAAGGACAAAAACCTCGCCTTGTGACCACGGTGGTAGAGCATTCCTCAGTTCTCAAAACAGCTAGGTACCTAGAAGACCTGGGCGTCGAGGTGGTTTTGCTGGACATCGACTCGTGTGGACAGGTGCAAATGGCCGATCTCGAACAGGTCCTGCCTGCAGATCTGGTCTCCATTCAATGGGCTAACAGCGAAACCGGAATTCTACAGCCCATCAAGGAACTTGCCGGGGTGTGTCGCAAGAAAGAGACCTCATTTCACACAGATGCGGCACAGTCCATAGGAAAACTTAACCTCTCAGTGGATGAGATTCCGGTGGATTTCCTATCCTTTACAGGCCATAAATTCCATGCACCACCAGGTGTCGGTGGGCTTTATGTCCGCCAGCGTGACCATCTGTCATCTATTCTTAAGGGTGGGGATCAGGAATTTGCTCTTCGCCCCGGTACCGAAAACCTTCCGGCCATTTTGGGCATGGCTAGAGCCTTGGAGATTCGCTATCAGGATCTTGAAAGAATCACATCTCATCTTGCCGCGCTCAGAAATCGATTGGAACACAACCTGACTTCTCGGCTACCGGTCAGAATCATTGCCAACGATAGTAAGAGAACCTGCAACGTCACCAATATCCTGTTCCCTGAAGTAGACGGTCAATCACTAGTCTCCTGTCTGAGTCAGCACGGTGTTTATTGCTCCCAGACTTCAGCCTGTATAGCTTCACGGCCTGAGCCCTCCTATGTTTTGAGGGCGATGGGGTTGAGTGAGGAGGAGGCTTGGCGATGTGTACGCTTCAGTGTATCTGTGTTGAATCAGGAGGAGGAGATCGAACGGGCCTCTGAAATCATTGTTGAGTGTTACCAACACCTCAGGGAAAAATCCAAGTGAACATAAAAAAATTACGTTTCGGAGGCCATGAGACCTTTGCCATCCGTGAAGGATGGCTGCATAAGGGCCTTACTCTCCTCGCAGAGGATTCCGAATCTTATTTCGATCCGTATGTGGAGGATCTACTCGGCGTGGGGCGCAACATGGCCAAGTCGATCTGGTTTTGGCTCCGGTCTACTGGCCTGATCGAAAAATCTCCCGGGAAAAACCAGCCACCGCCATTGACAGAGTTAGGGGAAGCAGTCCATAAATACGATCCCTATTTCGTTGATTCCGGGACGTGGTGGGTTCTTCATGCCAACCTATGCGGCCTCGAAGCTTCGCTGGTTGTATGGCACTGGTTCTTCAATCATTTTTCCGGAATACGCTTCGACAAACCCATGAGCATTGACCAATGCCGACGGTTTCTCGAGGTAGAATCGATTCGCTTGCCTAGCGCCACTACATTGAACCGAGACATGACCTGCTTACTGCAGAGCTATGCCAGCCCCGTTCCCAGGTCCAACGAAGACCCGGAAGAAGGTAACGACTGCCCTTTTCAAGATCTAGGGTTAGTGCTGAATTTTCGTGACAGCGGATTTTTCGAGTTCGTTCGCTCACATCGGTCGATCCCCGCGCCTGTTTTCGGTTATGTTGTCGCCAAAACATTTGGTGTATCAGCTTATCAAGATGAAGGCGGTCAGAAAGAGATTAGGGTTTCTCTCCAGGAATTATCATATGCTCCAGGAAGTCCCGGGCGTATATTTGGACTCAATCAAAACAGCTTGATGGATACATTAGTTACCATAGAACGGCATCAGTGGCTCAGCATTCTGTCTTTAGCAGGTCACCGTCAAATCGAAATGGCCAATTATTCTCCATTGAAATGGCTGACACTACATTACAAGGAACGAAGTTATCGGAGTGTCGCGTGACCCAACTATCTTTTCTTGACCATTTTCTTCGGTCCATCAACTTGAAGTTGGATTTGGATGATCCTGAACGCGTCGCCCATTTCCATCCCACCAGCAAAAGTATTCAGATCGTCCGTGCCATCGTAGGTCTTGAGTCCGACCGGGCCTTTATCAGTACAGCCTCTTATGGATCGGGTAAATCCATTGCAGCCCTGTTTTCCGCGATAGCTATCGAAAACCGATCAGAGACCCTGGAGATTCTCAATCAGATTAGAGAGAGATTGGAAGAGATCGATTCGCAGACTGCAGATTTTATTCAGCAACGAACGGCATCAGGGCAACCTGGCCTGATTCTGGCGTTCGATGGTCATAGTAAAGACTTCGTAGCAGACCTGCGTCAGGCCGTGAAAGAGGGGTTTGCCCGTATCAACCAGCCCCTATCTGGCAAATACCGGCGCCTTGGTAATTTGCGCAGCTTGGGCAGCATTTTGAATTTCACTGTTGAGGAATGCCTTGATCGAGGTATTGATCGGATTGCCATCATTTGGGATGAGTTCGGGCGCCACCTTGAAGGACTGATTGCTAGCGGAAGGGCTCAGGAGCTTTCTCGTCTCCAGCAATTGGCAGAAATCGTCGCCAGACTGGAGTTGCCTGCTACCTTGACTCTTCTGCTGCATCAGAATTTCTTTCAATATGCTGGCAGCCTCAACCAGACTGCTCGCAGCGAATGGAAAAAGATTGAAGGCCGGTTCCAGGCAATCAGTTATGTAGACGATAGTCGTGAAATGACCGATCTGATCGCCACTTTTGTCGAGGCCTTACGCGGTGATAACATGTTCATCGGCGACAGATCCAAAGATGTGGGGCAACGTCATCTCAAGGCCGACTTCTTCAATACTTTCGAAAATGAAAAGCAACTGGCCAATATTCTGGCCAAAGCCTATCCCCTCGACCCCGCCGTCCTCGCAACCTTGCCACGATTGGCAGGCCGTATCGCCCAGAATGAAAGAACCGTGTTCGACTTTATCAGGAGCGTGGATCTAACATGCCCCGTACGTCTGGATACACTATATGACTATTTCTCGCCCCTGATGCGCGCCGACACTGGCTTTGGCGGTACTTTTAAAGCCTGGCTCGAGACCGAAAGCGCCTTGGCTAAAGTGAAGTCGGATCTCGAAGAAACGATCCTGAAGTCAACCTGCCTTTTGGGGATTGGACAATCCGGTCAGAGAGTGTCCTGCCAACCGGAAAACTTGGCGGCTGCCGTCTCTGGTTGGCGGACGGATTCAGTTGACATTATCGAGACCACTATTCGCGATCTTATCGATCGAAAACTGCTCTTATATCGCCGCCATGCCAATGAGGTTTCCGTCTGGCACGGAGCCGATATTGACCTGCGTGGTCGTCTTGAAGAAGAAAAACAGCGAGCATCATCTGAATTCGATTTGGAAGAATTCCTGACCAAAGCCTATCCGCCACCGGTATGGAAACCGTTGACCTATAACAGCCGCTTTGCCATTCGTCGCTATTTTCCAGGCCAATACGTCGATGCCGAAACCATCCTCAAACAAGAATTCGATGGGCCGGTTTGGCAGATTCCAAATAAACAAGACGGCATCGTACTCTATGTGATCACACGCAATGCACAGGAAATCTCGAATCTGAAGAAAAAGGCCAAATCCATGCCTGATCGGCCAGGGTTCATCCTGGCTATTCCCTCCGCGTCGATCAATGTGTATGAGCCGGCGCTCGAATTGTTCTGTCTTCTTCGGATGCAACGCGATACTCAGATGATTGGGGAAGACCCTATGGTGCTTCCAGAGCTGAAACAAATGGCCGACGATGCCTGCAAATATCTTGATCGGCTCATGGGACGCATATGCCAGCCAGGCTCTGAAGGCCCCTTGTGGTACGACAGTGGCAATGAGATTCCGGCATCCGATTTGGCCTGCTTCCGAAATGCCTTGAGCGACGTTACCGAAAGGCGTTTCCCTATGACTCCGGTCATTCAAAGCGAGGCCGTGGTGCGCAATCAACTGTCACGTCCAATGGTCAACGCCAGGAAAAAGGTGCTTGCAGGTATAATCGAGCGGTCAGGTACCGAGGACCTGGGTTTGACCGGAACGACACCAGATGCCTCCATGTACCGTACGGTGCTCAAACATACCGGACTCTACCGCCCAGATACCCAAGGCCTTTGGGGATGGGCATCTCTTCGTGAGATTGACGATGACAATCTCCGTGAGGTTTGGGAAGTGCTCCATCGATTCTTTACTGACCCGAAGGAGGGAAAAAGCCCAGAAAAGCTGTTCGAGCAATTTTCCGCGCCGCCTTACGGACTTCGCCAGGGTGTGATTCCAATCTTATTTGCCGCCGCCTACCGAGCCTTCCCATCACTGCATGCCCTCTATCGGGGAAACGAGTACCTTCCGGATATCCTTCCTGGAACGATTGAGGATTTATGTCTGCACCCTGAGCGTTACCATCTTGATGTTTTTCCTTTGGAAAAGGGACGCAAAATATATTTACAACAAGTGACACAGATTTTTGGCGGGGAAGAGGATCCTATTGAAACGGACCTGATTAGAAGCGCCTATGATGCCCTCTGCTGGTGGCGGAACCAGCTTCCAGAGGTCGCTTGGAACAGCACCCGGATCTCTGGAACCACCAAGCGCTTTCGGGTGCTGATCAAAAAGTTCCAGGATCCGGTACAACTGCTGTTTGATGACCTGCCCAAACTGGCCGCCATAGTGAGCGAAACCGGCGATTACTCTGCCGTCATTGACTGGCTTTACCAGTGGAAGGAGTCGCTCGAAAAAGCCGGTCTAGCTTATGAAGATGAAGCCCTGAGCAAGATGCGTCAAAACCTGTCAGCGAGAGGTGCTAAAACCGCGACAGAATGGGCTATGCGGATTCCCGATGCAGTGTCCGGTTATCTCGATCCCAAAGACCTGGCCTGCCTTAAACGACTTTCAGACACCACCCTGTCAGAACGGGAGCAAGTCCGGTCTCTGGCAACGATTTTTGTGGGGGATGTACCGGAGAATTGGCGGGACTCGACTGCTCGCGAGTTTGATTCGAAACTGACAGAAACCTTGACAAGGATAGAGGACCGGGCTGTCGATTTGGGGGGCGAGTCGGCGCAAGTCATTTTGGAAAGCCGCCTGAAGTGTGTTTATGAACGCCTATACGAGGCATTAGGTCCCGAGCAGGCACGCAGCACAATCGAACGGTTATTGAGACATGAGGAGAACCACCATGGCGACCTTAGAAGAAGCGCTAGCTGACCGTGAGGCTCGACACATTATCAGCTTTTCCGGCGGCAAGGACTCGACTGCATTGGCCATCTATATGTTAGAACACTACCGGGATATTCTGTCATTCGAATTCGTGTTTTGCGACACTGGAGTGGAGCTTCCGGAAACCTATGCCTATATCCGTCGGTTCGAAGAACTGTTTGGCGTAACCATCAAAAAAATCGATGCCCTGCAGATGTATGGAATTCGCGAGAAGCAGGGGCGGACGCCTTTCGATTTCGTGCTGAATGAACGTTACAGCAGTTTCCTGCCTAGCCCTTCGGCAAGATGGTGTACCCGTGAATTGAAAATCAAACCCTTTGAGTGGTATGTGGGCAACGACACTGCTTACACCTATATCGGCATTCGCGCTGAAGAACAACGTGAAGGCTACAAGGCCAAAAGCAGTCAAGGAAAGCCTGTGGTGATCTCTGAAAAGCCCAACATCATTCCGGTTTACCCGTTCAAAGAGCTGTGGATGGACCTGGAGGACATCAAGCAGATTCTTAAAAATTCCGGACTTGATCTCCCCCCTTATTACGAATGGCGTACTCGGTCTGGATGCTTCTTTTGTTTCTATCAGCAGATCGGTGAATGGCAGGGGCTTCGGGAAAAGCATCCGGAACTATTCAAAAGGGCCAAAGAATACGAGAAAATCGAAAATGGGGTACCGTACACCTGGATGCAGGGGCGGCCTTTGGAAAAGATTGAGTCTTTAAAAAAACGCTATGAGGTTCCAAAAGGTGAAGACCTCGATGGCTGTGCGATATGTCATTTGTAGGGGGGTATGAGGTGCCAGATAATCCGCTAGTTCAATTCCTTGCTGCTTACGGACCAGTTCCATCCGCCAAGAATATGTACGATGAATTCGTCGTATCCGAGGCAAAAAGACTGTATCTTCAACCCTTATGCATCAAAGAGGATTTATCAGAGCAGCTAGCGGCAGATTTCCACACCAAAGACCCCAAAACGATCATCCTGACCGGAACGGCCGGGGATGGGAAAACTTATACGGCACGCCGGGTTTACGAGCTTATGGACGGTACTTCTACAGAATGGAATGAAGACCGTCCGGAGATTCATTTGAAAGTGCCAGAAAGCAACCGAACCATTGTATTTGTCAGAGATCTGAGCGAGATGTCCGACAAGGAGAAGGAGTCCCTGCTTCCAAGATTAAAGAATGCGATTTGCCAACAGGGCAACGAACTTTTCCTAGTTTGTGTCAACGACGGTCATCTTTTAAAAACTTGGCGTGAACATCTTGGGGAGCAGGATAAATCCTACCTTGCACTCAAAGAAATGCTGCGCGAAGACAGCGAAACGAGCGATTCCTTACCGGAGCTACGGCTTATCAACATGTCACGCCATTGCCATGCCGGCGTGGCGAGTGCAATCATCGATGCCGTTACCGGACATCCCGGCTGGGATCTTTGTCCGGATGACTGTCCAGCCAAGGAAGGCAGTTGTCCTATTCTAGTCAATCGGGAGATCCTGAGTCAGGATGACAAAGCATCCATCCGCCACCGTCTTACCCAACTTGTCACCCTAGCGGCAACTGATGGTGAGCATTTGTCGATACGGCATCTGATCATCATCGTGGTCAACGCCCTTTTAGGTTATAGCGATCATAGTGGCAAACAGACGTTGCTTGACTGCCATTTGGCCAAGAAGTTCGCCGAAGCTGGCGCATACCAGGTCACCAACCCGTTTTCCCATGTTTTTGGGGACAACCTACCCGAAAGACAGCGGAAACAATACCAATGTTTTACTATTTTAAGCCGTTTCGGTATTGGCGACGAGACTGATAATTTTTTCGACTCTGCCTTGCTAGGTCTGTTGGATAGGAATGAATTGCCAGATCACCCGTTCTATGGAGATCGGATTTTTAACCCTGTCCGTCACCGGTATCTAGGAGGGCAAAATCCGGATATTGATGCGTTTCGTCAAGCTATCAGGGCGCAGCGTCAACGTCTGTTCTTCATGCTGTCGGATGAATCTAGGCCATGGATTTTGACGCTGTATCACTCGGCACCACGTTACCTTGATTTTGCCGCCCCGGAAGATAAGGAATCGAACAATGCCAAGAGTACATTCCAACGGGTTTTGGTGAAAGGAATCAACCGAGCCCTGACTGGTGCCTTGACCAATAGCACCGATAAATTGTGGCTAATAGAGCCTTCTGGAGTTCTTCTAGGAAAAGACCTGCCTTTGATCTCCGTGCCACCACTGGAATGGGATAATCCATTTGGCCTCTCAATGACACTGGAAGCGCCATCGGAAACAGGAAAGACACCTTGTCTCTATATTTACGGAGCGAGGCTAGAGGTCAGCGCAACATTATTCGAATACTTAGACAGGATATGTAGCGGGGCACTACCCACCAGCTTCTCCAACCAGTGCCTGCAGGACATTCTAAATTTTCGTCGTCAGGCAATCGGATGTATCCATCGAAAAAAGGAGGGAACGAAATATCTGCATCTTGTTGATACAAATGGGGATCAACTGCAAGAACAACCCATACGGATTTTCGAAGCACACGGATTTTGAACATGATAACTATGCATCACTCCGAGCCACTCCCTCATGACCATATCGATCCCAAGCCAGATATGTGGGTCCAAGAGGAGATTTTCGGACATCGTTTCGTTGCTGATCAGCTACCGTTTATGCTCGTGCTTGAAGCACTGTCTGTCTGTCGCAGCGATCAGATCGACATCCAATCTGGTGAGATCTATCCAGATACCCGAATCTTTATCCATGAAAAGGCGAAACCTGATTATCATGAAAACCTTCGGATCACTGTCCCAAAACAGGGCCCGCTGCGCTATCTGCTGTTCGCGGCTAAAGCCATTACCGAAATAAGGGAAGATCGCCCATATCTTTCCGAAAATGAACTGTTTGACCACTGGATTCAAGAGATCAATGAAGGTTATCGCAATGCCGTTAAAAAAACTGGCGTTGATACTTTTTCCTATTTAAAAAAACGATTTTCATCTTACTGTGACTGCACAAGTATGCTGGAACAGGCTATAAAAATCCTGAAAGGTCTGCAGATCGACGCTCTTAACAATCGCCGTTGGACTTCCAAATTTTTGGTTCCTAACGGACCTCATCTGCTATTTCATGACATGGACGGTCGTATGTCTGTCGACAGGCGGTTTTTCGGTCGTGGTGGCGAGATGGTTTATCTTATGCTAAACCGTTCCCAACATGCCAAGAAACTGGCACCACTGATCCATCGAATTTTCTTTCCGGACGATAACCAGTTAAACCGGATTGCGAAATTACTAAGCTGCTACGATTCTAATGCCCATTTTCAGTCAAATATTGGCTATTTGCCCTTGCTAAATCACCCATCTTATGACCGCCTAGCGGAAGACTGGATAGCGATTCTCGATATACCGGGAACAGATCCCGCACAAGCCCTACGTCCTCTGTCTGACATGACGGCGCTTAATTTGGTGTGCTATTTCATCGAGCGGGCTGGCGAGATCCTAGGTAATGGGCTATCCAATGAAACTTTTAAGGTCATCCCGCTCGATGTATCCGATGGCGGTAACCGGAAGCTGAGGTCTATCGCCAAGGAATACCTAAAACGCATCAAAAATATTATCGACCAAGCGGTTGTCCAGCACATCCATCACAAGATCGAAAAAACAAGCCAATGGCGCAACCTTCCTGACACTCCGAAGGCAGAGTCCCGTTCCAATCTTGCTAGGGAAGCCATCATTGAGGCTTTTAATTCCAAAAAAATAACAATAGATGACTCTGTTATCCGCAGTCCTGAAGAATGGCGTGACCATTTCGTAAACATGGCATTGAAGCGCACACACAACCAGACATCTAGGCTCATCGAGCCACTAGGCAAACATGCTGGATTTATCACTGGTCGGCGAAGCATTGGCACGTGGCTCAACGCTTCGGACGAGTTCCTGGAAAGCATGGTTTTGGCCAATGTCTCGAAGCCCATGACAGTCTGGGAATTCCTTGATCAGATCTACCGTCGCTATGGTCTGGTGATCGGACCCTCGGAGGCACGGTCGGCATTTCCTGGTGGTGACATCGATATTACTCTATTCGAGGCTAATATGCAGGAACTGGAACGGCGCCTACAGGGACTGGGGTTCGTCCGCCGCCTCTCCGATGATGTGGCCTTCGTTTTCAATCCCTACGACAAGGAGGATATATGAGTAAGATCGAGAATCACCATGATCTGATCGGTGCCATTGTTTGGGACATGGTGCTCGGAGAAAATACGTTCGCCGGAAGGGATCTGTATTTGCTAGTGGGCCTGACGCCAAGGCAGTTGTTCGGCATTTCCAAAATGTTTCCAACGGAGACAGACGGAAGAGAGATCCGATTGGCTATCGATCCTGACATTGATCCTGTAATTCTTAACGATATTCCGACTGCGCACCAATGTAATCTGCCTCCGGTTAGAATTCGCAATCATGCTAATAAAAACATTGTGATTATGGCGCCCGCCGATGAGAACCTTGATGAAGTGGGAGCTAGTCTTGGATCGGTAGCTCGGATCGACCCAACAGCAATCCAGACTTGCCATAATTTGTGGGAAGATCGTATGGTAACCCTGTGTCATCTTAACGAGTACCAGCAACACAAAGACTGGCTCGGGTGTATGATCCGGGGACTAGACCGCTCCGAAATAGATAAAACCCTCGATCAGACCGCTGAATTTATATGGGAATTCATCAAGAAGGAAGGAGAAGGGGTTCCCTGGACGAAACGGATCGGAGAATTAGCGTCCATTCTGCATCTACCTAAAAACTGCATTCCAAAAAGAGCGGTTCCGGAGGTTGGTGGCCGGAATGTCAGCATTGAGATATTTAAACAAAGGTTTACCGAAGCATGCAAGTTATATGGACGCATCCCCTACCTGCTAGATCCTAAAGACGATCCAATCGACTGTACGGATCTTCAGAAAAAGCTTTCTGATCTTTTGCAGGAGGACTCAAGTGATTTAGAAAGGATTAAGACTGTTGAAGTAGTCAATGCTCTGATAGATGACCGGTTTCATTTACGCCATGGAGATTGGCGCCTATCACAGCAGAGATTCTGTCAGGAATTTGATTGGTCTCGCTTTGGAGATAAAGTGTTTGGCAAGCCTAAGCCCAGGAAGTCGCGTAAGCTGGAAGAGCAGACAAGTGAGTTTTTTCAGACCTATCATCCCGGGCAGCAAGAATCTGTGCGTGAATGGATAGACGATTACACTTCCAGCCCAGATACCCGGAAAATAGAGGCATTTCTTGACCAATATGAGTCTCATCTACAGTTGAACAAAGATGGCCTCAAGCTTTATCAGAAGTGGCGCAAAGTCCTGTTTTCCAAAAAGGAAACCGGCGAAGTACAGGATCTTCTAAGCGCTATTATCCTTGGCGTCATCAAATTAGTGGCTGCCAATTCCAATGCTGATATCTGCCAAAAATCCAAATTGCTGCTGACGGTGAAGAACCCTGACAGTCGGCAAACCTGGAGCGACCTTGACCGGCAAACTTATGACTTTTTTTGTCTTGAAGCACGTCTAATCGAAGGTGTACTAGGTGATTTAATAAAATACAGGTTAGGCCGCTGGCTCGATTCTGAGACAATTGATAAAGCCAAACCCAAAGATAGCAAGCAGGCACAAACCCTGGAACTGGAACTTGGTTTCTACAGGGATGGCGACTTTGACCCCGATACCGAACGGGTCCGTATTTTCTGGCGCCCAGCAAACGGTAAGAACCGACCTGTCTCCATGTTATTTCCAAAGGACGTCAAAAATCTGCAGAATGGCATTCATAAAGGCAAAGGGATCCGGCTCTATCTGGAGCCATTACGATTCCACGATACGGTTTCTCTAAAAAATCTGGATTCGCTACTCAATGAGGATGGCAGACCCATTGAATGGACTGCTAACCCAGGTGGTCATTGTGATATGGATCTTCTGGACCAGATTCTGGAAGAATTCGGTCGTATTGAAGACAGCGGGGAAATTTACGACCTGGATCCCACCCAATTTAGAGAAGCCCTCCTGACATTTCGGGAAGCCATGACATTGGCGATTGAAACCCTTAACGACAGGCCTGATGAATTCTACGACGCAGATGAAGCGGATCAAGCTTCACAGGTGGTCGAAGCATTTGGGAATTTGTGTCATGAGGCTGGGAAAAAGCTGTCCCGGTCAAGCGAAGGTCGTCATCTGCTACAACAAATTGTAGAAATCGGGGTTGCCTGCATTGGAAAGCATGACAAGTTCCTGGTTATTCCGGCGTGGCATCCTCTGCGACTATATGAACGGGGAGAAAAAATTCGTCACGCCAGAAAGGTCATAGAAGTTCTATTTCAGTACAGCCATGAAGATTCTCTGTCTGACGTGGCTATTGACAGAATTCTGCAAAATTTCAATGACCTAATGAATTTATGGGGTTATCCCGAAATCGTTCTGAATAGAGAGAAAATATTCACCTGTATCGAGCACAGTGGAGGATATAGCTTGGCCATGCCGGCCAGTCAAGCTAGTGAATGGTTGAACGATGCCGACACTCTGTCTGAGAAATCATGCGATTACTTCATGCGGACCGTTGATGAATATCTCGCATTCAACTCCCACACGGAAAGCCACTTCACCGCCATGTTGTATAACACCGACGCGAAAAGCCTGCCACCACTAATGGCTCAAAGGCTGGAGGAACGGATGGAAACCAACCCGGCTTTCCGTTGCGGTCTGCTAATAACCCATCAAGATCGGCAGAAAGTTCGACAGATTTATGCCGATCAGACTGTACGATTTCAAAAAGAGGAAGTGCGATCTCCTGCCGCTAGCTTTCTGTCGCATCTTCGCGTTGATATCAGGGAGAATATTGACGAAAAGCCCCATGGTAAAGCGGATCTTGTGTTTCTCCATGAATCCTTCTTCGCCCAGTCTCGCATTGGATGGGATGTGCGTCAGGCGGATACAGAGATGGCTTCCGACATCTGTAGCCTCATTTGGCCAAGGCGGCAGAAAGTTAGCAAAAATACTCAGAAGGGTGAACGTTTCATCGCCATCGATCTTGTCCCGGACTCATTGCCGGAATGCGTGACTCAGTTCCTCAATTTGTGCTACCTGGCCCATCAATCTGGTGCCATGATTGAACCCAGTCACTGCGCTATTCCGGTGCGCCAGCTAAAGTGGGGAAAGGACGTTGCCGATCCGGTTAACAACCTGATCCGCAGTGCCCACGAAGCTGGCGTATGGGTAGTCACATTCGATCAGGTTGCCAGCCGGGCAATGTTGACTGACAACGATATCAAGGTCATCCGCGATGTGCATATAGGCGGATTCAATGCCCGGTTTTTAATCAGTTCCAAGGGGCCTTCCAATGCTGTAAAGCGCCACGTCGAGGAAATCCTCGGGCACCTACAGGCAAAGTCATCCCATGGTCTAAATACAAAAACCATGGCCAACCAGGTAATCGCGCGCGTAGTGGATGTTTGTGGCCAGAAGGTTCTGGCAGCAGGAAGGCTGTCCCGCACAGCCAAGGAAATTGTGGGGCTGTCAGCCGCCGTATCGCTTGTCGATATGTACGAGAACACCAACGGTCAAAGTGTACTGTGGCTTTCGTTAGACGATATTGGTTCGGCCATTGGCATCCGCAACGGAAAGATGGCTGATTTGATGGCCTTGACATTGCGAGGAGCAGACGATGGTCGCTTCCAGATCGGCATCCGGGTCGTTGAGGCCAAATGTGTTGCTTGTCAGTCAGCCGATAAGGAAATGGAGGATGCGGTCAGCCAAGTCGAGCAGACGATCGAGCTTTTGGCATCTCACCTTACGCAAATCGACATGGCACGCCGTGAGTGGAATCTAGCGCTTTCAAGGATTCTGTGCAGCCGTGACGAGTTCAGCGATTGGAGCGATGCCAGGCAAAACCTTCTGCTGCAAGCCTTGCGTTGCGGCCAAGTGGATTTTTCGCTATCAGGCACCGTCGTCGTTACCAGGCACGATGACAACAGTATCCCTTCCATCGACGCGGCAATAGCTACGGAAACAAAGAGTGGTTTCCCCATTTCTGGCTACATGGTCAAGCAAAAGGGGTTGGTATCGCTTATGGAATACCTTGTCAGCCCGGAGAAGCATGAGGACAAGGAAATTCAGAGACTTTCCAATATGCCATCTCCAAAAATTGTGTTGCCATATGTCCGGCATCAGTCTTTCGCCGACGTGGCGCAGAAGCATCCTGTAAACACGAATCTGGATCAGAAATCCAATCTGGTTCAGAAGCAGCCCGAACGTGATCAACAGCCTACTGGAATGCAGGAGCAGCCAAAGAATCCGGATGTTAGCAGGTTATCCACAGAGATTTACTCTAAAAAAACAAATCTGGACCATATTCAGGGAGCCCAGGAGGAAAATCAGAAGTCAGGTCATAAAGCTTTCTGGCAGAAGCTGAGTGAACTGGCCCTCAAATCCCGTCCGCCCGAGGAATTGGAACGGGAATTTCAGGAAGCTATGGATTTGGCCAAGAAGCTGCGCCGTGCGCTGATGGATTTCGGAATGCATTCCGAATTCTCGAATCTGACGTCAGACCCTGTCACTTGTACACCCAACGGAGTCATCGTACGTTTCAAGGGCCACAAAACATTGACAATCAAAGATGCCGATAAAAAACGGTTGGAGATGCTTACCACCTATGGCATCAATGTCACAGATATTCGCCCGGGACCTGGTGAGATCGGTTTCTTTATCGCTTACCGGAAACGACAGATCGTCGATTTGCCGTGTGTCTGGCTGGAAGCCCAGTGGCCAGATACCTGTCCTGAGAAACTGACCAGTTTTTTGATCGGTATCCGTGAGGATACAGGCCAGCCCCTTTGGCTTAATTTGACCGAAGAGTGGGGGGGTTACCGGCAACATGCACCGCATACATTGATAGCTGGCGAAACCGGTAGCGGCAAGGGAGTTTTGATGCAGAATCTTCTATTGCAGATGATCGCTTTCAACGACCCTGTCAATCTGAAGATCCATTTGATCGATCCTAAATTCGGTCTAGATTACGACTGGATCCGGGAGGCACCCCATCTCGATGGCGACATCGTCATTAAGCAGGATGAAGCGCGGGATAAAATTCAACAGTTAGTTGAGGAGATGGAGGTTCGCTACAATCTAATTGCATCTGCCAAGGCAGGCAACATCGAAGTCTACAACAGGATGCAGAATGATCAGAAAACACACCTTCCCAGGATCATACTGATTCACGACGAGATGGCGGATTGGATGGCCGGGTGCGAAGACTATCGAAAGGATGTTTCTGCTGACTTGATCCGTATTGCTTCGAAAGGCAGAGCCTGCGGGATTCATTTATTTTTGATTACACAAAGGGCCTCCCAGGATGCCGTACCAATGCATGTGCGCAACAATCTAGGTAATAAGCTATGCCTTAAGGTTGATTCTAAAGCTGGTTCTGAGATGATCCTTGGGTATCCTGGAGCGGAACGACTCCTAGGTAAAGGACATTTGGCCTCCAATCTTAACGGCGACGCGCCGGAGGGGCAGAATTATTACGTGTCGCAGGTGCCTTATATTACCCCTGAGTCACTCATGGAGTTGGCTCGAAACGCGATCGAGGCTTGGCGCGATAAAGTGGTAGCGGAGGTCTAAAGCAACAGGTATGAGATGATTGGCAAGCGCATCAGAAAACATTGGTACATCCATGTGGATAGCTTGCCACATTTCGAACCGACATGGCGAAAATGCTGTGAAACTGCGGCCAGACTGTCTAATGTAGAAGGAAAGTTTAACGTCATCAGGATCGATGTGAAAGATGGCGCTTCCATCGCCTTGATGTCCTATCCAGATTTTTTCGATGATCCTTTTCCAGCCTTGCATGAAAGCTGGTTGGTCAACCTAAAAACCGAGACTGTCCAGCACCGTTCCTATACCCAATCTAACAATCCCCCAATCCTGCATCGCAAGGAACTTCTATTGCCACCGGACCACTCTAGGCGTGAGGAGTTTGAATCGCTGACACAGATGGCAGAATCCATCGGCCTATTCGATACCCCAACCAAGATCGGATATCGCAAACAATGGTTGGCATTGATAGAATCCAAAGGCTACTGGATCGAGGGGCATACCCTGATCCCAATCGGTAACGTCGAATCAAACCAGGCAGCAGACGAGACAAAATCATCCTCCGTTACCAGATGGCAGACACAACGGCATCGAACTGCACTGGTTCGCTATGGGTTCTCGGCTCCCATCCAGACTCTGGCCCGCCATGGTTTTCTAGATGGCCAGTATACTCTGTTCGATTACGGATGCGGTCGGGGTGATGATGTCCGAGGACTGAAAGAAAACGGGATCGAGGCGACAGGTTGGGATCCTCACTATGCACCCAAGGATCCTGTTCAACCTGCCGATCTTGTCAATCTTGGTTTCGTAATTAACGTCATAGAGGACTTTGACGAACGGTCTGAAATGCTTAAGCGGGCCTTTTCTCTGGCCCAGCGCCTTTTGGTGGTGTCGGTGATGTTAGCCAGCCAAAATGGTGGAGGTCAATCTTTCCGCGACGGCATCCTGACTTCCCGAGGCACCTTCCAGAAATACTACAGCCAGGGGGAGATTCGGGATTTCATCGAGCAGATTCTAGGAGAAACGCCCATTCCAGTCGCCCCCGGGGTATTGTATGTGTTCCGCGACAAAGACGCCGAGCAGCGTTTTCTGATAAAGAGATACCGGAGACGAAGTTCACCGTTAAAAAATCCTTTACCTCGGGATCGCCCACCGAGACAAAGTCGTCAGGAACGCAAATATATGGAATACCGTGAACCCTTGGATCGACTCTGGGATCTGTGGCGACATTTGGGCCGAAAACCCCATCAAGATGAGATCGATGACCTACCGAAACTTCTTGAAGGTTTCGGATCGTTGGGTCGGGCTCTTGGTTTTTTGGCACGCTTCCAAAATATGAAGGAGATTGAAGGTGCGAGCGATGCCAGAATTGAAGACCTGACAGTTTACTTTGCGCTATCTCAATTCAATCGCCGGCGCAAACCCTACCGGCATCTTGAGTCCGGTTTGAGACGGGATATCAAAGCCTTCTTTGGCAGTCATACTGCTGTTTTGGAAGCAGGAAATGACCTGTTGTTTCAAGTCGCAGATAGTAACACCATTCTAAGCGCCTGCCGCCACGCTTCCGATCATGGAATCGGTTTTTTGGAAGAAGATCGCTACCTACACTTGCATACCAGCCTTGTGGAACGCCTACCGCCAATACTCAGGGTCTACATCGGCTGTGCCGCGGCTCTTTATGGGGACGTTACCCATGCCGATCTAGTCAAAATACACATCCAATCTAGTAAATTGACCCTGATGCGTTTCGATGACTTCGAGAGCAATCCTCTACCGCGCATGATCGAGCGAGTCAAGATTAAGCTCAGGAGTCAGGATATCGACTATTTCACCTACGGCGAAACCTATCCTGCACCCTTCCTGTACCACAAATCCCGCTACATTGATGAGACATTTCCTTATTATCAAGAACAGGTAACTTTCGATCAGCAACTCGATGCCCTTGACCTATTTGACTTTTCCGGTTACGGGCCGTCACCGGCCCGCTTCCTCGAAGTTCTTGATGATCACCGCTGGCAGATCGACGGATTCCAACTTATGCGATCTCAATCTATACCGTCGCTTGATGCCTATTGTGGTCGCTATCTGACTTTCCGGGACCTGATTGAATGCGGAGAGACCTGGCAAAAAACACGGATCAACAATGCACCGAAGCAGTCGGAGAGCTACAATGCGCTCCATGATTTAGCCGTACATGTTCTTGATCCGGTAATTGACTACTTTGGAATGATTCGATTGACTTTTGGGTTCTGCTCTCCGGAACTGGCTAGAAAAATCCCTGGAAGAATCGACCCAAAACGAGATCAACACGCCGCTTGTGAGAAAAATCGACTAGGTAATTTTGTATGTTCGCGCTTAGGTGCAGCGGCCGATTTTTTTGTCGAAGATGAAAGCATGTTGGAAGTATCGCAATGGATTGCAACCAATACTCCATTTGACCGGCTGTATTTCTACGGTGATGATAAGCCAATCCATGTCAGCTATGGACCAAACAATGATCAGCAAGTCGTTTGGATGTCCGTTTTTGCAGAAAATAGAAGAATTCCTAAAGTACTGACGATCAAAAAATTTCTATCGTTATCTGTCTGAAGGGTTGGATAATCCTATTTTCCCCAACGCATTCAACAGAGCTATGCTGATTTCTGGTGTACAGGCTGACAGAAGAAGCGGTGTACCCTGTAGATTGATTTTGGGGGATCAACAACCAACAGGAGAAGTACACCGCTATGAACGAGAGTAACGTTGTCGA
>Ga0114931_10004171_pt1 | contig 18069 bp, 15 predicted proteins | sample 2SBtaG_FD_89579 | JGI IMG/M metagenome (GOLD analysis project Ga0114931, IMG submission 89579) | Deep subsurface microbial communities from Kolumbo volcano to uncover new lineages of life (NeLLi) - 2SBTROV14_V59a metaG | ecosystem: Environmental > Aquatic > Marine > Volcanic | place: Kolumbo...
GGCGCTACTGGCAGCCGTGGACGAGATTAAAAAGGAGCTCTCAGAGCGCCTGAGCGTCCTCAGGAGGCATGAAAAACTCTTGGAAGCTCAACGACTTGAGCAGAGAACTTTATTTGATTTAGAGATGATTAGAGAGCTTGGATATTGCTCTGGAATCGAAAACTACTCTCGTTACCTGTCCGGCCGCGGAGTCGGCGAACCGCCGCCATGTTTGTTCGACTACGTCCCTAAAAATGCCATCCTCGTCATAGACGAAAGCCACGTTACGGTGCCGCAACTGGGTGCCATGTACAAAGGTGATCGATCACGCAAGGAAACGCTGGTCGAGCATGGTTTTCGCTTGCCATCGGCGCTCGATAATCGGCCGCTGCGATTTGACGAATTTGAAGGCTTGTCGCCACAAACCATTTATGTGTCAGCGACGCCAGGAAAATACGAAAATGAATTCACTGACAATGTTGTTGAGCAACTGGTGCGGCCGACGGGGCTTATCGATCCCGAAGTCGAAATTCGTCCGGCCAGAACGCAGGTTGATGACGTGCTCTCGGAAATCTCGAAACGGGTTGCCTTTGGTGAGCGCGTACTGATTACGACGCTGACGAAGCGCATGGCTGAAGACCTGACCGACTACCTGCAGGAACACGGAACTCGCGTGCGTTACCTGCACTCGGATATCGGCACTGTTGAGCGGACGGAGATTATTCGCGACCTCCGTCTCGGCGCATTTGATGTACTTGTCGGTATCAATCTGTTGCGTGAGGGGCTGGACATGCCCGAGGTTTCGCTGGTCGCGATCCTGGATGCGGACAAGGAGGGATTCCTGCGTTCAGACCGGTCATTGATCCAGACAATGGGCCGGGCCGCCCGGAACATCAATGGTAAGGCGATCTTGTATGCCGACAAAATGACGGGCTCGATGGAGCGTGCGCTGGAGGAGACCCGGCGGCGACGCGAACGGCAGGAGGCGCATAACAGGAAACACGGCATCAAACCGGAATCGATCGTAAAGAAAGTGGCAGACATCATGGAGGCTGCATATCCGGATCCGCGGAGCGAGAAACGAATGGTCGGCGAGGACAACGTGCCTTATGATGTCCTGAGTCCCGAGCAACTGTTGAAGAAGGCAGCGAAGCTCGAGAAACGGATGCTGAAAGCCGCCCGGGACCTCGAATTTGAAGAGGCTGCGCGTTTGCGTGATGAGATTCAGCGGATGCGCGACTTCTCATTCGGCCTTGCGGATCAAAAAGGCGGCTGAATGGCCTTGCAGTCACGCAAGGCCTTGAGTATCTTACGCATCCCCGATCGGGCGGACAAAACAGTCGGGCGATTAGCTCAGGGGTAGAGCGCCACGTTGACATCGTGGAGGTCGGTGGTTCGAGACCACCATCGCCCACCATTTCGTGGCTTGTACCTGATTTTTTTACCATTATTTATGGTTTCCAAGCTTGTATCCTGCTTTGTGGCTATATAGAATCGCGTTCCCGCACTGGCTGCGGCGTTTTGATGTGGCCTGAAAGCGTTGGGATTGTTGAGTTTCTGGAGGATTGGGTATCGCAGTTACAAAGCGCGTAAGGCGCAATGACGAAATAGAGGCCACCGAGGTTCGAGTGATCGACTCGCAAGGTGAACAAGCCGGTGTCATGTCGCTCAGGGCGGGCATTGAACTGGCCAAAGAAGAGGGCCTGGACCTCGTTGAAGTATCGCCAAATGCAGAGCCACCGGTGTGTCGAATTATGGATTTCGGCAAGTACTTGTTCGAACAGAACAAGAAGGCCCAATCTGCAAAACGCAAACAGAAACAGGTTCACGTTAAAGAAATTAAGTTTCGTCCCGGAACGGACGAAGGTGACTACCAGATCAAGCTCGGGAAACTGGTGTATTTTCTGGAAACGGGTGATAAAACCAAAGTCACATTGAGATTCAGAGGTCAGGAGATGGCGCACAAGGAATTGGGCGCACAGTTGCTGACCCGGGTCAGAGATGACCTGGAAGAATATGGCACGGTCGAGCAAATGCCGCAGATGGAAGGCCGGCAGATGGTCATGGTGATTGCGCCGAAGAAGCACTAGAAGAAGCACTAAGTGAGTAATAGCCCCAGGGTGTGACAACCGGAAAGGCTCTACCCGCCTGTCGCGGCCGGAAAAGATCGGTACGTAGCAAGGCCAAAGGAAATAAAATGTCCAAGATGAAGACCAACCGGGGCGCGGCCAAGCGCTTCAGTAAAACGGGCAAGGGCGGCTACAAGCGCTCCCAGTCCCATCTCAATCACATTCTTACCAAGAAGAAGTCCAAGCGTAAACGTCAGTTGGGCATGACCCAGCAGGTCGCCGAGGCCGATGTTAAGTCCGTTAAGCGCCTGCTTCCCTATAGCTAAGAGGAGATTGAGAAATGGCCAGAGTTAAGAGTGGCGTAACCGCCAAAGCCCGCCATAAGAAGGTCCTCGGTAAAGCGAAGGGCTATTACGGCGCACGCAGTAAATTATTCAAGACAGCCAAACAGGCTGTTATCAAAGCCGGGCAGTACGCCTACCGTGACCGGCGCCAGCGCAAGCGTCAGTTCCGTGCGCTGTGGATCACACGCATCAACGCCGCGGCCCGTCTGCACGGCCTGTCGTACAGTCGCCTGATTAATGGCCTGAACAAGGCTGAAATCGAAGTTGACCGCAAGGTGCTTGCTGATATCGCTGTGCACGATCCAGAAGCCTTTGGAGCGATCGCTGCAGCGGCTAAAGCTGGTCTCGAACTTAAGACCGCCGCCTGATTGGATCTTGAGTCGGACGCGTCGTCGCGCTCGACTCGAGGTACCTCAAATGCAGGCACTCAGCGAGCTCATCGATCAGGCAGCGTCAGAAATCGACGCGGCTGCCGATCTTGCCGCACTGGACGCGGTCCGGGTTTCCTATTTGGGTAAAAAAGGTGAGCTGACCGCTCGGCTGAAATCGCTGGGCCAACTTCCACCGGAAGAGCGCTCCAGTGCCGGGCAGGAAATCAACAAGGCCAAGCGGGACGTCCAGGGGCGACTGAATTCTCGTCGTGCATCACTTGAGAGCGCCGCACTCGAGGCGAGACTGGCTGCTGACGCGGTCGATGTCTCGCTGCCAGGGCGTGGTCTTTCGATTGGCGGGCGGCATCCTGTGTCGCGTGCCCAGTCACGCATCGAACGTATCTTCACGAACGCGGGATTTGGCGTTCGCTCGGGCCCCGAAATAGAAGATGATTTCCACAATTTCACAGCGTTGAATATTCCCGAAAACCATCCGGCAAGGGCGATGCACGATACGTTCTATTTTCCCGGTGGCGATCTGTTGCGGACTCATACCTCACCGGTGCAGATTCGTTCAATCGTCGAGGAAGGTGTGCCGATCCGGATAATTGCGCCGGGCAGGGTGTATCGGTGTGACTCCGATCAGACGCACACGCCAATGTTCCATCAGGTTGAAGGTCTGGTCATCGATGAGAATATCAGTTTCGCGAATTTGAAGGCTGTGCTGCACCAGTTCGTCGAAGCGTTCTTTGAGCGCAAGGCCGAACTTCGATTTCGTCCGTCTTACTTTCCGTTCACTGAGCCATCGGCCGAAGTGGATGTAAGCTGGGGCGAAGGCAAATGGCTCGAAATTCTGGGCTGCGGGATGGTGCACCCCAACGTACTCGAAAGTGCCGGCATCGATCCTGAAAAATACACGGGCTACGCGTTTGGTATCGGTATCGAGCGGCTGGCCATGTTGCGCTACAAGGTGTCGGATCTCAGAACCTTCTTCGAGAATGATCTGCGTTTCCTTCGGCAGTTCAGGTAGTCACTATGAAGATCGCAGAATCCTGGTTGCGTGAGTGGGTAAATCCAGACCTTGATACGTATGCCTTGAGCCATCAATTGACGATGTTGGGCCATGAAGTTGACGGCATCGAATACGAAGGCGCTGGCATAGCCGATATCGTGATAGCCGAAGTTGCAGAAGTCGCCAGGCATCCGAACGCTGATAAGTTGAGCCTGTGCAAGGTGAAAGATGGCAGCGGTGAACTCATCGATGTCGTTTGCGGCGCTCCCAATGTATGCCAGGGCATGAAAACACCGTTCGCAAAGCCCGGTGTCAAATTACCGAATGGAATGAAGCTCCGCAAGGCGAAAATTCGCGGCGTGGTTTCAAACGGTATGCTTTGTTCAGCGGTCGAGCTGGGCCTTAGCGATGAGTCGGACGGAATCATGTCATTGCCACAAGATGTGGAGGTGGGAGCGGCGCTGATCGATTATCTCAAGCTTCCGGATGCGGTTATCGACCTGGATTTGACGCCGAATCGTGGTGACTGTTTCAGCGTGCTCGGAATTGCTCGCGATGTGTCAGCATTGACCGGCGCGGAGCTTAAAGACACTTCCGTCAAGCCGGTGACTGCCACCATCGAGGATACTCACCCGGTCGAACTCGTCGAGCCGGCCGGCTGCCCGAGATTTGCAGGGCGCGTGATTCGCGGGATTAATGCCAAAGCCCGGTCCCCCGTCTGGATGACAGAACGCTTGCGACGCGCCGGGCTGCGAGCGATATCGCCGGTGGTGGATATCACGAATTACGTCATGCTCGAACTCGGGCAACCCTTGCACGCTTATGACTTCGGCCTTTTGCAGGGGCCAATCAGGCCACGGCTTGCCAGGCCTGGCGAAAAAGTGACACTGCTGGACGAAAAAGAGGTAGAACTCAATAGCGACACGCTCGTTATCACCGATGACAGTGGCCCCATTGGCATGGCCGGAATTATGGGCGGCTTAAGCACCGCTGTTAGCGATGAGACGACCGACGTATTCTTTGAAGCTGCATTTTGGCCGCAGGAATTCATGGCCGGACGTGCGCGTGGCTATGGGATGCACACCGATGCGTCGATGCGTTTTGAACGCGGTGTCGACCCGGCCGGGCAGGGCAGAGCCATCGAACGGGCGACGCAATTATTGCTCGAGATTGCCGGTGGTGATGCGGGTCCAATAGTCGATGAATCTGTCGAAAAGTACCTGCCGCAACGCTCCGACATCACGCTTCGAAAAGATCGTATTACACGTCTCCTGGGTCTCGAAATTGGTGATGCAGAAATCGAACAAATACTGACACGATTGACGATGAAAGTGCTGCCGGCAGACGGCGGTTGGATAGTCTCGGCACCCAGTCATCGATTTGATATCGAAATTGAGGCGGACCTCATCGAGGAAGTGGCACGCATTCATGGCTACGACTCGATTCCTGAGACGACAGCATTCTCGCAATCATCGTTGCTGACTGTGACTGAATCGAAGGTCGACATGAAGCTGGCCGCTGCGACCCTGGTGGCGAGAGATTATCAGGAAGTGGTGACCTACAGTTTCATCGACGCCGAAGCGAACAAGGCCTTCACGGGTTTCGATTCGGAACTGGTATTGAGCAATCCAATTTCATCCGAGATGTCCGTTATGCGCGCGTCGTTGTGGCCCGGTTTGGTTGCGGTTGCCGCTGCAAACAACGCGCGTCAGCAGGACAGGGTGCGGCTGTTTGAAATCAGCAAGTCATTCCACGGCAAGCTCGATGCGCACACAGAAGTTGTTCGAATTGGCGCGCTTGCTTCCGGGCCTCTGTATCCTGAGCAATGGGGAAGCCCTTCAGAAGCTGTTGATTTTTATGATGTAAAAGCGGATGTCGAAGCTTTGCTGTCACTCTCCACCAGCGTTGGTACGGTCAGTTTTGTCGCAGCGGAACACCCGGCCCTGCAGCCTGGTCAGACAGCGAATATTGTTCGCGATGGTGAAGTCGTCGGCGTAATGGGCAAATTGCACCCGCAACTCGCGAAAAACTACGATCTGAAACGAGCGGTGTTTTTAGTCGAAATGGATGCGGCTAAAACGCTCAAGTCGAGTGCACCGATCGCAGCATCGATTTCGAAATTCCCGGCAATTCGGCGTGACATTGCCATCATCGTCGACGATAGAATTTCCGCTGACGAACTTGTCAATGCGGTGGCGGCGACGTCACCCGAGTTGATTCAGGGTGTCAGGATTTTTGACATTTATGACGGCGCAGGGATAGAAGCAGGGCGAAAAAGCGTCGCAATAGGCTTGATTTTGCAGGAAACATCGCGCACCCTTACTGACGATGATGCGGACCAGGTTATGGCCGCAGCAGTCAAGAAATTAGAAGAACAATTCGCGGCAATCCTAAGAGACTAAAGCAGATGGCACTGACAAAAGCAGACATGGCAGAGTCGCTGTTTAATGAGCTGGGTTTGAATAAGAGAGAAGCCCGCGAACTGGTCGATATGTTTTATGAGGAGCTGCGTGCGTCACTCGCAGTTGGGGAGCAGGTCAAATTATCCGGATTCGGAAACTTTGATCTTCGGGATAAAAAAGAACGGCCGGGCAGGAATCCAAAAACCGGACAGGAAATTCCAATCAGCGCTCGGCGTGTGGTGACCTTCCGGCCAGGACAAAAACTAAAGGCCCGCGTGGAAGCCTATGCTGGAACCGGGGAATAACGACGAACTTCCTCCAATACCGGGTAAGCGCTACTTCACGATAGGTGAAGTCAGCGACCTTTGCGCGGTTAAGCCGCACGTACTTCGGTATTGGGAGCAAGAGTTCCCACAACTTAAACCTGTTAAGCGGCGGGGAAACCGCCGCTATTATCAGCGTCAGGACGTTTTGATCATTCGACAGATCAGGAGTCTCCTGTATGACGAGGGTTTCACGATTGGCGGTGCGCGTCAGCGCCTCACCGGCGATGATGCCAAGTCTGATGTCACGCAAAGTCAACAGATAATCAAACAGATACGTATGGAACTTGAACAAGTTCTTAAGATCCTGCGCCGCTAAATTCTTACTTTCCAAGTACGGCGACGGCAAGTATCATTGCCGCCCTGTAGGAGCGCGCCTTGCGCGCGAATTCGCATCACATCGGTCGGGGCGTAGCGCAGCCTGGTAGCGCACCACAATGGGGTTGTGGGGGTCGGAAGTTCGAATCTTCTCGCCCCGACCATTTTTGATTCGAACTCCGGAGCACCTGCTGTGGAGGTCTTCGGTAACCTGCAGGCTGGCGATGAAGTCGTTATGCGTGGCGCAGAAGGGCTACGTGACGGCGGGGAAATAAATATCGTCCGGGCTGCAGCCGACTAGGCAGCATTGGGTGCTGGTAGTTTCGTATCCTGAATGCCAAGTAGTATCGGTTCAGCCGTTTCGCGGTAGATATTAACTTTTGCGTTGAATGCGACACGTGATAGTCCGTGTTTGTCCTTAATCGTCAGACGCCGAATATTGAATTGTCCACCGCCCATGTTTTCGCCCGTCAGGTAACATTTGATTGCTGTAACACGTTCACCGACAACTCGATACCACTGAGCCTTGAAAGATTGCCCTGGGCACGCTGCAGGAATGTCACGGCGTCGACGTTGGGATGCACTGTGATTTCGCCCTTGTCATTCTCGATTTCGATATCCGCCATGAAGTCGCCGACCAGAATTTGACCCGGAAGTGCTGCGTCGATTATGCGTGCGAGTTCAATTGTTACGTCTCCGACAATAAAATCGTGAGTTGTGGGATTCAGGCCCTCGGCCTGATGGAACTCGTAACAACTACCGACATGAAAGCACGCGCGAAGTCTCGGCACAGATTTCGTCGCAGATTTGCTTTTTGCAATCGCGTTGTCGGCCAACACGATATGCATGAAGTGATAGAGGTTAACGCTGGCCTCAAGTCCCTCATCACGATTCCAGATATAGAATCCGTCACCACTTGAGGAGCGGGCAAAATCAATGTTGACATCCGCTTCCAGCATTTTTGCATGCGCTGAGTTTAGCGAATACGAAAGGCTGTTTAGCTGCGTCATTTGTTCGAAGGGAGTCAGGAGGCTGAAGCCGACGATATCGAACAGCGTCACCGCACGGCTCGGAACATAGTTGATGCCGTATTTACGAATCATTTTTTCAATGATTTGTGTTTCGACATCACTGCCCTCAAGCGGCACGCGTAACCGGATATTAGTCGGCTCAACGTCGAGGAGTCGCGCAACTTTTTGCATTTGCGAAATCGAAAGTTGGCGGTCACCGGAGATCAATTCGGTAATAAACCGGGGCGAGACGCGCGGTGGCATGCTACCGTCCCGCGCCGATGTGTACTCGGCAATCGCGTAGTGCGGTACGACCAGGATCAGTATGCTCTGATCCAATGCCGCCCAGCTCAGAATGCTATTTTGCCCCAGCGACCAATGGCGGCGCAGGGCGTTCTCAACGTGCGTCAGGTTGCTACGTTGCCGTAGCCCCATCTGCTGCGCAAGACCTGCCAACTGATCCAGGTACGGCGAATAGTCGGCTATTCGTCGAATCCCCGATTGCGACAGATCATCCAGTTCCATATTTTGGCCCGCTGCGACTTTCGCGAACGTGGATTCTCTGCCACAGTTCGCTGTATACACCTAAACAACACTTGTGCACTGCACAAGTCAATACGCATTGTGACATTTTACATAACTTATGACTGCTTCCGGACCTGATATCGACGAAATTCGCGCTTTGCGTGACCGATTAACCGGGGAGGTACTTTGCACTCCCGTTAAGCGTTGCCCGGCAATAGAAGAGCAAATCGGCGGTGGCACCGAGGTGACCGCTAAGCTCGAGTTTCTGCAACGTACGGGTACCTTCAAGGCGCGCGGTGCACTAGCGACCTTGCATGCCCTGACAAGAGAAGAGCTTGAGAATGGTGTCACCGCGGTCAGCGCAGGGAATCACGCAATCGCGACTGCATTTGCAGCACAAGCGCTTGGCACGACAGCCAGGGTGGTCATGATTCGGTCGGCAAATCCGTCTCGGGTTGCTGCCTGCGAGAGTTACGGTGCCGAGGTCCTTATGGCCGATGACGTTCATCAAGCCTTCGAGCTTGCGCACAAAATCAGGGATGAGGAGGGAAAGTACTTCGTCCATCCCTTCGAGGGGCCGTCGATTGCGCTGGGGACAGGCACCATTGGAATGGAGATCTGTGAACAGGTTGAGAATATCGATACCGTGGTTATTCCTGTCGGCGGCGGCGGTTTGATCGGTGGCAGCTCAAATGCGATAAAACAACTGCGCCCGGATGTTGAGGTCGTCGGCGTTGAGCCCGAAGGGGCGGATTCAATGCACCGCAGCTTTGCCAGTGGGGTACCTGAAAGTATCGAGAAGGTAAGGACGATTGCAGACAGTCTTGGGGCACCCTTCGCGCTGCCGTATTCGTTCGAGTTAACGCGAAAAAACGTCGATCGTCTCGCGATGATTGATGATGAGCAAATCCGGAAGGCGATGGGTTTTCTGTTCCAGTCGATGAATATAGCGGTGGAACCCGCTTGTGCCGCGACGACCGCCGCGCTTCTCGGTCCCTTACGCGATTCGTTGCGAGGCAAACGAGTCGTATTGTTGATGTGTGGCAGCAACATCGACTGGGCCACATTCTCGGAACTGGTGATTTTCGACAATGCTGCTTGAGGAACTCAAAACTATTGTCGGACCGAAAGGCTGGACGACAGACCCTGACGATCTGATATCGAGTTTGACGGAATGGCGCGGACTTGTTTGTGGTAAAACGCCCATCGCCGTTTCACCTGCCAGCACGCAAGAGGTGGCTGCGGTCGTTCGCGCGTGTGCCGATGCGGGAGTTGCGATTGTTCCGCAAGGTGGCAATACGGGTATGTGTGCCGGGGCAGTCCCTGATGCATCGGGCACGCAGATCATCTTGTCGCTGGCGCGAATGAATGCGGTCAGAAGTGTGGACGTCGAGAATTATTCGATGGAGGTAGAGGCCGGTTGCATACTTGAGAAGATTCAAAATGAAGCGATAGCCGTCGACCGTTACTTTGCGCTGAGTCTTGGCGCGGAAGGCAGCTGTCAGATCGGGGGCAACCTGTCGACCAATGCCGGTGGCATCAACGTGATTCGTTACGGTACCGCCCGGGCGCAGGTACTGGGTCTGGAGGCGGTACTCGCTGACGGGACCGTGGTGAGCGGCCTGCGGTCACTGCGCAAAGACACGGCCGGTTACGATCTGAAACAACTGTTCATCGGCAGCGAAGGGACGCTCGGGATCATCACCGCAGCCACCTTGAAACTCTATCCTCTGCCGGGCGTAATCAGTACTGCGCTGGTGGCAATTGAATCGGCGGGCGATGCAGTACGGCTGCTGTCCCATCTCAGAGCAGAGTTAGCTGACGCGGTTGAAGCGTTCGAACTTGTGTCCGAGTACGTTTTCGGTCTGGTGGTGAAACACATCCCCGACACAGCACTGCCGTTTGCCGACTCGGCACCCTGGTATGTACTCATGGATGCGGCAATTGGCGGTAACGAAGAGCGCCTGGTGACAGCCCTGGCGAGCGCTGCGGAGGCGGGGCTGGTGTCCGATGCGGTCATTGCAAAAAGCTCGACAGAGGCCGAACGATTCTGGCGCATGCGACATTCGATCGCGGAGGCCGAACGGACGGAGGGCAAAGCGCTAAAACATGATATATCCGTGCCGGTTTCCGAATGGAGGAATTTCTGCAACGTGGAGAGGCAATGCTCGCTGAGCGGGTTCCCGGTATCCGCTTGGTGACTTTCGGGCACGTGGGCGATGGCAATTTGCACTACAATGTGGCTCTCCCGGGCGGTTTCGAGGACGGCGCGAGCGTAACTGCGGCGATCTACGATCTCGTTGGGGAGCTGGGAGGAAGCTTCAGCGCGGAGCATGGTGTCGGGACTCTCAAACGGCAATACTTGCCCAAATATCGCAACAAGGGTGAAATTGAATTGATGCGCAGCCTGAAAAAGGCCCTGGACCCGAAAAACATTCTCAATCCGGGCAAGGTAATTTGACGACCAGTTCCGGTTCCCGGCGAATCGTGACGATAAAATGTCAAATGACATGAGTGCTGATTCCAAAAACGTGCGTGATACCTTTGCTGACCAGCTCGCGAGCTTCGACGACAGGCTCAATTCCACGGCCAATGATGTCGATATGCTTGCCGATATCCAGGCCGGGGTTGGTCGCTTGCTGGCGACCACCGGCAACAGCGAGGCGGAGATTCGGCGCGTGCTGCAGGAGCGTTACGAGCAGGGGGCGTTGCGCAAGGAGACCTTCCAGTTGGTTAAGTCCATGCTGGATCGCTACGTGACCGAGAATATTGAGACCAGTCCGACGCCGCCGGACCAGAATCCCGAAGTCGCTATGCGGTCGACCCCGGTTATGGCACCACCAGCCGTGGCTGACGCAGCCAGTGATGATGCGTTCGGAGCAACGACTATCATTCCGAGCGAGTTTGCTCCGGACAAATCTGCAGATTCGAGGGTTCAGGTCGGATCGCTGTTACGTGGTCGATTCATGCTGCAGGAAAAAATCTCGGGTGGCAGCATGGGCGTGGTTTACAAAGCCATGGACCGCCGACTGGCGGAAGCCGGTAGCAGCGATCACTGGGTCGCTATCAAAGTATTATCCCCAAGGCTTGCCGAAAACGGCCAGGCACTGCGGGCATTGCAGCAGGAAGCGGCAAAGGGTCGCTGCCTGGTGCATCCCAATATTGTCCGTTTCATCGACCTTGATCGGGACGATGATCTCTATTTTCTGATCATGGAGTGGCTGGAGGGACGAAGTCTCGCCGATATTCTCGATTCCAAAGACGCTTCGGTTATTGATAACAAAGCCGCATTTCGTATCGTCCGTCAGATCGGTGATGCCCTCGATTACGCGCACAGTCGTGGCATTGTTCATGCGGACATCAAACCCGGCAACATCATGATCATGCCAAATGGCGATGCCAAGTTGTTCGATTTTGGCGTGGCGCGCGTGCGCCAACAGCATGCCGAGGCTGAACCTGATGGTGGCGTATTGGGTGGCCTGACACCTGCGTACTCGAGCATGCAGGTCCTGACCGGCGAAGAGCCCGTGGCCGCCGACGATGTTTTTTCATTGAGTTGCCTGCTGTATCGACTGATCGCTGGCTACCGTGTTTTCGGACCACGGAATGCCGCTGAAGCGTCACAGGAAGGAATGAAACCACAGCGTCCCAAGGCACTGAATGACAGCCAGTGGAAAGCGCTGAAGAAGGGCCTGGCGTACTCACGGGTGACACGTTTCAGTTCGGTGCGCGAATTTGTTGACGCTTTGAATGAAGTGCCGAAGGAGCCGTTTCGAGTTGAGGAACCCGATCGATTTTCCGGCATCGAAGATGAATCCAGTACTGGAAAGTGGCTCGCTGCATTAGTGCTGATCGCCGGTATCGTCGGGGCAGCAGGCTATCAATATGGCTATCTTGATCCTCTGATAGAGCGGTTCACCGCTCCGGAAACTCGGTCATCCAGTGTTATTGAAGAGGATACGCCGGCAATCCCGGCAGCCGAAGTCGGACTTCCTGCAGCTGTCCCTGAAGTGGAATCGAATATTGTTGAGGATGAGGTGCCAACTGCAGAAGAGACTCCCGCAGAGGAAAAGGTCCCGGCCATTGTCGAGCGCAGTGTGGAAGCCGAAGTCAAAACAGCACCTGCTGTTGAGGAAACTCCGGTCATTGGGCCGGATTCATTACTTGTCGACTTTTCACGCCTGCCTCCACCGACAGAAGTTATTCCATTTTCACCGGGTGGCGGCACCAGCAAGCCTGTAAATATTGCTGTCCGTGAGGATGGACCGGACGTTATCATCGATTTCGTGCGGGGAAGTAACCTTGCGGTACCGATGAATTTGCGTCTTGAGGAAGTGGATTTCAGCGGTAATCGTTCACCTTGGGCTGCCGGACAATTCGCGTTGTCGAACTCAGGGCTGATACATTTTCCGGCGGGTCAGGCGCGCGGTCGCGTGACAATAAGTATGGCATCTGATCCATTGCGGGAAGCCGATCAGCAGTCGACTTTGCGCCTGCGCGAGGTGGAGTTTGCTGACTCCGAGCTCGCCATCATCAATGTAACTCTGGAGGATGATGATCAGCGCGAATTTGAAATGCGTCTACCCACCAATACCATTGCTTTTGCGGCAAGTCAGGCGTCGATCCGTGAATCTGACCCGGCAGTGCAAATCGATCTGATACGTTTCAATCCCGACAACTATCCGGTCACTGTCAATTTTACCGTCAGTGATATCACGGCGACGGAAGGTGAAGATTATTTTGCACCGGGCGGGCAATAAATAACATTTGGCCCGGGACAGCGTTCGGCTCGTCTGCTTGTGCCATTGGTTCAGGATGGCGATGTGGAAGGCGATGAAGCATTTGTCATAGAACTTACTGGTGAGCCGGGCGCTACGGCTATCGATGTCTACCGGCGCATCGTCGTGATGATTCGGGACGACGAATCACAAATCCCCTGATTTACTGCTAGACTGCCGTGCAGGCGACGCAGCATGCGGCGCGCAAACGGAGCAAAAGCAGAACAATGACTGAGAAGGAACTGCGGCGCTATTCACGCGTCGTTGTCGATGGCGATGAACAGGCTCCCAGCCGGGCGATGTTACGGGCAGTGGGATTCGAAGAAGATGATTTTCGTCGTCCACAAATCGGAATTGCCTCAACCTGGAGTATGGTGACGCCGTGCAATATGCACATTGGTGGCCTCGCCGATGAAGCCGCTAAAGGCGCTAACGAGGCTGGCGGCAAGGGCGTCATTTTCAATACCATCAGCGTATCTGATGGCATCTCCATGGGAACGCCCGGGATGCGTTATTCGTTGGTTTCTCGCGAAATTATTGCGGACTCTATCGAGGCCGTTACAGGTGCTGAAGGTTTTGACGGTCTTGTAGCCATCGGTGGCTGCGACAAAAACATGCCCGCATGTGTCATGGCAATGGCGCGCCTGAACAGACCTGCAGTATTCGTTTATGGCGGAACCATTCGGCCGGGGCTCAAGCGCCGTGACATTGTTTCCGTTTTCGAGGCTGTTGGCGCCAAGTCCGGTGGCACAATCTCTTCTGAAGAATTACTTGAAGTAGAACAGACAGCCATACCCGGTCCCGGTGCCTGTGGCGGTATGTACACGGCGAACACGATGGCTTCGGCCATCGAAGCATTGGGTATGAGTCTTGCGAACAGTTCGGCTCAGGAAGCAGTCTCCGATGACAAAATAACGGACTGTCACCGAGCAGGTGAGGCGGTGATAAACCTGATTCGCGAAGACATCAAACCGCTCGATATTATGACGCGCGAAGCATTTGAAAATGCGATCGCTGTCGTTATCGCTTTGGGTGGTTCGACCAATGCAGTGCTGCATCTACTGGCGATCGCCCGTGAAGCTGAGGTGGAACTGTCGCTGGATGATTTCACAAGGATCGGGGCAAGGACACCGGTGCTCGCTGACGTCAAACCGAGCGGCAAGTACCTCATGTCTGAACTGATCGACATTGGCGGTATCCAGCCGCTGATGAAGCGCATGCTGGACAAGGGACTATTGCACGGTAACTGCATGACGGTTACTGGGAAAACACTGGCCGAAAACCTCGCAAACGTAGCGGACTATCCAGAAAACCAGGACATCGTCCGCCGCTTCGATAACCCGGTCAAAGCGGACAGCCACCTCACAATTCTCTATGGCAATCTCGCACCGGACGGCGCCGTAGCCAAGATCACGGGCAAGGAAGGCCTGCATTTCGAAGGCTCGGCCCGTGTTTTTCACTCCGAAGAGGACGCGTTGCAGGCAATACTCGACGACGCCATAAAGGTCGGTGATGTCATAGTCATTCGATACGAAGGCCCCAAAGGTGGTCCGGGCATGCGCGAGATGCTAAGTCCTACCGGTGCCATCATGGGTAAGGGCCTCGGCAAGGATGTTGCTCTCATAACGGATGGTCGATTCTCCGGTGGCAGTCATGGTTTCGTTGTCGGACACATAACGCCTGAGGCGGCCGTCGGCGGTCCGATTGCGCTGGTCGAGGACGGAGACATCATCCGAATCGAGGCCGAGAAAAAAGAAATCAGTATCGCGATCAGCGAGGAAGTTATGGCCCGGAGGGCTGAGCAGTGGCAGCGTCCCGTATCACCCGTCAGGCGCGGCGCACTGGCGAAGTACCGCGGCGCCGTTTCGTCAGCGTCACAAGGCGCTGTGACAATCCCACCTGCGTGGGATGAGTAGAAAGCTCTTTTCTTGGTTCCGGACTTGACCTTTAACGCGATGTTCGCTCTACTCCGGTGATGAAATTTTATGACACCCCCGTATTGTGCCAGCGCGCCGAGCCTCTCGACGCGATAAAACACATAACAACGATGGCGCGCCAGAGGTGCGTGGGTGCGAATGGCAGCTGTACCGGCTAATTATAAAGTTCGGACATTGTCAGCAAACCCGCCAGGTCAACCTAGCGGGTTTTTTTTTGTGCTGAATTCGAGTAGGTAAAATGAGCTCAACGATCATTGAAGCAGTTTTTGAAGATAGCGCGCTGCTGGGTGCACCGGGAAACGTTGCAGAATCGCCCTGGGTGGTCATGAAATTCGGCGGCACCAGCGTGTCTACGGCAGAAAATTGGCGGACAGTAGCCGGGCTCTTGCGGCGGCGTCTTAACGAGGGGCTGCGGCCCGTCGTGGTGCACTCCGCGCTTAAAGGTGTCTCCAATGCGCTTGGGGCGGTATTGGAAGCAGCCGTAGCCGATGACCCGACTGAGCTACTTGGTGAGATTCGTGACCAGCATTACGCGCTCGCAGAAGCGCTGCGACTGGATGGACCCGCGATGCTCGACGAGACTTTGCACGAGTTGCAACAACTGGTTGCCGGTGTACGTCTGATTCGGGAAGTCAGCGTTCGGGTCCGCGTCAGAATAATGGCGCTTGGGGAATTGATGGCAACGCGTCTTGGAGCCGCATACCTTGAGTCCCAATCACTCCCTGTAGAGTGGCTTGATGCCCGTGATCTGTTGACCAGCCGTTCTCAAAATAGTCGTCAAACATCCGCTGCCTACCTCTCGGCGACTTGCGAATTCGGAGCGGATGCCGAATTGCAGTCAACGCTCCTGGCAGGCAACAACATCATCCTCACGCAGGGATTTATTGCCAGGAACAAGAACGGCGAAACCGTTTTGCTGGGACGTGGTGGGTCCGATACTTCAGCGTCGTATTTCGCAGCGAAGCTGCAGGCGCGTCGTCTGGAGATCTGGACCGATGTAGCAGGTCTGTTCACAGCAGATCCTCGTGTCGTTCCGTCAGCAAGACTATTGGTCGCTTTGCATTATGACGAGGCGCAGGAACTCGCATCTGCAGGAAGTACTGTATTGCACCCGCGCTGCATCAACCCGGTTCGCAAATCGCGGATACCGCTGTTTATTCGCAGCACGACAGCGCCACAAATCGGTGGAACGGTAATTTCGTCAGTCACCGAAGAAATTGAACCGCAGGTCAAAGGAATTTGTAGCCGTAACGGTTTGACCCTGATCTCGATGGATGGCGCGGGAATGTGGCACGAAGTTGGATTTCTTGCCAAAGCGTTCGCCGCATTCAGTGACAATGGCGTATCCGTTGACCTGGTTTCAACCTCCGAGACGAATGTGACCGTTTCCATTGATACATCGGACAGGATGTTGTCAGACGATGTTGAGGAATCACTCGTGAATGACCTTGAACAACTTTGCCGGGTCAGGCTTATTTCAAATTGCACTGCGGTTAGCCTTGTCGGCCGCAAGATTCGAACAATCATTCCGCGTCTGGCACCTGCGCTCGAAGTCTTCGAGGAAGAGCGCATACACCTGATGTCGCAGGCAGCGAACGACCTCAACCTGAGCTTCGTGGTTGACAAACAACAGGGACCGCGACTGGTTCGCAAGCTGCATGCGATCATCATTCGCAAAAAAGGCGCATCGAATGTTTTCGGCAGCAGCTGGGAGCGTCTTTTTGCTGATGAGGAACCCGCTGCACGAGCACCCGATGCATGGTGGATGAAGAAACATGAGCAACTGCTCGCTTTGGCTGACGGGCATTTGAATGCTTATGTATATGACCGCGACAGCGTCATAGAGGCGTCGCAGGAACTTCTGGGCCTGAAAAATATTGAACGCATACTCTATGCAGTCAAGGCGAATTTCAACGCCGATCTGTTACGGACGTTGAGCGAAACCGGTGTCGACTTTGAGTGCGTCTCGCCCGGCGAAGTTGAATGGCTGGAGGAAACCATTCCAGGCCTTGATCTTCAGCGTATTCTTTTTACGCCCAATTTCGCGTCACGAGCTGAAACCGCCTGGGCACTCGAGAAGCGATTGCAGCTTACATTGGATAATCTGTATCCACTGCAGGCATGGCCTGAGCTCTTTAAGGACAGAAAACTGTTCATTCGTGTCGACCCCGGGCAGGGACGCGGCCATCACGAACATGTCAAAACAGCCGGTGTGCACTCGAAGTTCGGTGTACCGCGCTTTGAAATAGAAGAGCTCGCAAAGTTGGTCGCTGCAGCGGACGCTGAGGTCATCGGCATACATGCCCACAGTGGCAGCGGTATTCTGGATCCTGAAAACTGGCGTAGTGTCGCTAGCGAACTTGTGCTGATTGCAGAACAGTTTCCGGCAGTGAAAACGATCGATCTGGGTGGCGGACTCGGTGTGCCGGAAAAACCCGGCGATAAGGCTTTCGATCTCAACAGGCTGGATGAGACTTTGGCAGAAATCCGCACAGCGTATCCCCAGTTCAGTTTATGGCTTGAGCCGGGTCGCTATCTCGTCGCAAGAGCGGGTGTATTGCTGACACACTGCACCCAGACCAAAGGCAAGGGTGAGATGCGTTATGTTGGCGTCGGTACTGGCATGAACTCACTAATCCGACCGGCTTTGTACGGCTCTTATCACGAGATCGTCAATTTATCTCGAATCGAACAAGCTCCCAGCGAGACTGTAACGGTCGTTGGGCCCATTTGTGAAACCGGCGACCGTCTGGGTAGCGATCGCTTGTTGCCGCCGACCACGGAAGGAGATGTCATTCTGGTTGCCAACGCGGGTGCCTACGGTTACGTCATGAGCTCACGATATAATCGCCGCGATGTTGCCGAGGAAATTGTTATATGAAGGGAATCCGGACGGCGCAAATCCAGAGCTTCCCTAGCTTCCGGAATGGCGCGTTTGCAGACGATCGCAAACATCCTTAAGTCCCAGATTCTGTGCTGCTAACAATACGATGACGTGGTA
>Ga0114931_10004172_pt1 | contig 18069 bp, 17 predicted proteins | sample 2SBtaG_FD_89579 | JGI IMG/M metagenome (GOLD analysis project Ga0114931, IMG submission 89579) | Deep subsurface microbial communities from Kolumbo volcano to uncover new lineages of life (NeLLi) - 2SBTROV14_V59a metaG | ecosystem: Environmental > Aquatic > Marine > Volcanic | place: Kolumbo...
CCGAAACAACGCTGACCAGCACGATAAACGGACCGAGAAGCAGAAATAATACGGCCCAGAGGGAAACCGCGCCACCCGGAGGGCGAAGATCGACTGCCATATCATGATTGACCTGAACGCCTGAATATTTGCGAGACCCAGAAAGCGCGCTGCTTATCAATTGATTATCACGACCGATCGCTCGGCCAACAAGTACAAAATCCTCGGCCCCCGCAACCCACGGGCGGCATGCGGCGTGAAACAAGAGGGCTGCCGACCCTAAAAAAGAGAGGCGAGGCAGGCCAATTTCCGGGAAGCAGGTGACTTAACGTGATCGAAACACCCCCGGCGCTCGCTCGCCGCTTTGCGCTCGAGGGCTTGTTTCCGCCGAACCCACGAGCGCGGGGAGAAAGAGGATCTCGCCGGTCCGCGCTCGCTCGATCATCGCCATAAGGCTGACGCACGAGCCACGGTCGTATCAACCGGCAAGCTTGCGGCGAGGGCGTTCGCCACGTGTCAGCTACTCGCGCTTCGGTAGCTGCGCAGGGCCCGGCTGAACACCCAACGTGAGAAGGCCAAGCTCATCACGGTGTAAACCACGGCAAACGCGGCCAAGGTGCGGGCTTCGAGCGGCTTGACCATCAGCCGCGCCGGAACGTTGACCACGATCAGCACGGGAATGACAAACGTGAACGTCCAGCGCAGCGGGTCGCCCCACGCGCCGCGGTAAATTTCCATTGGGTAACGCGAGAAGTTCGTGATGTAAAACCAAAAGTTGTACAAGCTCTGATTACGCCCCATCCAGACGCTTACCGCGGCCATGGAAATCATCAGGCTGTACATGATCGCCACCCCACAGGCGAGGTAAATCGGGTACGAGACCCACTGCCACAAGCTCGGCCAATAGGCGAGTTGGTACAGGCTGAATCCCAGCAGCAGCAGACCGAAAGCGAAATTCGCCAACGATGACCAGTTCACCCGATGCAGCGAAATCAGGAACTGAGTATCAATCGGTTTGAGCAACGCGAAATCGAGATCGCCGCGGCGGATCAATTCGCTGAACTCCTCGGCATTGGGCATAAAGAAAGTCTGCACCAGACTCGTCACCAACAGCGTCGTGGCCAGGAAGATAAAAAACTGATACTGCCCCCAGCCGGTGCCCTTGCCGATCATCGGGGTATAGCGAAAGATCAGGACATAGAAGCCCAGATTCATCAACACCCAGGACAACGACGAGACGCACTCAATCACAAAATTCGCGCGAAACGTCATGTCGCGCACGAGGCTATTTCGCGCGAACGTCAGGAACACTCGTCCGTAGGAAGGGTGGTTGCTCATGCGCCGCCCCTCGAGAACCGATCGCGCGGCGTTCTCGCAACGAAAAAAACTTGCCCGGGGGGTTCCACAATATGGACCATGCGACAATCTCCTTCAGCCGCCGTACGCGCTATAGCGCCGCACGCCCAATCGCATCGCCGTGCGTACAGTGGCGGCGAAGGCCACGACCCAAAAAAGTTGCACCGCCAGCCCGCGGGCAAGTTCGGCCCCTTGCACCTTGCCCAGGAACACGGCGGCGGGGAAATAGGCCAAATACTTCAGCGGCAGCAGTTCCACCAAAGTCCGCCAGATGCCCGGCAGCATATCGATGGGAAACATGTGCCCGGAAAAGAAAAAGTTGAACAGCATATACACGAACAACAGCGAGCTGACCTCGAGAAACCAAAAGCCGATCATGCCGATCGTGGCTTCCAGAAAGAATCCCAGCAAGAAGGACATCACCAACGAAGCCGCGAAGGCCAGCAACGTCATCGCGCCGGGCCAGCCGGGAAAAAACCCCCGGCACAGATAAAACACCAAGGCGAACGGGCCGATCGCCACGCTATAGTAAACCGCCTTGTGAGCCACGCGGTTGAGCAGCAGGAAAGCGATCATGTCGATCGGCTGAATCAGGAACTTCTTGATCGTGCCGTCGCGGATGCTCAGCGCGATGCCCGAGGCCAGGTTCGGCATGCTCGAAAAGGCCCGGCTGACCATGGTCAACAGATAATAGGCGACGAAATCGTGGTAGCTGTAGCCGGCAATCGAATCATGGCCCGCCGCCGCGAAGATCGCGGACCACAGGAAAATCTGCGTCACGATCGGCAGAAACCGCATCAACGTGCCCAAGGCGAAATCGCCACGATAGACCAGCCGTTCCTCGAGGCAGATCCGCAGAATGGTCCACCAAGTTCTAAGCCGGGCCGCCGGCGAAGGAGGCCATGCGCTGGTTGAAGGATGGGAAGCCATCGTCGGATGCGGTAATGGGACTGGTTGCTTCAAATGGGCTTCAGAAAACGCCTGACCGGCGGCTCTCGAACCTCCGGCAAGTCCTCGGAGGAATCAGTCCTCGGAGAAATGCGACTCGGAATTCAAAACTCTCTTCCTTAGTACCACAGCGCCAAGTTGAACCGCCGAGACGCCGAGACGCGGAGTCTAAGCAGAAGCAAGGCAAACGGTTGTGTCATGCCTGGACTAAACTTAGCGGCGAGGGGATCGACCAATTCTTCTTATCGAACCGAAACGGAAAAACTCGCGTTTTTTACTGGTTTCTCGGCGTCTCAGCGTCTCCGCGGTGATTTGATTCCTACTGGCATAGCGCTGTAGGGTTAGCGATTCGGCATGACGGAATCCCGCGATGCGGCCGCATGCACGGGCTCGGCCTGTTTGGCCCACGTGAACATCTCGGCAATCACGTCTTCCAGCGGTGGGTCTTCCACCGTGACGTCCTCGATCGCGTAGCCGGCGAGCAATCCGGAAAGCACTTGGGGGATTTCGCCGCGATCAACGCGAAGCTTGACCTTTGGCGGCACCTGTTCGAGCACCTTGCCGTAGCGCGAAAGGTCCGACGGCATCGGCTCACCGGCGAACTGAAGCGTGATGATCTTGTGCCCGCTGAAACGGTCCACGATTCCCGTCAGCGAACCGTCGTACATAATTTGACCACTTGCGATCACCACGATTCGCCGGCAGAGCGCGGCGACGTCTTTCATGTAATGGCTCGTCAGCAGAATCGTCGTTTGCCGCCGCTGTTGATAGTCGCGGAGAAATTGTTGGATATTGTGCTGAGCAATCACATCCAGCCCGATGGTCGGCTCATCGAGAAACAACACCTCGGGCGAGTGCAACAAGGCCGCGATCAGCTCCATTTTCATCCGCTCGCCCAGCGACAACTCTCGAACCGGCTGCTCCATCAGATGCCCGACATTGAGCAATTCCAACAGCTCGTCGCGCGTTCGTTCGAAGGTCCGCGGCTCGATGCGATAGATCTGCTGATGCAAGCGAAACGATTCGTGGGCGGGCAGATCCCACCAAAGCTGATTCTTCTGCCCCATGACGAGCGCGAACCTGCGGCGGTAGGCGTTCTCGCGTTTCCAAGGCGTGTGCCCCAGCACATGGGCGGTGCCGCCGGTGGGATTGATGACGCCGGAGAGCAGCTTGAGCGTGGTGGTCTTGCCGGCACCATTGGGGCCCAGAAAGGCGACGAATTCGCCTAGCTCGACGTCTAGATCGATTCCGCGGACCGCGTGAACCTCGCGATACTCGCGGTGGAAAAGCCCGCTGATCGCGGCGCGCAACCCTTCACGCTTTTGATAGACAAAAAACGTCTTCGAGAGTCCGCGAACTTCGATGATCGGCATGGCGGAGCGATTATACGGCGGCCGCCATGCCACGCCTAGCGGGTCGCCCTTCGTCGTGGTATGACGCGCGGGGCCGCAAGGGCAACTCACCGCGGCATTTGCGCGACCCCAGGTCGCGTTGTCGGCCAGGCCACGTTGAGCTATAATTCGCCCAGTTTACGCTTGGTGGGGTACGATTTCACGATTCTCGCCGAGTCCCGACTTCGGGCCGACCGCCGTAGCGAGGAGACCCAGCTACGCCAGAGACACGGATTGGAATTGGCCATGATACGCACCGTTTGGCGCCCGGCGGGCCGCTACGATTGGGCGGTGTCGACGTCCCTCACGATCACCACGCCGTCGGGCACAGCGACGCCGATGTGTTGCTGCACGCCGTGACCGACGCGCTGTTGGGCGCCGCGGCTCTGGGCGATATCGGCGAGTGGTTCCCTGATACCGATCCAAAGAATCGCGGTCGTGATTCGGCCGATATGTTGGCCGGGGCTCTGGCCGGCGTTCATCAGGCCGGCTATCACGTGGACAATCTCGATTGCGTCATCTTCGCCCAACGGCCCAAGCTTTCACCCTATAAAACCACGATTCGCGAGCGGTTGGCTACGCTGCTTCAAATCAGCGTCGACCGCGTTTCCGTCAAGGCGAAAACCGGCGAGGGCCTCGGCCCGGTCGGTCACGAAGAGGCCATCGTGGCCCAAAGCATTGTGCTGTTGAAGCAAGTCTGAGACCGAGTACAAACGATGCTAAGCACCCAAGAAAAAAGCGACCCGTCACCTTCGCTGCCACATACCGGAATCCGTGTTTACAACACGCTTTCCAAAAAGAAAGAACCGTTCGAACCGCTCACGCCCGGGGTGGTGGGAATCTATCTGTGCGGACCGACGGTCTACAAACCGAGCCACATCGGCCACATGGTCGGACCGGTCATTTTCGATTGCATCAAGCGCTATCTCACCTATTGCGGTTACAGGGTGACGCTGGTCATCAACATCACGGATATCGATGACAAATTGATCGCCGAGGCCGCGCGGCGCGACGTGCCCGTGGATGAGTTGGCCCGGGAAATGACGGCCGACTATTTGCGCAACCTCGAAGCACTCGGCGTCGACACGGTCGACCATTTCCCGCGTGCCACGGACAACATGGACGAAATCATCCATTTCACCCAAGAACTGGTCGAGCGTGGCATTGCCTACGCCGCCGACGACGGTGGCGATGTTTACTTCGATGTCAGCCAAGACCCCGCCTACGGCAAACTGAGCCATCGTAGCCTGGATAGCCTGCACGGCGAGGGCGGCGAAATGGCTCAGCGGAAACGCAACCCGGCTGATTTCGCCTTGTGGAAAGGGGCCAAACCGGGCGAACCGGCGTGGGAAAGCCCTTGGGGTCCCGGGCGGCCCGGATGGCACATTGAATGTTCGGCCATGAGCCGGCGGTTGCTGGGCAAGTCGTTCGATATTCACGGCGGCGGACTCGATCTGATCTTTCCCCATCATGAAAATGAAATCGCCCAGAGCGAATGCTGCCACGGACAGCCGCAAGCCAAATACTGGATGCACAACGGTTTGATGCAGGCAGCCGACGAAGTCGGCAAGGTCGGCGGGCGCACCACCCGCGCGACGGAGGGTGACACCGCGGCGCAAGAAGCGGGCAAGATGGGCAAATCCAAAGGTGCCCGCGCCTTTAGCGAGTTGTTAGAACACTTCACGCCCGAGACGATTCGCTTCCTGCTGCTATCCACGCATTATCGGCGGCCGATCTATTTCAGCGATGAACGGCTGCGGGAAGTCGGCCAGAGCCTTGAAACGTTCTATCGTTTCTTTGCCCGCTATCGGCGGATTAGCGGAGAAGCCTTCTACGCCATCGAACCGCCCCGCCGGCGAGGCGAGGCTCCCGGACCCAGCTCCGACGATCCCTATCAAAAATCGATTGACGAACTCCGGACGCGTTTTCTCGACGCCATGGATGATGACTTCAACACGGGCGGCGCGATCGGCGACCTGTTCGAGTTGGTCCGCACCTTGAATCGCTTCATCGAAACCGAAAAGCTCGAGGCCTCCGGCGCACGGTCGGCCGCACACCTTGCCACGCTTCAATACGGCGCGCGGACGCTGCGCGAGCTGAGTTCGATCCTGGGCCTGTTCCGCCAACCACCACAAACGGCGGTCTCGGAAGACGATACCCTGACCGCAGCGCTCATTGAGCTGCTCACCGATCTTCGCGCCACGGCGAGGAATGCTAAAGACTTCACGACGGCCGATCTGATTCGCGATTCTCTGCTAGCCGAAGCCAGCGTCAGCCTCGAAGATCGCGCGGAGGGAACCGGCTGGACCGCCGCTCAGCCGCCTTCGATCGAGCCGATCATGATGCTCTTGATCGAACTTCGAGCCCAAGCGCGAAAAAACAAGGACTTCGCCATGGCCGATCTGATTCGCGATCGGCTGACCGAGTTGGGTATCGCGCTCGAAGACCGCGCGGAGGGAACCGCCTGGACCCGATCCGGCTAATACCGGCGGATGGCGACGACAGGAAACACGCTGCCATGGATGATGCACCATTTCGCATTCTCGGCGTCGACCCGGGACTGAACATCACGGGCTACGCCATGCTCATCGCGGGCGGTAGTAGACTGCAAGTTCATGAAGCGGGCATCATCCGCGGAAAAAGCCGCGGTTCGCTCACCGCCCGGGTGGCGGAAATCCACCATGGCATGACCGATGTGATTCAGGCGCTTCACCCCGCGGTCATGGCGCTCGAACAACTTTATAGCCACTATCAACGTCCGCGCACGGCGATCCTGATGGGACACGCCCGGGGCGTGATCTGCCTGGCTGCCGCACAGGCAGGCGTTGCCGTGAACCATTACAACGCCACGCAAATCAAACGCATGCTCACCGGCAACGGCCGCGCGCCGAAAGCCCAGGTACAGCGGGCCGTCATGCGTGAGCTCGACCTGCCGCAGTTGCCCGAGCCGCCCGACGTCGCCGACGCACTGGCCATCGCCATGTGCCACTATTACCTGCAAGCGAAACGCGATCTTCTTGAACAGCAGCGCGGCGCTTGAGCGTTGGCAGATGCCACCTGGCGCCCAGAGCTGTTTCCGAACCGAAATGCGCGCCACCCGGATCGCGCCGTTTGACACAAGCCTCGGAGCTTCGACCTTGATCACCCGAATGACTGGAAAGCTGCTGTCGGTTGGCGCCGGCGTCTTGACTCTGGAAGTGGGCGTCTTCGAGTACGAAGTGTTCATTCCTGAGTTTGCCCGCCGGCGGTTGCAAAGCCGGCTTGGTGAGACGATCAGCCTACACACGATCGACTACCTCGAAGGCAATCCGATGCAGGGCCGTTTGACACCGCGGATGATCGGTTTCTTGGACGAGATCGAGCGCGAGTTTTTCGAGCTTTTCTGCTCGGTCGACGGAGTGGGCGTGAAAAAGGCATTGCGTGCCATGGTGCGGCCGGTGCGTGAGGTGGCGACCGCCATCGAAGATCAAGACACCAAATCGCTTTCAAGGCTTCCCGGCGTCGGCCCGGCGGTGGCCGAACGGATCATCGCCAAGTTGCGCCGAAAGATGCCCAAGTTCGCCTTGATGGTTCCGCGCGAAGAGCCGCAGATGGCCGACGTCGAACAAGACGTGGTCCGCGAGACCTATGACGTGCTGCGTCAACTGGGACATACGGAGAGCGAAGCCCGCCGGTTGATCGACGCGGTGTTGGACTCGAAACGGAAGTTCAAAGATGTTCAATCTTTGTTGCAGGCCGTTTATCAACAGACGCAATCGGCTTAAAGCGGCCGGCGAGCGCCAATCGCCAGGACTTCTAACGCCGCAGTCTGGTCTGCTATATTGCGGCTTGCTGACGGTTAACGCTTGTTCACTCATTAGGCCCGGTGGTGCCAGTCGATGGTTCGCGAGCCCATTTTAGGTCGGTCGGTCGACGACGAGCAAAAGCCCCCACACGGCTCGGAAGAGATCCCGCGGGCGGTTGATCCGGCGCCGCCGGACGACGAGCTGGACCGCGCGCTTCGCCCGAAGCGAATGCAAGACATGGTTGGCCAGCGCGAGGTGGCCGAGCGTTTGCAGATTGCCGTCGACGCGGCCAGCAAGCGGGGCGACGTGCTGGGTCATATTCTGTTCGATGGCCCGCCGGGGCTGGGCAAAACGACCTTCGCCACCGTGATTCCGAGAGACTTGGGCGTCCCGCTGCAAATCTCCAGCGGCGCGGTGCTCAAGGCGCCGAAAGACCTGGTGCCCTATCTGACCAACGCCGAGGAAGGCTCGGTGTTGTTTATCGACGAGATTCATCGCATGCCCAAGGCGGTCGAGGAGTTCCTCTATCCGGCGATGGAGGACTTCCGCGTCGATATTACCTTGGGCGAAGGGATCAACGCGCGGACGATCAACATGCCGCTCAAGTCGTTCACCTTGATCGGCGCGACCACGCGCACCGGGCTGTTGTCGGCTCCGCTTCGCGACCGGTTCATGATGCGCGAGCATTTAGAGTTCTATTCCAATGACGAGTTGGCCGAGATCGTGCGTCGCAATGCCGCCAAGCTTCAGGTTAACATCACCGACGACGCCGCGGCCGAAATCGCCGGCCGCAGCCGTGGCACACCCCGACTGGCCAACAACCGCCTGCGCTGGGTTCGCGACTATTCCACCAGCCGAGCCGACGGGCACATCACGCGCGCCATCGCCCATGCGGCACTCAAGATGCAAGGCATCGACACCCTGGGGCTGGATGGCCAAGACCGAAAATACATCGAGACGGTGATTCGCGTCTTCGATGGCGGGCCGGTGGGTGTCGAGGCCGTTGCCCACACGATGAACATGGCGATCGATACGCTATCCGATGAGGTCGAGCCATTTCTGCTGCGCAGCGAATTGGTCGTCCGCACGCCACGCGGTCGACGTGTGACCGTGGCCGGCTATGAACATTTGGGTATCGCGCCCGCCGAGCGCCGGCGGCCGAAACACGAAGATGACGACAAGCCGATGCTTTTCTAGGCGACGAAGTCCGCACAAGCAGATCAGTCATGGAGCTGCCGCGCTTCAGTCACGCTATAGCAAACCTTTAAGCGCTGCCAGCGCTGCCTCGTAGTTCGGCTGTTCGGCCACCTCGCCGACCGTTTCGGCATAAACCACGTTGCCCTCGGCGTCGAGCACGAAGGTGCCCCGGGCAAGAATCTTCAGCTCGTCGATGAGCATGCCCCAATTCCGGCCGAAGCTGCGGTCCTGATAATCACTGGCCGAACGCAGGTTTTTGATCTCCTCGGCGCCACAAAAACGATTCATGGCAAATGGCAGGTCAAGGCTCACCGTCAGTGCGTTGATCCGATCACCCAACGCGGCCAAATCTTGGTTGAAGGTTTTGGTTTGCAGTTGGCAAACCGGCGTGTCGAGCGAGGGAACCACGCTGATGATGGTCGGCTTGCCCTTGAGGTCCGCCAGCGTAATGGTCTTCATGCCACCGTCTTCAAAGGCATGCAGCGTAAACTCCGGCGCCGGTTGTCCGACACAAACCGCTTCGCCGACCAGTGTCATCGGATTGCCCTTGAATGTAATCGCGCCCTGACGTGCCATCGCGGTTTCCTCTCGAAACGTGGTCTGATGTTCTGACGTTTGGTGTTGGCTTACAACGTGCCATGAAAAAAGTGCCGGCGGCCTCATCGGCTCGGTTAACAAATCGCCGGCACCCGTGACGTAGTATCGCGATTAAGGTGAGACATTCAAGCGCCACGAAGTTCGCCCCGCGACGGTTCGCAAAGATTACGCATTTTGCGCATAGTCTCGCAGCGGTGAAAAAAGAAGGGAAAGAATGTCGAGAAACCGGCTCGCCACGATTCTTCAGAGCGTTATATTACGTTTATGAAGTCTGGCAGTGATCTTCTGAATCGCTGCATGATGCTTGTTGGGGCAGTCGCAAAGCGTCAGCGCATGCCTCTTCGAGCCCAATTTGGGCGACGGGTGCCGCAGCCATTTTGCCGCAGGGGTCTATCTCTGCGGCAGTCGTGCCCCATGGTCGCGCGCAACCTGTCCGGACAAGAATGGAAGAACCACTAGGTGAGAGGAACCCCAATGCTCGAGATCGCCCCAGGCTGGCAGCTCGATGTCGACCGTGGACCAGATTGGCTGTTTGTACGGATTCATGATCCCGCGGAAGCACATGACGACGCGCCCCCGTTGGCGGATCGGCTATGGGAGCTGCTGCAGGAACAGTTCGTCAATCGCCTAATCATCGAGCTTGACGAGCTGCGTTGGCTGCCCAGCTATCTGATCGGGCAGCTCGTCTTGATCCAGAAGAAGGTTCACACCCACGGCGGAGTGGTTCGGCTGTGCGGCTTGTCGCCTGACAACGAGCGTGTCCTGCGGCTCACACGGCTCGACTCCCTGCTGCCGAACTATGCCAACCGCGCTGCGGCGGTCATGGGCCATGTTCCGCAAAAGCCGAGATGAGGTTCGCTGCCTCTTGCGGCAATCAAGACGACGGCTTTGCCCGAACAATCAGCGACGGCGGTTGGCCTGAAGTGGGTGGCTTGGCCGAGCTACGACCAAGAAACTTCAAGCTGGTTTTCGATCTCGTCGATGCCTTCGATGCTGCGTAGCGCTTCCTGTACCATCTGCTTCTGGTAGTACGAGCGAACGATCCCGCGAAGCACAACACGGCCGTCGGCGGTTTCAACGCGGACATTTCGCCGCGGAAAATGTGGGCTGCGTTCCAAAGCGGAAGCAATGCGATCGTCAAGCTTCACGTGCATCGGGCACATCGAGTTCTTCTCCGGCTCACCGATTGTCAAGTATCTCTCTGCCTGTCCGCCGGCCTCGCCGCGCGCGAAACTCTCCGCTTTGAGCCACACGTCCAGCAGGGCTGCCGGGATGTAAGATCGGACGGCGGCAGGGTGTGGGTAAAGTTTTTGGGTCGCAAGCCATCGAGAATATGGCAAACCGTCGCAAGTCTTGCCGGTCAAGCGGATTAAGCCGCCACCGATGTCCGATGGAAAGAGGATTTTTTTCCCTTCTCCAACTTCGTACGCTCGTCCAAGGTTTTGGTTCGCCGCAAAGCAAAGATTTAACCGACAACCAAGAAGCCCACTCCGGCGGCGAGGAAGAGCGCCAGCAGCGAGGCAGCGAGCAGGTGGATTTCGAGGCTCAGTCGTCGTGCGAAGCGGGGGTCGTTCACGGCACGGCGAACCAATTCAACCCGTTTGGCGATGCTGGCATGTTGCCAACCAGCCGCCGTACGTCGCGTTCCGTTGAGTCTTGCCAGCTTCTCGAGCGCGGCGGCGAACACCTCGGTTTGGCTCCGCACGGCTTCGTCGCGATCAGCGGTTCTTAGAAAACCGAGCCCTTTCACCCGCGCCGAGCGCTTCGCCGCCGGCGTCGCCTGGCAAGCGAACCAGTCCGCCTGCGACTCGAGTCGTCGGGACCAGAAGCCGAAAAACAGCACCATGTATAGCGCGACGGCGCCCATCGTGACCATTGCCACGACCAGCGGAGCCGCCGCAAAACCCGCCGCCGACTGGAGTACCGTCTCGGCACGCTCCAGAGAAATCGGCGCGTAAACGCGGACGATTTCCCATAGCCCAATCGGCGCGGCAATCAGCCCCAAACGCATGAACAGATGCCGATGGCGCACATGCCCCACCTCATGGGCAAAGACGGCCATGACCTCATCGTCGCTAAGATGCTCCAGCAGCCGATCACTAAGGAAAACGTAGCGCCAGCGGGGCAGCATGCCGGCCAGCGCGGCTCCGGCGACCATGCCGTCGGTATGCCAGACGAGGATGTCGCGAGCCCGAAAACGCCACGCACGCGCGGCCTGCAACAGCCGCTCGCGAAGCGGTCCGGCGGGCAGCGGCTTGGCTCGCCAAATGACACGCAGCGCCTGGGGAAAGAACAACAGCACGAGCGCCAGGGGGGCGGCGAAAACGCCGGCAATGCGCTGCGGTGCAAGCCAGTCAGGCCGCACGAGTCGAACCGTATCTTGCACGGAGAGCAGCAGCAACAGCGGAAACAGCCACAATGCGATCTGGTGCCGCACTTGCAAGGCGACAAACGAAAATCGGCTCGCTGGCCGGCGGCCGGTCGCCGGCTGACCGCTGGGAAACCGCATGGCCTGATCGACGTCGTAATAGGCCGCCCAGGCAAGCACGATGGGTAAGAGAATCGGCACCAACAGCAACACTTCATCGAGAAGGATCGTCCGCCGCAAACCCCAGTCGTAACGCACGATCTGTGCCCAGCGCAGACCAAAGACAATGCTCGCTGCCACGACGCCCCAGAGCAGCAGATGAACGCGACGATAGCGCTCGAACACCGCCAGGCAGTCCGCCGGATCGGCGCGGGCGACTCGCAAATGAACCGCGGTTCGCCGGGCTCCCACGGCCGCTATCCCGGTTACGGCGGCTACGCCCACCAGCGCCGCGGCCAAACGCCACAGCGCCGCGCCGGCCGGTTCGTGGGGCGCGGCGTCAGCGACGAACAGCGTCGTGAGAGCGGCCAGAAGAAGCACAAGCTGCATCGCACACAGCCCGTTGATCGAGTCGACGAAGAAGGGGTCGGCGGGGAATATGATTCCAGACTAAATGCCGCCATCGGTCCCAGCAAGCCGCCATGTGCCCAGACGTGCAAAGAGCCGCAAGAATTTCCGCTGCCTGCGCGGTCGCCACGCCCGGGAGGGCATGCTCCCCCTTTACGCCGCGGGGTTCTCACTCCGAGGATTCCGCGGCGTCACTCTCGGGCGTATGGCTCTGGTCCGGTTTTGACGATTTTTCTTCGGGACGGGAGATCGCATTCCCAGCCGACTCCATCATCGAATCCATCCCGTTTTGCAGTGTGCCGCTAAGCGGACGAACCATCAATTCGATCAGCAGGCTCGGGCGGACCTTGGCTTGCTCGACCGGTTGCGGTGCCGACGGATCGGCGGGCGATGCCTTCGATCCGTTCGTTTCCGCCACGGCAGACGGATCAGCAGCGGTTGCCTCGGCGGCTTGCGGATCACCGGTAGCCGCTTGCGTAGCCGAGCCGTTGGCATTCGACGCGGTCGCGGCCTGGCCCGTGTTGTCGGCTTTCGTGGCACAACCACCCAGCCAAAGACAGCTCACCAACAACAGGACCGCTGGTCGCACGGCATGGCTCATGGTCTTTCACCGAGTTGGGGGGGACACGGACCGGAGTGGCTAAGCTGCCGCGCGGGCTTCCTGGCTCACCCGTAACGACCGGCCCATGTTCGAGCGCTGGTCGGCAAACCACGTTTGACGCCGCGCCGCGCCGGCTCCAAAAGCAAACGACTAAGCGTTCGCTTCTCTCGCGGCTCATCCTATCATCCATGCGGGCCGCTGACCAGCGGCGGGCAGACGAACCACGCTGGCGCTGCGGATGTGCGGATGCGCCAACAGTTCATCGATGGCTTCTTGCGGAGGGGGCCCGTCGAGATTGAGTACGCCGATGGCGTCTCCGCCCGGACGATCGCGGCCGACGGCCATCTGCGCGATGTTGACGTCGTACTTCGCGAAGATCGTTCCCACGCGGCCGATGATGCCGGGCACATCGGAGTGTGTGAATACCAGCAGCGTGCCATCGAGATAGGCTTCCAGACGATACGGACCGACGCGAACGAGCCGTACCAGTGAGTTACCGAACAAGGTTCCAGCCGCTGAATAAGTGGCCTCTCCTGTCGTCGAGTCAGCAACGATCAACGAATTGAAGTCGCCTTTTTCCGTGGTCGCGTGGTCTTCAAGCTCGATCCCTCGTTCCTCGAGCAGCACCCGTGCATTGATAATGTTGACCGGCTCATCCAAGGCGTTTTCAAGCAGTCCGGCGGCAAAGCTTGCGCACAGCAAACGCCGATTTTTCTGGGCCACCTCGCCGCGGAACAATAACTTACACGCGCGAAGCGCGCCGCGGCTCATCTGGGCGTGCAGCAATCCCAAGCGATAGGCCACGTCCAGATACCCGCGCAGGCCGGCCAACGCTTGCGGATCGAGCGGGGTCGTATTGACCGCATGCCGGATCGTGCCTTGCGCCAGATATTCAATCAGCAGTTGGGCACCCTCGGCGGCGACGTTGGATTGAGCCTCTTTGGTGCTGGCTCCTAGATGCGGCGTGGCCACCACGCCCGGCATGCCGAACAACGGACTGTCGGTACACGGTTCTTCGGCATAGACATCGAGCGCCACGCCGCCAAGGCGCCCGCTTTTCAATCCTTCGACCAGCGCGGCTTCGTCATAAATGCCGCCGCGGGCACAATTGACCAGCCGCACCCCTGGTCGTAGACGTTCGATTTGCGCCGCACCGATAAGGGAACGGGTTTCAGCGGTTAGCGGCGTATGCACGGTGAGGAAATCCACCTCGGGCAGCATCTCCTCGACCGAAGCCACGGTCTCGATTCCCAGCTCCTTGGCGCGCTGGCTGGAGAGAAAAGGGTCGTACCCCAAGACGCGCATTTCAAACGCCCGGGCCCGCGCGGCGATGGCCTGCCCGATGCGTCCCAGCCCGACGATGCCCAGCGTCTTGCCGGCCAGTTGCGTGCCCATATACTTTTTGCGGTCCCAGCGGCCCTCGACCAGACTTTGATATGCGGGGGCCACATTGCGAGCCATCGCCAGCATCAAGGCCATCGTGTGTTCGGCCGTGCTGAGCGTGTTGCCCGCCGGTGTGTTCATCACCACAATGCCCAGGCGCGTGGCGGCCCTCAGATCGATGTTATCCGTCCCCACGCCGGCGCGGACAATAACCTTCAGGCGACGATTCCCTTGGAGCGCGTCGGGGGTGATCTTCACGCCGCTGCGTACGATGGCTCCGTCATATTCGGCCAAAGCCTGACGCAGCGAGTCGCCTTTTAGGCCGGTGCGGACGTCGTACTGAAGATCGGGAGCCTGATCCAACAAGTCCAAGCCTTGCTGGGCCAACGGGTCGAGCACAATCACACGAGACATGATGGCTTGCTGTCGTGAGAAATGAAGCAATATCGATGGTTTCCAAGCCGGTTCAAAAAGTCGGTGCCGGCGGGCGCGGGTTTAGGTGGCTACGACCGGTTCCTCGGCAGCGGCCAAAACCCGACTTGCCGCCGCGGCGGCCTCGCCCGGATGGACCTGATAGCCCATCTCGTAAAGCACCGCTTCGATCGCAAACAGGGTGCCGATGATGTCCAGCTCATCAATAATCCCCATATGCGCGATGCGGAAGATCTGGCCCTTTAAGTGAGCCTGCCCACCGGCCAGCTTCACGCCAAAACGCTGTTCGATTCGCTTGGGTAGCGCCAGCCCGTCGATGCCCTCGGGAACGCGAACCGCCGTAACCCCGTCGGCCGGCCGCTCGGCGAAAAGCTCTAAGCCCATGGCTTCGATGCCGGCGTGGGTCGCGCGGGCCAGGCGTCGGGCGCGTCGCCAGATGGCCTCAATTCCCTCGGCATGAATCTGCTTAAGGTTTTCGGCCAACGCGGCCAGAAGCGTATGAGCCGGTGTAAAGGGGGTGTCCGGACCACCGTCAAGCTTCTTGCGGTAAGTCGACAGATTGAAATAGAACGCCTGAGGCTCGACCGCCTTGATCCGCTGCCACGCGGCATCGCTGACGGCGACGAACGCCAAGCCGGGCGGAAGCATTAGCGCCTTCTGAGAGCCGACCACCAGAAGGTCGATATTCCAATCATCCGTGCGGCATTCGACCACGCCGCCGCCGCTGATCGCGTCGACCAGCAACAGGGCATCGGTCGGCCCAACCACTTCGCCGATGGCCGCCAGATCGTGAACCACGCCGGTGCTTGTCTCTTGCAACGTCGAACAGACCGCCACGGCGTCGGGATGTTCGCTCGTCAGGCGGGCGACGTCGCCGGGATCGACGGCCTTGCCCCACGGCACTTCGTGGCGGATCACCTCGAGCCCGAAGGCGTGGCCGATGTCGGTCCACCGCTCGGCAAAACGGCCCGCCTCGAGCACGATTATCTTGTCGCCGCGGGGAACCGTGTTGGCAAGCGCCGCCTCCATGCCTCCCGACCCGGAACTGGTCAGAGCGATCACGTCGTGGGTGGTCTGAAACACCTCTTTGAGGCCCTCGAGCACCTCAGCGAACAGGCGTTTGAACTCTGGCGTACGATGATGAGTCACCTGTCGGGCCATCGCCAGCCGGGCCTCTTCGGGCACCTGCGTGGGGCCCGGTGTCATTAGACGGCGTTTTAACATGAGTATCCCTCGCGAATCTCCATTCCAGCCAAGCCTGCGACCTGGTTAGCGCCGAGCGAAAAGGCCGAAGGTCATTTCCTGTCCTCCGATCGAGCGGCGGGACCAGCGGACGTGTTGATACGCCGTATTCTAACGGCTTGATCTTTCGCTGGCGATGGGGTGGGGCTGGCCGCTCCGAAGCCGCTGGACACCCGGAGAAAAAACCATCCTTCCGCAAGATGCTTTGCGGAAAAACGGGAAGGTCAACCGGCCATGCCCTTTGGCCGATCGTAGCCGTGATGCGTCACTAGCCAGCCGGGCAAACCAGGAGCCCCGGCTTTGCGTGCCTTGGCGGATGTGAACGATCGCCAAGGCCGCCGAAGATGAAACGCCCACCCACCCCTTGCACATCACGGCCACAAACTCGTGGGGCAAGCCCGTCGCCGAAGCCCCCCCACGCCGAGGTTCGATATGCCCGGCGTTTTTTTTAGCGTAGGACGGTCGGGCTTGTGTTGACGGTGCGGGTTCCCGGCGGTCCCGTGACTGCCGAAGGACGCGGCCGCCGGGCGGCCTGAAGCGCGGCCACGCGCTGAACCACCGTGGGCTGAAAACGGTCGTTCGTCAATGACCGTTCGTAGTCGGCCAACGCCTGTTGGTACTCACCTAATCCCTCGTGAATTCGACCCAATGCGGCCAGTGCTCTGGCGTTGGTGGGATCAATCGCGACGGCCTCGATCAGATGAGCTTTGGCCGCCGCTTTGTCACCAAACTCCTCGAAAAGGCGGGCCAATTCGATTTTCGGCTCGGGACGCGTCGGGCTGCGATTAGCCCAGCCTTCGAGCAACCGAAAGGCCTCTTCCGAACGTTTTTCTTCGACCAGCAGCACGGCAAGCCCTCGATAACACGCCTGATGGTTCGGGCCATGGTCGAGGCACTGGTTGTAATAGCTTTCCGCCTGATCCTGATCGGCCTGGGTCTGGTGCAACGCGCCCAGCCGATGATAGGTCGCCGCAAGATTGTAATAGGCGTCGGCGTTGTTGGGATCGCTCTGTAAGGCTTGCTGAAAGCTTTGCAGGGCGGCTTGGAAGTTACCCTGCTGATATAGACGTACACCCTGGGCGTTTTCACCCTGGGCCATCATCGAACACCCTCCGGCGAGCGGCAGCAGCATAACCGCAACCCCGAAAAGGAGCCGCGCAGTCCAACCGTTGACGCGACGGCGACTAACTTGCTTCGTCCTGGACAACTGTCCTGCACCTCCATGCTAGGATCGTAGCCATACCGTGGTCGCGAACGGCCGACGCGGCGCCGCGACAAGCTCCCGCGGTGGAACCGTAATCGCCGAAACGATACGCATCATGGATGGCCCTGCCTGCTTACGGTATTGGGATTTTCAGCGTCTGCCGGCAAACCACCGGCGGGTTTCAATCGCGTCAAACCCAATCCTCGAAGCACACTCGCCAGCCCTTTTCCACGGCCAATTCGTTAGCAAGCCAACGCACTCAAGGCGCAGCCATGCCGCCGGCAACCCCGAGAAAGGAGGTCGGACAATAGCCTTCCGACCTTCGCGACGCAAGAGCAGATTGGCGAGGTGCGATCCGACGATCTCGCCCCAACTGTCCTAGTCGTCGTGGCTTTCGCGGCATCCGGTCATCGCCCGATCGATCTAACCGTATGACAAGGCTTGACCGATCCCGGAGCAGCCCGGTTTCTCGTGTGTCTTGTAAGTCGCGGGAATCACTCGCCGTCAAGCGACGCCAACACGATGGTGTCCGGATCGATGGCTTCTTGCGGCGGCCGCTTTTCGTAGCCCAGGTCTCGCACGACTTCAAGAATCTCGCTGCAAGTGGGAAACATGCGGCCACTTCGGCGTTTGTAGACCTCGAGCGCGCGCATGAACTCGACCTCGTCGGTCGTGTAATCGCGTTCACAGGTGGTTGGGTCAATCTGTCTCCGCCGCGGAGCCTTGCGGCGCTCGCCTTCGCGGCGTTCCACCGCAACCGGCTGTTTCGTCTCGCGGCGCTCCGCGTCCGTGCCACGGCGCTGCTTGCTGCGACGATTTACGGCAACCGAAGGTGATTCCTTCTTTTTCGATGTGGATTTTTTCTTCGCCAAGAGTCCCACCTCGTCTTCAGAAGCGGCCAAATTGCCGGGGCGAACCGATCGCGCCGTCTTGCTACTAAATGCGAGATCGGAATCTGGCGTTGATAAAATTCAACACTTGCGGAAAGTGCACGGTTTTGCAAAAGACTGCGGATCGCA
>Ga0114931_10004173_pt1 | contig 18069 bp, 16 predicted proteins | sample 2SBtaG_FD_89579 | JGI IMG/M metagenome (GOLD analysis project Ga0114931, IMG submission 89579) | Deep subsurface microbial communities from Kolumbo volcano to uncover new lineages of life (NeLLi) - 2SBTROV14_V59a metaG | ecosystem: Environmental > Aquatic > Marine > Volcanic | place: Kolumbo...
CTGGGCCTGCGAGGCGAGATCGTGACCACTCTCGAGCACCTGAGAACGGTCGGGACGAGGTTGGTGCTCGGGTTGCGCGACGTCATGGACGACCCGAACCTCCTGGCGGAGGAATGGGCTCGAAAGCATCCCTTGCCGGCGCTGCGCGATCTGTATCATCAGATCTGGATCTACGGTCTGGAGGAAATCTGCAATCCGCTCTCGGGCATCGACCTGCCCGAAGCAGTCGTGCAGAAGATCGTCTACACCGGTTACATTGCTCGAGAGGTTTCTCCGTCGGCGGCAGTGGAGGCATCGGTTCCGTTCGACGAACCGTTCATTCTCGTGACGCCCGGTGGCGGTGGTGACGGGGTCGAGCTCGTGGATCGTGTGCTCTCAGCCTATGAGCTGGGCGCGCACACGGCTTCCCCGGGGCTGGCTCCGGGGTTGCTCGTCTTCGGTCCCTTCATGCCGGCGCGCGCGCGTGACCAGTTCCGGCGCCGGGCCGAGGTGCTCGAGAACGTCGAGGTCCTTACCTTCAATGCGCAGCTCGAGGCGCTCATGCAACGGGCGGTGGGGGTCGTCGCAATGGGTGGATACAATACGTTCTGCGAGATCCTGTCCTTCGACAAACCTTCCCTCATTCTTCCCCGGCGCCGGCCCCGTATGGAACAATACATCCGGGCAAGGCGTGCCGAGGAGCTCGGGTTGGTCGGGCTGGTACCGCCTCGCGCCCGGCAACGGCCGGTGGACGCCCGGAGAGTGTTCGAAGCGCTGAACGCGCTGCCCGCCCGTCGCCGGCCGTCTTTCCGGCACATGCCGGAGCTTCTCTCGGGAATCGGGAAGATCGAAGGTCTTCTCGACCGGGAGCTCGAGCGGGCCGCTTCCAATCCGGGGCCGCTCGAGGTGCCCCGGGCCATGGCGGTACCCGCCGGCTAGCCCGAGGTCCGGAAGGCTCCGGAGAGCGGCGTCGCCATCGTGTTCCTCGGGCGTGAAGACGCTACGCACGATTCCGTTCTCGGTATCGTTCTGAAGGGATATCCTCGCCTGTCCGAGACATTCATCGCTCGAGAGCTGGCCGGGTTGGAGGAGCGAGGATTTCGGCTGCACATCGTCTCCTTGCGGCATCCCACCGACGAGCGCCGACACCCGGTTCACGACCGGGTTGGTGCGCCGGTCACCTATCTTCCCGAGTATCTCTATCAGTCGCCTCGTCGGGTGATCGGTGCTTGGTGGTCGGTGCGGCGCTGGTCGAGCTATCGGCGAGCGAGAACGATGTGGTTGCGGGACTGGCTACGCGACCCCACGCCCAATCGCGGCCGGCGTTTCGGCCAGGCAGTAGTGCTCGCCCATGAGCTTCGCGGGCAGGTCCGAGCTCTGCACGCACATTTCTTGCACACACCGGCGTCGGTGAGCCGTTATGCGGCCGCGCTTCTCGGGGTGCCGTGGACGGTCTCGGCGCACGCGAAAGACGTGTGGACCATTCCCGACTGGGAGAAGCGCGAGAAGCTCGCCGATTGCCGGTGGCTCGTTACCTGCACTGAATCGAACGCACACCACCTGCGCGAGCTCGCACCGGAGCCGGAGACCGTTCATCGGGTCTATCATGGTCTCGATACCGCCATCTTCCCGCCGCCGGGGTCCGAGCGCCGGTCGGGGGACGGGGCCCCGGTGGTGATCTTGTCGGTGGGGCGGGCAGTGGAGAAGAAGGGCTACCCTGACCTGTTGGCAGCGCTCGCTCGGCTGCCGGAGCCGTTGAGCTGGCGGTTCAGGCATATCGGTGGGGGGGCGCTGGCCGGGGCGCTCGGCCGCCAGGCTCGGAGTCTCGGTATTGCCGATCGGGTCGAGTGGCTGGGCGCGCGGACGCAGCCGGAGGTGCTGCGGGAGATGCGTGGCGCGGACATCTTCGTACTGGCAAGCCGGATCGCGCGCAGCGGTGACCGGGATGGTCTGCCGAACGTGCTCCTGGAGGCCTGCTCTCAGGCGCTCCCTTGCCTGGCGACTCGGGTCTCGGCCATACCCGAGCTGATCGAGTCCGATCGGACGGGGCTTCTCGTCGAGCCTGGGGACGTTCGGGGCTTGGCGTCAGAACTCGAGCGACTGATCCGAGAGCCCGGGCTGAGGACGCGGCTCGGAGCAGCGGGTCAGGTTCGGGTCTCCGAGGCGTTCTCTTTTTACTCAGGGCTCGATGCACTCGTCGCCCTCTTCGGTGAGCGAGGCGGGAATGAGGACGAAATACAAGATCGAACCGAGCGCCGTGCGGCAGAGATCGGCGGCAGGGTAGAGGGTACCGCTCAGGATGTGGCGGTCGAATCCTCCCGGTCGGGCCACGACGCGGCATCGTCCGGGTGAAGGTGGCCTTCTACGCGCCTTTGAAGCCGCCCGGGCATCCGGTTCCCTCGGGCGATCGCGCTTTGGCCCGTCTGTTCGTCGAGGCGCTGCGAATGGGGGGGCATACCGTCGAGATCGAGTCGAGCTTCCGCTCGCGGGAAGGCGCCGGAGACCGAGCTCGCCAGCAGCGCCTGACCCGGCTGGGGGAGCGGCTCGCCCGGCGTCTGGTGCGTCGCCTCCATGGACGTCCGCCGGGGGAGCGCCCCGAGGTCTGGTTTACCTATCACCTCTATTACAAGGCGCCCGACTTCTTCGGGCCGGTGGTGAGCGAGCGGCTTGGAATTCCCTATGTCGTGGCGGAGGCCTCTCATGCCCCGAAGCGAGCCACCGGGCCGTGGGCGGAGTGGCATGCCCGGGTCGCATCCGCCATCGGCATCGCCGCTCGCGTGCTGGTCATGAACAGCGATGATGCGCCGGGTCTGCGCCCCCTCATCGGACGAGGCGAGCGCATGGTTCCGTTTGCGCCTTTTATCGACACCGCTCCGTACCAGCTGCCGGATGGGCGGGCGCGAAGAACGCCAGGTGGCCCGATCTCGGACTCCCCCGGCGGCTCGCCGCCGGCCTTGCTGGCAGTGGGGATGATGCGTCCCGGTCGGAAGGTAGAGTGCTACCGTTTGCTGGCTCGAGTGCTCGGGGGGATGTGCGATCTCGACTGGCGCCTCCAAGTCGTTGGAGGTGGAGAGAGTGAGGCCATGGTCCGGGCAATGTTCGAGCCCCTGCGAGAGCGTACCCGGTTCCTCGGGGTTCTCGACCGAGAGCGACTGGCACGAGTCTATTCGGCTTGTGACCTCTTCGTATGGCCGGCCCTCGGTGAGCCGCTGGGGGTCGTGTTCTTGGAAGCCCAGGCGAGCGGGCTGCCGGTCGTCGCCGGGCGTACCCGTGGGGTCGTCGATCTCGTCAGGAACGGAGAAACGGGAGTGCTCGTTCCGGAGGGGGACGTCGAAGGCATGCGCAGGGCCCTTCGCACGTTGATTGAGTCGCCCGCGTCGAGACATCGTCTGGCGGCGCGGGCGCGACACCATGTGCTGGCCCATCACGATCTGCCCGGCGCGGCGTCGCGACTGGACGAGGTCCTGACCGACGTCGTCCGGGGCGAGCGGAGGATGATCGAACGATGAGAGGGCTCGTGCTCGCGATCCGTCACGGCGCCACTGCCTGGAATCTGGTCCGGCGCTTGCAGGGTCATCGCGACATTCCGCTGTGCGAAGCGGGAAGGCGGGCATTTCGCGGCGCCCGCATTCCAGCCCGCTTCGCAAGCTTCGCCAGCGTCTCCAGCCCGCTGGTGCGCTGCCTGCAGACCGCGGAGCTGCTGGGAGGGGCCAATCCGCGGCTCGAGCCCCGGATCATCGAGATGGATTGGGGAGAATGGGAAGGCGCCTCGCTGGCCGACCTCCGGCGGCGGGCGCCGGATGAGATGGAAGCAAACGAGGCCCTCGGTCTCGATTTTCGGCCTAGGGGAGGTGAGTCCCCACGAGATGTCCTGGAGCGCTTGACCCCGTGGCTGGAGGAGGTCGGCGAGCATGGGGAGCGGCTCGTCGCGTTTACGCACAAAGGGGTGATACGGACCCTGTTGTCGAAGGCGATCGATTGGGACATGAAGACGAAAGCTTCGATCAAGCTCCGCTGGGAGCGGGGACACCTCTTCGCCGTCGACCGAAATGGGTCGGTTTCACTCCTGGAGGCGAATGTCGAGCTTGGCGGTGCCCCGACCGGGTCTCTTCTCCCGGTCGACTGGGAGCAATGATGAACGGGGAAGCCTGGTCCGTCTTGGAGGAGGAACTCGCCCGCTGGGGTGCCGCCGGAATCATTGCCCGGTTCTGGCTGCGGGACGACGATGCGGTGAGCGGTGGGTACCGCCTCGCTCGCCTGCTGGAGGCCGGTGTCCGTCATCGGGTCCCGATCGCGCTCGCGGTGATCCCGGCGGGAGTCGAGGGTACGCTCGTCGAGGCCATCGCCGGACACGACGTGACGGTCTTGCAGCACGGTGTTCGACACGCGAACGCCGCACCCCCGGGGACGAAGCAAAGCGAGTTTCCGGAAGGTTGCGACGCCTCGCGCGCCGCTGCTCGGGTAGCGGCTGGATGGCGGCGCCTTTGCGGCTGGGCTCTGCCCGTCTATCCGATATTCGTACCCCCTTGGAATCGAGTCGATCGGCGGCTGGCCGAGGTGCTGCTCTGCGATGGCTACCGAGCGATCTCCGCCTTCGGGCGCCTCGGTGAGGGCGATGCCCGGTGGGTCAACACTCATGTCGACCTCATCGACTGGCGAGGCGGACGAAATTTCGTGGGTGTTGATCGCGCGCTCTCCGTGCTCGTTCACGAGCTGGAGGCCGGCCGGGCCGTGCTCGGTGCGGCGGCTTCGAATGGTTCGCCATCCCCGCTGCGCCGGAAACGAGGAGTGCAGCACGGCGGGGTTGGGATCCTGTCCCACCACCTGGTACACGATCGGGATACCTGGGGCTTTCTCGAGCAGCTGATGGCGCGGGTGAGTACGTCGGACGCGGCCGAGTGGGTGGACGTTCGCGCTCTCCTCGGAGGGCAGCCCTTGCCGGGTTGGAGTGAGTATCGAGCTGAATCGGGCGGGCCCGGTGGCCAGCCCTGATCGATCCTCGGCGGCGCGCGACGCGGCGAGGGCACTTCGTTACCCGCGGTCGGTGGTGCTTGCCGATCTCGGAAGGAGCGGCGCCGGTCTACTCGCTACCGGGCTTCCCCTTGCCTTACTGGAGCTCAATCCCTGGGTGGGGGGGGTCCTGGGTGGAGTGCTCGTACTGTTTGCATACTTCGGGTTGTTGACGGTGATCAGGGCGGGCACGACAATCCATTTCGATGCCGTCTGCGTCGAAATGAGGGTCGAGGCTCCTTTGCGCCGGCGAAGGTGGACACCACGCAGAATCGAGTGGTCGGCGCTGGACGGCGTATCCCTGGATTACTACTCGACCGATCCGAAAAAGGATCAGGGCTGGATGCAGCTCGTGATGACGAGCAGGGGAAGAAAGTTGAAATGTGATTCCCGGATACAGGGCTTTCGTCGATTGGCCGAGCACGCCGTCGCCCAGGCTCGACAACGCGGGCTGCCTCTTTCCCGCAGCACTTCCGAGAATTACCGAGCGCTCGCGCTCGGCATGCTCGGCCCGCCCGGAGGCCGATCGCAGCGCAACGAGAAGACCTCCGATTGAGATGCAGATCCGCTCGGTCCGGGTTCAGGGGGCATTGAAATGAGTGATGCCTCCCCCCCGCCCGCCCCCAAAGAGCCGCCCGTAGAGGACCGAGGGGATCGCTGCGTGCTTCGCGTCGAGAACCTGGCCGTCGAGTTTCGGCTTCACGAACGAGGTGTCCTGCGAGCGGTGGACGGGGTCTCGTTCGAGGTGAGTCCCGGCTCGACGGTTGCCCTGGTCGGAGAGTCTGGATCCGGGAAGTCGGTCATTTCGCAATCCATTCTGGGCATCTTGCCGAAGAGCGCGGCGATTACCCGGGGTCGAATTCTGTTTCGTGATCCCGACTGTGGCGCGGGTGCGCGAGGGGTTGCGAAACCTGACGAGATCGACATCGCCGCTCTGGACCGGGATGGCCGCGCCATGCGCTCGCTGCGCGGTGCTCGGATCTCGATGATCTTTCAAGAGCCGATGACCTCGCTGTCTCCTCTTCACACCATCGGAAACCAGGTGAGCGAAGCCCTGCTCCTGCATCGGCCGTCGACTCGGCCAGAGGGAGAGGAGCTGGCCCGAGAGATGCTCGCGAAAGTGGGATTTCCGGACAGCGCCAAAGCGATGAGCACCTATCCGTTCGAGCTCTCTGGCGGGCTGAGACAGCGAGCCATGATTGCCATGGCACTCGTCTGCCGTCCGGCGCTGCTCATCGCCGACGAGCCCACGACCGCGCTGGACGTCACCATTCAGGCCCAGATCCTGAAGCTCATCAAGGACCTCCAACAAGAGCTGGGCATGGCGCTGCTGCTGATCACGCACGACCTCGTAGTGGTCGCGAACATGGCCGACGAAGTCGTCGTCGTCTATCAGGGAAAGCTGATGGAGCGTGGCTCTGTGGAGGCTATCTTCAACGAGCCTCGTCATCCTTATCTGCTTGCGCTGTTGAAGGCGGTGCCGCGGGTGGGCATGAAGAAGGGAGAGCGTCTGACCCCGGTGCGGGAAGTGGAGTCTCCGGACCGGGGGCGACTGCTGGCCGGTCGCCCCACGGAGAGCGGCGCGAAGGACGAGGCAACTCTCCTCGAGGTGAAGGGTCTGACGAAACGGTATTTCCTCCGGGGTGGCGGTTGGCTAGGAAGGGGCGCGCAAGCCGTCGTCGAAGCGGTTCGCGATGTCAGCTTTCACATCGAGCGCGGGGAATGCCTCGGGCTCGTAGGGGAGAGCGGTTGTGGCAAGACGACGATTGCGAAGAGCATCATGAGGGCAATTGAGCCGGACGAGGGGGAGATCTGGTTCGACGACGGCGAGGAGCGGGTGCGAGTGGATCGGCTCCGGCGCCATCAGCTGGAGGGCTATCGGCAAAAGGCGCAGTACATCTTCCAGGACCCGTTCAGCTCTCTGAACCCGCGGATGACGATCTACGACATCATCAGCGAGCCGCTGGTGATTATCGTCGGGGCGATCGGGGCGAGAGGGTGGAGCTCGTCCAGGAGCTGATGGCGCACGTCGGTCTCGATCCGAGATTCCTGTCCCGCTACCCGCACAGCTTCTCCGGAGGGCAGAGACAGCGGATCGGGATTGCCCGCGCGCTGGCGCTCAATCCCGAGTTTCTCGTCTGCGACGAGCCCGTCTCGGCGCTCGACGTTTTGGTGCAAGCGCAGATCCTGAACCTCTTGAAAATACTCCAGTCCCGTCTCGGGCTCACCTTTCTATTCGTTTCCCACAACCTGGCGGTCGTCGACTACATGGCCGATCGCATCGCGGTGATGTGCGCGGGACGACTCGTCGAGGTCGCGCGGCGCGACATCTTGTTCCGCAATCCCGTCCATCCCTACACTCGAACTCTGCTGGCCGCCGTTCCGAGGACTGATCTGTCTCACCGGCTGGATTTCGAGGCACTGATGGACGGGAAGGCATCGGATCCGCACGCGTGGCCAGAGCCGTTCGCCGAGTGCGATGCCGGACGGTCGAGACTTCTGGACGTCGGGGAAGGCCACTGGGTCAGAGCCCAACCCGGAACGGCATTGGAGAACAAGGTGCAATGAAGGGAGACCGGGGAATCGGCCCGGGTGCGGCCGGGGGCGGGAAGGGATCTCGGGTGGGACTCGAGAGCCCCGGAGACGCATCGGGCGCGGGCGGGCGCGGCTCGCCAGGAGTTCTCGCATGCCTGCTGGTACTGGCCCTCCTATCGGGAGCGGCCGGGGAGGCGCCGGCTTTCCAGGAAGCCCCCGCGCTCCACGAGCAAGTGGAGAAGGGTGAGCTCCCGCCCCTGCGGGAGCGCCTTCCCGAGCCGCCGCGCAAGCTCGAGCTTTCGGCCCTCGCGCAGAAAACCGGTCGTTATGGGGGCGATCTGCGCCTGCTCATGTCCCGAGCCAAGGACGTGCGGCTCATGGTCGTATACGGCTATGCGAGGCTCGTCGGCTACAATGCGCGTTTTCGGCTCGTGCCGGATATTCTGGAGTCGATCGAGAACAAGGGAAACCGCATCTTTACGCTGCGGTTGAGAAAAGGGCACAAGTGGTCGGACGGGGCCCCTTTCACGAGCGAGGATTTCCGGTACTTTTGGGAGGACATCGCAAACAATCACGAGCTCAGCCCTCTGGGGCTGGATCCGGCGCTGCTCGTGGGAGGCAAGCCTCCGCGCTTCGAGGTGCTGGACGAGGTGACCGTTCGTTACTCCTGGGATGCCCCGAATCCGTACTTCGTCACGGCCCTGGCTGGTACCCACCCCCTGTACATCTACGCTCCCAGCCACTTCCTGCGCTCTTTCCACGCCCGTTACGCGACAGACCGAGCAGCGCTCGAGCGCAAGGCTAAGAAAAAGGGCCAGCGGAGCTGGGCCTCGTTGCATAACCGGTTGGATTCTCCCTACAAAAACCGAGTACCGCGGGCGCCGACCCTGCAGCCCTGGATCAATACTACCCGGGGTCCGAGCGAGCGCTTCGTGTTCGTTCGCAATCCCTACTTCCATCGGGTCGACGACAAAGGTAATCAGCTTCCCTATATCGACCGCGTAGTGATGAGCATCACCGACAGCAAGTTGATCCCGGCGAAGACGGGAGCCGGCGAGTCCGATCTTCAGGCGCGCGGCCTCAAGTTCAGCGACTACACGTTCCTGAAACAAAACGAGCGTCGCAACCACTACCAGGTCAACCTGTGGCAAACCACCAAGGGGGCTCACGTCGCCCTCTTTCCGAATCTGAACGTCAACGACCCGGTCTGGCGGGCCGTGCTCCGCGACGTGCGATTTCGCCGGGCGCTGTCCATGGCAATCGATCGGCACGAGATCAATCAGGTCATCTTTCAGGGGTTCGCCCGGGAGGGAAACAACACCGTCAACGAGAAGAGCCCGTTGTTCTCGTCTGAGCTGAAGACGAAATGGGCGAGTTTCGACCTCGAAAAGGCAAATCGACTGCTCGATGCCATCGGGCTGGTGAAGCGCAACGAAGACCACATCCGGCTGTTGCCGGACGGCCGCCCCATGGAGATGGTGATCGAGACCGCCGGTGAGAGCACCGAAGAGAGCGACATCCTCGAGCTCATTCACGACACGCTGCTGAAAGCCGGAATCGAGACTTTTACGAAGCCCCTGCAACGGGAAGTGTTTCGCAACCGGATCTTCGCCGGGGAGACGCTCGTGTCGGTTTGGGGGGGGCTGGAGAACGGCGTTCCCGGACCGCAAACTTCACCCCAGGAGCTCGCGCCGACCTCCCAGCAGCAGCTCCAGTGGCCCAGGTGGGGGCAGTACTTCCAGGACAAGGGGACGCAGGGGAGGCGCCCGACCTGCCTGCCGCCAAGGAGCTCCTCGACCTGTACGAAAGATGGATCGTCGCGGGATCCAGCGCGGAGCAGGAGAAGATCTGGCGCCGGATGCTCGCGATCCATGCCGATCAGGTCTACACGATCGGTTTGATCTCGGGTGTACCTCAGCCGGTTGTTACCACCGATCGGCTCCAGAACGTACCCAGGCACGCGGTATACAACTGGAACCGGGCGCTCATTTCGGAGTATATCACCCCGATGCCTTCTGGTTCCGGTAGACGGCGGGCACGGACAGCCGAGGAAGGAGCATGTTGCGTTATCTCGTCCGTCGCATGCTCGTCATGATCCCGACATTGCTGGTGATCAGTGCGCTGGTGTTCACCATCATTCAGCTCCCCGAGGGCGATTACCTGGAAAGCTATATTGCGGAGCTCGAAAGCCAGGGGGAGTCCGTCAACAAGGCAAAGATTGCGTTTCTGCGAGCACAATACGGGCTCGACAAGCCGGTCTGGCAGCAATATCTTCTCTGGGTCTCCGGGCTACTTCATGGCGATCTCGGGTTCTCTTTCGAGTTCGAACTTCCGGTGCGAGAGGTCGTCGGGGATCGGATCTTTCTGACGTTTCTCGTCTCGTTCGCGACGATTGTATTCACGTGGCTCGTGGCCTTCCCGATCGGGGTCTACTCCGCAACTCATCAATACAGCGTGGGCGATCACACGCTGACTCTCGTGGGCTTTCTCGGGCTCGCCACTCCCAACTTCTTGCTGGCGCTCGTGTTGCTTTACATAGCGAACGTTCATTTCGGGACATCCATCGGGGGCTTGATGGCCCCGGAGTTCGTGTCACGGCCCATGAGCTGGGCGAAGCTCGTATCGGTGCTCGAGCACATATGGATTCCAGTCGTGGTCATCGGCACGTCTGGAACCGCCGGAATGATCCGCCGGCTCCGGGCAAATCTGCTCGATGAGCTTCACAGGCAGTACGTGGTCACGGCGAGGGCGAAAGGGGTGCCGCCGCTCAAACTGCTGCTGAAGTACCCCTTGCGAATGTCGTTGAACCCCTTCATCGCCGACATTGGGAATCTGCTGCCCCAGGTGGTGAGCGGGGCGGCGATCGTTTCCGTCGTGCTCTCCCTCCCGACCACCGGACCGATGCTGCTGAACGCTTTGCGCAGCCAGGACATGTACCTCGCCGGCTCTTTCCTGATGTTTCTGGCCATGCTCACGGTGGTCGGTATGTTCGTCTCCGACCTTGCCCTCGCGGCACTCGACCCGCGAATACGACTACAGGGCGGGACAGGACGTTGAGCGCTGATCCGCTGCGAACGGAGCACTTCGTCTCCGACGCGCCGTTCGATCCGGGGGCCATCGAAGCGCTCGGTCCGGAGCAGGAGCGCTATTACCTTGCTTCGCAGTGGCGCATGATGTGGTGGCGTCTTCGCCGTCACCGGCTGGCAGTGGCTGCGGGAGCGGTTCTGCTCGTGATGTACGGGTCGACTCTGTTCAGCGAGGTGCTGGCGCCTTACGCGCTTCACACTCGGCATACGGACGCGATCTACATGCCTCCTCAGCCGATACATTTTTTCCACGAGGGACGCTGGGAGGGCCTCTTCGTCTACGGCACCAAGGTCGAGCTGGATCTTGAAACCCTGTCTCGAGAGTATCTCGAGGACCACTCTCGGGTTCGGCCGCTTCGTTTTTTCTGCTCCGGTGACGAGTATCGGTTCTGGGGCCTGTTCACGGCCAGGTTCCATTTCGTGTGTCCACCGGAGGACGGTACGTTCTTTCCCCTGGGAAGCGACCGTCTTGGCCGGGACGTCCTGTCCAGAATGATATATGGGGCGAGGATCTCTCTGACCATCGGACTCATCGGGATCACCATCAGCTTCCTGGTCGGGCTCTCGCTCGGAGGACTGGCCGGGTATTACGGGGGTATTGTCGACAGCACCGTGCAGCGCCTCATCGAAATCATCCGCTCCTTCCCGGAACTTCCCCTCTGGATGGCGCTCTCGGCCGCATTGCCGGTTACCTGGAGCCCGATCGGGGTGTTTTTCGGGATCACGGTGATTCTGGGGTTCTTGGACTGGACGGGTCTCGCCCGGGCCGTGCGGTCGAAGCTTCTCGCGCTCCGGGAAGAAGACTTTTGCACTGCCGCGGTGTTGATGGGCGCGAGCCCTCGACGGGTGATCGCGAGGCATCTGCTCCCGAACTTCATGAGCCATCTAATCGCCTCCGCGACCCTCTCGATCCCCTCGATGATCCTGGGCGAAACGGCCCTCAGCTTTCTGGGACTGGGCCTGCGCCCTCCGATAACGAGCTGGGGCGTGCTCTTGACCGAGGCCCAGGACATCAATGCGGTGGCGTTGTATCCCTGGCTGATGTTTCCCGTCGCACCGGTGATCCTCGCTGTGCTGGCCTTCAACTTCTTCGGTGATGGCTTGAGGGACGCCGCCGATCCCTACCGCGAAAGGTGAGCGCCAGAAGGCTGGCCCGTCCGACTAAAGTTTCCCCGATAATGCCCGCTATGAATCGAAAGGTAACGAAGCGCCGGGAACTCGGTTCCCTTTTTGCTTCTTCGGGCGTGGAACCGCCGCTGCTCGGCGGCGACCCGCGCCGCGGTTGCGTACCGATCTGGGTTGCGAGGTCAAATGCATCACGAGCTGCCGAGCGCCGGGCCTGCGTCGCTGAAATCTCTCCTCGATGCCCTGCCGTCGGCGGTGGTCGCATGGCATCGCGACGGGCGAGTTCTGCATCGCAATGCGGCTGCTGACCTGCTCTTGAGTCTCGGCAGAGCGGCGAACGTCGGCCAGGCGAGTGGCGACGCCGAGTTCGTCGAGGATCTGCCGATCCAGGGCCCGCGGGACGCCGGTGGCGGGTTCCTAGACGGCAGACTTTACCGTCTTGCCGGCCGAGTGGCTTCCATGCACCGGCGGGCTGGAACCGTCCACGCGATATCAGAATGGATCCGAATTCGGCTCGTCGCGATAGATGCGGATGTCCGGGTGGCGGTGCTGGAACCGTCTCGAGGCGGGGACGAACGTGTTGGAGAACCTCGGCGGCCCGGGGCCACGGACTGGTGTCCAGGTGGCGTGTCGGCTCTGGCGATCGCGCGCCAGGATACCGGTGCGCTCGATCCGGGCACCGGTCTGCCCTCTCGCGCTACCCTCGTGCAGATCATCGAGGCGGAGCTGTCGAGGAGTCGGCGTTATTCTAACCCCTTTTGTATTCTCGTCTTCGAGCTGCCGCGGGCATCGCGGGGGCCGAGAAGGCTGGACGTCTCCGGGGAGGAGGATCCGGCGGTGCGCCTGGGGCAGTTCCTCCGTGAGGAGACAAGATGGGCCGATAGCGTGGGACGTTGGAACGGCAACCAGTTCCTCCTGGTGCTGCCCGAGACGAACGCCAATGCCGCGCGCGTACTGGCGGCAAAACTCGCCACTCGGATCCGTGAGACCGATCGGGGTACTCCGGGCGCCGGGATCGCTCCAGAACGGGTCCTCTGTGGCTGTGCTGAATGGCGGAGTGGCGACGGGGTCACCAGGCTGACCTCCCGGGCGCTTTCCTCCCTCGGTTCGATCGTAGCGGCGGGCGAGCATCGGGCAACGAGCGTGGGGAAAATGCGGGGAGCGTTCGAGACTCGTCCGGTCGGGTTGCCGGTTCGACATTGCCCGGAAGCTTCCCATACAATTGGATCGGCTCGAGAACAATGATTGATTTACCGGTACGCATGCAACGACAGAGCGATATCCGTCCTGTTCGAACGCACCAGGCGGCCCGGCTTGGGGGCGAGGGCACAGATATGCCGAGAACCTTGCGCGCGGAACGGCATCCCGCTGTAGAACGATTCCTGGCACAGTGCCACCGGAAGAGCTTTCCCGCAAAGTCGGTGATTATCAATGCCGGGGACCATTCGGACAAGCTCTTCTATCTCATCAATGGCTCGGTCTCGGTGGTTATCGAGGACGACAGCGGGCACGAGATCATCTTGGCCTATCTCAATGAGGGAGACTTCTTCGGCGAGATAGGCATGTTCGACGAAAAGCAGGAGCGTAGCGCCTGGGTGCGAGCACGCACGAAATGCGACGTGGCGCAGCTCAGCTACGATCGGCTCCGCAACCTCGCCCAGGAAGCGCCAGAGATCCTGTTCGCCATTCTGTCGCAGCTTGCCTTGCGCTTGCGCAATACGAGCCGGAAGGTCGGGGACTTGGCATTTACCGATGTCTCGGGGCGCGTTGCCCGGGCGTTACTGGATCTTTGCGAACAGCCCAACGCCATGACCCACCCGGATGGAATGCAGATCCGCATTACCCGCCAGGAGCTCGGTCGGATCGCGGGGTGCTCCAGAGAAATGGTCGGCCGGGTGCTCAAGAACCTCGAAGAGCAGCACCTCATCAGCGCGTCGGGGAAGACAATCGTGGTCTACGGCGTTCGTTAGCTTTCCACTCCGAAGAGCTGACGCAGCCGTTCGCCCGGATCGATCGCCCTCATAAAGGTCTCGCCCACCAGAAAGCCGTGAACCCCGCGGGCTCGAAGCGCCGCGACGTCTTCCGGAGTCGCGACACCCGATTCCGTAACGAGAGTTCGGTCATCGGGAACTTTTTCGCGCAATCGATACGTCGTCTCCAACGTCGTCTCGAAGGTATGCAGGTCGCGGTTGTTGATACCTACGAGGGGGGTGTTCAACCGCAACGCACGATCGAGGTCGCCATCGGTGTGGACCTCCACGAGGCAGTCCATCCCGAGGTGCAGGGCGAGTCCGGAGTATTCGACGAGCTGCGCGTCATCGAGTGCGGCCACGATCAAGAGAATGCCATCCGCACCGATCGCACGTGCTTCGTAGATCTGATATTGATCGATGATGAAGTCTTTTCGAAGCGCGGGAAGGCTCGCGCTGGCGCGAGCCGCGGTCAGGTCTCGGAGATCTCCACCGAAATACTTCTTGTCGGTGAGCACGGAGAGCGCTGCCGCTCCGGCCTGGCGGTAGCTGCGGGCGATGGCGGGGGGTGAGTAGGGCTCGCGCAGCAATCCCTTACTGGGCGACATGCGCTTCATCTCGGCGATGACGGCGGGCCTGCCGGCGTCTATCCGAGCGGACAAGGCCTTGGCGAGGCCGCGCGCGGGTGCTTGCTGCTCGGCCCGCGCGGCAAGCACCCGGATATCCTCGAGCTCGGCCTTTCGAGTCAGCTCGCGCGCTTTTTCACGCAGGATCCTGTGCAGGATATCGGGGGTCTTGGTCATGTTGTGAGGTCGTTCGAGCGGGGCCGCGGAGGGCCGCTACTGCGACGAGGGAAAGCCGCTGGATACTTCGACGAGCGCATCCAGACGAGCCGAGGCCTGGCCGGTGTCAATCGAGCGTGCGGCGGCTTGCACGCCAAGCTCCAGAGAGAGGGCACAGCCAGCGGCGTAGAGGGCGGCGCCGGCGTTGAGTAGGACGATATCGCGAGCCGGTCCGGAGTCCCCGGAAAGGACCGCCTTCATGATCGCGAGGCTCTGGTGCACGCTGTCGACGCAGATGTCCGGCAACCGTGCCGGGCGGAGGCCGAAATCCTCGGGCCTGACCTCGTACGTCGTGACTCGCCCTCCAGCGAGCTCTCCGACCCAGGTCGGTCCGCCGAGGCTCAGCTCGTCTAGCCCGTCGGAGGAATGGACCACGAGGACGTGGCGGCTGCCCAGGCTGTTCAAGACGTGAGGAATCGTTTCGACCCATTCCCGCCCGAAGACGCCGATGACCTGATTCGGAGCTCCGGCCGGATTCGTCAATGGGCCGAGCAAGTTGAATAGGGTGCGCGTCCCCATTTCTCGCCGAGGACCGATGGCAAAGCGCATGGCGCCGTGGTGGTGGGGGGCGAACATGAAGCCGACCCCGGCGGTCTCGACACAGTGCGCGATTTCATCGGGGGCGAGGTCGAGACGGACTCCGGCCAGTTCGAGCACGTCGGCGCTGCCGGAACGGCTGGACACCGAGCGGTTTCCGTGCTTGGCGACCTTTGCGCCTGCCCCGGCGGCGACGAATGCGCTGGTCGTCGATATGTTGAACGTCGCCGACCCGTCACCGCCCGTCCCGCAGGTATCGACCAGATGCTCACCAGTGACGGTGACCCGGGTGGCCAGCTCCCTCATGACTGCTGCGGCCGCCGCCAGCTCCGAGACCGTCTCTCCTTTCATCCTCAGACCCATCAGGAAGGCTGCGATCTGCGCATCGGAGGCGGCACCGGTCATGATCTGGTGCATGACCTCGCTCATTTCTGTTCCCGTCAAGTCCCCTCGGTCCACCACCCGGCCGATTGCTGCCTGTATGTCCATATTCTGATTCCGGTGTTCCGTTTCCCGACAGCCCTGTAGAGAGCGAGGCCTGCCACTCGATCCGACATGTCCGTAGCAGGGTAGTCCCTACGCCAGACAGCCCCCTAGTGACGGCGATCGACGAACCGGCGGAGATCGGAGAAGCTCTCCACCACCGCGTCGGGGTGAGCCTCGCCGATGTCCACACCGTGATTGTAGCCGTAAGGGACGCAGATGACGGCGACCCCGGCGGCCCGCGCCGCCTCGACGTCGTGCACGGAGTCGCCGACGAAAAGGCATTGGCGGCGACCCAGCTCGAGTCGGGCCATCGCGAGCTCCAGAGGTGCGGGGTCGGGCTTTCTGGCGCGAGCATCGTCTCCGGCCACGACGACCGAGAAAAGCGCGCGTATACCGAGCTCCGCGAGAAGATCGAGGGTGAACTCCCGCGGTTTGTTGGTCACACAGGCAAGCCGCAAGTCGTTGTTGGAGAAGCGAGCGAGCGTGGCGGCAACACCCGGGTAGAGGCGAGAACGGCGGCCGTTGTGAGCGCGATAGATCTGGGAGAAGATCGCGAGCGCCTCGGAGTGCGATTCGGTGTCCGCTGGCGGGGCCCCGGACGCGGCCAGCGCTCTGGCGACCAGCGTGGCCACACCGTTCCCGACCCAGTCCCTTACCGCCGCTTCACCAGCCGGCGACCGACCGAGCCTGGCGAGCATCGCATCGATGCTGAAAGCGAGGTCGGGGACGGAATCGCACAGCGTGCCGTCGAGGTCGAGCAGCAACCCTCGAATGTCTTCGAACGCGGTGGGGCGGCTCAACGGGACTGGCAACTCCGACCCGCGTTGATTCCGGTACGCATCGCGCGAATGACGCTGGCATAGTCGTCGGCGCCGAAGATGGCTGAGCCGGCGACGAAGGTGTCGGCGCCTGCGCATGCAATCTTCGCTATGTTGTCGGGCTTGACACCGCCGTCGACCGAGATCCGAATCTCCTCGCTCCCGCGACCCAATGCCTGCAGCCGTTGCCGTATCGCCTCGATCTTGGGAAGTGAAGCAGGGAGGAACGCTTGCCCGCCGAAGCCCGGGTTCACCGACATGACAAGCACCATGTCGATGTTCTCCGCCGTCCAGTCGAGCCAATCAAGAGGAGTGGCCGGATTCAATGCGAGCCCGGCCTGGCAGCCTGCATCCCGAATGAGCGAGAGCGTTCGGTCGACGTGAGGGCTTGCCTCTGGATGGAAGGTGATGACATCAGCCCCGGCCTCCGCGAAGCGCGGGACGAGCTCGTCGACCGGCTTCACCATCAGGTGCACGTCGATAGGTGCTTCGATTCCGTAGCGGCGCAGAGCATGGCAGAGCATTGGACCGAACGTCAGGTTCGGAATGAAATGATTGTCCATGACATCGAAATGGACGGCATCGGCACCGGCTTCGAGCACCGCGGCCGCTTCCTCGCCGAGGCGTGCAAGGTTCGCCGACAGAATGGAAGGTGCGATCAGATCCGGAAGCACGGCGAGAACACTCCTCACGGGGTCCGAAGCCGCTGGATCGCGGATGTCCCGTGGGCGGCGACGAAGGGGGCGTCAAGCATTTCCCCGATCTGCCGAACAGTCAAGGGTAGCGGAACCTGTCTTCGGCGAGGACCCGGCCTGACCGGCCGAGCTCTCGGAAGCGACTTCGGAAGGCCTCTTGCCATTGCCCGACCCATCATCACCGGGGAGCCTCTACCCGCCCGGCCCGGCTCCGGTTTCGAGCCTCGCCGAGGTCCGGAGGGCTCCCCTCCGGCGTCGGGTGACGAGAGCCGTGTGCCTGGCCGTTCTCTTGCCGTGGGCCGCGGTACCCGGCGACAGCGTGGCCATGGCGTCGACCATTGCGGCCCGGAAGGTCATGCTTGCCTCCGGAGCGGGGTCGGCGGCACCCCTGCCCGCATGGTACGCGGTACCTTACGGGCAGCGTCCTGCTCGTGGCGGGGTCGTCGTGCTCGATCCTCGCGGAGCGCCCGGACGAGGCGTGCGTGCGCCGGTCGGTCGATTGGCCCGCCGGATCTTGAAGGGACTGGGCCCGGGGGGTTGGCATACGCTCATCGTACCGCTCGGTGCGGTGCGCATGGAGAGCGCTGCCACCGGCGGTGCAGTGCGCGGTGGCTGGATCCGGAGGGCGGTCGCGAGGCTCGACGCCGCGGTCGCCTTCCTACGGGAGAAGTCGCTCGAGCCGATAGTGCTGCTCGGCATCGGTGCCGGGGCTGCTCCCAGCGTTCGCTACTTCGCCGCCGGCCCGGACCCCGCGGTCCGGGGATTCGTGGGCATCAGCCCGGTCTACGAGCGTTCCGGCGAGGGTGGGGCGCTCGGAGATGCCTGGCCAAAGCGCGTGCTCGAGATCTATGCCGGGCGCGACTATCCTGAGGTGCGGCGCGCCGCGGCTCGGCATCGAAGGCAGCGGTTCGGCTTGCCGGACCTGGATCTGGAGTCGATCGAGCTCGGCGCCGCCCGGCACGGTCTACGCGGCTTCGAAGTCATGA
>Ga0114931_10004174_pt1 | contig 18066 bp, 13 predicted proteins | sample 2SBtaG_FD_89579 | JGI IMG/M metagenome (GOLD analysis project Ga0114931, IMG submission 89579) | Deep subsurface microbial communities from Kolumbo volcano to uncover new lineages of life (NeLLi) - 2SBTROV14_V59a metaG | ecosystem: Environmental > Aquatic > Marine > Volcanic | place: Kolumbo...
ACCCTTCGTTACAAACCTGAACGGCGGTATGTGGGCAGGCTGGAGACCGGTCATCACCCGGCTGCGCTGCTAAAAATTTATGCGCCGAATGCTTTTAAAAAACCGTATGTGAGCAACACAGCTATTAAAAACCAGGGATTACTCCGGGTGCCTGAATGCCTTGGGAAATCAGATCGATACGCACTTATCGCTTTCGAGTGGCTGCCCGGTGATTCGCTGGCGGAAATCATCCGCGACGGGAAACGCGATTACAAACACGCCGCAACAGACACCGGCGCAGCCCTGGCAAATTTTCACGCACAAATGCCGGATAATTTACCCGTGCGCACGGCTGACTCGGAAGTCGGGATTTTTCTGGAACGCGCTGAATGGTTGGGCTATGTTGATCCCCGGTTCGCGGAACAGGCAAAGAAATTAGCCTGGAAGCTGGCGGCGTGGTTCATCAACGAACCGATGATGATGCATCCGATTCACGGTGATTTCTACGCCGAGCAGGTGTTGTGGTCAAACCGGGGCGTGGGCATTATCGATTTGGATGAAACCGTGATGGGCGACCCGCGGATGGACATCGGCGCTTTTGCCGCTCACCTGGAATACAACGTGCTGCACGGCAACATCGCCACAGACGTTTTGACTAATATTTTGAATAATTTTTATGACGGCTATAAGCACGCTAACGGAGCTTTCCCGGAAGATAATCTAAAAATGTTTATTGCCGCTGAACTTTTCAAACGCTCCCATGCCCCTTTTCGCACCTGTGAGACGGAATGGCACAAGCATACCACGCGAATTTTGGATCGCGTGGTGTCGCTGATAATTGATGATCGCGCCGGTTCTTTTTTTCCCGGAACGGCAATGAAACAGAACCGGATGCGCAACACAAATGTGTTAATTGAAGATGCGTTTGACGCCGTTTCCGATTCGGCAATGCCTTTTCTCACCTCCGCAATTGACCCGTGGTTTGTCGAGCCGTCCCTGGAAAAAATGCTGTTTGATCACAGCGGCAAAAGGGAGCGGATTGAATTGCTAAACATTCGGGTGTTGCGGCACAAACCCCGGCGGCGTTGCCTGATCGAATATGATTTTACAAAAGAAATTGGCGGCGGGCAACGCGAGGTGATGACGCTGTTAGGTAAGGCACGCGCCAGGGGATTGGATGCCCGGACGTACCGCCTCGGCAAAATACTCTGGGACTCGGGATTTAATCATCAAAGCATCGATGGCATATCCGTTCCCCGGCCGATCGGCGTCATTCCGGAATTGAATATGTGGTTTCAAAAAAGAGTATCCGGCACGCTTGCAACGCAGTTAATCGAAAAAGAAAGGAATACCGGGCTGGCTAAACGTATTGCTGAAGCAATCCACAAAGTTCATCGATTAGAATTTGCGCCGCGGCGCAGGCATACCATGCAGGACGAATTGCGGATTTTGCACGAACGGCTGCCCCTGCTGACAGAGACTCACCCACAGTGGACATCCCGCCTGAATAAAATACTCGCTGCCTGCGACCGGATCGGCGCAACAATTACAGAGGTAGAACCAACCTGTATTCACCGCGATTTTTACCCCGACCAGGTGCTTGTTTCCGGGGACTGGCTCTACCTCATCGATTTTGATCTGTTTTGCCTGGGCGATCCGGCGTTGGACGCCGGTAATTTTCTCGGTCACGTAACCGAGCAGAGCCTGCGAAACCTGGGCAATCCGGCCGTGCTGGCCGCGTGGGAAAACGCATTTGTTGAGCATTTTATCGATCTGAACGGGGAATACCTGCGGCACAATATCCAGGTTTATAAAATGCTCACACTGGCGCGGCATATTTATATCAGCACGCTTTTCCCGGAACGGCGGCTGTTTACGGAGCAATTGATAACTTTATGCGAGCGTCAACTGATGCGGGCAATTTCAAACCCTGAAGATCGCGGCATGCTTATGCAGGCGTAAATTATCAAGCCAAACCTTGCGCATTGGCGTCTTGCCGGAGAAGCAGTTAGCGGACTTTCCCGGCAGAGACGCCCCGCTTAAAAAGCGCTGATTTTTAAGCGGGAGCATGACAAATTGCACTTATGGACATTTTTTAGAAATCGTTAAAACGGTTAAATAATCAGTGTGGAATGTTATTAACACCTGGCTTATGAAGTTTGAAAAATTAATCGGGTAAAATTTGGGTGTAAATCAGCACTGTTGGTGAAAACCCCTCTAAATCTCCCCTTAGCAAGGGGAGACTTTAAGCCCCTTCCTTGCCAAGGAAGGGGTTGGGGAAGGTTGCTAAAGTGACCCGATTATTTAATCAAAGATCATAAGCCAGGTGTTACGGAGAAAAAATAGCCGAATAGCCGTTTCAACGGCTTACGTTTTTTTTCTCGTTCCACCCCAAAGGGGACTTTGTTCCGCTCACGCTGGAAAGAGGAAAAAAATAATGATTAAATCGTTCATATTATTGATATTAATCATCGGCGAGTGTGTGTGGGCCCAAAGCAGCACCACGCTCCTTGCCCACTTAAAGCCAAAAATGTGGGCGTCCGTACGCGGCAGTGTTTCACAGAACCCGGCAGATCCGGTTGTGGCCAAATCGGTCGAGGAAGTTAAGCCGCGTCCTCATTTTGATCCCGAAAAAATGGAGATCACCGCGATTGCCGGCAAAGCGGTGGGGCTGAAAGACAGCCTCATTCAAATAATGAATTATACCGTGATGATCACAGAAAATACGCGATTTGAGAATGCCGACCGTAAAAGAATACAGCGCTTTTTTATAAAACAAAATGAATGGATCAAAGTCAAACTGCGAATCACGCCGGAAGGACGCCGCTTTGCGAGAACCATCCAGCGGATTGCGCCCCGGGATCGATTTAAGGTGTTTGGGCAAATTCAAAAAGTGTCAGTCGCTGAACAGCGTTTCACCATCGGCGGGATCGAACTCACGGCGCATCAGCAGATGCGGCTGGCGTTGTTGGCGGATAAAAACAACGGCAACCCGTTGGATCGTTTTTTTCAGGATGAGCAAAAAAGTGTGCTTTTCAGCATTCAGCCGGCAAAAAACATGCTGCTCGGCGGACAGTTGTTTTCCCGGAGCCGTGCTGACAAAGAGCGCGATTTAAGAAAGTCGCGTAAAAAAGATAAGCAGATTATTTCCAACGAATTTAAACTCGATGCGCTGTGGCATCTTGCGGACAACGGGTCTTTTACATTTGTAGAGGCCGTCGCGGGGCTGCGAGAACAATTTTTGAATCAAACACACGATTTGAGCACTCGTTCCTACCGTTTGGAACAGGCGTATGCCTATTGGGTCATATCGCGCGCGTTCACGCTGCAGGCCGGTCGCCAGGATTTTGACGATGAGCGGGAGTGGCTTTACAATCACCGGCTGGACGGATTGCGCCTGCGTTTTCAAAGCGGTCGCATAATGCTGGAAGTATCCGCAAGCCGGGAACCGCGGTGGCTCCGTTCCCAAACGACGTCTGAAAATGTCGCAAATTTTATTGGATTGCTGCGCTATCACGTTGGCCCCAATGCCGTTTTAAGCGCGTATGCCATACAGCGCAAAAGCATTGAAAACAACCGTTTACAGCCGCGTATCTTCGGTTTGAGATATTATCATTGGCCGCGCAGGGGGTTTCGTCACTGGCTTGAACTGGCAAGATCCGAGGGGCGAAATCGTTCCGGCGATAGCAATGGCTATGCCGTCGATACCGGGATGTCCTATGTTTTTCGCACGGCCGGAAGACCAACCATCACCGGCGGTATCGCGTATGCCGGCGGCGATAAAAATACGACTGATCAAAGCGGGGCGTTCCACCAAACCGGTTTGCAAAAAAATAACGCCCGGCTTGGCGGCGTCACCAGCTTCAGGTATTACGGCGAGGTGTTGGACCCGGAGCTGTCAAACCGGATCATCACGACCCTCGGCATTGACATTCGCCCGATTAGAAATTTGTCAATGGATGTCGTTTTTCATACCTTCCGACAGGACAAGCCCTCCGCTGATTTGGGCGATACGCGCATCAAATCAACGCCGAATGGGAGATCAAAAAACCTCGGGAAAGAACTGGATTTAATCGTGGGATACCGGCTAAAAAACTGGGCTAACATGGAGCTTGTTTTAGGGCAATTTAACCCGGGAAATGCCTTTACATATCGGGATCCGGCCCGGCTCGCCCAGTTTCAGATACGGATGAGTTTTTAATAAACGTGTCATTTTGAGGAGGAAATTTCAATGAAAATATTAATCACCGGCGGGGCCGGTTTTATCGGATCGAATATCGCTGACAGGTATCTCGAATTAGGCCATGAAGTGGTCATTTTGGATAATTTATCCACCGGGAAAAAGAAAAATATTCACCCGGACGCCAAATTTTATGAATTTGATATTTGCGACCCTAAAATCAAATTTGTCTTTGAAGTTGAGCGCCCCGATATTGTCAATCATCACGCCGCGCAAATTGATGTTCGCCAATCTGTTTCCGATCCCGAAAACGATGCCCGGATCAATATTCTGGGCACGATCAACCTGTTGCAACACTGTGCAAATTACAACGTGAAAAAGGTCGTTTTTGCCTCAACCGGCGGGGCAATTTATGGCGAACAGGACTATTTCCCCGCTGATGAAAATCATCCCACCCGGCCGCTGTCGCCCTATGGCATTACCAAGCTGACCTGCGAGAAATACCTCTATTTTTATCAACAAAGCCATGGGTTGAATTACACGGTTCTGCGATATGCGAACGTTTACGGCCCCCGTCAAAATCCGCACGGAGAAGCCGGAGTTGTGGCAATTTTCTGCAAAAAAATGCTGGATAAATCTCAACCGGTCATCAACGGCAAGGGAACCCAAACCCGCGATTATGTTTTTGTCGGCGATGTGGTTAAAGCCTCTGAATTAGCCCTCGCCGGCGGCGATAATCAAATTTACAACATCGGCACCGGCATTGAAACGGATGTGAATACCATCTTTCAAAAAATTGCTAAATATATGGATAACCCGGTAAAAGAAGTTCACGGGTCGGGGCAGCCCGGCGAGCAGATGCGCAGTGTGCTGGATTATTCTTTGATAAACAAACAGTTAGACTGGAAACCCGCGGTTGATTTGGACAGCGGTTTGGAAAAGACGGTTGATTTTTTCCGCAATGTATAGTTTGGGGAAGATTTATGAATGCGTTGGCCACTGTCATATTTCCCACCTGTAGGCCGGAAAGCATACACGCCTACAACATATTGTTATTATAGAACTTGTCATGTTTTTGTTCGGGTCGTTTTTGACGTTAGGGGTCGGGTTTTGTACAAAACTGACCGCGCTCTTTCTAAAAACTTAGATAAAACGGATAACGAATCGCTTTCTGGACAATCAAAAACGATTATAAATTATTTATTTACAGTAGGTTGAAACGCGTAGGGAATGTGCCGGTATATTTTTGGCGTTCTTTTTGCCTTATTTCAATTGCGACAGAAAAAGGTGATCGGGTCGATTTGGGGATATTTGAAATCACTGCGGGGGGTAACCGCGAATACAGCGCCTGTTTTCTCTTCTGTATTTGTATGGTGACATCATAACGTATCATAAAACTGATCGGAAAGGTCTTAATGGAATTCTATCAACCGGGGATACGGAAAGAAAAAATTCGGGTTACCCATTTAATCAACTATCTCGCGCCGGCCGGAAAAGAAATGGGCGTTATCAAGCTGATAAAAAATTTGGATTCAAATGCATTTGAAAGCTCTATCATCGCACTCAACGCCATCCGCAATACAAGCGTTTTAAATTTAAAGGAAATAGATGTTTATTGCATGAATCATTCCGGCGGAAACAGCCTGACGCTTCCGGTAAAACTCGCAAAATTGTTCAAAAAACAGCGTCCGCACATCATCCACACCCACTCCTGGGGGACGTTGCTGGAGGGGGTTATCGCGGCAAAACTTGCAAAAATTCCCGCCATCATTCATGGCGAACACGGCACTTTTCCACAAAAAAAACCACACTTGTTGTTCCAGCGATTTTTTTGGGTCAAGGCCGAACAGGTGATCTCGGTATCGAGTGAACTCCGCAACCGCCTGTCTCAGGCGACCAGGTTTCCCCGGAATAAAATCAAGGTTATTTTGAACGGCGTGGAAAAGAAGCGTTTTTATGTCTGCGGCGATCAACGACAGCTTTTCCGCAAAAAGTATTCGTTTTCGGAAGATGAATTTATCATTGGCACCGTTGGGCGGCTGACAAAGGTTAAAAACCAGTTGATGTTGCTGCGGGCCTGCAAGGAAATTGTGAAGCGCGGCGGGCAAATTCGCGTGGTTATCGTGGGGGGATTTGCCGTGGGCAACGGCGTGGAAGCGGAATTAAAAGAATTTGTCATAAGTAATGAATTATCGCCATACGTGCATTTTACCGGGTTTCAAAAAGAGATGAACATGTTTTACAACGGCTTTGATGCATTTGCCCTGACGTCGCTTTGCGAAGGCTGCTCAAATGTCATCCAGGAAGCGATGACCTGCGCAAAACCGGTGATTGCCACAAATGTCGGCGGGAACGCCGGGTTGGTTCAAGCCGGGAAAACCGGGTTTTTAGTGCCTTTGGATAATCACGTTGAACTTGCCGATCGCATTTTACAAATAAAAAATGACCGCAAACTCCGGCAAAAACTGAGCTGGAATGCCGATCTTCATGCCACAAAAAATTTTGGGTTAGCGGCGATGGTAAACGCTTATGCGGACAGTTACGTAAACGCTTATCACAAGCGCAAAGCGAAAATAGCCAGTGTAGAAAACGGTGTGCAAAAAACAGTGCATGTCCTCTTTAATTAAAAATCGCCCGGTAAGCACCTGTTATGCACCCGAAGCGACGGCGCACCAACCGTTTATTGCGCCATTGTGATTTATCCCCAATTATTTTGAGGCGATTCTTCGCCTTTCCCTTTCTCATGCCAAAGCAATCATCCCTTAACAATTTCCAAGGCGTCGATTTGTAAACTTTTAACTACAAATGATTTGGAAATTTTTGTAAATTAAAATTTTGGAACGCAACAGGTATTTTTAAGGAATAAGACAAGTCATACGAAAATGGTAAAGGAGGAGAAATAAAAAAATCGCATAAATTGACAATTATCAATTTTCGTAATGCAAATCGAAACTATTTACACCCCAAAAGATTATATATGTGGTAGCAAAAATTTTTTAGAACATGATCAACATCCGTTTTGCCGGGTGGGACCTATAAACAATAAAGGCGTTTATTTATGAAAAAGTGGATTGTAGTATTGCTATTAAGCCTGGGAGCAGGCACATCTTTATTCGCGGATTCTGTTATTTCCGATACCACCATTACGTTTAAAAATCTCGAACCGGAGCCGCAGCACCGGCGGGTTAGCCAAACCATCTCGCAAATTTTGACGCAATATCACTACTTAAAAAAAGCCATTGACGATTCGATGTCTTCACAAATGTTTGACCGCTATCTGGAAAGTTTGGATCCCAATCGCCTTTATTTTTTGAGTGGAGATATCCGGGATTTTGAAAAATTTCGCTTCATGTTTGATGATTTCGTAAACTCCGGACAGCTAAACGTGGCTTACGCTATTTTTAACACTTACGAAAAGCGCGTTGCCGAACGGTTGCAATACGTGTTCCACCATATTGATCAACCGTTTGATTTTACCCTTGACGAATATTTGAATTATGATCGGGAGAATGCTCCCTGGGCAAACAATCCGGCTGAGTTAGACGAACTGTGGCGCAAACGCCTTAAAAATGAAACCCTGCGCTTAAAGCTTGCCGGTAAAGACCCGGCGGGTATTGTTAAGACATTGCGCAAACGTTATAAGCGAATGCAAAAAAATGTTGCCCAATCCCAAAGCGAAGATGTGTTTCAAATTTTGATGAATGCATTTGCTGAGTCTTTTGATCCGCATACCAATTATTTTTCGCCGAAGGAATTTGATGATTTCAAAATACGAATGAGCCAGTCGCTGGAAGGGATTGGCGCACGCCTGGTTAATGAAAATGATTACACAAAAGTGGTGGCAATCGTGCCCGGCGGCCCGGCGGATAAAAGTAAATTACTACATCCCAATGATAAAATCGTCGGTGTGGCGCAGGGATGACGGTGAAATGATCGATGTTGTTGGCTGGCGGATTGATGATGTGGTGCAGTTGATTCGCGGAAAAAAGAATACCATTGTGCGCCTGCAATTACTCCAAAGTGATGCTTCGCCCGGCTCACCGCCGGATACCATCGCCCTGATTCGTGATAAAATAAAATTGGAAGATCAATCCGCCAAGGCGGACACGGTTCACATTATACACAATGGGCAGGAAATGGTTTTTGGGGTCATCACCATCCCGACATTTTATTCGGATTTTGATGCCATGCGCCGCGGCGATAAAGATTACAAAAGCACCACGCGCGATGTCGCCCGGCTGTTAGGCAAGTTGGAAGCGCAAAACGTTGACGGCGTGATCATCGATTTGCGGCGAAACGGTGGCGGCTATTTGAATGAAGCCGTGGATTTAACCGGGCTTTTTATCGACCGCGGGCCGGTGGTGCAGGTCCGCGATACCAATGGACAGGTCGATGTTGAGCGAGATCAACATCCCGGTCGGGTGTATGACGGCCCGCTTGCCGTGATGGTGGATCGCCTGAGCGCTTCGGCATCGGAAATTTTTGCCGCTGCGATTCAGGATTATAACCGAGGGATTATCATCGGAAGCCAGTCTTACGGCAAAGGAACCGTTCAGCGCCCGATTGATTTAAACCGGTTTGTGCGCGACTCCAATTTGAAGCTCGGACAAATAAAACTGACCATTGCTAAATTTTATCGCGTGGACGGGCGCAGCACCCAACACGATGGCGTCACGCCCGATGTGCCCTTTCCCTCCCGGTTGAGCTTGATGGACATCGGCGAAAGCAGCCAGCCCAATGCGCTGGTATGGGATCACATCAAAGGGATACGCCATTCCGATTTCGAGGAATTAGGCGGCATTCTTCCGCAGCTAAACAAACAGCACATGCTTCGCCTCTCGAATAACCCTGAATATGAAGAATTGCTGGCTGAAATTGATGATTACAAAAAGCTGCGGAATCAAAAGCACGTATCTTTGAATGAGGCAAAACGACGCGCAGAGATGGATAAAAGGAAACGCAAAAAAGATGAAGAAACGGAAGAACAAGATAAAAAAGATGATTTACTGATGACCGAAAGCGCGCAGGTGCTGGGCGATTATATTACACTTAAAAAAAATAATTGATGTTCAATTTTGAGTGTCAATGTTGTATTGCATCACATCAATCGGCTCAGAACTTTGATAAACTTTTGCGGGAAGATGGTCAAACACGGCGATGTGCGAATGTTTCCGTTTTCCCCGGTCATTTGAAAGCAGAATTTTTCCGTATCGCCGCCAATTTTTCCACGGCGTGGTGAAACGCGGCTTTGCATCTGAAGCATTTGCGAAATATGACCACTGCTCAACCAATCTCCGTTTTTTGCTGACATAAATGAGGTATCTGTTTTGCGGCGTATCACCGACATTTTCAAATGTTAGCTGCAAAATATCACACGCCCGCCCGTCTTCCAGCGTTCCTTCACCCTGGTATTTTAATGTCACGCCGCTATCTTTCAACTTGTAGGGCATGAACATCCAATAGCTGTCATTGATCCAAATGCTGGTGGCTTTTTTGAGAATGTCTGTTAGTTTTGACGGGGCGCTCACTTCTCTGCCGTTAATCCAGGCCCGCCCTTTCTGTGTATTCAAATTCATCAACACCAGCAGACTGTCAGCCTCAAGGCGATAATCACCGCTCCATTTATCCCAAACGTGGGTTCGTATCCCAAAAAAATTCCAGGTGATGTGGCGGGTATTATCCCAGTTTTTCCGCCCGCCCATTGCTTTCATCACTTCATCGGCAATTTCAATCGCTCTCGCGTCCGAGCCGCTTTGGTTAAAACCTGGCATCGCCGGGTTTTCGGTATTTTGCCCCAAAACCGCCATGGTTGATAAAAATACCATCAAACCGACGATCCATTTTATCAACATTTTATATGGATGAAAAAACATGATTTACCTCCGTATGATATGGAATATATGTTGAAAAATTTTTTGCAAAAGAAAAGGCGGAGCAAATGACCCGCCTAAAAAATGGAGTGATAATATACGTCAATATGATTAATGATCAAAGAGCAGTTTTGCCCCAAAAAAGAACAGCAGGAGTGTTGTTACGATGATAAAAAGGAGTTTTAGCAAATTCAATTCATAATCATGGTGATTAATATTGTGGCTGGATTTGTTTTGCTCATGGCGAATTGGGATGAGCTGTTGTGAGCGGTCCTTTGGATCAAAATTAAACAAATTGCTCAACCATGCGAATACACTATCGCATAAATTTTGTATCGCATTCATCAGATTTTCAAATTGCATTTTTCCTCCAAAAATTAGCTATCTGATAAATACGCCGTTTGTGGGATAAAGGTTTCCCCTACGGGTTGGATTGTTCGCGTTCCATCAATTCAACCGCCAATTTTTTAATATCTCTGGCGCCGCGGCTGGTGGGTTTATAATCGAAGATTGTTTTTCCAAAACCGGGCGCTTCCGCTAATGCAATGTTTACCCCGATTTTTGTTTTCAGGAGTTTATCACGAAAGGAGCTTTCCAGCCGCCGGATGATGGAATCGGAGAGTTTGTTGCGCCGGTCGTACATCACGGGGATGACCCCGCCGATGGTCAGTTCCGGGTTGTAAAACGCCTTAATTTTATAAACAAACGAGACGGTTTTTTTGGAGCCGTGCAGAGCGAATTGATGACATTGAACCGGCACCAGCACCTTTTTGACAAATGACAGGGCGTTCATGGTCAACAAGCCGGTTGAGGGGGGGCAATCAATGAGCAAATAATCATAGTCAAGTTTCACCCGGGAAAAATATCGCTGAAAAACGTTGCCTGCTTTTTGTTCGCTTTTGTACTCGGCGGAAAGGGTAATATCCAGTTCTTTCAACCCCTTGCCGGCCGGAATAAAATCAAATTGTCCACGATAGGTTTTCACAACATCCTCAAACCGTAGTTTCCCTTCCAGAAATTCTTCAATGCCAACTGCCCGCATCGGATTGATGCCCAGGTTTTGCGTCAAATTTTGCTGGGGGTCGAGATCAATCAACATGACTTTTTTGCCGAAACTGCTCAACGCAGCGCCTAAATTGACCGTCAGAGTCGTCTTGCCTACGCCGCCTTTTAAATTGAATAAGGCGAATGATTCCATCTTCGTTGATCCGAATCTTGTCGTCTTTCCGTTAACAATATCTGTGTGATTATTTTGAAACATGTAGTATAAAGGTTTTGGTGTCTGGTTTCAACAACTTTATCCAATGTTTGTTGAATTTTTTAGCAGTTTAATTTCCTGATTTTCCCGGTTGTCGTATGCAACATATATCACTTTATTCAAAAAAACCGAATAATTTACAAACGCCGTTAAGGCAAGAGATATGTTGGCATCTGTGAAATTATCGGCATGTTGTGATCATTTGTTGAAAACTAAAATGCATACGATCCCTGTTATTATGCGAATCACAACTGGTTCAATATTTATATTCCTCGCGAACCGGCGCAAACACCTCCATTACTCGTGCGCCCTGCTCGCCCACGGTTGCGCCGTGCTCAATGTTGCCGGGGACGATATAGCTGTCGCCCGGTTTCAGCGTGCGGGTCTCGCCGGCGATGGTGAGCGTAAACCCGCCGGACACAACCACACCGCATTGCTCATGTTCGTGGCTGTGCATCGGCAGCACGGCGTTTGCGTCCAACTCAACCATGGAAACCAACATTTTTTCCTGCCAGAACGTGCGAATGCGGATACCGGGCGCAACTTCTTTAGCGGCACGATTTTCAAGATCACAAAAATACATATTTCGACTCCTGTTTTTTTAAACGCCGGAGGTTTCAAAAACCTCCGGCGTTTTCAAAATAGTCTTAAACGCAAAGACTGTCAACGGCTATTTTAACTCGTTAAATGCTGGCGGTTTTAAAAACCCCGGCATTTTGAAAAACGCCGGGGTTTTTAGATTTTTTTTTGATCGCGACACTTTACGTTGTATTTTTAAAGCTCTTTGAATCGCAGTCAACCGCTTCGCGTAACCCACATCACAGTGAACAGGGGCAACGAGCTTTAATTTCACTGCTGCAAATATCGCTCAAAAGAAAGGGTTTCCCATGCCGCACACGTTCTCAAAATCGCTTCTGATCATTTTTACGCTGATTTTTACATCGTCCGTTTTATTCGGAAAAAATGCGCGTTCAAATGCAGCCAACGCTCAAAAATCGCTCAAAAACAGCGCAGCCGGACAGGCGGAATACCTGCCCAACATGCTGGTTGTCAAATTCAAAAATCACATGAGCTTTGGCGAAAAAGTTTCCGCAACCGGTATTTTATCGGTTGATGCCATTCTGCGCCGTTACGATGTGACGGAAATGCGCCAGTTTGTCAAAGCAAGCTTTATTCGCAAAGATATTGACAATTCCGTGGCGATGGAAAGCATTTACAATCTCACTTTTCGCGGCGATCATTCCCCACTGAAAATTGCGCGGGCGCTCAATAGCGATCCGAATGTGGCGTATGCCGAGCCGAAATATGTCGCCTATATTGATGATGCGCCGAATGATGCAATGTACGGCGTGATGAGCCAATTTGCCCAGGTGCAGGCTGAAGCCGCCTGGAGTGTCGTAAAAGGCGAAACCGGTAATGTGATCATTGCCGTGGTGGATGGCGGCACGGATTGGGATCACCAGGATTTGATCGACAACATTTGGAGCAATCCGGGTGAAATCCCCGACAACGGCGTGGATGACGATGGCAATGGTTTTGTCGATGATGTGCGCGGCTGGAATTTTGCCAATAATTCCAACGATCCGACCGGTTTGCCGAATACGCCGTCGAGCGCCAGCCACGGTACTCACACGGCCGGAACGGCTGCCGCGGTCACAAATAATAGCATCGGCGTGGCCAGCATCAGTTGGAATTGCACATTGATGCCGGTGAATGCAGGCAGCCCCAGCAACGACCGTTCCATCGCATTTGGCTACGAGGGTATCGCTTATGCCGCCGCAAACGGCGCGGATGTCATCAATTGCAGTTGGGGCGGTCCCGGAACCGGCTCCAGCTTGCAGCAGGATGTGATCAACTTTGCCAACGCTAACGGTGCATTGGTAGTTGCCGCCGCCGGAAATGACAACATCAACAACGACATTACACCCCATTTTCCATCAAGCTATGACCATGTTTTGGCTGTCGGCGCAACCAACAAAACCAGTGATGCAAAAGCGGGTTTCTCGACTTACGGCGCAACCGTCGATGTGTTTGCGCCGGGGGTCAGTATTTCCAGCACTTTTCCGAATCACAATTATGCTTCGCTTTCCGGAACATCGATGTCCAGCCCGCTCGCCGCCGGTTTGGCCGGTTTGGTCAAAACGCTGCACCCGGAATTTACGCCCGATCAGTTGCGCGAGCAAATCCGCGTCACCAGCGATCCCATCGACAATGCCAATCCCGGTTTGGCCGGATTGTTGGGAAAAGGACGCATCAACGCCTTTCGCGCGGTCACGGAATTTTCCAGCCCGGCGATTCGCATTCTCGATGTGCGTTTCACCGACAGCGGCGGTGATGGTGTCATTGACGCCGGGGAAACCGTGGATTTGAGCGTCGATTTTATAGATTATCTCTCGGCAGCTTCTACCGTCAACATCAATTTGAGCGCGCCGGATACTAACATCACCGTGACAAACAGTAGCGCTACTTTCTCTGCGCTGGCCAGCAATGAGGTGCAAACGGCGGCATTTCAATTCAATGTAGCCGGCGGCGTGGCGGATGGCTACACGCTGCGGCTTTACACAGATATTGCCAGCGGAGGCTACGCAGACCGGGATTTCTTTTCCCTGACCGTAACCCCGCCGCGGTTTGTCACTCACAACACCGGCACGGTGCAAGCCTCGATCACCACCGAGGGAAATATTGGGTTTACGGGCTTTTCCGGCACCCCGGGCGTGGGATTTGTGCACGATGGCAACGGCTATCTTTTTGAGGGCGGATTGCTCATCGGCACCGGCCCAGCCACGGTTTCCGATTGCGTTCGCGGTGCGGACGGCGGCACCGAGGATAATGATTTTACCCCGGCGGCAAATGAAGAATTGATCATCACCTCGCCTGGCGAATTTACTACTGAAGAAGGCTCCATTTTGCTGACGGATTCGCTGGCGGCAAATATCCTGGGCTTATCCGTGCTGCAAAAATCATTTGCCGACACCCGCCCGGAAAACCAGGATTTTGTGATTTTTAGCTACACCATTTTTAACAACAGCACGGTGGAACGCTCAAATTTGTTTGTGGGGCTGTTTTTCGATTGGGACATCAATGCCGGCGCCAACGATTTTGCCCGTTACGACGCTTCCCGCAAAATGGGATACTCCATGAACAACGGTGCATCGCCCACGCGCATTGCCGCCACCCGGCTGCTGACTTCATCCGCGGACGTAAATTATCGCTCCATTGACAATCCCGCCGAGCTGTACGACGGCTTTACCGACACGGAAAAATGGACGTTTCTCAGCGGCGGCATTCAAACCGAAACGCTGGACAATGTGGATATTTCCACCATTATGTCCGCCGGGCCGTTCACCCTTCCGGCTAACGGTTCGATTGAAGTCGCTTTCGCCGTCATTGGCGCCGGCAGCATCGCGGAACTGCAACAAAATGCAGACGCGGCGCAGTTGCTTTGGGATAATCCCACCGCTATTAACGACGCCGGCGATCAACTGCCCCGGGACTTTCAGTTAGATCAGAATTATCCCAACCCCTTCAACCCGTCCACAACGATTCGCTATATTTTGCCGAATGTTGCCAATGTGACGCTGGAAATATTCAACGCGCTCGGTCAAAAAGTACGCACGTTGGTGGGCAGTCGTCAGACCGCCGGTAAGCACGCGGTTGTGTGGGGTGGAAAAGATGGAAATGGCAACAGCGTCGCCAGCGGCATTTACTTGTATCGCTTAAACGTTGAAAACCGCCGGATAACACGAAAAATGTTACTGCTCCGATAGTATCACATGACCATGTGGGGATATAACTTGTTGTTTTGATGCTGGTTAAGCTCTGCGACAGGTTGCTCCTCAGCAGAGCCTGTCTCCGTTTCACCGGACAGTGAAATTAAGGCACTGCGCGAGAGTATTATGGTAAAATTCACAATTTACTGTTTTTATGTAACTAACGCTCTTTTTGTTGAGACCCTCTAAGTATAACATTCACAAGGAAATAGGAAGCTACCATAACGTTTTCGCGCAGTGCCAAAAAACCGATTGATATTGTGTTGAAAACATTAAATAGTCCTTTTTTGTTCACTTACTTACCACTTTATCTTCCCAAAATGCCCCAACGGCCCGATGAGCGTGTTGTAAATCATAAACAGAAAATCAAAAACGATCGTGGAAGCGGGGGAAAAATGCTCGCGGAAAAGACGGCTGCCCCGGCGGATGATGCGCCAATCCAGCGTCAATTTTAGCAGCAAAAAAATCCCGGCGGGCGGAAAAAAAAGCGGCGCAATCCACAGCGCGAGGTTTGAAGCGTGATACAAAAAATAGCTCAACTGCAATGAAAACAGGTAATTCTTTCCCGCCGAAAAATGCCGCCGGCGCTGGCGGATAAACTGCCCAAAGGACGACGGCGCAGCCATTTTTACCCAACCGTCGGGATGCAGGCAAAAATGCACCGGCAGATTCATCTGTCCCATTTTTTGCAGCAGCAGATCATCGTCGCCGCTGAGGGCGTGCAAAATGGCCTCGAATCCGCCGACGGCCTCAAATGCGCCGCGGGTGTATCCCCAGTTGCCGCCGTAGGAAATGACCGGAAATCGCCAGCCCACCCCGGCGGCGGCAATACACCAGCTTGCCAATTTCTCAAACGCCAGAAATTTTTGCCAAAACGAAGTTGCTTTGGCAAATGTCATCAGGCTGACCACGGCGGCGGCATCGTCATCAAAATAGCGATTCATCGTGCGAATGTGATTCAGCGAGGGACGCACATCCGCGTCTAAAAATAGGAAATGATCGAATTTTGTGCGCTGAATGGCTTGTGCCAGTCCGTTTTTTTTGGGCGAAACGCCCGGCGGCACGTCATCGATTTCTAGGATTTGCAAACCGGGAAACTGGCTTTGAAAGGCGCGGGCAATGTCCACCGTCTCATCCGTGCAGCGATCCGCCACGATGATAATTTCGTAGTGATCTTTGGGATAATTTTGAGCGATTAGGGTTGTCAGGCAGTTGGCAATCGCGGCTTCTTCGTTGTGCGCGGCAATGATAACGGAATATTTTCGCGGCGCGTCATTTGCGGCAGAGGATTGGGCGGGCAACCGGGTCAATCCACGCCACACCCACCAAATGAAGTATGCATTCGCAGCAAAAATCAGCGATAACACCGGCAGCCCGATCACGAATTGTGACTCCAGCGGTTTTTGTCGCGGAAATCCTGCCCCCAATTCAACTTGCCGTGCAGCAATTGAAAAAAGCTGCTCCCCAACGGTTTTACCAAATTGGCGCAGAAATCCGCTTTTTCGATCTCGATTTTGGTGCGGGTGGGAAGATGCTGCATGTCCTGCCCGTCGGCCGCTGCCACAAAATGTTGCGCTTCCGTGCGGGTCAGTGTTTGAATTTTTGCGTCTGCCGGGACAATCACCGGGCGATTGGTCAGCGAATGCGGACAAATCGGGGTGATGATCAGCACGTTTGTGGAAGGCACGATGATCGGCCCGCCGGCGGAAAGCGAGTAACCGGTGGAGCCGGTGGGCGTGGAAATCAACAAACCGTCGGCAATAAAGGAGTTCAACAAGTGGCCGTCAACCGTCACGTCAATTTTGATCACACGGACGGAATTGCCTTTATCGATGACGACTTCATTCAGGGCAAACATCGGCTTATCCACGCCGGCGATGTTGCATTTGAGCATCAGGCGCTTTTCAATGCGAAAATGGCCGCGGGCAATTTCGCGCAGTTCTCCGGCGAATTTTTCCAGGGGAATTTCCGTCAAAAAACCGAGCCCCCCGGCATTAATGCCCAGCACCGGCGTCTCTTTTTTGCCGATGAGCTGAATGGTGCGCAAAATGGTGCCGTCCCCGCCGATGGCCAGAATCATATCGCACTTTTGCCCGATTTCCGGGCGGGGAATCACCGGAAAAATCTCCGGCAGCGCAACGGTTTTTTCCGCCAGCGCAATGGTTTCATCGATAAAAAGAGGCATTTTTTGATCGGCAAACCAGGACAAAATGTCCGGCAGTTTTTCCCAAAAAAGCTTTTTTCTGACGTTGGCAATTAGTCCGAATTTCAAGCGTTTCTCCTGTCATTCCGTTCGCGGTAAAGTAAGCTAAATGCATCGTTTATGTCAAGCACTAAACCGAGCCGGACTCACGGCTGTTTTTCAATCACCGCCATGGTAATTCGGCTGACGCAGACGATTTTTCCCGCCGGGTTGTAAATTTTGATTTCCCAAACCTGGGTGCGCCGTCCAATGTGAACCGGGCGGGCAATGCCTTCCACGAAACCGTCGGAAACCGAACGGATGTGATTGGCGTTGATCTCCACGCCCACGACGTTTTTCCTTGCCGGATCAACCGTCATAAACGCGGCCGTGCTGCCCAGCGATTCGGCCAGCGCAACCGAGGCCCCGCCGTGCAGAATCCCGGCCGGCTGTTTGGTGCGATGATCCACCGGCATCCGTCCTTTGATAAAATTATCGCCGATTTCCGTAATCGAAATGTCCAAATGCTTAAGCATGGTGTTTTTTGAAAATTGATTTAAATCCTCGATTGAAAAATTGCTGCGCCAGATGTTCATTGATTGCCTCGTCGAAAAATTTTTTGCCGGAATATTTTACCGGACGATTTGAAAAAAGGTATATTTTTCCTATTTTTGAAAGCTGTTTCAGATTTTGTGGTATTTAAAATTCAGTACCGGACACTTTTAGGAAAGGGGGGCAAAAGCGGAGCTTTAGGGGAAAATAACGTTACAAAGCGGGAGCTTTGTAACGAGAATCGCTGATTTTTGTCAATACTTGTTGCAAAGCTC
>Ga0114931_10004175_pt1 | contig 18065 bp, 14 predicted proteins | sample 2SBtaG_FD_89579 | JGI IMG/M metagenome (GOLD analysis project Ga0114931, IMG submission 89579) | Deep subsurface microbial communities from Kolumbo volcano to uncover new lineages of life (NeLLi) - 2SBTROV14_V59a metaG | ecosystem: Environmental > Aquatic > Marine > Volcanic | place: Kolumbo...
AGCTGTTTTCTGGTTCTTTCATCAAGCATGGACATGACTAACTCCCTCGTGATGACATTACCGTATTATATCCCCAAGGGGTATGCCAAAGTGTCGGCTGTTGTTCGCGGTACTATTACCCCTCGCACAGCTACGCTTGTGGTTACTTCCGCTGCCATTGCTATACTTTATGTCTCCTGTTTCGGGCGAGCGGAACGAGTAGCGACAGTCGGTGAAGTGCTAATTGTCGTGAAAGGGGCTTTAGCCGATTCGGTCGACGAAACTACCCTACGAAAGTCATATGACTACCGGCAGTTGTCGGGAGTGGCTCCTCGTCAACCCTGCCTTGCCGGCTGCTTGATGCTCCGAGCGATAAAATCGACTCCACCTTTGCGGATGAAGTAGTAAGTTCCCATCTTGATCACATCGTTGAAGACGAACCAGGCAAGCGCGTAGATCCACATGTAGCCGGCCAGCTTCCAGCCTATTGGGGTGATCAGGAAACCGTAGACGGCGATCAGGGTACCGAGGACCCGCGTGGAGAAGGTGGCGCCGAAGAGGAGCAGTGAGGGGTAAGGGCGCTTCCAGAACCAGTCGTTGATGCGGGTGTTGTAGATGGTGCCGTGACCGGCGATGACCAGCTTGGCGAACATCAGCGACTGGATCATCTCGTTGGAGAAGCCGTAGATCTGGAGGAGGAAGAAGAGCAGAAAAGACGAGATGACGCCGGCCAACCCCAGGACCGTGGACACGGTGAGCATCTCCGGCATCTTCCAGCGGACGGGCTTCTTGTCGATCCTGGTGTTGTCGTAGGCAATGGTCAGGATGGGAATGTCGTTGAGCAGCGCCAGGATGATGATCATCAGCGCCGTAATGGGGAAGAAGTTGAACACCACGATGCTGAGCGTCATGAACACTATTACCCTTATCGTCTCCGCTATGCGGAAGATGGCGTAGCTCTTCATCCGCTCGAAGGTGATGCGCGCCTCCCGGATAGCGTGGTTGATCACGTCTAATCCAGGTGCGGTGAGGATGATATCCGCCGCCGCCCTGGCAGCGTCCAGAGCACTGGAGACCGCGATACCGCAATCCGCCTTCTTGAGAGCGGGAGCGTCGTTGACGCCATCACCGGTCATGGCAACGATGTGACCGGCTTTCTGTAGGGTGTCCACGATACGGTACTTATCCTCGGGCACGACTTCGGCGAAGATATCGGCTGACTCGATCAGATCGATTAGCGAGGACTCGTGAGTGTGGATGAATTCCCGCTCGAGCTGCTCGACATCGAAATGTTTGCGGACCTCCTCGACGACTCCGTCGGCAAACTGTTTGGCATCGGAATCACTGGCCCTGGGCCTAAATCGATGGAAGATCGCCTCGGTCAGCACGGAACTCAGTTCGAGTAGGCCGGTGCCGGCACTACCACTCAGATCCTTCGACCTGATGGCGTGCTCGGAAAGGCCGAGCTGCCGGCCGATCTCGCGAGCTATGGCGATGTTGTCGCCCGTGATCATCTTCACCCTTACGCCGTAATCGGCCATGCTCTGCAGTACCGCTCGGGAATCCTCCCGCGGCGGGTCGTACAGGGGGATGAGCCCCAGGAGTACCAGCGGTTGCCCTTTCTCTTTCCTGCCCACCAGGATGGTGCGATAGCCTTTCTCCGCCATCGATTCGACCAGGCTGGTAATGTGTGAGTTGTTGTGCTCCGACAGCCCCGCCATCTCCTGGAGAACCTGCGCGGCTCCCTTCATGACGGTGAAATGCTCATCATCCCCCTCGATCTCGGCTTCGGTGCGCTTGATCATCGGATCGAAAGGCGTGAAGTGGAGCTGCCGGTAAGCCTGCCACTCCGACTGCGGATAGTGCTCGCTTAGATAGTGAAAGATCGCCAGATCTATGGGGTCGTTGTTTTCCAGGCGGGAGGCCAGGACTGCATGCCGGAGCAATTCTTCTTCGCTGTGTTCACCAAAGGTTACTGGCTTAGAGACGGTCAGTTGGTTCTGGGTCAGGGTGCCGGTCTTGTCGCTGCAGAGGATGTCCATCCCGGCAAGCTCCTCGATAGCTACCAGGCGACTGACGATGGCCTGGCGGCGGGCTAGATTCAGCGCTCCGACGGCCATAGTCACCGACAGCACAGCGGGGAGCGCTACCGGGATGGCAGCTACCGCCAGCACCAGCGAGAAGCGGGCGATCTCCAGGAAAGGTTCATTACGCCCTATGGCAACGAGCAGGATGATTACCACCAGGGCCAGGGTGATGATGATAAGGAAGTTACCGATCTGCAGCACCATCTTCTGGAAGTGACTACCCTCTTCCTTCTCGGCTTCGGCGACCAGAGAGACGACGGTGTGGAAGTTGGTGTGTACGCCGGTGTTGACGACTACAGCCAGCATCTCCCCCTGTTTGACGATGGTATTGGCGTAAGCCACTTCGTTCTGCTTCTTGCTGACGGGCAATGATTCACCGGTGAGAGCGGATTGATCGATCAGCAGATAATCGCCGTCGAGCAACTGAACATCCGCCGGCAGGATATCGCCGATCTTGAGCCTGACGACGTCGCCCGGTACCAGAAGCCGCGTCTCTATGGACTTGAAGGCCCCATCACGCAATACCAGGGCCTCGCTGGAAAGCTGCTGTTTTAGCGCCTGGAGGGCGTTCAGGGCCCGATGCTCCTGCAAGAAATCGATCAGGGCATTGACCAGGAGCATGATGGTGATGATTATGAAATCCTCCCACTTCTGGACGATGGCGGAGAGGACGGCGGCCACCTCGATCATCCAGGGGATAGGCCCCCAGAAGCGGCGGAATATCCGGTGCCACAAAGACTCCTGCTTCTCCTTGATCTCGTTATAGCCGTACTGCTCGAGCAGTTTATCGGCCTCCGCCTGACTCAGTCCCTCTCGGCTCGAGTGCAGCTGCTCCAGCGATTGCGAGGCTGACTGGTGAAGATAATCATCCGTGCGTTTCATGGCCATCCTTCGGTAAGGCCCCATGGGTTTCGCCCGGCCGTCGGCATCATTATGCCTTCCGTAGACCCCGCGGAGGGCGTAAGAAGGCGATGATGTGGCCGACGTACCACGTGACGGGGAATCATATTAAATGTCCATGATGCGGACATCGACCTTCGCCGATGCCACTGACCTCGTACTGGACGCAGGGGCTTTGTTGAATCATGGTACAGTTTATACGTGTTTCACCTGCGACCGGTATCGCGAGAAGATCCCCCACCTGTTGCTGGAGCAGGCGCTCGAGCAGGATGCCGATCTCACCCGCGACGAGGCAGCAGGTAGTGACGCCTACGCCTAACTCCTTGAGCCCGCGGGCCACCAGCGCACTCCCCATGAACCGGAACGGCATTCCTGTCGCCTGAAAAGGGCGTCACTCCAACCTGAACATCTTAACTCTCATAGGGCCTTGTATAATCCTATGCTTGTAGGCCTTATCTGAACACCGCCCGCGTTCGGGCTCGCGGGTCCCTCCCCCCCCCATCGCGAGGAATTACCCCGAGCCTGCCCGTTCCTCCCCGACGACCTCACCGGCTGAGCTGACCAGGCGTCTGATCTCATCGCCACTGATCACCTCTCGCTCCTGCAGAATGCGGGCGATCTGATGGAGTGTCGCCACCTGGGCCCGCAGGAGCTCGAGCGCTGCATCCTGTGCTCCTTCGACCAGCTTTCTCACCTCCTGATCGATCATGGTGGCTGTCTCGGGACTGACTTCCTGACGCAATCCCGTTGGCATGCCGAGATAGCCGTAGCCGGCAGGATTGAGGTAGCGGACGGGCCCAAGAGCCTCGGTCATGCCGAACTCGGTCACCATCCGTTGGGCCAGCTCGGTAGCCCGCTCGAGGTCGTTGGAAGCGCCGGTAGAGGCTTCCTCGAAGATCAACAGCTCCGCCGCCCGGCCGCCTAGCATGACGTCCAGTTTCTCCTTGAGTTCCTGTTCGCTTACCAGGTACTGGTCCTCCTCAGGCATCTGCATGGTGTAGCCGAGAGCACCCTTGGAAGTGGGAATGATGCTGACCTTGTGAACCGGCTCGGTGTGTGGCAGCAGCTGTGCCACCAGGGCATGTCCACCTTCGTGATAAGCCACCCGCTTCCTGATCTCTTCGCGCAGGGGTTCCCGTCGCTGCAATCCCGCCACCACTCGTTCGATCGCTAGGTCGAAGTCGGACATGCTTACCTGCTCGTGCCCGCTACGCACCGCCATGAGCGCCGCTTCGTTGATTATGTTCGCCAGGTCGGCGCCGGAAAAGCCGGAGGTGATCTGTGCCAGGCGCTCCAGGTCGGTATCGTCTGCCAGGGGTACCTCCCGAGTGTGAATCGCCAGGATCTGCCGTCGGCCGTTCTCGGTGGGAAGCGGGACCTGGACCTGGCGATCGAAACGACCTGCACGCAGAAGGGCTTTGTCCAGCACCTCGGGGCGATTGGTGGCAGCCATGATGACTATGCCCTGGTTGGCATCGAAGCCGTCCATCTCGCTCAGCAACTGGTTCAGGGTCTGCTCACGCTCATCGTTCGTCTGGATGACCCCGACGCTAGAGCGCGCCTGGCCGATGGCGTCGATCTCGTCTATGAAAATGATGCCGGGAGCCACCGCCTTGGCCTGCTCGAAGAGGTCGCGGACACGAGAAGCGCCTACGCCCACGAACATCTCCACGAAGTCCGAGCCGCTGATCGGAAAAAATGGTACCCCCGCTTCCCCGGCGGTGGCCCTGGCCAGGAGCGTTTTTCCCGTTCCGGGCGGGCCCACGAGCAGCACGCCCTTGGGGAGTTTGGCGCCCATCTTGGTAAAGTGCTCGGGTCTTTTCAGGAAGTAGATTATCTCCTTGAGTTCGGCTTCGACCTCGTCGACTCCTCCTACGTCGGCGAAGGTGATGCCGGTCAGCTCACCGGAGATCTCGTGTGCTTTGCTCTTGCCGAACGAGAGCATGTTCGATCGGCTCTGCCCGAGCCAACGGAAGACGAAGTACCAGATGAGCAGCAGTGGTAGTAGGGGTATCAGCCAGCTCAAGAGGGTGGTGGTCAGGCCGTGAGGGACCGGCTTGGCGCTGAAGGTCACGCCAGCAGCAAGTAGATCCTGGATCAGGGTGGGGTCATCGACGGGGACGACGTTGTGGATTTTGGGCGTCGATTTGCCGCCGTCATCCCCCTCTTTACCGTCCTCCGACGCTTTCTTCTCCTGGTAGACGATGAGGTCCTCCCCGAGGGTGACCTCGTCGATCTTGCCGGCGGCTAGATCCTGCCGGAAGCGATCATAGGAGACGCGCTCTTGCTGTGTGATCAGGGGTTGGAAGATGAACGCCTGAAAGGCCCAAAGTCCCAGGATAGCGATCAGCATATAAATGAGGGAGAACCGTGTCTGTTTTTTCCTCTTGTGATTCATGAACGACTCCTGATTGAGCGCTGGGATAACCCCTGCCCCTGATCACAAGTTATCAACCCTTGTCCCTGACCACAGGTGATCAAGCGCCCCATGTGATGGCTTGAAGAAGATCGTTCCAAGAAGCTTGCCTTGTAAGAAGCGCGTGACACCACCGAGGTTAGGCTGAACATGTAGGGGCGGTTGCGCGACGGTCTTCGCAAGGCATCGAATCGAGTAATGATTGGGGACTTACCTTGAAAGTACGCTCTTTTCTCATAATTACCCTGTTCACCTTGACCCTCACCAGTTGTGGACTGGTGGCCACCTTCATCCCTCCTATCGATGTCGGTGACGCTCTGGGCCTCGAGGGACAGACGGTCAGCACCACCCTGGGTACTACCGGTGGTCAGCTCACCACGGCAGCTGCCCAGCAGGTCAGCGGTCAGCGCAGCCTTACCCGTACCTTCGACGATCAGGATCTCGATCTGCGGGGCTTCAGCGTGGCGGAGTTTCATGCCAAGATCGGCTTCCACCCCGACGTTATCGTCACCAGGCCGTTGCTAACTATGCCGTTCCCCGCGTCTTTCACCCTGGTAGATGCCACCGCGGACGTCACCCTGAGTGACCAGGGAGGGGCCCGGGAGGTTACCTTCCACCGCGCGTGGATGGGAGACCTGACCTTTCGCGCCGGAACTTGTGACCCTGCCGGCCTGACCTGCAGCTACTCCTTCGACCGCGGCAGCGTCGACCCCGGAGATTTCCTGGATCTAGACATCCGTCCGGATGAACGCGCCAAGCTCGACACCGCGTTGGAGATCCTGAAGTTGGAGGGAGTCAATACCCCCAATACCGTGGCTGCCACCTTCACCATCACGGTGGAAAGCGATCCCGGCATGAGCGGATATACCTTGGAACTTACCCTGAAGAGCGCCGACGCCTCCGTCAAGCTGGGGGGGTAGGTGGCGATAATAGCTGTCCAGGAAGGGGGTGGTAGGGTACCTGGTAGCCGAACGCCGAGGGACCCACCACCGCCAACGCCTCCTCACTCTTTAGCTGAGCTGGCGCGGGCAGGCCGATGACGGCGACGCGCTGGCCGTAACGCAGCATCTCGGTGCCCACCGGTTCGCCATCTTCGAGGCGCAGGATACAGATCAGGTCCGGTACCGTGCAGACCACCCGCTCACCCTGCCAGGCGACGAGATTCTCGTTCTGGAAGACGATCCTCATCTCCTCGCGGGGGGCGCCGAAGGCGGTGACGGTGAGGCGGCCACGGGCGAACCCCTGGGTGGTACGCCGTTCGACATCGCTTATCTTGCCGCGAAAGAGCACTCGGCCGTTCCCGAGCTTGGCCACTCGTTCGGTGGGATCCTCTCCTAGGCGCCTGCACTCCTGTACGGCTTCCCCCAGTCGGCGGGCCAGGGTGAGCGTACCGCGTATCAGTAGCCTTTTCAGCTGTCTGCCGCTTAGCACCGGCATGGCCAGGGCGGCGCTTCCTCCCATCTCGATGGTCAGGTTACGGGCATACAGCTCTGCTTGTTTCGGAGAGGTTACTCGGTGGAGGATTACGCTGTTGCCGTGACTGTCCCCCAGAGCAAGCGGGCTCAGCGATGCCCCACCGATGGCGAAGGTGTCCATCTGCAGTTCGGGAAAGGCCCGCCCCATACCGTCGCCGTCCACTACCGGCAGTCCCGCCTGCAGGGCGCAAACGAGCGGTCTCAGGGCGTTGGAACCCCCGATCTCGCCGATTACCACTGCCTCGAAGCGCCTGCCGATATGTTCTTCCAGGGCTCTTAGGGTAGCAACCAGCTCGTTTCCATGGGGCAACTTCTCGATCCCCACCGTTGGGGCACCCATGGTTCCCATGGCGCAGGTGAGGGCGTCGTCCGCCAGCGACTCGGCGGCGATCACGCGACAACCTCGAGCCAGTCGTTGCATCTCCCGTTCCAACCACAGACGCCCCAGGTAGGTGTTGCCCCCGCCGCCGGTCCCCAGGATGCCGGCGCCGAGGGCCACGGCGTGACTGTCCGCCAACGATAGCTCCCAGGACATCTAACCGTAGCGCTCCTCGACCGGCAGGTAATCCACCTGGTAGCCGAAGTAGCGCGGCCCGACCAGGGCCAAGCCTTCCGGGGTGCGCCACTTAGCGGCACAGGGGATGGCGATCACCGCCACCCGGAAGCCGTAACGCATCGCCTCGGTGGTGACGGGTTCGCCGGTGTCGATGTCGAGCAGCACGATCAGATCGGGGACGGTCACTCGGAACTCGCCGTCGATGCGGACGGCCAGGTGCTCGTTCTGGAAGCTGAGCAGCAGCTGTTGACCGGCGTAGTCCTCCACTCCCTCCAGGTGGGCATCCCCGCGGGCGAAACCACCTTCCGTCCGCCTTTCTACGTCGTGGATCTTTCCCTTGAATACCAGGTAGCCGCCGACCGCCTCGCGTACGGTATCCACCGGATTTTCCTCGTTGACCCGGGCGCTGCGAATGACCCGGCCGATCCGTTCGGCCTTACTGATGGTTCCCGGGATGGCGGCTTCCTTGAGCTGCCTTACGGTGGCGCCGTAGAGGGCGATCATGGCCATGGCCCCCATATTCACGGTGACGCTTCTGGCGAACAGTTCGGTCCAGCTGTTGCCGATGGTCTCCATCAGGACGGTGTTGCCGCGCTCATCGGACATGGCGAAGGGAGTGGAGGAGATCCCGTAGATGGTGTGGGTCACCATCTGGAGTTCTGGAAAGGCCCGCCCCATGCCGTCGCAATCCACCATGGGCAGGCGCAGTCGCGCCGCCAGGAAGATGGGTACCACCGAGTTCAGGCCGCCGGCTTCGATGCTCATGGTGGCCCGGATCGGTTTCCCCAGGTACCTGCCGACGGCCTGGAAGGCGTTGACGATGTCGTCCCCACTGGGCATCTTTTCCACCATCACCGTGGGGGCCCCCATCATGGCGGTGGGTACTATGAGGTCCTCATCCTCGAATTCGTCTAAGGTGTATAGCTCCACGGGACCGTAATCGCGAATTGCCTGGCGCGCCATGAGCATGCCGATATAGGGATCCCCACCACCGCCGGTTCCCAGGACCGCGGCGCCCAGCGCGATGTCTTCGATGGTATGTTCTTCGATCAGACGCACGAGCTCATCCTCCCCGTAGGTCGCCGACGGCCTTGACCATGATCCGGGTGGCGTTGCCGGGCAGGTAGGCGAGCGGAACCTCTTCTACCTCTACGATATCCACGGTATCGGGGTTCGCGCCAGCGGCCACGGCCCGCTCGCTGGCCTCGCGCTTGGCCTGCTCCAGCGCCCCTTCGCGGCTCATCTCCGCCAGCGAGAACACCCGATCTGTTTCTCCGCCGACCTGAGCGATGGCTGCTCCGATGGCGTTGGCCACGGCGTAGTGTTGGGGCTTCACCATCTCCGCCGCTCCCTCGATGGCGTGATGGATCAGGATGCTGCCGCCGCCTACGATGATCACCGGTACGGCCGCCGCGCTGGTCTTCATGCGATCCACCGCCTCGTTCACCATCTCCGCAATGCGCTGCTCGACGGCAGTGATCACCTCCGGCTCGAGCCCGACGAGCCGGAGGGCATCTCCCACTTCCGCGTGGCCGGCCGCCACCGCGATATCGGTGGCGGTGAGAGTAGTGCCACCGAAGACCCTGGCACGACTGCTCAGCTCGTAGCCGACGCTCTGCGGCCCGACCCTTAGCGGCTGGCTCTGGATGATGGAGCCGCCGCCCAGCCCTATCGATAGGGTGTCGGGCATGCGGAAGTTGGTCCTTACCCCGCCGATGCTCACCGCCATGGCGGCGACACGGGGAAAGCCGTGTTGCAGAACGCCGATATCGGTGGTGGTGCCCCCCACATCGATCACGATAGCGTTCTTGAGCCCGCTCAGGAACGCCGCCCCGCGCATGCTGTTGGTGGGGCCGGAGGCGAAGGTCAAAACCGGATAGTTGGCGGCGAAGTCGGCGTTCATCAGGGTGCCGTCGTTCTGGCTGATGAAGAACGGCGCCGTGATATCCATGGCTGCCAGGGCGGCCTTGAACCCCGTGATGGTGTGGGTGGCCAGCTTGCGCAGACAGGCGTTCATGACGGCGGCGTTCTCGCGCTCGAGCAGGCCGATGCGGCCGATGGTGCTCGACAGGGTGATGCTGGCGTCGGGTATGACGGACTTCACCACCTCCGCGGCTTTCTCCTCGAACATGGCGTTGACGGGCGAGAAGACCGAGGAGATGGCTACGGCCTTGATCCCTTGGCGCCCTATCTCCTTGGCGATGGCGCTCACTTCGGCGGAATCGAAAGGAGAGATCTCGCGGCCGTCGAATTCGTGGCCGCCGTGCGCCAGATAACAATGATTGCCAAGTGTTGTCGCCAACTCCTCGGGCCAATCGACCAGCGGCGGCAGGCAGGCGGTAGCCGGCAGGCCGAGGCGGATGCAGGCGGTTGCTTGCAGGTGTTTTCGCTCTACTACCGCGTTGGTGAAGTGAGTGGTGCCGATCATCACCCCGTCCAGCCTGGAGACGTCTAGGTCGGAGCTGCTCACCAGCGTTTTCAGCGCCGCGGTGATGCCGTCGGTTACGTTGGCGGTGGTCGGTGTCTTGGTGGTGCCGATCACCACCATACCGTCCATCAGCACGGCGTCGGTATTGGTCCCTCCTACGTCGATCCCGATTCGCACGATTTCTCCTTTCCTGGTAACTACCCTCGGAATTGCTGTCTTCAAGGGCTCCCTTGCCCCAGATTAGCGGCGGTTTTCACTCCGATCACACTGCGGTTCGGCAGCGCTTGAAAGTCGATCTGATAACCGAAAGCGCGGGGCCCCACCACCGCCAGCGCCCTGGGGGTCTTGAGGGCGGCAGCGGCGGGAACGCCTAGTACCGCGACCCGGGTGCCGTAGCGCAGCACTTCGGTGGTGACGGGCTCGCCGCTTTCCTCGGTGACGATGCAGATGAGATCCGGTACGCTTGCCAGGACGCGTTTGCCTAGGGTGGCGATCAGAAACTCGTTCTGGAACTCGATATCGAGGCGCTTGGGTTTGCGCCCGAATCCCTCTATTACCAGGCCGCCCCTGGCGAAGCCGCGGGTGGTGCGGCGAAAGAGATCGGTGATCTTGCCGCGAAGCAGCAGCTGCCCGTGGAGGCTCGAGGCGATGACGGCAGGCACATCCTCTCCGGCGGAACGTGCCCGCAGTACCCTCTCACCCAGGCGTTTTGCCAGCGACAGGGTGTAGGGGATGCCGTAGGCCTTGAGCTGCGCTCCGCTCATGACGAACCCTGCCAGCCCTGCCGTGGCGCCCATGGAAGTAGCCAGGTTGCGAGCCAGTCGTTCCGCCCACAGGGCGCCGGCGGTCCTGGGGATTACCGCGCTGCTCTCGCCTGCGTCGACCATGGCCAGGGGCGTGACGGTGACGCCGTCATGAAACATGTACGAGGTCATCTGCAGTTCCGGGAAGGCTCGTCCCATGCCGTCGCCATCTACGGTAGGCACGCCGGCTTGCAAGCCGGCGATGAGTGGCCCCATGGAGTTGGCGCCGCCGATCTCGGCGATCCCCACGGCGTCCAGTCGACAGTCCAGGTGCGCCTAGAGCAAACGGATGGCCCGCAGCAACTCGCTTCCCTCCGGGAGCTTCTCGATGCTTGCCGTGGGTGCCCCGATATACCCCACCAGAGCCACCCGAGCGTCATCGTCGAGCGCCTCTGGCGAGATCACCGGCGCCGCTCCCTGCCTGCGGATTGTCCGCCGCAGGTGGATGCTTTCCAGGTAGGGATTGCCGCCCCCACCGGTTCCCAGGATGCCGGCACCGATGGCGATGGCAGTCACGTCGTCGAGAGTCACTTGCTGTAACATCAGCTCCCCTTCGGGTAGAGGTGACAGGCGACCAGGTGTCCGTGACCGAAGTCACGAAGCGGTGGTTCCTCCCGTTCGCAGATCTCTAGTTTGTCGGCCTGGCAGCGAGGTGCGAAGGGACAACCTCGTTGGGGGCGCGCCAGGGTAGCGTCCCCCCGCAGGACTATCTGTTCGCGCTGGTCTTCGGGGTCGGGCTCGGGAATGGCCGAGATGAGCGCCTGCGTGTAGGGGTGCTTGGGTTGCTCGAAGATGATGCCTACCTTGGCTATTTCGACGATCTTGCCGAGGTAGAGAAGCGCCACCCGGTCACAGAGGTAACGCACTACCCCCAGGTCGTGAGAGATGAAGAGGTAGGTCAGCTGGAACTCCTGTTGCAGCTCCTGGAGAAGGTTGAGCACTTGCGCCTGCACCGAGACGTCTAGTGCCGAGGTGGGTTCGTCTAGTACCAGGAGCTGAGGGTTGACCGCCAGGGCCCTGGCGATACCCACCCGCTGTTGCTGCCCGCCGCTGAATTCATGCGGATAGCGGTAGAAGTGTTCCTCCTTGAGGCCGACGATATCGAGCAACTCGAGCACGCGCTGTTGTGCTCTTTCCCTCCGGAGCCGCCGATGGATCCATAGCGGTTCGGCAATGATCTGCCCGATGGTCATGCGGCCGTTGAGCGAAGCGGCCGGGGACTGGTAGATCATCTGGATGTCCGAGCGTTTGCGCTGTAACTCCTGCCTGGGGAGTTCGGCGAGATTGATGTCGGCGAAGCGGATCTCGCCGGCGGTGACCTCCAGGAAACGCACCACGCACTTGCCGATGGTGGTCTTGCCGGAGCCCGACTCGCCGACCAGTCCGAGGGTTCGACCCTTGGGAACGGTGAAGCTGACGTCGTCGACCGCCTTGAGGAAGCTGATCTTCTGATTGAAGAGTCCGCTTCGTTGGGGAAAGTATTTCTTGAGGTGACGAACGTCGAGCAGAAAGTCGTTATTCGTCATGATGCTCCGAGTAGAGGTGGCAGCTGGTGCTGTGATCTGGTCCGATTTGCACGAGAGGGGGCACCTGCTGGGAACATCTGTCCATGACCTTGGGGCAACGAGGGTGGAAACGACAGCCGGACGGTGGGTCGATGAGGTTGGGAATCATGCCCGGTATGCCTCGGAGTTCGCCGCGCCTGGTGCGTTTGGTGGGTACGGCGCTCAACAAACCGCGCGTGTAGGGGTGTTTGGGGTGGGTGAAGAGTTCCTGGACCGGTGACTGCTCGATCACTCGACCGGCGTACATGACCGCTACCTTCTCACAGGTCTTGGCCACCACCCCCAGGTTGTGGGTGATGAGGAGTACCGATAGACCAAGCTGTTTCACCAGGTCGGTTATCAGGAGCAGGATCTGTGCCTGGATGGTGACATCGAGTGCGGTGGTGGGTTCGTCGGCGATGAGCAGGTCGGGATCCCCCGCCAGGGCCATGGCGATGAGTACCCGCTGGCGCATGCCGCCGCTGAACTGATGCGGGTAGTCGAAGATGCGACGCCGGCCGTCGGGAATACCGACGGTCTTGAGGAGCTCGAGCGCCTGCCGGTGGGCCTCCCGCCGGAGCTGCCTGGCCGAGGGCAGGAAGCCCTTCCACTTCCCCGGTACCCGTTGGGACCGGTGGCGTTGGTAGAGAACGGCGTCGATAAGCTGTTCATGAATGGTGAACAGCGGGTTCAGATTGGTGGTGGGATCCTGGAAGATCATGCCCAGGTGGCGGGCGCGAAACGGTTGCATCTCGGCGGGTGCCTTCTCGAGGATGTCCTCCCCCGCGAAATGGATGCGTCCGGCGCTGATCCTACCGGGTGGTGTGGGTATCAGACGGGCGATCGACAAGGCCGTCATGGACTTGCCGCAACCCGTTTCGCCCACCAGTCCCAGCACGTCGCCGCGCTCCATACGCAAGTTCACTCCGGCCAGCACCTTGGAGACGCCGTCGAAGGTGCGGAACTCCACGTGCAGGTCCTGGATGTCGAGAAGGGGTGTACCCATGAGAACTCAGCGCCGCGATCGTGGGTCCAGTACGTCCCGGAGGCCGTCACCCAGCAGATTCCAACTGAACACCACCACGAAGATCGCCAGACCGGGGAAGGTTGCCACCCACCACTTGTCGGGGAAGTAATCGCGGCCGCTGTTGATCATGGCCCCCCATTCGGGGGTGGGCGGCTGAGCACCCAGGCCGATGAAGCCGAGAGCTGCGGCGGTGAGCACGGCAAAGCCGAAATCGGTGCTCATCTTGACTATGATAGGCGATACCGCATTGGGTAGGATGTGGCGAAAGAGGATGCGGCTGTGACTCGCTCCGATGCCGTTCGCGGCCTCCACGAAGGCATCCTCGCGCAGTGATAACACCAGGCTACGGGTCAGCCGGGCGAAGCCGGGCCACCATACCAGGGAGATGCCGATCATGACGTTGGTGATGCCCTTCCCCAGGGCGGCGGTGATGGCTATGGCCAGGATGAAAGCCGGTACCGTCAGAAAGATATCGGTGATGCGCATGAGGAGTTCGTCGACCCAGCCGCCGGCGTAAGCGGCGACGGCACCCAGGCTCACCCCGATGGTGGCGGCCATGAGGATGATGACCACCCCCACCTTGAGGGCCAGACCGGTCCCCATCAGTACGCGGCTGAAGATATCGCGCCCAACGTGATCGGTTCCGAAGGGGTGGACGGTGCTGGGCGGCTCGAGCCGCTCGAGCACGTGCAATTTACCGGTGGCATCCTGGGGAAAAGGGACGATGGCCGGTGCGGTGACGGCGATGACGAACAGCAGCAGCAGGACGCCAAGTCCTAACATCGACAGGACGTTGGTTCGGAAGCGATAAAAGCTGCGCCGGGCGTTCTCCCAGCGCGCCGAGCGCGCTCCTTTCCGCAGGTTTCCACCGGATCGGGTGATGTCAGCCATAGCGTATCCTCGGGTCCAGTAGGCCGTAGGTCATGTCGGTTATGACGTTGATGAGGCTGAAGATGATCCCGTAGAGGATGGTGATGCCCATGATGGGTTGGAAGTCGAGGCGCAGGGACGATTCCACGGCGTAGAGACCCAACCCGGGCCAGTCGAAGATGGTTTCTACCAGGACGGCGCCGGCCATAAGCCAACCGAATTCGAGGGAGATGACGGTAAGGGTGGCGATGAAGGCGTTGCGCAGGGCGTACTTTACCACGATGATTCGTTGCGGTAAGCCGATGGCTTTCTCCATGCGTACAAAGTCCTTGTCCAGGGCCTCCAGCATGTTGGCTCGGGTAATGCGGGTGATGCTGGCCAATGAACCGAACGATAGGACCAGGGCGGGGAGGATCAGGTGCCAGAGGGAGATGCGGAACGACTCGAAATCGAGGTGCAGCAGGCTGTCAAGCAGATAGAGCCCGGTGATGTTTTGTGGGGGGGGAACGAGTACGTCGAAGCGCTTGCCGATGGGAAACCAATCCAGGGCCAGTCCAAATATCAGCTGGAACACCATGGCCAGCCAGAAGGCGGGGAAGCTTACGAAGAAGAGCACCAGCACCCGTGCCAGGTGGTCCGGCAGGCGGTTGCGGTAGAGGGCGGAGAGCACGCCTAGCGAGGTGCCCAGCAGCGCTGCGAATACCACTGCCGCCAGGGTGAGCTCTAAGGTGGCGGGCAAGAAGGTGCGCAGGTCGCTGGCGACCTCTCGACGCGAGTAGAGGGAGCGTCCCCAGTCACCTCGGAAGAGATCGCTCATGTAACTCAGATACTGCCTGGGAAGCGGCCTGTCGAGGCCGAACTCGTGCCTCAGGGTTTCTTTTATCTCCTGGGTGGCTTGAGGTCCCGCCGCCAGGCCTACCGGGTCCCCCGGTAGCACCCGTGAGATGGTAAAGGTGAGTAGACTCAAACCCAGCAGCAGGGGGATGAGCAGGAACAGGCGTCTTAAGAGGTAGAGCCGCAGATTCATGGTGTTACCAGCTCGGGTGTTACCAGTTCAGGTGTTACCGGCTCATGATGTTACCGGCTTGCCTTCCTCCGAGTCGAAGCTATTAAACCGTATTTCAGTGAACTTGTCGCGCTGGCGGAGTGCATTTGCTTATACTTGCTCCGCTCGCGTCGTCTTGGCGCAGCCAAGACGACCGAAAGGCGGTTTAGGATCACTTGGGGGATGATGCCGGAAACCGTTTCCCGACGGCAGATGGGCGGCGCGGAGGCACCGGCAGTGGGAGGATGGTGAGTCGGGGGTCATGGGTGGAGGGCGGGGGTGGGTGCGGGACCCACCCCCGGGGTTTATGGGTGGCTACTGCGGGCAGCCTTCCATCCACAGATCCTGGAAGAGCACGGTGATAGGGTACATGGGGGAATAGACGTAGCCCTTGACGCACTCGTTGAGCGCCAGTGAGCTGTCCTCGGTGTACATCCATACCGACGGTTGATCGGCGGCGATCAGCTGCTGGGCCTCGCCGTAGAGTTGCAGGCGCTTGTCATTGTCGCCGAGGACGCGGGCCTGCTCAAGCAGCTGGTCCACGCGGTCGTTTTTGTAGAAGCTGCAGGAGTTGAAGCTGCCCCACTGGTTGGAGTCGTACTGGTTGTAGAGGTGGGCGTCGGGGTCTAAGTAGGAGGGTAGGGTGTAGATGTTGATGATGTCGGGACCGGTGTCGGGCGAAGCGCAACTGGCCACCATGTCGGGCCACAGCATCGGCTTCATGTTGAGGGTGATGTTCAGTTCGGCCAGCCCTTCGAGTAGCAGCAGTCCCGGGATCTCCTCACGGGGGAAATCGGTGACGTAGACGTAATCGAGCGTGAAGCCACCATTCGGCCAGGGGGACTTGGCCAGGAACTCGCGCGCCTTCTCGAGGTTGTATTCGGGGATATCGAGTCCCTTGGTGAAGCCCAGGAAGTTTGCGGGAGTGGGTCCGGGCAGCAGGGTGATGCCGACATCCTCGACCTTGGGAAGGGCGTCGTAGTTCATGGCGTAGGCGATGGCCTTGCGGACGTTGAGATCACTAGTGTACTTGCCCTGGTTGTTCATCTTCAGGGTGTTGGTGAAAAAGCCGCTGTTTTCCTCGACCCTGAAGCCGGGAGTAGTGTTGATCTCCTCAATGTCGCTGCCGGCTATGGAGTCGGCGATGGAGGTGTCGCCGGCCAAGAGTGAGTTCTTCATGGTGGCGGCGTCGCGCTGGATGATCCACAAGAAGCCGTCCAGATGGTCATCGCCGCGCCAGCCCGCCCAGTAATCGTCGACCGCCTGGAACTGGTAGAGGTTGCCGATCTCCCAGCGACCCTGGATGAAAGGTCCCGAGCCGGCCTCGTGTTCTTTAAGGTAGCTCTGGCCGAAGTCATCGCCCCGATGGGCTTCGACGATGGTGGGATTGACGACGAAGAGCTGCGGCAGGGTACCGAGGAAAGGAGCGAACGGCTGGGTGAGGGTGAATTGCACGGTGTACTCGTCCAGAGCCTTGGCGGTGTTTTCGTCGGCGATGTTCGCCCAGCGGAAGGCCGGTGGGCCGTTGATCTCGAGGATGCGATTGAAGCTGTAGACCACGGCGTCGGCATTCACCGGGCTTCCGTCGTGGAAGACGGCGTCCTGGCGGAGCTTGAAGGTCCACACAGTGGCGTCGTCGTTGACCTCCCAGCTCTCCACCAGGTTAGGCTCGAGGTCCGCCCCGCGGTAGATGAAGAGCGCATCGTAGAGGCTGCGGAGAGCAGCGTTGATCGAATAGTTCTCGCCGGTGGCGGGATCTATGTTGTCGATGTCCTGATTGCCTCCGTAGAGGAGGGTGTTGCCCTCTTGCGCCTGAACTGCTCCCAGGGCTATGAGAGCCCAGAGTAGGCCGGCGATGAGGAAAAACGAGCGTCTGGTAGTGGTCTTCACCTTCTGATACCTCCTAAGCGAGAAAACTACTTCCAACCTATTTCATGGATGGGTACGGCCCCATCATTGCGGATTGGGATTATGAGGCAAGAATTTCAATAATTTTCAATATATCGAAAAAATTTCATGTAGTCAACGTATTTCGGATAGTCGACCTTCATGCAGCTAACGTGGATCAAGGAGGCGGTCCAAGGTCGCTCTCTCCGCTGACGGCGGATTGGGAATCGGGGTATGATTCTCGCTAGCCCACGCACCTGCGGGTGCTGGTGACCTGGAGAGATGCCCATGAAACTCTTGCACCCGACCGATTTCTCGTCGACGGCGGAAAAGGCTCGAGCCCTGGCGCTTGACCTGAGCGACAGGTTACAGGCTCCTTTACACCTGGTGCACGTAGCCCAGGAGGAGGAGATCGAGCCGGAGCACGCCTCACTGCATACCCCCTTCGATCAGCTCAACGAACAGATTCGCCGACGCGTCGAGGAGGAGCGCGAACACGCGCGCCGGCAACTTCTCGACCGGCTGGCGGTGCTCACTCCCCCGGGGGGAAGCAGTGATCTCCTCTGGGGGCGCCCGTTGGAACAGCTGCTGGCCGTACTACCCGGTTATCAGCTGGTGGTCATGGGTGCGCACGGGGCCAACCGTCTCGACAACTTCTTCCTGGGAGGGGTGGCCGGGCGGCTGGTGCGCCGTAGCCCGGTACCGGTGATCACCGTGCGGGAGGAGGTTTCGAGCACCAGGGTGGCGCGGGTGTTGCTGGCGACCGATTTCGGACCGGCGTCGGAGCATGCCCTGAAGTTCTGCCGTACCCTCGCCACCGCCGGCATCGCGGTGGTGGCGGGCCACGTACTGGAGGAGCAGCGGGCGGCGTCGAGCCGCTCGGTTCAGGGTGCTCTGGCGGCCTTTGGAGAGGGTGTGGTAGAGGACCGGGTCCTGCGCCGGGGCAATCCCGTTCCCACCCTGCCGCGACTGGCGGTCGAAGTCGGTGACGATGTCATCGCCATCGGGGTTCGTCACCACCCCGACGCCGTGGGACTACTCCTCGGCA
>Ga0114931_10004176_pt1 | contig 18063 bp, 14 predicted proteins | sample 2SBtaG_FD_89579 | JGI IMG/M metagenome (GOLD analysis project Ga0114931, IMG submission 89579) | Deep subsurface microbial communities from Kolumbo volcano to uncover new lineages of life (NeLLi) - 2SBTROV14_V59a metaG | ecosystem: Environmental > Aquatic > Marine > Volcanic | place: Kolumbo...
AATTTCAAGAGAGCACGGTTGGAATGGAAACGAGTCGTGTTACAAAAGAACCGCGAATAAACGCCAATAAACGCCAATGGTTTGTGCTCATTGCCAAGTCAGAATTATTCCACATCAAGACCGTAATCGATTGCCCTACTAAAATCGCGCCCTTGCACAAGAAAGTGCCAATCCGTTTCTCGCTGCGAAAGCCCTTCCACTTCGTGCAATCGGCGGACTTCCGCCCAGAAAGAAACCTTCATCGTGAACTGGTACCTCGCAAATCGACAGGAATGTTACTGGGTGAGCAAGATTACCTCGGGCGGCCTTGCAAGCGGTTTTGAGGGAGCGATAGGACTTGCGTCAAAGGGGCTGATAGACGATCAGATCATGCGTGATCAACTCTTCGCGGGCTTCGGCAACTGTCTGCTCGCGCATGCGCAAACGCCCCGCAATCGTGCTGTCGGCATAGTATGACAAGCCGTGCTTGTCGCTCACTGCGCTGAGAAATAAGTACAGAAAGACACCATTGCCGGAAAGCTTGGCGGCAAAGTCACGGAAGTAGTGGATGCCTAGTTCCGATTGTTACTGGCTGGGTTTAACGGATCGCTACCAACAAGTCGTCGAAAGCAGAATTCAAGGAAAACCAAGTCAAAGAAATAGTCGCAGGACACGGGTTTGTCGCCATGTTGCTACTGGCGTTGCGACGTAAAACCCCATTTTTGGCCAACTCGTTTCGCCCCTGTTTTTTCGAGGTTTCTGTTACAGGACACGATGGGGGTGTATCCCGTGACTTTGAGCCTTTTGGCCCGTTTGAGCCTTCTTGGTGGGGATTTGGGCCGGGGTGCGTCCTGCGAAGATCGCGACCGCACCATCACCAAAGCGACAAAAACCCGCGATACGTGGGGCCAAAAAGAAAGACTCGCCAGAATCAACTGACGAGCCTGTTTTGGTTTGAGCCGGGTTGTAACTCCGGCGTCAGTGGAGGCGGGGTGAAGGACTCCCAACGGGGCTAGGAATTATCGCCGCAATACATTCTAAAATTTGCGGGCCAACGTTTCGCTTACGATTGACTCAACAACAGATTGAGAAATTCTGTCGTAGCCTTCGAAATGCGCCATCACCCGGCGCCTACGCGATGGACATAAGTTGCCAGGCCTTGCAAGGGCGTCGATGCTGGGACCAATACGGTCTCCACGGCCTGTGCATCATGGCAGAATGGAGCTGAGCTTGGCAATCGGTCAGGATGTGCCCATGTCCATAGCTGGCGACCAGAAAGCTTGGTCCAGCGAAAACCAAATGCCAGTTGCGTTTCTTCCATGTCGTATCCCATGCGCTGACAAAACACCAGGCCGATTGCCATTACTTCAGTGATACGTCGCAAGTGCAAAATCGGATCGAAGAACTTTCGTGGCTCAACGTTGGCGCTTGTATCGTCCGGTAACGATCGCTTCGTGTAGAAACGACCGGAAGGTTCGATCCGCCAGAAGTCGATTGCCCAAACCCCGGTAATCGACCTGTCCAGTTCAACCGTCGCTTCCCAACCACCGTTGCGCACGACCGGCTTTTCGTCCGGCGCGTTTGAAATGAAGACAAACGGCGGCCAACCAGAATAGTCCAGTCGCACTCCCTGAAGGTCGAAAAGGAATGACTGAGTTGCCGAATGCATCTGCTGCGATTTTCCCTCAATTTCGATCGCAATTTCGACATATCCAACTTCCGCGATCCGGCGTATTAGTTCCGTGTCCTGTGATCGTTTGTTTCCGTCGTCAAGTAGTTCAACTATCCGCGTTTCGATGCTTTTTGGCAGGGAAAAGGCAGATCGAAGATTATCCAACTCGATGTTGACTCCTAGGTGTCGACGGAAAAAAGCACCGATATCCGCTTCCCGATTATCCATGCAATTTCGGATCAGCTGATCCCAATCGTGACGCGTAGGCTTGGAAGAGCTGTACCGATGGTTCGCGGTCGTTGTCCTAACAAAAAGATCGTGCGTTTGAATGCGTCCCAACTGCCTAGAAGCCGTTGCTGGCACTCGTAACCCAGCTGGCACTTCAATCACAACCACGAATTCAGAGTGAAACGGAACAATCCTAGTTTCAACCTCAATCGGCGGCGAAACATACTTCGAAACGATTTCCTGAACCGCTTCGGATTGCCATGTCGAGCGGATTTCCTTCTCTGTTTTTCCACCGTCCGGCGTTCCGTCGTCGCGAAGGCCAATTACGAGGTGACCCCCATTGTTGTTATACAGCGCGATGATGGCCTTTACAATTTTTTCTTTGTGTTCTTCGGATGATGGATCAAGCCAACTTTTGAACTCAGTTCTCAAACTTTCGACAGGGTTCAAGATCAGTTGCTAATATTTTTCAGGTATCTCGTTGTTGTCTGGCGCCATTTTATGACTTTCTTGGGCCTGCCCAATGAAAAATAATTATGAGTTTTTCGGCCAATGCCGGCGCATTCCTAGTCAGACAACTTAATCTGTTGTTGGTTCGGATACTCTGGGCAGCCAAAGCATTTTCGAGTGTGAGTTCGAACAAATCAAAAAGTCAACGGAGTTGTCAGTACATTTGCTTTTCGGTCCTGGCAACTGACAGCGTCTTCTTACAGTCGAATGTTAAATCTTGGATTTCGCTTTTCGATTAGATCGGACTCGTATGCTCGCCTAGCTGATTGTCGTCGCGCTTCAGATTTAGGATCAAACGCGTGCAGCTCCACGACAATTTGGGAGATCCCCTGTTGCCAAAAATAATGTGCGAGAGCTTTGCGATCAGAATGATCGAGGTGCTTTGCGACTCGAACACGGAGCGAGCCAGCCTCACCGATGTATAGATACCCTGTGTGATCACGAAACAGGTAGATTCCTGGTTTGCGTGGAATTTGATTGAGATCCTTCAGCAAATCTTCCGCGTCAAACGTGAAGATTTCGCAATCCCAACTTGCAACACGTTTGACAATCTCAGGTCTCAATCGTCGCGATTTTCTCAGGCCAAGCGCCGATTTGCGAAGCGCATAGATAGAGACATCAGGCGCGATCGAAAGAGCAATGTCATCGAACTGGTTGCGCCGGCTTGGATCGCAAAGGATCCGATCGACAGTGAGCTGAAAGCGATCCTCCAACAGGCGCGCAGCGATTTGCGAAGCGTGCTGGTAGTCCTTATGCTGCAACCGACGAGATGTTGTCGTTACACTCCCAAGCGAAGAAGATTTTCTCAAATTGAGAAGTGTCCAATTTGCGTCAAATTGACTGATCTCTGGCGAAAGTCGAGTACATTCAGTCAAAAAATTAGCGTTGAGTTGCGGATCGATTACAACGTCATCTGTGCTTCGCCCATCGTGAACAGCAATAAACGCCTGACCAACAATTTCCCGAATATTGTGCGGCATGATATTTCTCAATAGTTCATCCAGATTCGCTCTATCTTACGTGGCTTCCGTTTCGCACTTGAGGCTTTATTGTCGATTTCAATGTCGATCGTGTTCCAGTCGGACAGTCGTTCATCGTAAAGTTGATTGGGATAGCCAGACAGAAGGATTTTCCCAGAGCAACTTTCAAGCACGCCCAGCAACTCTTCATGTTGCTCAATCGACATTTCAAAATCGTAGTCTGCTGTTGTTACCCGCGTCTCATGTACATAGGGAGGATCCAGATAAAACAGCGTATTGTCACCATCCTGGCTGAGAATCACCTTCTTTGCGTCGTCATTTAATATGACCACGCGTTTTAGCCTGGCAGCAACCTCATCGAGACCATCCACAGCCGTTAGCCAAGACGAAGCTTGCTCATTCATTTGGCGACGAGTTCGGTTACGACTTAATGTTGCAAACCCACTGAGTTTTCCTGCGCGAGATTGGCGACAGCGAATAAAAAAATTCACGGCCTGGCGAGTCATGTCTTTCGACCTAACAAGAGAATCATTCCATTCCACCTGGGAAAACGGAACGGCTTCAATAATTCGTTTGAATTTTTTGAATTTCCGCACGTCCTGCAAGACGCGCCAAAAATTAGTCAACTCCATATGAACATCATTGACGACTTCCGATACTCCTTTGGAAGATTTCTGAAGTAACACCGCCCCACCACCAAAGAAGGGCTCAACATAGTGAATGTGCTTGGGCATCAGTTCGATTATCTTCGGGGCAAGATAATATTTTCCACCATGCCATTTGAGTGGTTGAATGAGCTGTTTTGTTTCACGCACAGTAGTGATCCATATTGGCAATTGCTACAAACGGCATCGGCTTTTCACAAGTATCATCAAAATTCTGACACGTTTGGTCATTCACAGATGCCAACAAAAACTCTACGCCGATGAAAACAGAAAAGAGAGCGGATCTCGGTCAAGCCGCTGATGTCATGTAATTCAACAGCGGCGAGAACTCAGAAATTGCACGCAATTCACTAATCTTTCTCATCGTGCTTTTCGCCGATTCAAAAACAACGATTCCCAATTCTAATGGCGATTTTTGCTGGTGATACACCCAATCCGGAATCCCCTGCGACTCGCTACATTCAAAATGTCTTTCGATTCTGTTTCGCAAATCCTCAGTCTCGCCAATGAAAATAGAATCGTCCTCATTACGGAAAATGTAGATTCCTGACTTCGCTGGGATTTTGCTCGCCTTGATTGACTTGGTAACTCCCAAACGATCAAAGGTCGGCAGTTTCGCTTTTGCGGCCTGTTTCTTATACCGCCCTGCAGCTTTTCTCACGCCGAATGCTGCCCAACGATACTCAAGTGGAAGGAACCCTGGGGAAATTGCATCTGCGAATTTGTCAAACTCCGCAGCAATCACCGGATCGCAAATAATTCGATCCAAAGAGATCCCTTCCGGGTATTGTCTAGCGAAGACACGACAAACATGCGCTAATGCAATTTCACTCGCATACTCAAAATCATCAATTCGACGAGGTGTGTACTTACGCGTCTTGGGCATATCCTTCAGATAACTGTTCTTTCTTGCAGACATCAATTTCCAATTGATTTCATAATCTGTGCCAACGGCTCCGAGTTCACGGCACCGATGCAAAAATCGTTTGTCCAATTCAGGATCCGCAATGACTCGATCCGTTGAGTAGCCATCACGAGACTCCAAATATGCCTGCGCGATCATTGCGAATTCTGCTTTTGGACTCTCTCGGACTTGCCCGAGCTTTATCGCAAGCTTCGTCACAACAAGTTGATTTAGGCTAACTCCTTCACGATTCGCCTCCTGCTCCAACGCGCCGTGTAGCGATTTGGGAACGCGCACCACAAACTTGCCACTCTTTTCAGGCGCAGATCCTTGGATAACACCGCTTCGATCCAATGCATCAGAAACAATTTGCCGAATAGCCTTATAGTCCTCAGATTGCATGAATGCTTTTCGATCTTCAACGTCCGGATATGCACGCGCAAGTAATCCGTTCTCTTGGTCAAACAAAACGTTTGAAACGTCGGCCCAGTTTTTTAACTGGGCAGCTGCATCTCTTGCCTGAGAAAAAAGTTCAGCTGAGTTAGTCATGAGTTTTCTCCGACGGCTGCTGGTTTGACGAAATCAATTGTCGAACCTGTATTTTCTAGGAACATGCTCTCTTGCCCGAGCTTCTGCCCCAACTCTGCCACGATGGATCGCAGCGTCTCGTATTCGGATTCCGGAATGCCGATCCAATACTGTGCGGAGTGGTCGATCGCTTTTTTTCCGTTTGCCATTTTGTAAGCGCCTTCCACGGTCCCGCAGACAGTGAATCCTCCGAATTTTTCAAAGAGCGTGTCTTGGAACTCCAAAATGATGTCGGCCGGCACTTCAGTTCCGTCGTTGAAACGCAGTGGCACTAACGCCAAATACTTCACGATCTTCTTGGGCGATTTATCCATTCAGGGTTCCTCGCCAATCAATAGTACCATATATAGTATCATTTTCAATCGACATATTTCTGTCCTTTGGAGCAGCATATTTCTAGATGCGAGACAAGTTGGCCGGAATTCAGTCTGTCAACTTAGGCATCCCAAAAACAACATGTTTGAAATCTACACAGCACATAATGTCTAGTCAAATACCCTGAAAATATGGCGGCAAACTTGCCGCCGCTGTTGACATTACTTCCTATTAAGAGAGAATTGCAAAACAAGTAACGGAATTCAGCAGAATCATGCCCCAAACCAGCATCAAAGAACTCAGCGAAAACGCAAGAGAATTCGGTCTGCGCTCAGGCCGAAGTGGGCCGCATTCCAGCCGAACAATCTCCCTTCATGAACTTGAACAACTGCTCGAAGCGATTCCAGTTGGTGCTGAATTCGATGACTACCAACAGGCTATCGTCGAAGACAATCTTCTCGACAAGTCGACCGACGCCAATCGAAAAGCAGCGCTTCGTCGATTGAGGGAGCTGTACACCCTCGACCCAGCCGCCCCGATTTTTCGAATATTTCGCCAGTTGTGGAGTGTTGACGCAAGTGGCCGGCCGTTACTTGCCATGCTCGTTGCATACGCTCGCGACCCGCTGTTGCGTTCGAGTGCGGCTCCGGTGCTTGAAACAGAAGTTGGTACTGAGCTGATGCGTCATGCGGTTGCAAAGGCGATTGATGATCGAGCTCCGGGGCGGATGAATGATGCAACGATCGACAAAGTTGCGCGCAACGTTTCCTCGTCTTGGAGCCAAGCTGGACACTTGGTTGGACGTGTCAGAAAAATCCGCCAACGAGTCACGGCATCACCGGCAAACGTTGCGTTTGCATTACTGCTTGGATTTGTAAATGGCTTAAGAGGAAAGAAATTACTCTCCAGCGAATTCATTCAGTTGCTTGATATACCCGACGACGTCGCACGAGCGCGCGCCATTGATGCCAGACGACTGGGTCTAATTGAGTTGCGCGAATCAGATGATGTCTTTGATGTTGGATTCCGGCCGTTGCTGACCGAACGAGAGTTGAGGATTGCAAATGGGACGAATTGAAGATCTCGCAGACAGCTACGAAAAACATATTTCGGCGCCATGGCAAAAAAATTTGGCAGGCGCACAGAAATCAATTTTTGTCGTCTACCCCCAAGAAGATGAAAGAAAACTGCGGGCGCGAATTGATGATTTCAAGGTCCGTACACGAAATGCCGGACACCCTTGGATTCTAATTGATGTCACGCCCCTGTTTTCAGAGTGGATGGCGGCCGAAGAATACCGCGAAATCTATTTTGAAGACCCGTCCGACCTCAAACTAAAGCTGGACACGGAGTTTATGAACTCTGTCGCCAGCTCAATTCGAGAAGTGTTGATCTCGTATGAGGCGGATGAGAACACTGTGGTTGCCGTGCTTGGCGCAGCTTCCCTCTATGGATTTTTACATATATCCGAGGTCCTTGGGAAAATAGCTGGTGACATTCGCGGCCGGCTGCTTCTCTTTTTTCCCGGCACATTCGAACAGGACACTTATAGCTTATTGGGAGCGCGGTCAGGCTGGAACTACCTCGCCACACCGATCACCCATCGTATTGGAGATTAGACGTGAAGAATCGAGAACTGTTTTTGCGTGACCCCGCATCGTCGGCATTGATGAACAATGGCCAGGCCCGCATCAACGATGGCTTGACCGAACAGGAACGGGATACGCTGCGTGAAGAGCTATCGAATTTCGTTTGCGAAGGTCAATACGAAGACGGAGCGATCCGTATTCTTGAGTCTTACGTTCAGCATTTTGGTGGCTCGAGTCAGCCGGCATCATGGGTCAGCGGCTTTTTCGGTAGCGGTAAATCGCACTTGCTAAAAATGTTATGTCACTTGTGGGTGGATACCAAGTTTAGTGACGGAGCCGGCGCGCGGTCGTTGGTGCCTGACATGCCAGATGGTCTTGTTGCCAATCTGAAAGAGCTCGACATTCTCGGACGCCGTCATGGTGGTCTGCATTCGGTGTCGGGGACTCTACCATCGGGGGCCAACGAAAGCGTTCGGTTGACTGTGTTGGGTATGATTTTTCGTTCTAAGGGACTGCCTGAAAAATTCGCCCAAGCCAGCTTTTGCCTTTATCTCAAAAACAATGGCTTCTACGACCAGGTGAAGGCAGCTGTGGAGGCCAAAGGCAAAGATTTCTTGCGGGAATTGAACGATCTTTACGTCAGTCCAGTCTTGCATGACGCACTCGTTGACGTTGACCCTGGTTACGGTGATCGGAAAGCTGCCAGGGCGACCATCAAAGCGGAGTTTACCCAGCCGGACGATATTTCGACGGCAGACTTTATTCGCACCATCCGAGAAGTCCTTTCGGTCGACGGGCAATTGCCATGCACCATCATCGTGTTGGACGAAGTTCAGGTCTACATCGGTGACGAACAAGATCGGGCTCGCGATGTCGTCGAGGTAGCGGAAGCACTCAGTAAACAGCTTGATAGCCGCGTGATCGTCATCGGTGCTGGCCAAAACGCGCTCAGCTCCCAAGCCCCGCACTTCCGTTGGTTACAGGATCGGTTCACGATTCCTGTCGAACTTTCCGACGCTGATGTTGAAACCGTGACTCGTCGGGTTTTACTGCAAAAGAATCCCAGTCACGTTGCCGAGATTCGCCAATGTCTTGAACTGCACGCTGGGGAAATCGAACGTCAGTTGTCGGGTACCCGAATCGCCAGTAACAGCAATGACCGAAAAATCATCGTTGAAGATTATCCATTGCTTCCAACTCGTCGTCGATTTTGGGAGAACGTTTTTCGTGCCGTCGATCCAACCGGTACCAGTGGCATGCTTCGATCTCAATTGCGGATCATTCACGACGCACTCCATGATCTGGCAGAGGAGCCTCTCGGAACCGTCGTCCCCGCCGACTTCATGTTCGAGCAGCTCCAACCCAACCTGGTGCAACAAGGCGTTTTGCTTCGGGAGCTCGATGAAACCATTCGCAAGCTCGATGATGGAACGCCCGATGGCGAACTAAAACGACGAATATGCGGTTTGATTTTTCTGGTTCGGAAACTGCCACGCGACGCAGGGTTTGACATTGGAGTTCGCGCCACGCCGGAACAACTTGCGGACCTGATGGTCAGCGACTTGCGGGAGGACGGATCTAACTTGCGCAGACGCATTCCGCAGTTACTGGACCAATTGGTCGATGAAGGCATCTTGCTGAAGGACGAGACCGAATACAACCTGCAAACAAAGGAGTATTCTGATTAGGATCGTGAGTTCCGAAACCGTGAATCTCGCCTTCGTGACAAAGATGCTGAAATCCACAGCAAACGTGATGCATTAATTAAGGCTGCCGCCAACTCGGCAATGAAAAACATTCAGATCGCGCACGAAGGGGAACGGAAAGAGAAACGGAAACTCGAAATCTACTTCGGTGATGAACCTCCCAAGCAGGAAGGTAATACCGTTCCGGTCTGGATTCGGGATGGTTACACCACAACGGACAAAAGCGTGGTCGACTCCGCACGGGCTGCGGGTACTGATAGCCCGATTCTATTCGTCTATTTGCCACGCGGTAACGCCGATGGATTAAAGAACCAAATCATTCGCTGCGAAGCCGCGACAGGTACCATCCAAATCAAAGGCGTGCCCAGTACGCCCGAAGGTGAAGAAGCAAAAAAGGCGATGCAGACTCGTCTATCCGACGCAGGTTTGGCTCGAGACGAGCTTGTCGCAGAGATCATCGACGGAGCGAAAGTCTTCAAAGGAGGCGGTTCCGAAATCAACTCTCTGACAATTGATCAAAAGATCGTCGACGCGGGTGAAGCTGCCCTCATCCGGATGTTTCCTGAATTCAAGGAAGCCGACTACAAAAACTGGCCCATCGTTATCAGCCGTGCCAAGAACGGTGACGAAAGCCCGTTGCAAGCCATCAAATGGAACGACGAAGCCAAGCAGCATCCCGTTAGCAAAGCAATCCTGCGTGAGATTGGTACAGGTGCCGAGGGACGTGAACTACAAAAGAAGTTCGCCCAATCGCCGTACGGTTGGCCTCAAGACGCCGTTGATGGCGCCTTGATGGCCCTGCACAACGCGGGTGATGTCACCGTTCGTTCTGCCGGCGAGCCTGTTCCGGCCTGTCGCTTGGATCAAACGAAAATCAAGAAGGCCGAGTTTCGGTAGGAGAGTCGCGTCATCACCGCGCGCGAAAAACTGGCCCTTCGCGGACTGTTTCAATCTGCCGGCGTCACGGCCCGAGCGAGCGACGATCTGGAAGCCAAATCTAGCGAGTTCATCAATCAGTTGTTATCACTTGCTAGTAAAGCTGGCGGCGAGGCACCGCTGCCTTCACAGCCGGATACGCAGCAATTATTAGACCTGCGCAACTTTGCCGGCAACGAGCGGCTGGGAAAGATCCTTGAGCAAACCGACTCATTGAAAAAATGCGCGGTTGGCTGGACGGCGCTTGCCGAACTGGCTGAAAAGCGACTTCCACTGTGGGACAAACTCACTCGTCTCATTGGCCATTGCGCCAGGCTGCCCGGTAGCGAAGAGATCGTCTCCTCCGCCGACGGTATCTCGGGCGGCAGGCTGTTACTCGATGATACCGATCATGTTTCCGGCCTGGTCAAAAAGGCTGCGGAGTTGTTGCGTTCTGCTGTAACAACCGCCCATAGTCATCACCAATCGGTTCACAATTCCCAGTTGAGCGAACTGAAATCAAGCGAGCCCTGGACAAAGATCGAAGAAGACCAACGCGCTGACATACTCGCATCCAGCGGTATCGACAGTGTCCCATCCATCAAGGTCGCCAGCGATGAAGAGTTATTGCGAACGTTGGACTCGATACCATTGTCCTCGTGGGATGACAAAACGGTTGCGCTTTCCAATCGGTTTGCCAAAGCCATGACCCAGGCGGCGAGATTGTTGGAGCCCAAGCTTCAGCGGGTTCACCTTACCAGCGGCACGTTGAAAACAGAGGATGAAATCAAAAAGTGGCTTTCGGCGCAGGAAGCCGAACTGGTCGCCAAACTTAAGGACGGCCCGATTGTAATTTCGTGAGCCGACGGCGCTAGCCGCGAGCTGGTTGAGCAGAATTACGAACAATGAAAAACGAAAACCTATCCCATGTTAGCACTTAAACCCAAACTTCGACGCGATCTCGAAAAGACCATCGTGACGGCACGCAATGTCGTTGTGGCCAGTGTCGAGGCGTCGTTTCATGAGCTGACTGTCCATGAAGGAAAACGGGGATCTCATCTTTCAGAATCGGATGCGGAGCTACGGAACCGTCTCCGCGCCCACGGCCGTCAAGTCGGCGATCGCCAGAATTCGCAAACAGGTGCGCAGAAGATTGATCGGTTGGTGCAGGAGTGTGCATACGAACAATGGCACAGAATGATCTTCGTTCGCTTCCTCGCTGAAAACGAGTTGCTAATCGAACCAGAACTGGGTGTTGCCGTCTCGATGGAAGGCCTCAATGATATCGCTGAGGAATCTGGCGAGGATCCGTGGGAGTTGGGGGCCCAGTTTGCTGCTCAGGCGTTACCAGCGATCTTTCGGCCCGGTGACCCGTTGTTGCAAGTCAAGCTTTCGCGTGAAACTCGGATGCAACTGGAGGAATTGCTCGAAGGCTTGCCTGACGAAGTCTTCACCGCCGACGATTCACTTGGCTGGGTTTATCAATTCTGGCAATCCGAAGAAAAAGATCTCGTCAACAAAGAAGGCGCAAAGATTACGGGTCGTACATTGCCAGCGGTGACTCAGTTGTTTACCGAGCATTACATGGTGCTGTTCCTGTTGCACAACACGATCGGCGCTTGGCATGCCGGTAAGGTGTTGGCCAACAATCCCGAGCTGGCCGAAAATGCAAAGGACGAAGACGAATTGCGGCGCGGCGTTGCATTGGATACGGCCGACGGTTATGAGTTTGAGTATTTGCGTTTTGTTCGAGATAGTCGTGGATCGCTCCGCGATCCAAACGCTGATGACGACACGGACGATCGCGGAGCGATCAGCGACAATGGCCCATGGCGTCCCATGGGCGGCACCTTCCCCGGCTGGCCGTCCGCCGCTGCCGCGCTGAAAGTCCTCGACCCATCCTGTGGAAGCGGCCATTTTTTAGTCGCTACTTTGGAATTGTTGGCTCGATTGCGAATGCACGAAGAGAGCTTGAGCATTAAGGAAGCGGTCGAATCAGTCATCCGAGACAACTTGTTTGGGCTGGAGATCGACCCGCGTTGTACGCAGATCGCCGCGTTCAATATTGCGATGGCCGCATGGAAACTGACTGGCCCCGGTCTGTTACCTCCCATGCATAACATCGCGTGTTCGGGTATCCCGCTGGGTAACAGCCGCGATGACTGGATGAAGGCACTCAAGTGGGCACTAGCGGGATCGAACCTCGGTTTCCAGTGGGGCCAGCTGTACGACATGTTTTCCAATGCTGACACGCTGGGAAGTCTGATCAACCCCCAGCGGTTCTTTGGGGGGGCGATGTTGAAAGACGAACAGCTCGATCAGCTCTCAGCAGCGCTGACTTCTGAGATTGCCAGCGATCCGCGAGCGACCCGAGAACAACTTGAATTGGCAGCTGCCGCCCAAGGCTTGACTCGGGCGACGGAATTGCTGAGTGGAAAATATGATTTGGTGATCACTAATGTTCCGTATTTGGGGCGTGGCAAACAGAGTGAAAATCTAAAAAAGCACTTGGAGACGCAGTACGGTTTGGGCAAAGCCGATCTTGCGACCGCGTTCGTAATGCGTTGTTTAGAGTTTTGCAACGAGAGTGGATCGACAGCGTTGGTAACTCCACAGAACTGGCTGTTTCTGACGACTTACAAGAAGATGCGCGAGGCATTGCTTATGAGGCGGCAATGGAATTTTGTATCTAGATTAGGCGCAGGCGCGTTCGAAACCATTGGTGGTGAAGTGGTGAATGTCGCCTTGCTCGGAATTACCGGAGAGAATGAGAACGGATATCAACAGATGTCTGGAATCGACGTTTCCTCCTTCAAACAGCCCGCCGAAAAAGCTGCCGGTCTACGCGGAGAGCAGTCAGCAGAAGTTGTACTAGTTAAACAAACAGAGCAACTCGAAAACCCGAATGCGGTTATAACGCTCAATGCAATGAGTCGTGGCACGCTTCTTTCAACTTATGTGCAGAGCATCGAAGGCTTAACTACAGGAGATATGGAACGATTTGTTGGCAAGTTTTGGGAGCAAGTCTCACTGCGAGGCAAATGGGCCGGTTTTGTTCAAAGCGTTGATTCAACCTGCCTGTACGGTGCTCGATCAGACGTTGTGCTTTGGGACTCCGACAAGGGCGCGTTGAGAGCAAATCCATCGGCTCACAACTTCCCATCAATTATGATGAATGGGCATCAAGTACTGGGAAAAGGTGGAATGCGAATCTCTCAAATGTCCGGATTTGCATCCACGATATATCTTGGTGAAGTGTTCGGGAAGAACGGTGCTACAGTTGTTCCGCACAGTATTGACCATTTACCGTCGATATGGTGTTTCGTAACTTCTGAAAGATATGGCAAGTTGGTTCGTTCCATCGACCAATCACTAAAAGTGACGAACGCCACATTGGCGAAAGTGCCTTTCGACCTCGAACACTGGCAAAAAGTCGCGGCTGAAAAATATCCGAATGGACTGCCAGAACCAGAAAGCGATGATCCGACGCAGTGGTTGTTTCATGGACGCCCGGAAGCCTCTACCGAACCACTTCAAGTCGCCGTGGCGCGGCTGCTGGGATATCGCTGGCCGGCGGAACTGGACAGCGAAATGCGACTCAGCGATCGGGCTCGCGAGTTGGTCGCCCGCTGCAGTGAGCTGGATGAATTCATCGACGAAGATGGCATCGCCTGCATCCCCAGTGTTCGCGGCGAAGACCGGGCCGCCGATCGATTGCTGCGGATATTAAACGCAGCCGGTGTTAGCCACAGCGAAGACCTCGACAAATGGCTCCGCACTAAATTCTTTCAGCAACATTGCACCCTGTTCCACGGGCGCCCTTTCATCTGGCATATCTGGGACGGACACAAAGACGGATTCTCAGCGCTGGTCAACTACCACAAACTGGCTGGGCCGAGCGGCAACAAATTGCTAGAAAGCTTGACCTACAGCTATCTTGGTGACTGGATCACGCGACAAGAGGCAGCCGTGAAAGCCGACGAGTCAGGTGCCGATGCACGACTGATCGCAGCCAAAGAACTCCAACAACAGCTAATTGCGATTCTCGCTGGCGAACCGCCGTACGACATCTTCGTTCGCTGGAAACCACTGCACGAACAACCGATCGGCTGGACGCCCGATATCAACGACGGCGTTCGGATGAACATCCGACCCTTCATGGCTGTCGATCTCGATAGCGGACGCAAAGGCGCCGGCATTTTACGCTACGCGCCGAAGATCAAGTGGAAGAAAGACCGCGGCAAAGAACCCAAACGCCCCTTCGACGAATACCCCTGGTTCTGGGGCTGGGACGAATCGCCCGAGCCCGACTTCGCCGGCGGCGACAACTTCACCGGCCAGCGCTGGAACGATTTGCATTACACGGCAGAGGCAAAGCAAGCAGCGCGGGATGCGGCACAACAGAGAAAATAGGGATCGAAGGCATGAGTAAACGTTTGAAAAACCGGAAGAATGCCGATGTTCACGAAACAGATTTCGGGAACAGCGCTCGACCAGTCAGGTCGGTTTCGTTCACCCTTATCACAAACGCTCAACACATCGCGGAGGTATTATAGATGGCTCAATTGCAAGGTAGTCGCTGGTGGAAATTTGATTTTCACACCCATACTCCGTATTCCACAGATACTCCGTGGCATCCACTAATTGGAACGAATGAAGAGTTATTGCCAGAGGCATGGCTACACCAATACATGGAAGCTGGAATCGATTGCGTTGCGATCACGGATCACAATGGCGGTGGCTGGATCGATCGGCTCAAGAGCGAGTATGAAAAACTTGGTGGTGATCGACCTCCGTGGTTTCGTCAATTGATTTTGTTTCCTGGTGTTGAAATCTCTGTCAACGGTGGGTTTCATCTTTTGGCTATTTTCGATCCCTGCGAGACAACCTCCAAAATTGACTCGCTATTGGGGGCCGTCGGATACAGTGGAACGAAAGGGGACGCACAGATGAGAGCCGATCAGTCTTGCGAACAAGTTACTAAGACAATCGTTGAACATGGTGGTATCTGCATTCCAGCACACATCGATATACCGAACGGAATCTTCCATGCCGAAAGCGATGGCAAGCTACATGATTCGCAGACCATTAGGCAATTGATGGAATCGAGGCTGATTGAGGCAGTTGAGGTTCGTGATATGGAGTGGGAGCCGCCGGGGCTTTACCGAGACCTCACCATGGGCCTCCCGCATCTATTGGCAACGGACTGCGACAACTTTCGCGGCGAACGCACACCAGGAGATTACTTCACATGGATAAAAATGGGAACACCTTCTCTCGAAGGACTCCGACTTGCGTTAATCGATGGCAATCCGCTGTCAGTCATCCGTGGAGATGAGACAACAAGTGACCCCAACAGAGAACCGACGATGGTAATTGAGCGGGTCGAAATTGAATGACTTCGATGGATGGGGCGGCAAGCTGCGGCGGTCATTCCCCTGAGCCCTTGGTTGACAACGTTGATTGGTGGCCGTGGAAGCGGTAAGTCGACCATCATTGACTGTCTACGGATCGCGTTTGATCGGGTGGAAGACCTTCCAGATGAATTGAAAGATTCCTTCCGTGACTTCGATCGAATTGCCGCGTCTCGTCGGGATCGTGGTGCGATGCTGGAAGATTCCAAAATCGTTGTGTTGATTAAAAAGGAAACGGGGCGATTCCGATTGACCTGGCAACAGTCGACCCGAGAGGTATTGATTGAGTCCGAACAACCTGACGAGACCTGGCGTCCCGCCGACGGTGTCGTGCGCCAACGCTTTCCCGTTCGGTTGATGAGCCAGAAGGAAATTTTTGCAATCGCTCGAAATCCTCAGTCATTGATTGATCTTGTTGATGCGTCGCCTGAATTGGAGCTAAATACATGGCGAGAAATGAAGAGTCAACTTGAAACCAAGTTCTATCGCCTGATGAGCGAAAAGCGTGAATTGATCGCGCGGACTTCGTCAAAAATGGGGCTCAAGGGCGAGCTGGAAGAGGTCTTGGCTGGAATCAAGTTGTTCGAAACCGGCACCAATCGACAGACGCTTCAGGAGTATCAAGTTAGCCGCCGCCAAGCGCGTGTTCTCGAGGAAAGAGCATCGGAAGTCGATGGACTTGGGCAAACAATTGAAGGCATTCTGGATGATTCGCGCCCCGCTGACATTGATGAGTCGGTCTTTGATGCAGCAGACGAGGCGGATCTATCTGCCGTGACGCTCATACGAGAGAGTTACAAAACGCAGTCGTCTGTTGTTCTCCAGTTGGAGGCGATCATCAAGGATCTTGTCGCTTTCAACTCCAAATGGCGAGACCAGTCGGCACAGAGTCTATGGAAAACAAAAGAGAAGAAAATCGAATCGGCTTACGTCACACTGACAGACGAACTCAAGGAAGCAGGAATTGAGGATCCCAAACAGTACTCAACGCTTGTTCAACGCCGGCAACAGATTGAGCAACAACTTGGCGTTGTTGCCGCGGAAGAAAAGAAGATTGTCGAAATTGATTCGCAGTGGAAAAACGTAGTTAAGCAGCTTGCGGAGCACCGCTGTGAATTGTCTCGCCGAAGGGAGGGATTTCTAGGGAAAGTGCTGCGCGACAATGCGTACGTGCGAGTTCGGGTTCAACCATTTGGAAATCAGGCTAGTAACTGCCAAGCGGGGTACCGGGAGGTCGTCCATAAAATGGACAAAATGGAACGGGACATTCTCGATGAGAACGAGGAAAATGGGATTTTGTCTCAACTCTACAAAGAGTTGCCAACCGACATCACCCAACGAAGTCAAGCATTAACGCACCGCATCATGGAGATTAAAGAGAAGACGGCGACTATGTCGACGACCGGCGAGGCCAGTGCCGAATGTACGCAATGGTTTGCCAATCATTTGAGCAAACTTCCACCCGAAAAACTTGATGGCCTTTGGACTTGGTTTCCAGATGACGTTCTTTTAGTCGATTATCGGCGTGATGTGAACCGGGACGCTTGGTCACCGATCGAGCAAGGGTCACCTGGCCAACAAACTGCTGCAATTTTGGCGTTCATTCTTTCACATGGTGATGAGCCAATTATTTTGGATCAACCCGAAGATGATCTCGACAATTATTTGATCTACGACCTGATTGTCCAGCAAATCCGAGAGTCGAAACGCGATCGACAAATCTTGATTGCTACGCATAACCCCAACATTGTTGTCAACGGCGACGCGGAGATGGTGTTGGCGATGGACGTCGTTTCTACACAGTGTGTCGTGCATCCACAAAACAGCGGTTGTTTGCAAGAGCCAGCGGTTCGCGAGGAGGTTTGCAAGGTCATGGAAGGTGGTCGAGATGCATTCTTGAAACGTTATCGTCGCATCGTGCAACCTCAACGACCATCGGACAAGTAGGCGCATTGAATCAACACATACAACGGCGTTGAAATTGGAGAAAACTAAATGCTGAACACGAACGAAGAACTGATGCGAGCGATCCGGCTGGGCGAAGACAGCTACTTGGAATTGAAAGCCGTTGTTCTGTCTGGAAGCAAGATCAAGGGTCCAAAGCGTGATGATATAGCAGACGAGTTGGCGGCGTTCGCAAACGCCAAAGGAGGTGTGCTGGTTTTTGGCGTTGATGACAATACTCGTGAAGTGCGCGGTATTCCCATCGATAAACTTGACTTGGTCGAAGACTTGGTTCGGGAAGTCGCTCAAGATAGTCTGGAGCCGCCACTACTCGTGGATATTAGCCGGGACGAGTTGCCAGATGAATTGGGAAATCCACAGCCGATTTTGCGAGTTGATATAGATCGAAGTCTGTTTGTTCATGCTAGTCGCGGCCGGTATTGGTACCGCGTCGGCAGCAGTAAACGCATCATGGCAACGGAATACCTTAGTCGGTTGATGCAACAACGAAGTCAGGCCTGCTTGATTCGATTTGACGAGCAAGTAGTAAACCGAGCGACTTTTGATGCATTGGACGAAACCCTGACGGAGCGTTATCGAACGGAAAGGTCCGACCAAGAACGCTCCACGTTCTTACGAAAAATTGCAATGGTC
>Ga0114931_10004177_pt1 | contig 18062 bp, 16 predicted proteins | sample 2SBtaG_FD_89579 | JGI IMG/M metagenome (GOLD analysis project Ga0114931, IMG submission 89579) | Deep subsurface microbial communities from Kolumbo volcano to uncover new lineages of life (NeLLi) - 2SBTROV14_V59a metaG | ecosystem: Environmental > Aquatic > Marine > Volcanic | place: Kolumbo...
GCGCCAACAATGCGCCCTTGGCGGCCTGGATCCTTCCCTGAACGAGCCGCGCATCATCCTGCGCGTGCTCGCCGGACCTCGCGCACGTTCACCCGCAGCGCCAATTCGACGCAGTAGTGCTAGGACCGTTTGTCCGGGGCGCAGCAGCGCCCCCTCGGCTTCGCCGAGCCTCCCCCTCGACCGCTCCGCGGTCGTCTAGCCGCTCGATTCAAGAGAATCGAGGGGCTAGGACTTACCGAACGTCGAGCAGGGAACGGCGCGCCTGGCGCCGCGCCCACGCGAGCGTGCGCACCACGTCGAGCAGACTGGCTGCCACCCGGCGCATGATGCTGCGGCGCGCGATGGGTGCAGGTGTTCGCATGTCGCAGACGGTCGCATCGGCCGTGCCGCGCTTGGCCAGGAGCAAGACCGGCGGAAATCAGCCCGGCGCCGCCAGAGCCCCGTCGCCGTCGGGTGACTGGCATGCACGGTGCAAGCGACCTCTTGCATGTCGAACACGGCGTGCGCGGTGAAGGCAGGCCGCGTCCGCCCCCGCCGCATATGCGCGATTCCGGGCGTGCGCGATCCATCAGCGGACGCACAGCTGGCGTGTCTATGGGCGGCGCACGCAATTCTTGCACAGTCCGCGTGGAAACCGCGATGACAGCCCCCATCCCCATTCCCTCGACCAGCGGTCACGGCCGGCTCGGTCGCTACGACGCGATCGTCGTCGGCAGCGGCGTGGGCGGCTCCGTCACGGCCGCGATGCTCGCCGCGCGCGGGTTCCGCGTGCTGGTCCTCGAGAAGAACCCGGTGCTGGGTGGAATCCTCGCCTCCACCCGCCGCGATGGCTTCAAGCTGGACGTGGGCAGTCACTTGATTTCGCGAGGCGAGCGCGGACCGCTGGGCCGGGTGCTGCACTCGCTGGGGCTTTCGCACCCGCGTTTCATCACCCATCCCATCCCGGTGCGCTCGCGCGGGATGTTCGAGCTGGCGGCGCCAGCGCATCGCCGGCAGCTGCCGGCTTACGCGCTGGAAGCGACGCGGCGACTGCAACTGCCAGCCCGCGACACGGCATCGTTGGCCCGGATGCTGCTTTCGGTATTCACATTGACCGAGCTCGAGCTCCGGCGCTGGGATCGCCGCACGCTGGACGAGTTCATCCGCCAGCACACCGAACACCCGGGCGCCTACTTCCTGTTCAGCTTCCTGGCGAGCATCTTTTTCGTGCTGCCGCCGTGGAAGGTGTCCGCGGGTGAGGCGATCCGCTGTCTGCGCTGGGTGATCGCAAGCTACCGCCTGTCCTACGTGGAAGGCGGCATGGACAGCATTCCGCACGCGCTTCTCGGATTCGTCAGGCCGGCGGGCGGCGACCTGGTGACTGGGCGGCGCGTCGTGGCGATCCGCCGGAACTGCGACGGGCTCGTGGTGGCGACGGACGACGGCGCCGAGTACCGCGCGCCAGCCGTCGCGTGCAACATGGCGCCCGCCGATCTGGTCTCCCTGCTCGACGGTATCGACGTGCCGCCGGAATACGCCGAACGCGTGGCGGCGATCGAGGGATCGGGCAGCGCGCACCAGGTGAAGCTCGCGCTCAAGCGTCCGCTGATCGACGAGGGCTGCTTGATTGGCGGCGTGTCTTTGGATGGCAAGACGCTCGACGACCTGAGCCTCGAGCTGATGCGCGACACCGTGGGCGCGATCGAGGCCGGGCGCGTGTCGGATCCGCTGGCTATCTACGCGCCGGTGCCGACCAACTACGACCCGTCCCTGGCGCCGGACGGCGCGCAGCTGGTGGTGGCGAGCATCTATGGACCGGTGCGCCCCGATCCCGCCGATCCCCCGGAGGTGTGGCGCGAGCGCATCCTCCAGGCCTTCGCGAGCATCGTGCCTCATCTGTACGACGAGCTGGAGTTCGTCGAGTTCGAGCCCGTGCCGGCGCTCGGCGCGTGGATGGGCAAGAGCAACAACGCTGCGATCGTCAACGGCCAGCTACCGGGGCAGGTAGGGCGCGATCGCCTGCCGGTGACGACGACGGTGGACGGCCTGTATCTGTGCGGCGACGGCGCGGGCGGCCGCGGCATCGGTACGGAGCTGGCCGCGTCGTCGGCGCTCGAAGCGGCGCGGGCGATCCTGACGCACGCGAAGCCGGAGGCGGCATGAGCGACCTGGCCGGCAGCGTCGTGTGGCTGTCGGTCCTGGCGAGCGGGCTCGGATTCTGCCTGCTCCTCCACCAGCTTGGCGCGCGGGCGACGTACGTGCGCGACCTGCTCCACATCGGCACCGGCGTGTGGGTGCTGGGCTGGCCCTGGTGGAAGGGGACCATCGCGCCCGTGCTCATCCTCGGTTTCGCGCTTGCCGTGACGGTGTCGCTGCCGGTGCTGGCACGGCACAGCCGCTTCGCCCTGCTGGTGGTCGACAGCCTGGCGAGTGGCGACGAGCGCTGGAGCGGGCTGGTGTCGTACGTGGCGGCCTACGCACTGCTCTCGTGCGCGGGGCTCTGGCTGGGGGCGTTCGCCGCGGGCGCTGCGCTGCTGTCGCTGTCGCTCGGCGACGGGATCGGTGGCGCCGTGGGGCGGCGTTTCGGACGGCATCACTACCGCGCGCCCGGCGGCAAGGAAAAGAGCATCGAAGGTTCGGTCGTAGTCGCGCTCGCGGCGGCGGCCGGCATCGCGATCGCAGGGTGGCGCTTCGGCGCGCATCCGGGCGCGGCGGAAGTGGCCGGCCTGGCCGTGGTCGCCGCGGTCGCCGAAGCGCTGGCGCCGCGCGGCAGCGACAACGTCGTGGTGCCGGCCGCGGTGTGGGGGGTGGCCAGGCTGTTCGCATAGGAGGCGGGAATGGCAAACGCAGTTCACGAGATGGGCACGCGGCCCGGCGCGGGCCATCACCACATAGGGCGGGGGATCTGGCGCGTCGCCGATCCGAAGATCACGCTGGCGTCGGTGTCGTCGATGGTTCTGGGCGCGGCGATTGCCGCCTGGCAGGGACCCATCGCGTGGGGATGGCTCGCGCTGACCGTGCTCGGCGTCTTCTTCTTCGAGGCCGCGAAGAACGCCTCCGGCGAGATCTTCGACTGGGACTCGGGTGCCGACCAGGCGCTGTCGGTCAGCGAACGAACGCCGTTTTCCGGCGGCAAGCGCGTGCTCGTCGACGGGTTGATGACGCGGCGCCAGACGGCGTGGATGGCGGCGGCGTTCTACACGCTTGGCATCGCGGCAGGGCTCGCGATCGTGATCGGGCGCGAGCCGCAGGTGCTGTGGCTCGGAATGCTCGGCGCCGGGCTCGCATTCTTCTACCACGCGCCGCCGCTCAAGCTGTCGTACCGCGGCCTCGGCGAAGTCGCGGTGGCGCTCGCCTATGGTCCCGTGATCGCGTGCGGCACGTACCTGGTGCAGCGCCACGGCGTGTCGCCCGAGGTGCTCTGGGCGTCGCTCCCGCTTGGCGTCGCGATCATGGCGTTCCTGTGGATCAACGAGTTTCCCGACGCGCGCGCAGACGCGCTCGCGGGCAAGCGCACCCTGGTTGTGCGGCTGGGTCGGCCCTGGGCCGCGCGGGCGTTTGCCGGGCTGGTCGTCCTGACGTATCTGGGCCTCGTCGTGCTGCCGCTTTCGGGACTGCCGCCCGGGGTCTGGGGCGGGTTCATCGGGCTGCCGTTCGCCGTGCGCGCGGCCGAGCGCCTGATCCGCTCGCCGGAGACACCGGCAAAGATGGTGCCGGCACAGCGCTGGACGCTGCTTTCGTTCGTACTGCTCGCGCTGGGAGCGGCACTGGGGATCTGGCTTGTCGGGTGACACGCCGCGGCGGCTGCACTTCGTGCTCGGCAAGGGCGGCGTCGGAAAATCGACGCTCGGCGCGGCGCTGGCGCTCGCCGCCCGGCGGCGTGGCGCGCGCGTGCTCGCGATCGAGCTCGGAGCTCCTGGCGGTCTGTCGCGCTCGCTGGGTGACGAGTTGCCCGGGCCGGGAACGATCGTCGAAGCGCCGTCGGGTGTGGCGCTGGTCTGGTTCGACGGCGCGGCGGCGCTGACCGAGTATCTGGGGCGGGTGGTGCGGCTCGGTCCGGTGCTCGACAAGGTCTTCGCGCATCCGCTCTACCGCGCCTTCGTCGACGCGGCGCCAGGGCTGAAGGAGCTGATGGCGATGGGCAAGGTGCGCGACGAGTTCTCGTTGCACAAGGAGCACGGCCGCCCGCACTGGGACGTGGTCGTGGTCGATGCGGGGGCCTCGGGTCATGCCATCGAGCACCTGCGCATGCCGGCGGCTGCGGCGGAGACGTTCCACTCCGGCCGCGTGCACCGCGAATCGCAGCGCGTGCACGCGCTGTTTGCGAACCCCGCGCAGACCGCGATCTGGGTGGTGGCGACGCCCGAGGAGATGCCGCTGCGGGAGGCGGCGGAGAGCGTGGAGCGGCTCGCCGAGGCCGGGCTCGACGGTGCGCGCGTGGTCGTTAATCGCTGTCGGCCGGTTGCGCCGGACGGCGTGGACGCGGCCCTCGCCGGAATCGAAGCGCTGCCGGCGGGGGATGCCGCGCGGAGCGCTGCGCGCGACGGGCTCCTGCTCGCGGCGCGGCGGGCGCTGGGCTGGCAGCGCATCCAGGAGCAGGGGATCGCCGCGCTGGTGGAGGAGATCGGAACGCGACCGCTCCGGCTACCGATCCTGACGGAAGTGACCGGGCCGGGGCTGGCCGAGCTCGGCGAGCTCCTGTGGGCGATGGCATGAGCCTGGCAGCTCTGGTCGAGCGACTCCGGCTGGTGGTGTGCGTCGGCACGGGCGGCGTCGGCAAGACCACGCTCGACCCGGAGCTGTCGCAGTGGCTGACGCGGCCCTACGCCGCCGTCGGGAGGAGTGCGTTCCGTTCGGCGGGGGCGACGCTGCGCTTCATCCTCCGCCGGCTCGAGTGGGCCACGGGACGGCAGACGCTCGGCGACGTGTCGGCGCTCTTCACCGCGATGGATGGCCTGTTGGCGAGCGCCTGCGCGAGTTCGAGGTGCCGCTCCGCACCGTGATCTGCTGCTCAGCGGAGGCGACGGATTACGACGCCGAACAGAGCGAGGGACGCGAGCCACCAGGGCGCGCCGCTCTGCTCGTGTCCCGCGGCGCGGCAGCCGCAGCCGCCGCTGTCGCCGCTCGATGCAGCGTTGCCGGACGCGCCTGCGGCCGCGTTGCCGGCGGAGCCCCCGGTGTTGCCGCTGGAACCCGCGCTGCCGCCCGTCGCGGAACCGCCTGTGCCCGCGCCGCCGCTGCCGCCGGTTGCAGAGCCACCCGCGCCCGCGCCGCCCGTTCCGGAACCGCCCGCGCCGCTGCCGCCGGTTCCGCTGCCGCCGGTTCCGCTGCCGCCCGTGCCGCCGCTGCCCGCGCTGCCGCCGCCGAGCTCGTACGCGCCGATGTCGATGGTGCCGACGCTGCTGCGGTTCTCGCGACCCGTCGGGTGGACGTATTGGTACTTCGGCGTCAGCGCGAAGCCCGCGCCAGTGCCGGGCGCCGCGCCGCCGTCGACGCACGGGGTGCCGGCCGCCAGGTGGTAGTCGAAGCTCGCCGCGCCCACGAGGCAGGTCTTGCCGCCGCTGTAGTTGTTGGCGAGCGTGGCGTTGCCCTGGTTGGTCACGGTGCCGCCGCCCTGGAAGATGTTGTTCTTGATCACGGCGGGCGTGTTCACCGAGCTGCCGAGCCGGACGAAGGTGCCGCTGCCCTTGTCGTTCACGAAGGTGTTGTTCACGACGAAGAGCCGGTGGTCGGGGTTGGCGGCGTTGGTGCCCTCTTCCTGGTAGGTGAGGAGGGTGGGGTTGTCGGTCTTCGTGCCTTGTTCGATCAGGTTGCCGATGACGTACGTCTTGCCGCCGTTGGGGAAATCGACCTCGTAGCTCTCGGTGCCGTCGGACTCGCCGGTGAGCCGGTTGTACAGCACGTCCGTCTCGGCCGCGCGCGACTTGAGGAGATGGCCGATCTTCGCGCGGTGCGACCAGTTGTACTGGAACACGAACTTCTTGACGTGGTTGATGTACAGGTTGTGCGAGTAGCCGTCGCCGTAGCCGTTGTGGTTGAACTCGCTGTACTGGATCAGGATCGTGCTGTTGGGATCGTCGCCCGCGAGGATGCCGTCCTCGTTGTCGTGGAAGGAGCAGCCGCGCACGGTGAGGTTCGTGCCTTCCTGACGGATGCCGGCGCCGTTCTGGTCCTTGACCGTGGCGCCGCTGAACTCGATGTTCTCGACCGTGGTGTTGTTGCCCTGGATGACCCAGATGGCCTTGCCGCCGTACGCCTTGCCAGCCGCGTCGATCTTCGCGCGGCCGTTCACGCCCTTGATGACAAGGTTGTTCGGCGCGATGGCGCACACGTCGCCAGCGTAGTTGCCGGCGGCGTCGATCTCGATGGTGTCGCCGCCCTTGGCGGCCGCGATGGCGGCGCAGGGCTTGGCGTACGTCTTGCCGGGCCCGACCCGGAGCGTTGCAGCCGACGCCGCGCCCGCAGTCGCGATGATGAAAGCCGAAGTCGAAATCCCAAATAATCTTGCTCGTCGCATCGGCGCAGTGTCGCCGCGCGGCGGCGGGGATTCAAGGGCCCGGGCCTAGTCGAGCGACTGCGGCATCGTGATGCGGCAATTGGCGCACTTCGAGGCGGCGGGCCATTCCTCGAAGGAGATCGGCACGCTGGGGCAGGTCGAGTTGACCCAGACATCATCGGCAACGACGTCGTGAGCACGACCCGCGCCGGCAGGCAAGCCTGGCGGCGGGTCACAGCGGAGCGAAATCCGACCAGCGACGGGTCAGGCCGAGCGCGAATATCGCGCGCTCCGTGTCCCGGCGCGCCAGTGAATCTCCCCAGGTTTTGTAGCTCGCGCTCATGTCGAGCCACAGCCCTGCGCCCACCCGCAGGTCCACGCGCAACGCGAACCCACGGGCGATCCCGCCCATCAAATCGAAGGTTCGCTGCCGCTCGCCGAACAGGAGCTCGAAGGGCCCCGGTTCGTTCGTCTGCACGAACCCTTCACCCGTGCCGACGGCGAAGAAGAATCCACGGCCCGTCCGGCTCACGCGCAGCGTGGGCCACACCTTCATGGCGCTGAAAGTCTCCTGCCCCGTCTCGCAGTCACCGCAGCTGTAGCTCCCGTCGTAGTTGAGCGCGTCGCCACCGTAGCGGGGCCGGAACGACCCGAAGGAAATCGTCACCCCCGCGTCGAGCGCCGTGCGCCCCGGAAGGAAGCGAAGCATCGGAGCGAGGGTGCCGCCCACGTGCGGGTCGCCCAGCTGCGGATCGAGCCGGGACTCGTCCTGACCCGGCTCGAGCGGCTCGGCCGGGATGGTCGGGGGAGCTCTGTCGAGCCAGCCCACGCGACCGATCGCCGCCACAGCAAACCAGCGCCAGATCGAGTACTCGCCCTGTGCCGCCAGCCAGTCCCCGCGCGTCACGAAGGGCTGCGAGGCGGTGGTGCCTCCCGTGCCCAGGTCGAAGTCAACGTTGCTCTCCGTGTAGTCGATGCCGCCCAGCGTTACGCCCAGCTCCTGAAGCCCGGTTGTCGCCTTCACCGAGCGCGCAGGCGCAGCCCGGGCCGGAACGACCTGCGGCCGCGCAGACCCGGAACGCGGCTGGCACGGCGCGGAACGGGCCACCATCAGCGCGAACAGCGCGCTCGTTGCGGCGACGCAAGCGCTGGCGATCCGTCCGACCCCGTGACGCGCGGCGGGAAGCGGCTTGCGTGGGGGAGTCGACATGGCGTGGCTCATTGGATCGTCATTGCTGGGTAGGTGTTGTCGAGCTTCGTGCCCGAGTCAGCGCCCGCTTGCGTTCCTCCATCGGCGCCTGCATCGAGAGCAGCCAGGTCCGGGAAGTTTAGATGGAGGACACCGGCGTGGCGGATCGCGAGCTGGAGGCGAAAGCCTTCCTCGACCGTGCCGTACTTGGGGTCGTTGCCGGGGTTGACGAGCTGCACATCCTGAATCGTGGCGGGTGGGTCGGCGTCGGCGACCTGGACTGTGTCGAGCATGTCAAACCACGGCCGGCTATCCTGGTAGGTGTCTTGGTTGCTGCACCGATACGCGTCGCTCGTGGGTAGCTGCTGGGATGTGACGCGTTCCTTCTCCACGTACTCCCCACCCAGGTTGTCCTCGTACGTGATGACGGTTCCCGCCCCCGCCTTCACGTCGATCACGTTCATCGCGTAGGCCGGCCCCCCCAGGCTAGGCTGCTTCGCGCAGCCTTGCGACAGGACGTTGCCCGACGCGTCCGTGACCTTCCACCGGCGCAGGTACTCCGCGCCCCGCCTGGAGTTGTCGTCCTGGCTGAGGCCCTGCACCCCGCTACACGAGACGAGAAGGGTGCAGCCGACGATGTCCGACGCGCAGTCGAAGCGCATGCGGGGGTTGTCGGTGCAGTCTCCCCGGGCGTTGGGCAGAGCCGCAGCGAGAGGGCAATGAATATGGGTTGGACCATCGGTGGGGTCGAAGGGACGCACTGCGACCGGGATGCAGCGGCTGGTCGCGGCCAGCGAGTTGACGACGCGCGCGTAGCAGGCCACGTCCCGGAAACCGTGGCGGATGCTCGCATCCAGGTTGGTCGCTTGAGGAGCCGGGCATGCGTCCTGGAGGTTGGGCGTACCGTCGGCGTCACAGTCGTTCGGATCCGTGGTGTCGCACCCGGCGGACTGTGCGAGCGCGAGCCGCGGGAGCAGAGTCCACGCGAGCGCGCTGAGCGTGCACGTCCAGAAGAGCTGGATCCGGCGGCGCCGGTGCACGACGCGGCCCCGTCGTTCCCCACGGAGTACCGAGCCCTCGTTCATGACTCCCATCACCATGGCTACGCTCCCCCCTTGCAGGAGCTCGTGTCAATCGTGACGGAATGGATGACCTGCATCACAGAGACTATTCGGCTGGATGCACTTCGAGTTGCGCGGGGAATGCGGCTTCCATTTCGCGTAGTTCCATCTGGCTATCACCCCTGGGGGTGATGAGTTGTTCCGGCCGCTGGTTTCCGCAGGAGACGCAGTTAGTCGGCGGCTGGCGAGGGGGCGCCGACGGCGAAGGCGAGGCCGCACAGCGCGAACATCGCTAGCACCGCGCCGGTGACGAACGCCGCCGGGGCGCTGAAACGCAGCCAGATCAGGCCGAACAGGGCGCTGGCGGGCAAGGCGGCGATGCCAACGGCGCCGTGGTACCAGCCGAAGGCGGAGCCACGCAGGCGCGCAGGGGCGAGATCGGCGACAATGGCGCGCTCCGTCGGCTCGGCGGCGCCGTAGTAGATCCCGTAGAGGACGAGCAGCGTGACCAGCGCGGGCGCCGAGTGGAAGAGCGCCATGGCGACATACACGGCGGCATAGATCACCCAGCCCGCGGCCAGCAGCTTCCTGCGGTCGACGCGGTCGGCGAGGCGGCCGCCGACCAGCACGGCCAGCGTGCGCATCACGCTGTGGGCCGACCAGGCGAGAGCGATGTCGCGCTCGCCGAGACCGGCGTGCGAGAGGCGCAGCAGCAGGAACGTGTCGCTCGAGTTGCCCAGCGTGAACAGCACGATCACGAGCAGCAGCCGGCGGTAGGTCGGGCCGAGCTCGCCGAGGCTGGTGCGCGGCGCGGGAGTTCCGGGGTCGCGCGGCGGCGCTGCCGGGATCTGCCGCGGCTTCTCGCGCACGCCGAAGGCGAGCACGAGCAGCACGAGCACGCCGGGCACCGCAGCGGCGTAGAACACCTGGCGCGTGGAAAAACCGAAGCCGAGCAGCATCACGGCGGCGAGCGGGCCGAGCACGGCGCCGGCGTTGTCCATGGCGCGGTGCAGGCCGTAGGCGCGGCCGCGGCGATCGAGCGGCGTCACGTCGGCGATGAGCGCGTCGCGCGGCGAGGTGCGCACGCCCTTGCCGACGCGGTCGAGCACGCGCAGCGCGAGCACTACCGGCCACACGCCGGCCAGGCCGATGAGCGGGCGCGCGGCGCCGCTGATGGTGTAGCCGCCGATGACGAGCGGCTTGCGTCGCTGCATCTTGTCGGCGACCCGGCCCGACACGATCTTGAGCAGCGACGCGGTGGCTTCGGCCGCGCCTTCGATGGCGCCGAGCGCGGCGGCGCCTGCGCCGAGCAGTGTGGCGAGGAACACCGGCAGCAGCGGATAGATCATCTCGCTGGACAGATCGGTGAGCAGGCTCGCCGTGCCGAGCACGAGGACCGTGACCGGCAGTCTGCGCCGCTCGCTCATCACAAGGCAGGGGAGGGCGGCGCGCGGGGTGCGTCAAGCGGGGCGACGCACAGCGCCGCCCGCCGCCTCGCCGCTAGAACTGCTGCAGATCCTTGGTGACGCCGTCGTCGCCCTGGTTGGCGGTGCTGGCGCCGCCGCCGAGGCCGCCCTGCGCGGCGGTGCTCGCCTCGGTGGTGGTGGTGCTCTGGCCGACCAGCGGCGAGGTGCCGGTGTAGGCGATGGCGATCGAGTGACCGCCGTTGCCGCCGCCGCCGGGACCGCCGTGGCCCCCCTTGCCGCCGTCGCCGCCGCGGCAGCCGTTGTTTACCAGGCCGCCATTGCCGCCGTCCGCGCCGGGTCCACCGTTGCCGCCGATCTGGCCAGGTACGCCCTTACCGCCGGCTCCGCCGGCGGTGGCCACCAGCTGGCAGCCGGTGAGCACGACATCCGAACCGATCGAGACGAGCGCGATGCTGGAGCCGCCGGCTCCGCCGCCGGGACCGCCGGTACCACCGCAGCCGCCGCCGCCGCCGCTGCAGCCGGAAGCGCCGACGTTCGCTGTCAACTTCGAGCAGACCAGGGAAGCGCTGCTGCCAGGCGCCTGCGCGCCGCCGCCGCCGCCGCCGCCCTGGCCCGGCTTGCCGGCGCTGCCGCGCTTGCCGGAGACGCCCGTTACGCCGCTGGCATCGAGCGTGCCGAGGCCGGTGGCGCCGGCGCCCGGCGTGCCGTTGGTGCCGTTGGCGCCGCCTTGCCCGACGCCCACCGTGGCGCAACTCCAGCTGGACGAACCGTTGTCGCCGAAGCCGCTGGCGCCCGCGCCAAGATCCGGCTGTCCGCTGTCGCCATTCCCTGCCGTGCTCGTCCCGATACCACCGTGTCCGCCCTTCCCCCCGACGCTCGTCAACGCTCCGCACGCGGTGCTCGCCGCGGCGCCGCCGGGGTTTGGATTCGCGTGGCACGCGTCCGAGCCGGGGTGGCCGGCCGCGCCCTTGGCCGCGGCGGCGCTGCTCGGTGCACCATCGAGCCCTGCCGCGCCCTTGCCGGCCGTCAGCACCACACGCACAAGCTCGATCTTCTTCGACGCATTCGCGCTCGCCGCCACGCTGCTGTCGCCGGGGGTGACGGCGTCGTTGCTGGTGAAGGAGATGTCCTCGATGTGCGCGCCGTCGACGGCGTCGATGCCAAGTGCGGGTCGCGGGTCGCGTCCTTCACCTCGGTCTTGTCGCCGGTGTATGCCCAGCTGCTGCAATCGAAGCCGCCGTACATCTCGATGCCGTTGTTCGCGGCGGTGAGCTTCACGCTCTCGGCGTAGGTGACGGCGCAGGCGAACAACCGCTTGCCCGCGGCGGTCGCCTGTTCGATGCCCTTCTTGAAGGTCTGGTAGGGGTTCTGCTCGCTGCCGTCGCCGGCGTCGTCGCTGCCGCCGGTCGAGTCGATGAACACGCCGTACTGGTCGTCGATGGCGCAGGGGTTGTCCTTCGGCGCGCCGCTGGCGTCGCAGGTGCCGCCGTCGCTGCCTGCCCCGCCGCCGGCGCCGCTGCCGCCCGAGCCGCCGGCGTCGGTCCCCGCCGTGCCGCCCTGGCCGCCTTGGCCGCCAGTGCCCGCCCCGCCGTCCTGACTGCCGAAAAGTCCGCCGGCGCCGCTACAGCCGGCGAGGCTGGTGCTGCCTGCAAGTATCCCGATCCCGAACATCAAGCCAAGTGAGCGCATGGAGCCTCCCGGTTACGCGCCAGTCTCCCCTGGCTGGCGGCCTCACGCAAGATTTGCAGCATTACTGGTTGATCTGCAGCCTGCACGGCGCAGTGTTCGTCGCTCCGGCGCGGTTCGCCGCCGCAGCGCGGTATACTTTCTGGATGGACTTCGGCGCCTACGCCGCGCAGCCGGACGACGCGCTCGATCTGCTCCAGGGCGCGCTGCTGATCGCACAGGACGAGTACCCGTCGCTCGATCTCCGCGTGCAGACCGCCCGCATCGACGAGCTGGCGGAGCCACTCCGCAAGGCCGGCATCGGCGCTCTGCCCGTCGGCGACCAGATCGCCGCGCTGGCTGCGCATCTGTTCGAGCGCTGGGGATTCCGCGGCAACGAGCAGGACTACTACGATCCGGGAAACTCGTTCCTGAACGACGTGCTGGACCGCCGCCTCGGCATTCCCATCACGCTGGCGATCCTCTACGTCGAAGTCGCGGCGCGCGCGGGAGTGGCGGCGCAGGGCGTGGGCTTCCCTGGGCATTTCGTGGTGCGGGTCGACGCTCCTGGTGCCCCGCTGATCGTCGACCCGTTCCGCGGCGGCGGCGTGCTCGACGGGACAGCCCTGGGCGAGCTGCTCGAGCGCGGTGGCGGCGGGCGCGAGTTCAGCGACGCGCTGCTCGAGCCCGCGCCGGTGCGCAGGGTGCTCGTCCGCATGCTGATGAACCTGCGCAGCATCTACGCCTCGCGCGGCGACTATCCGCGGCTGCTCGTGGTGCTCGACCGCATCGTGGACCTGCTCCCCGACGCCCCCCGCGAGCTGCGCGACCGCGGGCTGCTCTCCGCGCGCCTCGGGGCGCCCGAGGCTGCCATGGAGGATCTCCGCCACTACGTGTGCCTGGCCCCCCACGCCGGCGACGTGGCCGAAGTCCGCCGCATCATCGACCAGCTCGAACAAAGTCACGCCGCCGCGAACTGACCGCGCGGCCGCCGCAGGGGTACGACGCGCTGCGGCGCGGGAGCCCCCGCCGGTCGCTTTCGGCCGTCGGCCCGCCCGGTCCGGCATGGTATGCGTGGCTCCGCCCCCCCCGTCCCATGCGCCTGACCCTCATCGTCTCGTCGACCTACAAGAAGAGCTCGCAGCTGTCCGGGCTGCCCTCGGCCGGACTCGACGCGGAGCTCATGGAGGAGCGCTTCAGCGAACCGGACGCGCGCGCCGTGGTGGAGCAGCTCGCGGCGGGGCCGAAGCTGGAGTCGCAGCTCGAGCAGGTGCTGGCGAAGCACTGCCGGGAGCCCGAGCAGAGCGCGGTGGTGTTCTACTTCTCGGGACACGTCATGCTGCGCGAAAGCGGCGAGCTCGCGCTGCTGCTCGATTCGCGGCGCGGCGGTTCGCTGGATCTGTCGCGCGTTGGCGAACTGCTGCAGAGCGCGGCGGAAGACGTGCTGGCGGTGCTGGACATCGTGCACGCTCCGGACGAGGAAGACCTGATGGCTTCGGCGACAGTGGTCGCCGCGGTGCGCGACGCGCTCTCGCCGAAGCAGACCGGCATCGGCGTGATGGTGGGGGCGCGCCCGTCGGACAGCGCCACGCCGTCCGGGCCGTCGCTGTTCACACGGCTGTTCCTGCTCGCGCTGGAGCATCTGACACCGACTCGTGCGCGCAGCGGAGCGGTGCGCGCGGGAGCGGTGTACGAGGCGATGCGAGACGAGGAAGAGCGCTTCATGGAGATCCCGGCCGCGGGACACTTCCGCGGCTCGGGCGACTTTGCTCTGCTGGAGATGCCGAGCATCGTGGTTGCAGCCGACGCGTCGGACAGTGTGGAAGTGAGCGCGCCGGGCGAGGCGCCGCCGAAAACCACTCCGCCTGCGAAGCCGCCGCCCTCGTCGAAGCCCGCCGCGTCGCGTCCTCCCCCAAAGGCACAGAGCACGGACGAGCTCCTCGACGAGGGGGACGCCGCCGCGGCCGACGGACGCCACGACGAGGCGATTGCCTGCTGGAAGCGCGCGCTGCTCGGTCTCGGCACGCGCCGCAGCGCGCGGCACGCCGAGCTGTACGTGCGCATCGGTCGCGCCAAGCGCGCGCTCGGCAGCGACAGCGAGGCCGTGCACAACTTCGACAAGGCGCTCGGCGTCGACCCGCTCGACCCCGAGGCGTCTTCCGCCGCGGAAGAGCTGCTCAGGGAGCAGAAGGACTGGTCGCGTCTGGATCGGCTGCACCGCCGCCGTGCCGAAGCACTGCGCTCCGACGAGGAGCGCATCCAGGTCTACAGGACACTCGCGGAGATGTGGCTGCGCGATGCGAAGCAGCCGCGCCACGCGATCAAGTCGCTCGAGAGCTGGCTCGAGCTCAGGCCGGGAGATATCGACGCGCTCGAGCAGCTCGTCGAGGCAGAATCCGCGATGGGCCGGCACGCCGCGGCCGTGGCGGCGCGCAGAAAGCTGGCCGATGCGCTCGACGGCGACAGCTCGCGGCGGGCGCGTGTGCTGATCGAAGCGGCTCGCGAAGCGGCGGATCATCTGCCGAACAAGCAGCAGGCCGTGGACCTGTGTGAGCAGGCTCTCGAAGCCGACTCGTCTGCGCTCGAGGCGCTGGAGATCGCCGCGCCGCTGCTGGCGAAGAAGCGTCGCTGGTTCGAGCTCGGGGAGCTGTACGACTCGGTGCTGGAACGCACGCGCGACGCGCAGGTCGCCTGGGATCTGGCGAAGAAGCTCGGCATGCTGCGCCGCGACGAGCTCGACGATCTGCAGGGCGCCAAGAGCGCGTTCCTGCGAGCGCTCGAGCACGAGCCGGGCGACACGGAGCTCCGTTACTGGACGGCCGAGCTGTTCGAGGCCGAGGGTGATCTCGCGCACGCGGCGGATCAGTTCCGCGCTGCCGCGCGCACCCGGAGCGACGATCCGGACGTCTTCCGCCGCGCGCTGTGGCTGTTCGACAAGACGGGCGAGGCGGACAGCGCCTGGTCCGCCGCGAGCGTGCTCGACCTGCTCGGCGAAGCCGACATCAACGAGTCGCTGGTCGCCGACGCGCACCGTCCGGAGGGGCTGATCGCCGCGCAAGGCGCGATCGCCGACCAGGACTGGGAGCTGTTCTACCCCGAGCGCGAGCGCGAGCTGCCGGCGGTGCTGGGGGCGGTCTCCGGCGCGGCGATCGAGCTGGCGCTCGCCCGGCTCGACAAGGAGGGGCGTCTACCCGAGCTGGATCCGGCGCTGCGCCAGGACCCCGGCAGCACCACCACGCTGGCGCGCAGTCTGGTCTGGACGTCGCGGCTGCTCGGCATCGAGGCTCCGGCGCTGTATCTGGCTGCGGATCCGCCCCAGGAGCTGGTCGTTGCAGCGGCGTCCGGGCCGACGACGCTGGTGTCACGCGCTCTGGGCAGCGGGCTCGGACTGTCCGAGCTCGCTTTCATCTGGGGCCGGCATCTGGCCCTGTTCCGCCCCGAGCACTACCTGCTCGCGTTCTACCCGTCGCTGCGCGACATCGCAGCGCTGCTGGTCGCGGCGCTTCCGCTCGGCGGCCACGAGGCGGACGAACCGCTCGAGGGCAGGACTGCGGAACTGTCCGGAGAGCTCGAGGCGAAGCTGGACGCCGAGGCGCGGGAGCGGCTGGAAGAGGCCGTCGCCGGATTCGACGCGCGCAACCCCAGCCGCCGCATCGCCGCCTGGATGCGGTCGGTGCTGCTCTCGGGCGGGCGCGCCGGGCTGCTCGCCTGCGGCGATCTGCACCTGGCCGCGACGCTGCTGGAACGCTTCCCGCCGCCGGTCGGGCTCGACGCGGCGGAGGAGCTCGCCGACCTGCGCGCCTATTCGATCAGCCGACAGTACGCGGAGCTCCGCGAGCGGCTGGGCGTGCGCGTGCCGGGCTAGCCGGGCGTAGAGCGCGCCCTGCGGGCTACTGCTTGTCGCATTGGTACGCGCCCACCAGATAGACCTGGCGGTGGCACTTCACCGTCACGGCGGTCTGGTGCTTGACGCTCGTCTGGAACGTGAAGGTCTGGAACAGCGGATTGCGTTCCATGCGCGTCATCTTCACCGCACAGGTGACGCCGCCGCAGGCGACGGTCTGTGCTTGGCCGATCAGCGCCGTGTTGTCCTCGAAGACGTTGAGCAGGCCGAACGCGGTCACGGCGATGAGCACGATACTAACGATCGGGCGGATGATGCGGCGGCCGTCAGCCATGGGTCATTTGCTCCCCCCGCAGATCTCGAGCTCGTAGAACGGCGCCGGTTGGTCCTTGGGCCACCACAAACCGCAGCCCACTTTGATCAGGTGTTTGTTGAAGATACCGCGATAGTAGGAACCGTTGCGGATGAAGATGTCAGAGTCGGTGCGCGTGGTGTCGCAGTTCTCGCGCAGGTCGGTGCGCGTGGTGACTTCCAGGTACACGAGCCCGCGGGACATCGCGGCGATGTTGGCCACGGCGGGTGCCACGTCCGGGTCGGGCAGGTACTGCAGCACGCCCTGGCAGATGATCAGATCGTGCTTCTTGCGGTCGCGCCAGCGCGCGATGTCGCGGTGCTGGAAGCCGTGCTTCTTGCACATGGCCTGGCTGACCTCGGTGCCCGTGTACGACACGCCCTTGGCGTGCTTCTGCATCCAGTCCTTCCACAGGCCGATGCCGGCCCCGACGTCGAGCACGCTCTTCAGTTCGAGGTGATTGTAGCGAGCGAACGAAAAGACGAACCCGGCCAGCTCGGCGTGCTCCTCGGGCGAGATCACCCGGGTCTTCGGGGACTCGTAGAAGCGGTGGTAGTAGGCTTCGTCGAACCGCCGAAACCGATCCATGCCGGGCAGTGTACCCCGAAGGGGCGGCCGCGATGCGAGCGGTACGGCAGTATGCCTGGGGCTCCAGTTTGTGCGCTTCTTTGCAAGCTCTGGAAATCGCAGGATAAATTGTTTATTGCACGTATGTGAATATTTGCATATATATTCCGCGTGACGCACAGCGCGCCCAGCCTCGACTCCCGCTGGCAGCTCTACCGGCTGCTCAGTGACCCTTTCCGGCTGCGCCTCCTGGCCCTGGCGGCCGAGGAGGAGCTCTCCGTCGGCGAGCTGGCGGAGCTGCTCGACGAGTCGCAGCCGAACGTGTCGCGGCACGCTTCGCCGCTCAGGCAGGCGGGGCTTCTCGCCGATCGACGCCAGGGTACGCGCACCATGGTGCGACTCGCTGACGACGCTCAGTCCGACGCGGTGGTCGCTGATGCGCTGGGTGCCGGGCGGCGGCTCTGCCAGGACGAGGGACGCCTGGTGCGTGTGGCCGAGGTGGTGCGCGCGCGCGATGCTTCCACGCGCGAGTTTTTCGCACGGCCCGGCAAGGCGAGCGAACCGCCCGGTCTGGCTCCCGAGCTGCCGGGCTACCTATGTGCGCTGGCGCCGCTGCTCGAGCGCCGCGAGCTCGTGCTGGACGCGGGCGCCGGCGACGGTGGCCTGCTCGATGTGCTGGCGCCCGTGTTCAAGCGCGTCGTCGCGCTGGATCGCAGCGAGGCGCAGCTCGGTCGCGCGCTCTACCGCGTGCGCGCCCGCGGCTACAAGAACGTCGAGCTCATCTGCGGCGAGGTCGATGGCGAGGAAGTGCGCCGCGCTGTCGGCGACGGCGCCGATGTCGTGATGGCCGCGCGAATGCTGCATCACGCGCCGCTGCCCCGCGCGACCGTTGCCGCTCTGGCGAAGCTGGTCCGGCCGGGCGGAACGCTGGTGATTATCGACTACGGGCGCCACGAGGACGAGCGGCTGCGCGACCACCAGGCCGATGTCTGGATGGGTTTCGACGCCGGGGAGCTTGCGAGCTACGCCGAAGCGGCAGGTCTCACCCAGGTGCGCACCGCCCCGATTCCAGCGGGTTACGTGCTGGGGGGTGACGACGCCCACCTATTGTGGCAGATGCTGGTCGCGGAGCGCCCCGCCCAGGGCGCACCGGGCAAGCGGGGGCAGGGCGAGCGCCGCTCATCGAACGGCGCGTCACACAAGAGCAACGGCCGTGGCGGCAAGAGCCAGTCACGCGCCTCGAACCACTCAACAAGCAAGGAAGGAAACCCATCGACATGACCCAGAGCGTATCCGTCACCGACTCCGCGAAGGCCCAGAAGCCCGTCCAGAAGAAGCGCCAGATGCCGACCCAGGACGGCGGCACCTACGAGGTCGCTGACCTGTCTCTGACCGATTGGGGCCGCAAGGAGATCGACATCGCCGAGACCGAGATGCCCGGTCTCATGGCGCTCCGCGAGGAGTACGGACAGAAGCAGCCCC
>Ga0114931_10004178_pt1 | contig 18060 bp, 20 predicted proteins | sample 2SBtaG_FD_89579 | JGI IMG/M metagenome (GOLD analysis project Ga0114931, IMG submission 89579) | Deep subsurface microbial communities from Kolumbo volcano to uncover new lineages of life (NeLLi) - 2SBTROV14_V59a metaG | ecosystem: Environmental > Aquatic > Marine > Volcanic | place: Kolumbo...
TACTCAAATGGATCACAAAATGATAAAATCAGTGTAGGCCCAGCTCACTACGGAAACAAGGGGAGTTGCTTTCTATGAAATACCCCAATATTGATCCAGTGCTCATTCATGTGGGACCGTTCGCCGTGCGGTGGTACGGGCTCATGTACGTGGTGGGCTTTTTGCTGGCGTATTTCCTGCTCCTGAAACTCTCCCAACGGGCGCAGTACGATATCACGAAGGATGAGGTGGGGGATCTCCTGTATTTCTGTATAGCCGGCCTGGTCATAGGGGCTCGGCTTGGATATTGCCTGGTCTACAATTTTTCGTATTATGTCCATGAGCCGCTCAAGATGTTTGCGGTCTGGGAAGGCGGAATGTCTTTTCATGGGGGACTGGCAGGTTCGGCCATGGCGGGCTGGGTCTTTGCCCGCAGGCGCCACAAATCGCTCTTGATGATTGCGGATCTGGGGGCTGTGGCAGCACCTCTGGGGCTCTTTTTCGGCAGGATCGGCAATTTTATCAATGGCGAACTGTATGGAAGGGTGACCTCCGTCCCGTGGGGAATGGTATTTCCAGGGGCGGGAAATCTCCCTCGGCATCCGTCCCAGCTCTATGAGGCCTTTTTTGAAGGGGTAGTCTTGTTCTCCATCCTGCTCTGGTTGAGCAGAAAGCGGCGCCCCCATGGTTTTCTGATGGCATCGTTCCTCACGGGATATGGTGTGTTTCGTTTTTTCCTGGAATTTTTCAGGGAACCGGACCCGCAGATGGGGTTTATCATCGGTCCTTTCACCATGGGCCAGGTCCTTTGCAGCATCATGGTCGCGGCAGGAATTGCACTTTTTTGGCTCTCCTGGAGACGAGCACCACACAACTAATCGAACCAGCTTTACCGTTGAAAAATGGTTTTACATCACCGTTATTTCCCAGTGGCTCGGACTGAAAGGTGCGGTGGTGAACATCTCCATCGGTCAGATCGCGGAGAGTGTCTTTATCTACCTGGGGATTCCCTTTATCGCGGGCGTACTTTCACGGCTGATCGGGCGCAAGACAAAGGGACGTGAATGGTATGAAAAGAAGTACATCCCCAAGATCAGCCCCATTACCCTGATCGCCCTGCTTTTCACCATCCTGGTGATGTTTTCCCTCAAAGGGGAATACATTGTTCAGCTTCCCCTGGACGTGGTCCGGGTGGCAATACCCCTCTGCGTTTATTTTGTGGTCATGTTCTTTGTGTCCTTTTTCCTGTCCATGAAGGTGGGGGCGACCTACGAGCAATCAACCACTTTGAGCTTTACGGCGGCATCCAACAACTTTGAGCTGGCCATCGCGGTGGCCATGGCCGTCTTCGGGATCGATTCGGGCCAGGCCTTTGCAGCGGTCATCGGGCCGCTGGTGGAGGTGCCGGTCCTCATCAGCCTGGTCAACGTGGCCCTGTGGTTCAAGAGGAAGTATTTTCCCTATGCCGTGGATACACCTACCGGAGTCTGCCACGTCACCTGCGAACCATAAGAAATTCAGGCCTGGAAACCATGGCGTCGCAGGTCTCATCTGGCGAAAAATGGATGGGCAAGGAAATATTTTTCTGTTCCTGCCAGGCCGAAAAGGTGATATCCTTCTCTCTCCTGCTTCCCGGCAGGGCCCTCTTTTGATTCAACACGGCGGTTTATGGTGCTCATCAACAATCTGTTCAAACACTGGACCTATCAAATCCTGTCTCCTGGGAAAGTCCTCCGAGAAAAGTATGAGGCATTCAAGTCCCTGCTGAACCATGACAAAAGGGCGCACGAACTCATGGCGGAACTTGAGGAGATCTATTACAGACAGGCTGCCGTCGACTTCAGGGTCATTGAAACCATTTATGAGGCATTTTCCCAACAAGTCTCGGAGATTGTGAAAGACCTCTCCAGGCTATGTCCCACACGATACTTCGATCTTCCGGACTATTACAAAAAATTTGATTCCTATGTCCGGTACATTTTTTCCCCGAAGGATCCCCCCCTTGGTCCGCCCTACGCCATGTCCCTGGCAGATGCTTCTGCCGCCACGGAAGCACTTGCAGGAGGCAAGGCCATCCATCTTGCCGCTATTCGCCGGAAACTCACGCTCCCGGTGCCGGCGGCTTTCGTGATCAGTTCCAATGCCTTCAATCATTTTCTAGCATTCAATCACCTCCGGGAATGGATTGACGAGGAACTGGCGAAACTGGATATCTATTCATCGGGTTCCCTGATGAACGCCTCCCGGAAACTAGTGGCCGCTATTTTAAAGGCCCGAATCCCTCCTGAGATAGCGGAAGCGGTGAACGAGGTCGTCCATGGGCTGTGGCCACCTGAAAAGGATGAACTTCGAGTCGCCATCCGCAGCAGTGCGGTGGGTGAGGATTCCCGTGCAACATTTGCCGGCCAGTATGGGACGGTCCTGAACGTCCCTCGAAAAGCAATTCTCGATGCCTATAAGGAGGTCATTGCGAGCAAGTATTCCCCAAGGGCCATCTATTACCGGATCAACTATGGTCTTTCGGACACGGAAACACCGATGGCTGTCTTGGGAATGGAGATGATAGAGGCCGGTGCGAGTGGGGTGATGTACACGATAGATCCTCAAGACCCGGATTCGGAGGACTTGGCTGTCCATTCCGTCTGGGGTCTTGGTGAACTGCTGGTGGCCGGACGGACCTCCTCGGATATCATTACCCTGGCAAAAAAAGGGCGGCCAGAAATCAAGAGCAGAAAGGTCGGCAACCAGTTGGATCAACTGGTTGCAGAATCAGAATTTGGTACTGAGATCAAGCCCCTGAGTGAGGAAAAAAAGCGCACCGGGTCCCTTGAAGATGACGCAGCCGTCACCCTGGCTGAGTGGGGAATGGCCCTTGAAAACTACTTTGGTGAGCCCCAGGACGTAGAGTGGTGCAGGGACAGAGAAGGCCACCTCTTTCTGCTTCAAAGCAGACCCCTGCGAACCGGTAAGATTCAGACCATATCACCCGTTGAATGTCACTTTGAAGAGATCGAAAATGAGGTCCTGGTTTCAGACGGCAATACCGCATCCGGCGGCATCGGCGCGGGCAGGGTTCACCGGGCGGAGAAGGAGAAGGACCTTGATTCCGTTGCGGAAGGTTCCGTGCTCGTAGCCCGCAATGCCTCGCCGCGATACGTGCGGGTGATGAACAGGCTCAATGGAGTTGTGACCGAAACAGGCAGCGTTGCAGGCCATTTCGCATCGATGGCACGCGAGTTCGGTGTCCCGGTCCTGATAAATGCAGCGGGGGTCCTCCGGCATTTGGAGGAAGGCATGGAGGTAACTGTGCATGCGGAGGGTGGAAAGGTCTACAGAGGTCTCGTGCCATCCCTGCTGGAAAGCCCCTGTGCCCGGAGAAATCTCATCGCCGACAGCCCGTTCATGCGGAGGCTTTCCTATGTCATGGAATTTGTCTCGACGCTGCGGCTCACCGATCCCCGGGCGAAGATTTTCCGGCCCGGGGGGTGCCGTTCCATGCATGACATTATCCGGTTTTGCCACGAAAAGGCCGTTCAGGAGATGTTTCACCTGGGTAACAGACGGGTCAGGAAGATCGGCGGGTCCAGAAAACTTCAGATGGAAATCCCCATGCTCTTTCATGTCTTCGACGTGGGTGACGGCCTGAAGGAAGATGCCGGGAAACGCAAGACGGTGGGTATCGAAGAAATCACCTGTGTGCCCATGCGGGCCGTGTTGAAAGGGTTGAGCCATCCGGCAATCCAGTGGGGTGATTTCACCCACTTTGACTGGGCGGAACATGACCGGATTGTCATGGGGGGCGGAATCATCAGCCCTGACTCGGCCATGTTCGCAAGCCATGCCGTGGTTTCCGGGGACTATGCGAATCTGAATCTGCGGTTCGGCTATCATTTCGTAATCCTGGATACAGTGTGCGGCAACACACCGGAAGACAATTATATTCTTTTCCGTTTCTCAGGCGGCGGCGCGGATTATTCCAAAAGGATGCTGCGTGCTGATTTTCTGGCCAGAGTCCTGGCAAGCCTGAGTTTTGAGGTGAGCCGGAAGAGCGACCTTATTGATGCCGAATTCCATGCAGGCGACCTGGATATAACGGTTGAAAAACTGGACATGCTGGGACGTCTGCTGGGGGCAAGCCGGTTGCTGGATATGTACCTCAAAGATGAAAGGATGGTGGACACGTTTGCGTCAGATTTCCTAAACGGAAGATACCACTTCGGGTTGCCTGACAACTGATTTCTGCGAATTGCAGTATTAACCTTATTCCAGACACTATGGCCGATTATCAACTAACATGGATTACCGAACACCTCGCCGTTGGTTATGCTCCCTTGTCCTTCGATGATATGAACGTCATACGAAAGGCGGGGATAGGGGCAATCGTCGATCTCTGCGGGGAGTATTGCGACCTGGTTGAGTTGGAGCAGGCAACGGGTTTTGAAGTTTATTTTCTGGCGGTTCCCGACGGATGCGCACCCGATATAGAGGAAATGGAGAAGGCCTTTTTCTGGCTGGATGAAAGTATCCAGGAGGGGAAAAAGGTGCTGGTCCATTGCCGTTTCGGTGTGGGGAGGACCGGTACGTTCGTGACCGCATACCTCATGAAAAGCGGGCTGGACATGAAGGCTGCCCAAAAAAAACTGAAAAAGACCCGTGCCAGACCCGTCACTTATGCCCAGTGGAAGTTTCTGCGCAGGTACCGGAAAAAACTTGAGAACAGCTTGTAGGTACCAAAAAACATGAAGGATGAAAAGGTATGCGCTCATCAACCATGTTTTGAAATCAAATTGACATATCCTCCGAAACGTGGGTTTTGAAAGATGCTTATCCTGGCATCGAATCCGGACGTTCCAAGACTTTTTCGCCCTTTTTGTCACGGTTGATATAGACTGCACATTGCTCGCAATGCCCACTGCAGAGCGTTCCCTTTTCTTTTCTTATCTCGTAGCAGGGCATATCATAAAACTTGAAGGCAGGGCATTCCTTTTTCACGGCACAGTCAAAGATATTCCAGCAGGGCGCCATTTGAAGGAGAGTACGAAGACAGGAGAGGGTAAATCCTTTGCCATGGAGGAGGCGGGCTATCTGCTGTATTTGTTCAAGTTCGAAATCGGCAAATATTCTATTGTTTGTCTGGAGATGACGTTTGGGCTTTATAAGTCCCCATTTTTCATAATCTCTGATAGTTTTCTGCGAAAGCCCAACCTTCAACGAAATATCAGCGATAGTATACTCCACGTTCCTAAGCATCCCCATTTTCTTGCTATTGTTTCAAAAAAAAGGAATCTTGTATTACTTTCTGATCAGTTCATCTATCTTTTCCAGAAGCTTTTCCCTGTCCACGGGTTTGTCAAAAAAAGCATCCGGATTGAAATATTCTTTATCCCTCTCTTCGTCAAACTTCACCTCCAGTTCATCACCCATCCCGGATATTCCGATGATTGGGATAGCCTTGAGCGCCGGGTTTGTTCGGAGCCTCTTACACACTTCAAAACCGGAAAAAAGGGTTTCCATCATGATATCGAGCAAGACCAAATCAGGTTGCTCCTTTTCAACCAATTCCAGACCAGCCTTGCCATCTTCGGCCGTCAGTGTGTCAAACCCATTCCGATTCAGAAACGTGGACATAGTGAAAAGCAAGTCTTTGTTATCGTCAATCATGACTATCTTTCCCTTTTTTTCCATATTTTCCTCCAAATCATGACGAGAAATCAAGTCCCTTCATAACAGACTGGATATCCATCATCTTATCTCAGGGGCAAAATAATCCTGAATGTAGTGCCTTTCCCGCGTGCTGTCAACAGTTCAATACGGCCGCCATGGGCCTCGACAACACTATTGACCACGAGCATACCCAGGCCTGTGCCACTGTCTCCTTTGGTGGAATAGAATCCTTCGAATATCTTTTTACGGGTAGCATTGGTCATCCCTATCCCATTATCCTCTACTTCAATCATAACATGCTTCTTGTCATAGAAATCGGCCCGCACCATTATTTTGTGAAAATGCTTTTTTTTATCAGCGCGGCAGGCTTCCAGGGCGTTGCTCAAAAGATTGTTCAGCATCCTCCGGATGCTCGATGGATCCAGTCGGGCGATCAGAAGCGAAGGGTTTACTTTTGTCTCAAGGACAGTAGCACTGGTCTTTGCCCTTTCGCTGAATAAGGCCGCCACATCGTCAATCAAGCTTCCCAGGTGGATATTCTGGCGCTTGAGGAAGCGCTTTTTTGATGAATACAGGATGTTTCTCGTGACAGAGGTTATATCGCCGATGTTTCTCTTGACAATATCCCATCCTTTTCTGGCGAGCGCCATGTCACCGTCTTTGATGCCCTGATCTACCACATAAGCGCCTCCCTGCAGTCCTTCAAGGATGTTCTTGATATCGTGGGAGAGAATTGCTACGGATTGCCCGAGAACTGCAAGTTCTCTCTGGGATTCTTTGAGCTTGGTTATATTTCCAGACAGTTCTATTACCGCTTTCACTTCACCGAAGATATCCAGTATGGGAGCAGAATAGACAGCAAGATCAGCTCGTTCACCGTTAGACAGTTGCGTCGTTTCTTCACTGAAATGGACCCTCTTGTCTTCAAAGGATCGCTGAACAGGACAGGAAGGACAGCGTTCGATGGTACCCTTATACACTTCGTGGCAGATACGTCCGACTCCAGTGCCAAAGTCTTTCTCGAAGCTCTTGTTAGTAAAAAGAATGCACAAGTTGACGTCCTGGACCGAGACGTAGCAAGGGAGGAAATCGATTATGCTTCTATAGCCCATATCTCCCAGGAATTCCCTATTTCCGGAATGCATCCGGCCTTCCGGAATCTCTCCATATGCCTCTTTTCCGGGGACAGTCATAAGCTCTTATCCTTTGCAGCCTGGCAGCGGAGAAAGGCCATCGAGTCCCTATTCAAGAGACTTCCTGATTGCCGCCAGCAGTTCCTCAGGTTCGGCTGGTTTTTCTATATAGGCATTGGGTTCCGGGATCTGTTCTTCCCTATAGTTATCGAGCATTTTCTGGGAATGGAAAAATGTCTTTTTGGATAAGGCGGACAACATGATAACAGGTACTTCCTTGAGTTCAGGATCATTTCTCAATTGGCGGTACATGTTGATGCCACTCTCCTTTGGCATCATGACATCAAGGATGACAAGGACGGGTTTCTCCTTTCGGGCAATGACAAGACCTTCCTCACCATCAACGGCCGACAGGGGCTTATAACCGTTTGTCTCCAGGAGTGTCGTGATAAATATCCTCATATCCATCTCATCATCAACTACCAGGACTTTCTTCGCCATTGTGCTTCCTCCAATGCAGTAAAAAAGCCTCAGTGCATCTGGCCGGGTAACGTAAACTGCTTTTCTGGGTTTCGGATTGCAATGACATGACAGTGGGCATATTTGCTGACATTTGCCACGGTGCTTCCATGTTCGATCCTGTCCAATTCGGATTTGCCCAAGGCCCCCATAACAATAACGTCTATGTTATTTTTCTTGGCATACCTGATAATCTCTACATCGGGAGAACCGTTTTTCACCGCCAGGACATAATTATCGAAACCCCTGAGCTTTTCGCCGTAGGTTTTCTCAAGGATCTCTTTGGCCTTTTTTTCCACTTCCTCTCCATAGAAAGCCTCACCGCCATCGGAATCTTCTGGCACATGTTCATCGACAATATGTCGACAATATGCATAGGATGAATGGGGAACATGGAGAATATGCAGTTTCGCTCCATATTTCTTGGCCAAATCCAGGGCATGGCCGAATGCGATGTTGGCATCTTCTGAAAAGTCTGTACAGAAAAGTATGTTCTTGTAATCAATCATAGCGGACTCCTTTTCCTCTTCCGTTGCTATTTGGCCAAATCTCCTGACAAATTCTTGGTCGGCAGCCTTATGATAAATGTGGTCCCCTTTCCTTTTTCTGACGTGAATGTTATCTCTCCACCGTGTTCCTGAACGATTTTCCGGGTGATCATGAGCCCCAAGCCAGTGCCCTTGCTCCCTTTCGTGCTGAAAAACTTATTGAAAAGACTCGCCTTTGTCTCATCATCCATGCCGCAGCCATTGTCAACAGCCTCATATTGGACGGCCCATCCATTCTTTCTTCGGGATCGCAGAACGACTCGACCGTGTGGTTGTGTGCAGTCCATATCCAAACAGGCGTCCATTGCATTGATGAGCAGATTCATGATGCAACGGTGGATGCCATCGGGGTCAAGCCAGACCATTGGAAGTTCTTTGTCTGCTTCAAGGTCAAGAGAAATGCCGTTTTTCCGCGCTGTTTCCCCCATGAGCTGCCACACATGATGCAAAAGTTCGTTGGGGTCACAGAGCTGATAATCAGGTTCCCTCTCTTTGCTGAAGTTAAGCAAATCCAGGGCAAGACCTTTTACTCTTGCTACATTTGAACGGAGCATTTCCCAACCTTCATGGAGATATTTTTCGTCTCCGAGCTCAATGCCTTTTTCAAGAACAAACGATCCTCCTGTCAAAGCCCCGGCAATGTTCTTTATGGCATGAGCCAAGCCGGATATTGTCTGCCCTACTGCTGCAAAACGCTCGGCCTCCAGCAGTTGCTCTGTTTTCTCCTTTACAAGGGTTTCAAGGTTTTCGGTGTAGGCCCTTAGCTGTTTCCTCATGGTGATTCTTTCAAAGGCCCTTTTCAGGGCAATTTCCAGAATTTCATCTCTTATGGGCTTTGTAATAAAATCCGTCGCATCGAACTTCAGGCTCTGGATGGCAAGCTCCATTTCACCGTGTCCGGTGACCATGATGACCTCGGTTTCCGGCCTACTGGACTTCATTTTCTGAAGCAATTCAATGCCGTCCATTCCAGGCATTTTTATGTCTGTCAGGACAATTGAGGGTTCATGCCTGTCAAAGATCTGGAGCGCTTTATCCCCGCTTTCGGCAGTGAACACTTCATACCCCTTATCACGCAATGAAATTGCGAGCACCTTGCGAATTCCTTCTTCATCATCTACCAGCAGTATCTTTTTCGTCATGGCTATTCTTTCAGAACCGGGAACTGAATAATAAATTTTGACCCAACATCCTCTTCTGTTTCAACACTTATTGAACCTTCATAATCCTTGATGATACTGTAACTGATGGAGAGGCCCAACCCGGTTCCTTTTCCAACACCCTTAGTCGTAAAAAACGGCTCAAAGATCTTGCCTACGGCAGCTTTTTCAACGCCGGTTCCGGTATCCTCAATCTCAATGAAAACGATATCCTCCTTTGAAAAGGTCCTGATAAATATTTTCTTGTCTCCTATTTCATGACTTCTCATCCTCGATTTTTCTTCAATGGTGTCCCTTGCATTTATGAGAATATTGACAAATACCTGTTCAAGCCGGTTCGAATCTGCAAAAACAGAAGGAAGATTCTCATCCAGATCGGTTCTTAATTCTATTCCACGAAGCCTGAGTTGCTGTCCGAAAAAATCCAAGGCTTTTTCAATGGGGCCGTTCACATTGACCTTCTCTCCGCTAACCTCCGATTTCCGACCAAATTCCCGCATGTGATTAATGATCTTGGAAGCCCTGTCTGCGTAAGACTCTATCTCTTTTACCAGGACTCCCAGTGTCTCCTCATCTATCTTTTCTCTCGTGATCACTTTCTTGTTGAGGAAGCTGCTGGCAGTCTTGATAACCGTCAGGGGTTGATTCAGCTCGTGGGCTACTCCTGTCGCCATTTCTCCCAACATGGCCATCTTGCCTGCCTGTATCAGCTGCTGCTCGGCCATAAGTCGGCTCGTGATATCACTGGTAGTGACCAATAGAGCTCCAATACCCAAATAGACAGAAGAAGAAATACGAATATTGACATAGATGTCCTTGCCATCTTTCCGGATCTGCTTCGCCCGGTTCACCACATTGAGTGATTTCAGCTTGCTGGCATAAAACGTTCGATCAGGCGCATCAAAAAAGGAGAGAAAAGATGTCCCAATAAGCTCATTCTTGCTAAATCCGTACACGGAGGGTACACTCTCATTACAGTCCAATATGTCCAACGTGCCGGCATCAAGGACAAAAACCGGATTGGGAATGCCATCAAAAATCAAACGATATTTTTCTTCAGATTTTTTTACCTCTTCTTCGAGTTTCCTTGTATGGGTGATGTCAAGACACATTTCCATGGCTGCGACGACTTCCCCATCCTCATCTTTTATGGGGGATGTCTTGACCAGCCAGCTTGACTGATTGCCGTCTTTGTCAATACCGGTTTCTTCACTGGAATGGGGGGCGCCATCTTCAAAGGTCCGCTTCACCGGGCAAATCTCACATCGTTGCGAACGGCCTTTATAGGCGCTGTAACAATGCTGGTCAGGCTGGGGAGAAAATTTCTTTTCAAATTCGAGGTTGTAGCGAATCAGCCTGAATTCCCTGTCTTGGACAGTGACATAGCAAGGAACCTGGTCAAAAAGTGACTTGTAAAGGTCCTTCCCTTTGTTCAACGCTTGCTCTATTCTGGTTATATCTTGCACCATGTGAGAGAATCCTTGCCCTGGGGGCCATACACCAATCATGCTGAAAAAAAGAGACTTTTATGATCACCATATTATTCTTACCATTATTGTTGTCTCCCTTCAACACTCGATCAGGATTCATCATTCTTTGGAATCATTTCATCAGGTATCTCCATGAGCTCGGTTATGGCTTCCTTGAAGTGTAGGGCCTTGATCCCCAGATCGTACTCTTTTGAAAGGTCACGGATCTGGTCAATGCAATTGTGGCATGGAACGAAAACGATCTTGGCACCTGTATTGCGAATTTGCTCGGCCTTCATTTTCCCTGATTTGAGACGGTGTTTTTTCATTTCGCCGCCCATGGGCATTGCGCCGCCGCCGCCGCCACAGCAGTAATTGTAATTTCCCTGGTATTCCATTGGCCGAAAATCATCGGAGAGATACTCTGCCAGTCTTCGATTCTTTTGAGCCAGCCCTCCGCTCCGTACAATATTGCATGGGTCTTGGAGGGTCGTGGGTTCCTTGAATTTTTCCCTGAGTTTTATTCTTCCGTCACGAATGTAGTCGTGAAAAAGCTCTACCGAATGTATGACCTCCTGCTTGGGCGTGTATCCGAGCCAGCCAGGCGCTTCGAACCGAAGCGCGCGGTATGCGTGGCCTCATTCGGTTATGGCGACTTGTCTTACCTCCAATTCGTCTGCGCGTTTAAAGGTGTTCTCAACGAGCATCCTTGCGGTCTTGCCGTCCCCACAAAACATGGCCAGGTTGGTATCGTCCCACCCCTTTTCGCTGGGGACGGTCCAATCCTCTCCCGCCAGGTGAAAAATCTTGGCGACCTCCATGATATCCTGGGGATAGAACATGGGCTCCCGGGCATTTACCGTATACATGATTTTGGCACCCTTTTTGTCTATAGGTATCTTCAGGCCAAGCATCTCTTCGGCCATCTCCTCCTCGCACCATTCAATGGTATCCACCCAGTCTTCCTTCGTGACGGCCATCTGGTTGCCCGATTCCTTGTAATTTTCGATTGGCTTGAGCAGTCCTTCAGGGGCCATGCCCTGAGAGAAGAGAAGCGCTCTCAGGAGCGCTATCATCATTGCGATATCTATACCGAAAGGGCAATACATGGTGCATCTCCTGCACATGTTGCATTCATGGTAAACAGTGTCGTACACCCTTTTCAGGTATTCTCCATCAACATTGCCCTTTTTCTTGAGGATATCCTTCAAGAATCTCACTTTATAGGAAGGGATCATCTTGGGATCCTTGTTGCTTGTGTTGTAATAGTGGCATGTGTTTGCGCACAGGCCGCAATGGGCGCATATATTGAGCCAGGTCTTGAATCTGGCGCCCATTTTTGGCTTTAAGAAATCCATAACCTTTCTGGGGTCAACCTGTTCGGTCATAATAACTCTCCTTTAGATCAAACACAGGTGGCGGTTCACATGGAATAGTCCCTGCGACCAAATTCAATGCCGGTTGCTCCTCTGGAGAAGAAAAAGAGGATAAAATGTGAAAACTTGGTGAAAGGGATCAGAATGAGCATCAACTCAGCCGAAAGCATGTGGATCAGTTGCATGTTTTCGGAGAAGAAAGCAATGTTGTCCAGCGTGCCATGGGTGAGAAAATAGCCTGTAAGAAACGGCAGTGCAATGATCACAAGTAGGAAGTAGTCTGAAAAGGTGGAAATAAGGCGAATGTCTGCAGAGATGATGCGCCTTAGCAGAAAAAAAAGGCAAATGGCCAGAAAAATGAGGGTCATCCAATCGGTTAAACCGTCAGGCATTGATGCCCATGTCCATTCAAATCTAGATTCTTCCCAAAGGCTTATATGCCCTGAAAAGAAGATCGGAACCGCCAGGAGGCAAATATGGAAAACATATCCCGATATCGTGAATACAGGATTCTTAGCCACATCTTTATTGATAGGGAGGAGCCACCGTGCAAAGGTCGCCAGAACGTATTTCCATCTGAAATGCTTGAAAATGATCTTGTCTTTCTTAATGGAAAGAGACAAGAACAGTGCTGCCTTTAACAGACTGCCGATAATAAATGTCAGGAACGCGATCCATAGTAATGGCCCCTCGACAAATGAAAAGAAGTCCATGGCTTTTCGCTCCTTTCTGGATTCTGATAAATTGCAGGTTTAGGCAAGGCCATAATGGTTGAGAGTCAATCGCGATTAGAATGAAAGAACGTGAACAGCTTTCCGCGCAATGCCCGGAAAAAATAGTATTATAACAAGATAATGTATAACCAAAATAAAGTATATATGACAATCTTTCCTTGTGTCAAGTCCAAATTGAAAGGGTCTGTCATAATTCAATTCCGTCTCATCCTACCCCTCCACGCTTAATAAAGGCTCTGTCCCTGCATTTTTCCAGAAAGCCTTTCAGCCTGTGACCGTATCTGACAAAACCACGGATGGGGTCAAGTCTGCTCTTGACTCACCTTAAAATGTGATGGTAATATGAAGACATGGCCAGACCACTAAGAATCCAGTTTCCAGATGCTTGGTACCATGTGATGAGCCGGGGGAGAAGGGGAGATCTGATATTTAGAGATAAAGGGGACTACTACGCCTTTATTGACCTTCTAAAAGATTGCATTGAAATGTGGAATATTCGGGTGGTCGCCTATTGTTTGATGGGGACTCATTATCATATCCTTCTGCAAACTCCTGATGCGAATTTGTCAAGATGTATGAGGCATATTAACGGCGTCTATACACAATATTTCAATCGGTCACACAGGTTGGACGGACATCTTTTCCGGGGACGCTATAAATCCATTTTGGTTGATTCTGATGTGTATCTCCTTGAATTACTCCGGTATATTCATAGGAATCCTGTCGAAGCCGGAATGGTTGATCGTCTGGAATCTTATCAATGGAGTAGTCACAAAGGGTATCTAAGCAGATCAGAGAAATGGAACTGGCTCCATAAAGACTATGTCCTGAAAATATTTTCAAATGAGATAAATGAGGCCCTCAGGAGATACAGGACCTTTGTCAATAAAGAAATCCCGGAAGAGATCAATCGAATCCTCGGTTCAAAGAAATGGCCGTCTGTTATTGGGAAAGAGGGTTTTATCAACTGGGTGAAGGACAACTTTTTTGTCCAAAAAAGGCATGCTGAGGTGCCGGAATCAAAATCATTGGCTCCGGATTCGGAAAAAATAAAGGGAGCCGTATGCCGGTCATATGATATTAGTGAGGAAGATCTGCTTATTTCAAGAAGAGGAATGACAAATGAACCGCGCAATGCGGCGATCTATCTTATGCGACATTTGATGGGAAGTAAGTTGGAAGAAATCGGTCAAGAGTTCGGCATTTATAATTACAGTTCTGTCAGTACGGTAATTGAAAGAACAAAACAAAAGGCTATCACCAACCGGAACTTCAGAAAGCGGATTGAGAAATTGAAACTGGAATTAATGGTGAGTCAAGAGCAGACTTGACCCCTTTTTTGACCCCTTTTTTTCAATATGGGTCCAGATTATGGGTGAAGCAGGCAGCGTAAAACCTTTGAGCATTGAACAGTGGGATGACTCGCTAAAACCAATTGTTGATGATATGAAAGGACGCCCTATTAATGTCCACCGCCTGATGGCCAATCACCCTGATCTGCTAAAGGCCTGGTGGAGTTTCCGCAATTACTCCGTTGCCGGTGGGGCGCTGGGAAGGCGCCGGGGTGAGCTGATTATTTTGCGAGTCGCTGTTCACATGAAGGCCTGGTACGAGTGGGGTTCGCATGTGGAGCGAGGCTTGGCTTGCGGTTTAAGTCTGGAAGAAATTGAGCAGGTTAAGCAAGGGGGCGATGCAGCGGTTTGGAAAACGGAGGACGCTTTACTGCTCAGGGCTGTCGATGAATTAGTAACCGGCCATAGCCTGAGCAAGGGTCTTCAGGCTGAACTAGCCGGGTTTTTCTCTACTCAACAAATCATGGATCTCATCGCCATCCACGGCATGTATGTCATTCTTGGCTGCATGATTAACAGCTGGGGGCTGGAATTGGACGAGCATATAGCAGCCAAACTGCCCGATGCTGTGACTCAGGAACAATTTGAACAGCAGTTTCCGAGCGAGGAAAAGTGACGTGAGAGAGATCAGGAATGTCGCTGTCGTTGGCGGCGGTCTTATCGGTATGAGTTGGGCCAGCCTGTTCCTGGCTCGGGGTATGAAGGTGACGGTGGTTGACCCCAGGCAGGAGGCCGAAAATCAGCTGGGTGAATTTGTTAAAAATGCCTGGCCGCTGTTATCGGATCTCGGATTGACACTGTCGGAACAGGTTCAAGAAGCAAATTTTCTCACTGATACAGCCCTGCTTAGTGATATTGATTTTGTTCAGGAATGCGGTCCGGATCGCATTGAAGTTAAACGTCAAATAGTGGCATCGCTGGAATCGGTGCTTGCTGCTGATGTGGTTATTTCTTCCAGCACCTCGTCATTAAAACCCTCAGACATTCAATGTGACGCTCGACATCCTGAGCGTATCCTGGTCGGCCATCCCATGAACCCGCCGCATTTGGTGCCGATGGTAGAATTGGTGGCGGGAAAACAGACTTCCGAGCAAACGATGACAATAGCGGATGCGTTTTATCGGGCCATGGAGCGGGTGACCATTCGAGTAAAAAAAGAAGTGGTGGGCCACCTGGCTAATCGCCTGACTTCTGCCCTGTATCGCGAAGCGGTTTATCTTGCTGCTGAAGGTATTGCGGATGTTGAAGACATCGACCGTGCCATCAGCTACGGTCCGGGTATGCGCTGGGCCCTGATGGGTCCGCATCTCACCTACCACCTTGGCGGTGGTGCCGGCGGCTACAGACGTTATCTGGATCATCTTGGTCCCACTCAGGAAGCACGCTGGAAAGAACACGGCACAGCCGAACTGACTGGAGCGCTCAAAGAAAAACTGGTCGCAGGCGTGGAAAAGGAACTGCAAAGCCAGGATAAAGACACGCTGGTGCAACGACGGGATCAGGCTCTGGTAGAAATATTTGTGCTAAAGAAAACCTATGGATTCTGAGGCCGTTCAGTTGATGCGCGACTTGCGGCGAATACTCTCCACTCATGAAGAATTGAAAAGAAGAATCGAAGCTATGGAAAGTAAATACGATGAGCAATTCAGCGTCGTGTTCGAAGCCATAAAGCGGTTAATAGACGCTAAAGACAAGCCCAAGAGGAAGATAGGATTTGAAGTCAAGGAGGCGGCCGCGGCCTATTCCAAAAGATCAAGAAAGAAAAAAGGCTAATCAAATGACCTTCGAAAAATTTCCAAACATGGCCGTGCCTTCCCAGGCGGAAGGCGGCGGCTCAGGGAGGGATATAAATGTCATATTTTCTCAGCCCAAAGGTGCTCTTCGGCAAAGGTGCATTGGAAAAGTTAGGACCCGAGATTGAAGGCAAGGGCGATAAGGCAGTGCTGATTACGGATACTACGATGGCAAGGTCCTGCGGAAGGATTGTGAAGGCCTTCAAAGATGCCGGATATGAAGTGAAGGTCTGGGATGGAGCAGAGCAGGAGCCGTCTATTGATGCAGCGCTTGCCGGGAGCAAAGTCCTTCTCGATTTTAAGCCGCAATGGATTATCGGTTTTGGCGGGGGATCTGCCATAGACACGGCAAAGGCGGCATGGGTTCTGTATGAGAGACCGGACTTGGCCGGCAAACCTGTTCTCCCGAAGCTCAAATTAAACTTGCGGCAAAAGGCCAAGTTCTTATCCGTGCCTACCACAAGCGGCACGGGTGCGGATGTCACATGGGTGGCAGTACTCACAGACAAGGCAAAGCACCAAAAAAAGATATTTGCCCACAATGACATCGTCCCTGATATATCGGTCCTGGTCCCGGAGCTTACAGCCGGGATGCCGGGGGGGTTGACCGCAAGCACCGGGATTGATGTCATAGGCCATTCCGTGGATGGCTATACATCCAGGCAGCAGACGGACTTCAGCGACGGCCTGTGCCTCCAGGCCATGAAAATGGCCTTTGAGTGGCTTCCCAAGGCGTACCGGGACGGAAGCGATGTCTTGGCCAGGGAGAAAATGCAGAATGCAGCCACTATAGCCGGGCTAGGATTCGGCAACAGTAACACAGGGCTTTCTCATGCCATGGCCCATTCGGTGGGAGCCGTATTTCATATCCCCCACGGACGGGCGGTGGGAATAGCCCTGCCTTATTCTTTGGCGTATATTTCTTCAAATCCTGCTCTTCCTGATGCTCCTGATCCGGTTGAGAGACTCGACACTGCTGCCAGGTTTGTAGGAATTAATGCGAATTCTGCTCAGGAGAGGATACAGGAATTTATTCTGAAAATAAGGGATCTTGAAAGAGAAATTGGAGAACCCCTGAGCCTGAAGGAAGCCGGCATCACAGAGAATCAGATGAAGGAAGAGATAGACACCTTGGTGAGTGTGGCGAGCCAGGACCCGAACATGTATACCACGCCATGCAGGTGCAAAGAGGAGAATCTTAGACAACTCTTTCAGGATATGTGGGCGGGAAGCTTCGCCGTTTGAAATTTAATTTGTAGATGAAACTGCCGAAAAGAAACCACGAAGGCTTGATGACCCCGATTTCCGAAATGCGGAAATAGCAATGATAAAGTTCATCCATGCGGCTGATATCCACCTGGACAGCCCTTTGATCAGGCTTTCCTACCATGAAGGTGCACCGGTGGACGAACTGCGCCAGGCCACCCGTCAGGCATTGAACAACCTGGTTGCACTTGCCATCACTGAAAAGGTCAATTTTGTTCTCATCTCCGGAGATCTGTATGACGGAGACTGGAAAGATTACAACACGGGTCTCTATTTTGTCTCGCAAATGAGTAAATTGCGGGAGGCGCATATTCCGGTTTACATCATTTCGGGGAACCATGATGCAGCCAGCAAAATCACCAGGACCATCCGCTTTCCCGAGGGCACACATGTCTTTCCGAAAAATGAGCCTTCCACCCTTATCGTAAAAAACCTGGACGTCGCGATCCATGGTCAGAGCTTTGCATCTCCGGCAGTGACGCAAAACCTTTCACTCAACTACCCCGCCCCCATCCCGGGGAACTTCAATATCGGTATGCTCCATAACTGTGCAACAGGCAGGGAAGGGCACGAACCATATGCCCCCTGCACGGTGGAAGACCTTCAGCTCAAAGGATATGACTACTGGGCACTCGGACACGTCCATCAACGTGAGATCCTCTCGCATGACCCATTGATCGTGTTCCCCGGGAATACCCAGGGACGCAATATCCGGGAAACCGGAGCCAAAGGATGCATGCTGGTTACTGTCGATGAAAAGGGCCGACCTTCGGCTGATTTCAAATCCCTCGACGTGATTCGCTGGATAAGAGTTCCTGTTGATGCCTCCGGGGCCGGGAGCGGCAATGGCGTCGTGGATCTGGTCTCAGAGAACATGGAAAGGATCCTCGGGGAGAACAGCGGCATGCCCCTGATAGCACGCGTCGAAATCGCGGGTTCTTCACCGGCCCATACTGATCTGGCGGCATACCGGGAACGATGGATAAACGATATAAAGTCAGTGGCGGTGGACATCAGCGGGGACAGGATATGGATCGAGAAGGTGAAATTCCGGACCACCTCTCCAA
>Ga0114931_10004179_pt1 | contig 18060 bp, 14 predicted proteins | sample 2SBtaG_FD_89579 | JGI IMG/M metagenome (GOLD analysis project Ga0114931, IMG submission 89579) | Deep subsurface microbial communities from Kolumbo volcano to uncover new lineages of life (NeLLi) - 2SBTROV14_V59a metaG | ecosystem: Environmental > Aquatic > Marine > Volcanic | place: Kolumbo...
ACCGCCGAGGAAGACGGTCGACGGCGCCGCTACCGCGTAGTCACACGCGGCGAGCGCCGCTGGGTGATGGGCGACGGCGCCGAGGTCGCGCTCGAGATCGAGCCCCGCTTCCCCGTCCCCGGCACCACCGGGCCGGAGGGCGCCTGCATCGCGCCGATGCCGGGCAAGGTGGTCAAACTGCTGGTATCGGCGTCGCAGCCGGTCGAGGCCGGCACCCCGCTGGTCATCCTCGAGGCGATGAAGATGGAGCACACCATCTCGGCCCCCGAAGAGGGCGTGGTCACCGAGATCGCCGTCGCCGAGGGCGACCAGGTCGAGGCCGATGCCGTGCTGGTGGTCGTCGCGCCGCGAGAGTGAAAGCGCAGCGAACGCACGAATCCGCGCAGCGAACGGTCGATCTTGAGCAATTGTCAGCGACCGGCGGGCGCGCCGGGGGCGACCCCGCTTCCTCTCGCGCCGAGCGTCGCGTACGCTCCGCCGCGCGCGTAAGGAGCCAAGCCATGAAACTCACCCGGATTCTTCCAGCGGCGCTGACCGCCGCCTTCCTCGCCTCCGCCTGCGGCGGCACCGCAACCACCGGCCCGGAGCCGACCACCCCGCCGACCGGGCCGCAGCCGCCGGTCGCCGATCAGCCGTCAGCGCCCGCGGCCGAGATACCCGTGCCGCCCACACTGCGGCTGCCCGACACCGCCGCACCGCTGGCCTACATCCTCAACTTCACGCTCGACCCGAGCAAGGCGACCTTCACCGGCGACGCGCGGATCAACATCGAGCTGACCCAGCCGACCGATCACCTGTGGCTCAACGGTACGGAGCTGCAGATCACCAGCGCGACGCTGAAGACCGACAACGAGCAGCTGGCGGCGACGCCGATCGAGGAAGACAGCAAGCAGTTCATCGGGTTCACCTTCCCCAAGCAGATCGCCCGGGGCAAGGTCTGGCTCGAGATCGCCTACACCGGACAGGTCTCGGACAAGAACTTCAGCGGCCTGTTCCACCAGCAGGACGGGCCCGAGGGTCACAGGGACTGGTATCTCTACTCGCAGTTCGAGGCGATCGGGGCGCGCAAGGCCTACCCGTCGTTCGACGAGCCCAAGTGGAAGGTGCCGTTCACGGTGTCGCTGACGGTGCCCAAGGATCTGTCGGCCTTCTCCAACGCCCCACAGAAGTCGGTCATGGCCGGCGCCAACGGCATGAAGACGGTCGTCTTCAACACCACCAAGCCGATTCCCAGCTATCTCCTGGCGCTGGCCGTCGGCCCGTTCGAGGTGGTCGACGTCGGCCCGGTCGGCCGCGGCAAGACCCCGGTGCGGATCATCGCGACCAAGGGCAACACCGGCAAGGTCGCCTTCGCCAAGAAGATGTTCAAGGAGACGCTGCCCCGGCTCGAGGACTACTTCGACCTGGCCTACCCGTACCCCAAGCTCGACCACATCATGCTCCCCCACTTCCTCGGCGCGATGGAGAACCCGGGCCTGATCACCTACGACGAGGGCATCCTGCTGGCCGAGCCGGGCAAGGAGTCGCGCGGCTTCATGCGCGGCTCCGCCAACGTCATCGACCACGAGACCGCCCACCAGTGGTTCGGTGATCTGGTCACCCTGGCGTGGTGGAACGACACCTGGCTCAACGAGTCGTTCGCCACCTGGATGGCGGCCAAGATCGTCAACGAGCTGCACCCCGAGTGGGAAGGCATGACCGGTGCGGTGGCGATGCGGAGCGGCGTCATGCATCAGGACAGCCTGATCACGTCGAGCAAGATCCGCCACTCGATCGAGAACGAGTCGGACATTGCTGGCGCCTTCGACAGCGGCATCACCTACGGCAAGGGCTCCGCGGTGCTGTGGATGTTCGAGCGGGCTGTCGGCCCCGACAAGTTCCAGCAGGGCGTGCGCGAGTACCTCCGCGCGCACCAGTGGAAGACCGCCACCGCCGACGACTTCCTGGCGTCGATCGCCAAGGTCTCGGACCCGGCGATCCCGGCCGCCTTCCGCACCTTCCTCGACCAGCCCGGCGTGCCGGTGGTGTCGGCGGCGCTGACCTGCCAGAGGGGTGCCGCGCCGTCGCTGGCGCTGTCGCATAAGCGCTACCTGCCGACCGGCTCCAAGGGCTCCACCGACCAGACCTGGGACATCCCGGTCTGCGTCGAATACCCGGCGGGCAAGAAGGTCGCCCGCACCTGCACCATGCTGAGCAAGAAAGAGGACGCCCTGGCCCTCGACCAGGCCAAGCGCTGCCCGGCCTGGGTGCTGGCCAACGCCGACGCCGCCGGCTACTACCGCGTCGCCTACCAGGGCGACCTGCTGAAGAAGCTGCTGACCAAGGGCAAGAAGCAGCTCAGCGTCGCGGAGCGCGTCAACGTGATCGACGATCTCGACGCCCTGGTCGCCTCCAACGAGGTCGGCCTGGGTGAGGCGATGGCGGTCCTGCCGTCGCTGGCCAAGGAGAAGAACCACTACATCGTCGACAGCGGCATCGGCATCATCGGCTCGCTCAACGACTGGCTGGTTCCGGACAAGCTGCGCGCCAACCGCGCCCGCTTCATCCGCAAGACCTTCGGCGCCGCCGCCCGGCGCCTCGGCTGGTCGGCCAAGAAGGGCGACAGCGACGACACCAAGGCCCTGCGCTCCCGGGTCCTGCCGCTGGTCGCCGACAAGGGCGAGGACAAGAAGCTGCGCAGGCAGGCCCTGGCACTCACGCACTAGTGGCTGAAGACCGGCAAGGGCTTCGACGACGACGACCTGGCCGAGGTGATGGGCACCGCTGCCATCGACGGCAACATGGCCCTGCACGACGCCATCCTGGCCAAGGCGCTGGCCGAGACCGACCGCCACCGCCGCGGCTCGCTGCTGGGCGCGGTCGGCTCCTTCCGCGACCCCGAGATCGTCAAGGCCAACCTGAAGTTGTTCCTCGACAACAAGGACCTGGGCATGCGCGAGGCGTTCGCCGTGCTCGGCGGCTCGATGGCGTCGCCCGACAACCGCGAGATGGTCTATCAGTTCATCAAGGACAACCACGAGGCGATCATGAACAAGCTGCCGCAGATGGCCCGCGGCTACGTCGTCGCCATTGGCGGCGCCTTCTGTGACCAGAGGCACTACGACGACCTGAACAGCTACTTCCGTCCTATCGCCAAGAAGGAGCTGCAGGGCGAGAAGATCCTCGACCGGACCCTCGAGCAGATGCAGCTGTGCATGGCCTTCAAGAAGGCCCAGCAGCCCAAGGTCGAGGCGTTCCTGAAGAAGCAGTAGCCGACCACCACGCGGCAATTGACGGGGGCGAGGTCATCCTCGCCCCCGTTTCTTTTTGGCATACTGGGTCGCGTGACCGGCCTCGCCCGACGCAGCTCCAGCCTGTTCCTGGCGGTGGCGCTCGCCTGCGCCGCGGCCGGCAGCAGCAGCGCAAGCGCCGCTCCACCGCGGGCCGACGTCGCGCCTCCGCCGCTGCCGCCCGTCGAGGCCGCCCCGCCGCGCCCGCCTACCCCGCCCCGCCCCAGCCTCGCCACCCTCGTCGCCGCCGCCCGCCACCGCGCCGGCCGGGACGCCGGCGCCCTTCCCCACGGTCTGTTCCTCTACTCCGTCGCCGTCGACTACCCCGGCGCCATCGAGACCGGCGAGCTGTTCCACGCCTTCAACCGCTCGCACGGCAAGGGGCTGTCGCGCTGCTACGACCAGCTCCGCCACCAGCACCCGCAGCCCCACGGCCGCGTCCGCCTGCAGGTGACCCTGGCCAAGGGCGGCCACGTCGTCACAACCAAGCTCCTGTCGAGCTTCGACGCCTCCATCAGTGCGTGCGTGCTCGACCACGCCCGCGGCTGGTCGTTCGCCTACCTGTCCGAGAACGGCGGCGCCCGTCTCACGTTCGAGATCGGCTTCTCGCGCTAGGATCTAGCCCTGACCGGCTGCGCCACAAGAGCAACAGCATCCACCCGGCGGTGAGGACGATGCCGCCCGCCTCGCGGGCCAGCTCCGCGGCACCGCCGGTGTCGTCCATCGAGCGGAACAGGTCGGCCGGCTCGCAGTACTGCAGCAGGTCGGGAATCATCACCCCGAACCAGAAGATCGCGGCGAACCAGACGACCACCGGCGGAATCCAGTCGCGACGGTGGCGCCCGAGCTGCACGCACGCCAGCGCCGCCGCCCCGTAGATCGCCATCCAGCGGATCGGATCGGGGTCGTTGTACTGCAGCGCCACGGCGACCAGGAACAGCGCGGCCATGGCGTAGTTGGCGATGCGAAACAGCATGACGCAGCGACGCGCATACCACAGTCGGCGCCCGGGCGTCGCCACGCGGGGTAAACTGGGCTGGTGGAGCCGCTCATTCGTGCCTACGAGGCCGGCGGCAAGCGCCGGCAGGAACGCGACACCCGCACCCGGGCGCGTCCGGGCGAGGGCGGCGGCGGCCGCGCACTGGTCTGCGCCCACTGCCGCCACCAGATCACCAGCGACGGCCAGCGTATCGAGGTCGGCGGCGGTCACGAGCATTTCTTCGTCAACCCGCACGGCTACGACTTCCGCATCGGCTGCTTCGCCGAGGCGCCCGGCGTGGTCTCGGCCGGCTGCAGCAGCGACGAGTTCACCTGGTTCCCCGGCTTCACCTGGCAGCTCGACTGCTGCGCCGGCTGCACCCGTCACATCGGCTGGATCTTCCGCTCGCCGCGGCAGATCTTTCACGGCCTGATCCTCGACCGCCTGACCGAGGCCGACGACGACGAGTAGCCACCCGAAACGGCGAACGGCGACGCCCGAAGACGCCGCCGCTCGTCGGAGGAGGACCCGTCCGGCCAGTACTCGGAGCCGGAACTCCGTCCCGAGTACGAAAAGCAACGATCGAAGGGGGCCGAGGACAGACGGATGCCCGACGCCGGTCTTGCCCGGCCTCACCGAGGCCGGGCCGGGCCAAAACCCGGCTCGGGCTTCCGGCCCCGAGGTACTAGTTGATCGGCACGTTGTCGATCACGGGCGGAATCAGGAAGTAGACCTGCCGCGAATCGAGCGGCGAGCCGTCACCCTTGACGGTGAGGGTGGCGATGAACACCTGCGGTTGATCGGTCGCAGGCACGGTGTTGTTCTGCGGGATCGGATGGACGTCCCAGCAGACCGGCGTACCCGGACGCAGCCCCGGGAAGGCGTCGTCGTGGCCGTCCGAGTCGGTGTCGGTGACCGGGTTGACCAGCGTGCAGTTGCCGGTGCCCGAGATGTTGACCTCGAGGTAGTCGATGAACTGCAACGCGTCGCCGTCGTCGCCCGGGTCGTCGACCTTGTCGATGGTCACGTCCAGCGGCAGGTTGCGGACGATGTCGAGCACCGCCGCCTTGGTCGAGCTGACCACCGCCGAGTCGATCGCCGGATAGACGAACGGGTTGCCGCTGGCGTCCACGGTGCCGGACGCGATGCCGATCGCCTCGGCCAGCTGCTGCGGCGTTTCCGGGTCGGCGGCGCTGTCGTCATCGGTCCCGTACAGGCCGATGAACTTGATGTCCTTGGCTGCCAGCGCGGTGCCGGCGATGGCCGCCGTGACCGCCTTCGAAGCCGTGGTGGCGCTCTGGTTGTCGGCGTCGCTGATCTGGACCAGGATGCGGACCGCGTTGGCGCGGAAGCCGGGACAGCCGATGCCGCTCGACGCGCAGTTGGTGTTGGTGTTGGCACAGAACGACGGGTCGGCGACGCACGCCGCGCCCTGTGGCGGCGGCTCGGCGCCGCCCGGGTAGCTGCCCGGATCGACGTTGTTGGCCGTGGTCGTCGGGTTGCTCTGCAGCGACACGATGTTCCGATAGGTGTCGCCGTCGGACCAGCGACCGACGCCGGTCCACAGGTCGGGCACGCAGCCGGAGCCGGCCGTCGGGTCGGTGATGCAGCTGCCGTTGAAGCAGACGCCGGTGGCGCAGTCGCTGTCCAGGGTGCAGGTGCCGCCGGTCGGCGCACAGGTCAGCTGGTTGATGATGGCCGGCACACCGGTCGAGGTGTTGGCCATGGCCCGCAGCTCGGCGATCATCGACCCGGTGATGTCGAAGTTGAAGTAGAGGTCGGCGAACTGCACGCTGGTGCGGAACTCCAGGGTATCGTCCGGCGGCGTCGTCGGATCCTGGTAGGGCACCAGGAAGAAGAAGTCGCCGTTGGCGCCGGGGTTGGAGCTGGCGTTGTTGGGGTCGGTTCCCGCCACGCCCTCGACCAGGTCGCTGACGCCGTCGCCGTCGCTGTCGCCGTTGGTCGCCGAGGTCTCGCCACCGTCGACCATGCCGTTGCAGTTGGCGTCCTCGGCGCCGTCGGCCAGGCCGTCGTTGTCCGAGTCGAGATCGATGTAGTCGGCGCGCCCGTCGGCGTCGGTGTCCCTGGCCGGGGTGGCCAGGTCGCTGTCGCCGGCCTCGGCCGCGTCGGGGATGCAGTCGCCGTCGCTGTCGTCGTCGAGGTACGACGGGATCATGTCCTGATCGGGGTCGGTGGCCCGCTCCTCGATGTCGCCGATGGTGTCGGCGTCCGAGTCGAGATCGTGGTAGTCGGGCGTGCCGTCGCCGTCGCTGTCGGGCGGCGTGTCGGGCAACCCCTGCAGCTCGTACTCGTCGAGCAGCGTGTCGCCGTCGTCGTCGAGATCCTGGAAGTTGCCGCGGCCGTCGCCGTCGAGGTCCTCGACGCCGTCGACGGTGTCGGAGATACCGTTGTCGTCCGAATCGAGGTCGCGAAAGTCAGGCGTGCCGTCGCCGTCGGTATCGATCGGCGGCGTACCGGTCTTGTCGTCACCGGCCTCGCGATAGTCGGGGATGCCGTCGCCGTCGGAGTCGTCGTCGAGATAATCCGGCGTGCCGTCGCCATCGGTGTCGACCTTGCTGGCGCGACCTTCGTCGACGTCGGCGATGCCGTCGCCATCGGCGTCCGGCAGGTCGGGGGTCACCCCGCCGTCACCGTCGGCCGAGTGGTCTGGACCCGGGCCGCAGGCCATGAGCCCTGCCACCATGGCCGCGAGTAGGCTAAGTCGAACGAGCTTGAGCATTCAGTTCCCTCCGGTCCCTCACCATTATTAACAACAGTCGTGCCAACCGTGAGGGCCAAATACCGGCCATTCGATCGCTCGGTGGGGTCCACGGTCCATGACAGGCTGTCACAGTCGTGACAACTCGGTTGCCGCGTACATCGCAACACGTGTACGTCGCGATCCGACAGGCGTACACCCGAGATGTCGGTGCTGGTCTCTATAGTCCGGCCATGGAGCGATCCGGTCGCCTCGACAACCAGGGAACCAAAGCGCTGGTCGGCGCCGCGGCGCTGATCATCGTCATCGCCGGCCTCAAGGCGTCAGCGACCCTGCTGGTTCCGGTAGTCGTGGCGGTGTTCCTGTCGCTGCTGGCGGTACCGCCGATGCGCTGGTTGCAGGCGCGCGGCTTGCCGGCGCCGCTCGCGATCGCGGTGGTCATGCTGGTCGCGACGATCATCGTGCTGTTGGTCACGGGGCTGGTCGTCCAGTCGGTCGCGCGGCTGCAGGACCAGCTGCCGCTCTACCGCAGTCGTCTCGACGCGATCACTGCCCACGCCGTCGGCTGGCTCCGCGATCTGGGTGTCAAAGCAGCGCCCGAAGAGCTGTCCAAGAAGATCGGCACCAGCGAGATCATGGACCTGGTCGCCGCCACTGCCAGCGGGCTGGTGTCGGCGCTGTCCAACGTCTTCCTGGTCATCTTCACCATGATCTTCGCCCTGCTCGAGGCCAGCGGCTTCCGCCGCAAGCTGGCCGTAGCGATGGGCAAGAACGCCGACGCCGAGCTCACCGAGTGGTCGCGCATCAGCGAGCAGGTGCAGCGCTACCTGGCAATCAAGGCGCAGGTCAGCCTGGCCACCGGCATCCTGGTGGTGATCCTGTGTCTCGCGCTCGGCGTCGACTTCCCGTTCCTGTGGGGACTGCTCGCGTTCCTCTTCAACTTCGTCCCCAACATCGGTTCGCTCATCGCCGCCGCGCCGGCCTGCCTGCTGGCAGTGGTGCAGCTGGGCGCGGTGTCGGCGCTGATCCTGGCGGCCGGTTACGCCGGCATCAACCTGGTCATCGGCAACATCGTCGAGCCGCGCATGATGGGCCGGCGCCTGGGGTTGTCGACCCTGGTCGTGTTCCTCTCCCTGCTGTTCTGGGGCTGGGTCTGGGGGCCGGTCGGTATGCTGCTGTCGGTACCGCTCACGGTGATCGTCAAGATCGTGCTCGAGCATTCGGAAGAGTTCCGCTGGCTGTCGATCCTGCTCGGCCCCGGCGACGACGTACCGCCGCCACGGCTGCCGAAGAAGGCCGAGCTGATCGCGCCCGAGCCCCCCGAACCGACCGACTGAACCGCCGCCGTCGGGCGGGGCCATTGTCCGCGGCCCGCCGGCGTGCTACGCGTGCAGGGCGTTGAGCTCGCTGTACCTGATCCGCCACGGACAAGCTTCGTTTGGTGCCGCCGACTATGACGTGCTGTCGGACACCGGCATCGCCCAGTCGCGCCGCCTCGGCCAGCACCTGGGCGAACGCCAGCTCGCGGTCGACGCGGTCTACGTCGGCCCGCGCGTGCGCCACCGCGACACCGCCCGCCACCTGCGCGACGCCTCGGCCGAAGCCGGCCACTCGCTGCCCGCGCCGATCGAGCTGCCCGAGCTCGACGAATACCCGGCGTTCGAGCTACTGCGCCACTGGATGCCGATCCTCACCGAGGAGGATCCGACGATGGCCGCCATCCTCGAGGCGCCGCCGGGCAGCGACCGCATCGGCCGCGCCTTCGAGCACATCATCGGCAAGTGGGTGCGCGGCGAGCTCGACACCGGCCACCTCGAGTCGTTCGTCGCCTTCGTCGACCGAGTCGAGCGCGGCCTGGACATCATCATGCGCGACCAGGGCCGGGGCAAGCGGGTCGCCGTGGTCAGCTCCGGCGGTCCGATCTCGGTGACCATGCGACGGTCGCTGTCGCTGGCCGACGACATCATGCTGCGCGTCGCCTCCGTGCTGGCCAACGCCTCGGTCTCGGAGTTTCGCTACCGCGACACCCGGCTGAACCTGGTCACCTTCAACGACACCGCTCACCTGGACGAGCCGGAGCTCGTGACCTACCGCTAGAGCGGCGACCGGTTTACAAACGCTCGCCAAATCGCATATCTGCCTCGCATGGCGGCGTCGCTCATCAGTCGCTGGGGCCCACCCAACTCCTTCTTCGCTCCTTGCCCTGCTCGCATCTATGCACTTTCGCTTCGTGCCGCAAACCGATCGCCACTCTAGGAGCCCCATGGACTTCACCGTTCCCGCCGCGACCCAGGAGATCCTCGACCGCGTGCGCGCGTTCGTCGCCGACGAGGTGATGCCGGCCGAAGCCGACTTCCTCACCCGCGGTTTCGCCGCCTGCGAGCCGCGCCTCGCCGAGCTGCGCGCCAGGGTCAAGGCCGCGGGGCTGTGGGGACCGCAGCTGCCGCGCGAGCTGGGCGGCATGGGGTTGTCGCTGCTGGAGCACGGCATGGTCTCCGAGGAGCTCGGCCGCTCGCCGCTGGGGCATTACGTCTTCGGCTGCCCGGCGCCGGACGCTGGCAACATCGAAGTCCTTCACGGGTTCGGCACCGACGAACAGAAGCAACGATGGCTCGAGCCGCTGGCGCGCGGCGAGATCCGCAGCTGCTTCTCCATGACCGAGCCGGACACGCCCGGCTCCAACCCGACCGAGCTGGCCTGTGCCGCCGTGCGCGACGGCGACGACTACGTCATCGACGGGCGCAAGTGGTTCACCACCGCCGCCGACGGCGCCGCCTTCGCCATCGTCATGGCGGTGACCGACCGGGACGCCGCGCCACACCAGCGAGCATCGATGATCATCGTCCCGGCCGACACCCCCGGCTTCGAGAGGGTGCGCAACATCCCCATCATGGGTGACCCGGGCGAGGGCTGGTTCAGCCACAGCGAGCTGGCCTACAACGGCTGTCGGGTGCCGGTGAGCAACCGCCTGGGTGAGGAGGGGGCCGGCTTCACCATCGCCCAGAGCCGCCTCGGACCCGGGCGCATCCACCACTGCATGCGCTGGATCGGCATCTGCGAGCGCTCGTTCGAGCTGATGTGCCGGCGCGCAGCAACCCGCCCGATGGGGCCGGGCGAGAGCCTGGGTGACAAGCAGATCATCCAGGGATGGATCGCCGAGGCCCGCGCAAAGATCGACGCCGCCCGACTGATGGTGCTGCAGGCGGCGTGGAAGATCGATCATCAGGGCTTCCGCGCGGCGCGCCAAAACGTATCGCTGATCAAGTTCTACGTCGCCGACGTGATGATGGAGGTGGTCGACCGTGCCATTCAGGTGCACGGCGCCCTGGGCATCACCAGCGACACGGTGCTCGCCCATTACTACGCGCACGAGCGCGGGGCCCGCATCTACGACGGCCCGGACGAGGTTCACAAGGTCTCGGTCGCGCGCCGCATCCTGCGCAGCTACGCCTGAGCGCAACGCGCCCTGACCGAGGCATCTTGCGCTGGTACCAGGCCCGGGTTGTGCAGACGTCGTACGGTGCGAATTGCCGATGTGCCGGGCAACCGTTTTCGCCGGAGCCCGGGCAACGCACTTCTCCGCGGTCAACCGCAGAAAAACACGGAGCTTTTCTCAGCGCTGCCAATTCGGCAGGGCCAGCCTCACAGTTGCTGTCACCGGCCCCTGACGGAGCTGCCCTGGCACGCCGCATGCGTAGGCACGGGTTCCATGAATCACGAGCTGACGTTTGGACCCGACGAGTGGAAGCTGGCGTATCGCGCCGCGCTCGAGGTCCTGCACGCGCGAGACCAGGCCGAGGACGTCGCGCAGGAGGCGCTGCTTCGCGCTTACCTGGCGCGGGACTCGTTTGCCGGACGCGCGCGCCCGCACTCGTGGCTCTACCGTATCGCCCACAACACGGCGCTGTCCCAGCTGCGCCGGCCGTTCGTCCGCCGCTACGCCGGTGACGACGTCGACGCGGTCGTCGAAGAGCGCTCCGCCGCCACGGTCGCGCACACGCCCGAGACCGAGGCATCCTACTCGCAGCTGGCCGCCCGTCTCTCCACCTGCCTGGCCATGCTGCGACCGCCCGACCGCCGGGCCTTCGTCGAGCGCTTCCTTTTGGGCACCAGTGAGCGCGAGCTCGGGGCCATCCTCGGGGTCTCGTCCAACGCCGCCAAACAGCGCGCCTTCCGCGCGCGCCGTGCCGTACGCGCACAGATGGCCGCGGGCGGCTGCACCGCCGCCCGCTAGAAGCGGCGTCCAGCGCTGGTGCCGACCGCCGCGTCGGTGCGCGGAGAGAAGGATCTGGTAGGCTCGGTGTCGCAGGAGAAACCGTTGAAGCACCCCTCCCGATTCCCCGTCTGGTTCCTTTCCGCCCTCGTCCTCCTCACCGCCTGCTGCAACTGTTCCGGATCTTCCCCGGCAACGCCGGTGGAACCCACGACCCAGGGCGCCGGCACCAGCGCCGGCGCCAGCGCCGCCGACCCCGCGGTTCCGGTCGATCCGCGCGAGCGCGTCATCGCCGTCGCCATCGACCGCCTGCTCGAGTCCGAGCATGTGCGGCGCCACGACATCGACGATGCCACCTCCAAGGTCGCGTTCCCGCGCTACCTCGATGCCATCGACCCGGGCAAGCTGTTCATGCTCCAGTCGGACGTCGACGGTCTCAGCCGCTACGCCGACAAGATGGACGACGAGATGAAGAACGGCCAGCTGGCCCTGGCCCACGCCGGCGCCGCGATGCTGCTGCGCCGCCTCGGCGTGGTCGAGAAGCTGGTCGCCGCCCAGCTGACCCAGCCGTTCGACTTCACCCGCGACGACACCCTGCAGACAGACGAGGAGAAGATCGGCTGGGCCAAGAGCGAGGCCGAGCTGACCGAGCGCTGGCGCAAGAACCTACAGCTCGAGGCGCTGGTGCGCGTCGTCAACATGGACGACGTGGCCAAGGCGCGCGCCAAAGCGGGGGCCAAGGCCAAGGACGGCACTGCCCCCAAGGGCGACGACGCCGATAAGCCCGACGCCGGCGTCGTCAGCGTCGGCCCCTACGAGAAGATCCCCGACACCCTCGAGGGTCGCGAGAAGAAGGCCCGCGCCGACATGGCCAAGAGCTACGCGGCGCGCTTCGCCCGGCTCGAGGACATCGAGCCGCTCGACCCGGTCACCACCTTCGTCAACGCCGTGGCCAGCACCTTCGACCCGCACACCACCTACCTGCCGCCGGCCGACAAGGAGAACTTCGACATCCGCATGAGCGGCTCGCTCGAGGGCATCGGCGCGGTGCTGCAGGAGGACGACCACTACATCAAGGTGGTGCAGATCGTCCCCGGCGGCGCCAGCTGGCGCCAGGGCGACCTGGAAGCGGGCGACCTGATCATGGCGGTCACCCAGGCCAGCGGCGAGACCACCGACGTGGTCGACATGCGCATCGACAAGGTCGTGCAGATGATCCGCGGCAAGTCGGGCACCCGGGTGACGCTGACGGTCAAGAAGCCGGACAACACCACCAAGGTCATCCCGATCGTCCGCGATGTGGTCAAGATCGAGGAGTCGTACGCCCGCGGCGCGATCATCAATACCAAGGGCGGCAAGTCGGTCGGCTACATCTATCTGCCCAGCTTCTACGGCAACACCCGCGCGCAGCCGGGGCAGACGGCCCAGCGCGACTGCAGCGACGACGTCCACGTGCTGCTCGACGCCTTCGCCAAGAAGGGCGTGGGCAACGTCATCCTCGACATCCGCGGCAATGGCGGCGGCCTGCTCGACGACGCCAAGGAGATGGCCGGCCTGTTCATTTCCACCGGCCCGGTGGTGCAGACCGTCTACGCCGACGGCGACAAGGAAGTGCTGTCCGACAAGGATCCCATCGTGTCGTTCCGCGGCAACGTGGTGGTGTTGGTCGACCAGTTCAGCGCGTCGGCCTCTGAGATCGTCGCCGCAGCGCTGCAGGACTACCACCGCGCCGTCATCGTCGGCACCAACACCCACGGCAAGGGCACCGTGCAGATGCTGGTCGACCTCGACCGCGTGGGCAAGGCGGCCGGCGCCAGCGGTCCGCTCGGCGTGTTCAAGCTGACCACGCAGCAGTTCTATCGGGTCAACGGCGGCTCCACCCAGTGGAAGGGCGTCGTCCCCGACATCTCGTTGCCCAATCCCAACTCGTACATCGAATCGGGCGAGCGTTCGCTCAAGAACTCGATCCCGTGGAGCGAGACCGGCCCGCTGCAGTACACCAAGTGGGCGTCGTCGTGGGACCTGGCGAAGCTGGCCGCCAACAGCAGCGCCCGCGTGGCCAAGAGCGACGTCTTCGGCCTCGTCCTCCAGCGCGACAAGCTGCTCGAGGCGCGCAAGAACGACACCATCGTGCCACTCTCGATGAAGAAGTGGCTCGCCCGGCGCGACCAGCAAAAGGCCCAGCTCGACGCCACCGACCCCAAGATCATGAAGCACCCCGAGGTGCTCAAGGTCAGCGTCCTCGACTACGACGGCGCCGCCGCCGCCCTGGCCAAGGAGTCCAAGGGGCGCAAGGTGGGCAGCAGCACCGACCGCTGGCGCGACAACCTCGCCCACGATCCCTGGGTGCAAGAGGCGACCTACATCCTTCGCGACATGGGCACCCCCGCCAGCGTCGCCACGCACTGAACGGGCCGCGGCGCTACTTGGTCTCGATGGAGATGACCCCCGTCCAGTCGTCGGGCGGGGGTTCGGCCAGGTAGGCGCGGCTCAGGTCGAGGAGCACCCGCGACGGGCCGTCGTCAGGACGGGCGACGCGGGCGGCTTCGAAGGCGTCAACGGCTCCGGACCAGTCGCGCGCCAGGTAGCGGGTCAGGCCTTCTTCGTAGTGGGCGATGACAGCGTCGACCGTGGCGTCGGCGCTGTCGGACAGGCCGATCAGCTCGTAGGTAACGCACGGCTGCTCGCGGCCTTTGACGCTGACCAGGCCGATGCGGCGGGTGAGGAAGCGGTCGGAGACGCGCTCGCGGGTGGCCTCGCTGATGAGAATCTGGGTGCCGAAGAACTTGTTGACCCCCTCGAGGCGGCTGGCCAGGTTCACGCCGTCCCCCAGCACGGTGTAGTTGAGGCGGTCGTCGGAGCCAAAGTTGCCGACCACGACCTCGGCGGTGTGTACGCCGATGCGAGTGAAGAAGTCGGGAAGTGACGGGTTGTCCCGACGCATCGCGCGCAACTTCACCTGGGCGTCGAGCGCGGCGCCGCATGCCTGACCGGCGTGGTCGGGCACCTCCTGCGGCGCACCCCAGAAGGCCATCACCGCGTCGCCGATGAACTTGTCGACGGTTCCACGGCGGGAGACGATGCAGTGGGTGATGGTCGACAGGTACACGGCCAGGCTCTCGGCCAGCTCGGTTGGCTCCAGCTGCTCGCTGATGCGCGAGAAGTCGCGGATGTCGGAGAAGAAGATGGTCAGCGTGCGCGGCTCGCCGCCCAGCGCCACGTCCTGTTGCTGCTCGATGAGGGAACGCACCAGCTTGACCGGGACGAACTTCTGGAACGCGCGCAGGCCGGTCTTCATCCCCTCGAACGCGGTCAGTACCTCGTCGACCTCGCGGAAGCGCGAGCTGGCGGGGGTCGAGTCGATCTCCATGTTGCGCACCCGCGAGCTCTCTGACACCAGCACCTCGAGCGAGCGGGCGATCATCCGCGCGAGGAAGACGCCGATGACCAGCGCCACCAGCGCAAAAGCGATGGCGGTGGCCAGGGCGCGCAGGTTGGCCCGCTTGGCGCCGGCGAGAAACTCGTCCTCGGGGGCGACCACGCCGGCGATCCAGCGCCGCTTCTCACCCACGCGGATCGGCATCAGCGTGGCCACGAAGTCACGGCCGGCGGCGCTGTAGCGGATGGTGCGCGCCTGTACCTCGGTCCCGCTGGAGCCGGTGAAGACCCGCTGGAAGTAGGAGCGGACCTCGTCGCGGGCGGCCAGAGCGCGGATCTCGGGATCCGCGCTCTCGGCGAGGTGGCGCAGCCGCCGGCTCCCGCCGTCGTCCATCACCAGCTGGTCGACGTCCTTTACCGCGATCAGGCGCAGGTCGCTGTCCATGAGGAACGCCTGCCCCGACTTGCCCACCCGGATCCGGTCGTGGAGGAAGCTGGACATCTCCTTTAGCCCGATGTCCACCGACAACACGCCGACGACGACGCCGCCGGCGTCTCGCCGCGCCACCGCCGCGGTCACCCCGGGCATCTGGTCGGTGTGGAAGACATAGACTCCGGTCCAGTACAGCCCGCCCTCGCCGACCGCGCCCCGGTACCACGGTCGCGTCCGCGGGTCGTAGACGTCGCTCGAGTCGGCGACCTCTTCGCGCGGCGGTTCGAGAGCGGCACCGGGCTCGCGGTGCCGCCAAGTGACGTTTCGCGCCCCGTCGGTGCCCACGCTCACGATCTTGGTCGACAGCGACCCGTCCGGCTGGCGTTTGACCATGACGAAGTTGCCGTGCTCGTCGCCCCAGTTGAGCATCTCGACCGTCTTCTGCACGCGCAGGAAGTCGAAGAAGTAGCTCTCGATGCTGCGCGGATCGTCGGCCTCGACCATGCCGCTCTCGACCAGCGCCAGCGCCAACTCGGCGGCCGATCGGGCAGGTCGAAGGAAGCCCGCGACCTGCTCCCGGACGACCTCGGCGTTCTGGCGGATCAGGTCGCGCGAGAACTCGAGCAGCGTCCGCCGGGTAGACAGGTACGACGTCGCCGTCAACACCGCCGCCGTGAGCAGGATCATGCCGGCCAGAACGACGCCGATCGTCTGCTTCAGCGTCGGCCGCCACCGCCCCTGTCGGCCCATCGGAGCGATGGTACACGAAGCGGGGTTGCGCCGGGCGCGGGGTTCGCGAGACCATGATCAACATGGCCGGAATGCGCGTTGTTGGCACCGTCCTGGGAGCGCTGGCAGTCGCCGGACTGCTCGCCTGTACGGGAGACATCGACGGCGGCGGCGGTGGTGGCGGTGGCAGTGACGCCGGCGGTGGCGGCGGCGGAGGCCCGGACGCCAGCGCGGCCACGACCGACCTGGTCTTTTGCGTCGACGAGACCAACCGCCTGCGCGCCACCCAGGGCAAGCCCGCCCTCACCCACTCGGCCCAGCTCGAGGCCTACTCCAACACCGCTGCCCAGTACGACACCCAGATGCAGTCGGCCCACGCCTACTTCAAGTCGAACAGCGGAGGCGGCCTCTCGTTTGCCGAGAACGAGTGCCCGTCGTTCCTCGGCTGGCGCATCATGGGCGACGTTCGCAACACCATCGGCCAGTGCCTGCAAGCCTTCTACAACGAAGGTCCCGGCGGCGGCCACTACGAGAACATGATGGGCAACTACGGCACCCTCGGCTGCGGCGTCTACATCGACGGCAACAACATCACCATCGTCCAGGACTACGGACGTTAGTATTCGGAGCCGGAACTCCGTTCCGGGTTTCGAGTACGAAAGGCAACGATCGAAGGGGCCCGAGGGCAGACGGATGGCCGACGCGGGTTTTGACCGGCCTCACCGGGGCCGGGCCGGGCCAAAACCCGGATCGGGCTTCCGGCTCGAGGTGCCAGCCGCTACCAGGTCTCGCTGCCGTGGCAGGCCAGGTTGGTGCACCTGCGCGTGGCCGGATCGAACGTGCCGCCGCGGCGGATCTTCACCTGCTTGACGCCGTCCACGTGCAGGTCGGCGGCGATGATGTTCTGGTTCGCGTCGACCACGGTGTTGTGGCACTCGTAGCATTTCTGGCCGCGGTGCTTGCGGTGGTCGCCCGACTGGCCGCTCAGCGTGCTGGTGTTGTGGCAGGAGTCGCAGTTGAGGGTCAGGTCCTGCGTCCAGTTGATGGTGCCGGTCGTGTTGTAGCCGTTGCCGTGGCAGTAGACGTTCGAGCAGGTCGTCGTGCCCTTGGTGTAGGTGGCGCCGGAGCTGAGGCTGTCGAAGATGACCTCGGCGATGTTGTCGCCGTCCAGGTGGCCCGGGCTGTCGATCGCGGTCGGCACCACGTGGCACTGCGAACAGGTGATCTCGCGCCGCCACGTCGACGTGCCCAGGTGGTCGCGGTGTGCGCCTACACCCGCCGCCGACTTGGCGGTGTTGCCGGCCAGGTCCTTGGGTGGCGCAGCGTTGCCGCCGCTGCCGTGACAGCTGTCGCAGGCGCCGTCTGCGTCGGGCTTCAGGTCGACCACGCCGTTGATGTGGCTGGCCGGGTCGAGAAAGTTGGTCGTGCCCGGCTGGATGGTCGGGTGGCACTGGCCACAGTCGGCGCTCTGCGGGTGCGGATCCGGCGGCGGCGCGCCGTGGCAGTTGCCACACTGCTTCTGCGAGCCGTCGACGACGGTCCAGTTCGGCTGCGTCAGCACGCCGCCGGTGAGCGATGCGCCGTGGCAGTAAACACTGCAGGTGGTGTTGTTGCGGTCCCACGACGGCGAGGCGCCGGCGATCGACGAGAAGATGACCTCGGCGATGTTGTCGCCATCGATGTGTCCCGGTGCGTCGGTGGTGGCAGGAACGGCGTGGCACGCGGCGCACGGCACCGGTGCGTGCCAGGTGGGGTTCCCATTCAAGTGGCTGCGGTGCGCGCCGACACCGATACTGGTTGTATCGGTGCTGCCCGAGATCGACTTCGGCGGCGCCGGGCTGTTCTCGTCGCCATGGCAGCTGCCACACTCCGGCGTGAACTGAGCGTCGGGCGGAATGAAGGTGCCTCCTCCGCCCACACCACCGTCGGTGCCGGTGCCGTCGGCGCCATAGGCGCCGAGGTTGCAGGCACCCAGCACGAGGGCGACGAACGAGATGGACAGGTGCGTGAAGTACGTACGGGCGCGCATGGGGGGGCCTCCTCCCGGCGAGGGGGAAGGTGTCATCAGGGCAGGTGAATGCGGAAGGTGGAGTCGTGGCAGCCGGCGCTGTTGCAGTCAGCGCCGTTTTGGTTGACCGGTGAGAACATCTTCTGGGTATCCGGGCAGCTGGACCCGGAGACGGTCAGTGGGAAGGTCAGGCTCTGCGTGGTGTGGAAGTTGCCGTTGAGCGCCGAGTGCAGCGCGACCTCGGTGCCGTTGGCGTCGACGATGCGGAGGGTCGCGCCGTCGATCGCGTTGGTCGAGTTGAGGCCGTCGTAGAGGGTGCCGCCCAGGGTGAA
>Ga0114931_10004180_pt1 | contig 18057 bp, 16 predicted proteins | sample 2SBtaG_FD_89579 | JGI IMG/M metagenome (GOLD analysis project Ga0114931, IMG submission 89579) | Deep subsurface microbial communities from Kolumbo volcano to uncover new lineages of life (NeLLi) - 2SBTROV14_V59a metaG | ecosystem: Environmental > Aquatic > Marine > Volcanic | place: Kolumbo...
AAGCCACGCCCTGACACAGTGCTTCCCCAGGCAGCCCAGACTTTCTTGTCATCTCGCTTGCCGACAGGCACAAGAGGTCCTGAAGAAAGCTTCGACCTTTGCCCCCACGCCCCCCAACCGCCAAACGCCGCCGTCTGCCAAAGATCGCCGGCCGCAACACCCGACATCGGCCACCACGCCCCCTCCCGTGGCTTCGCCACGCCAGACAACCCTACAGGCTTGTCTGGGCCACCCAAAATCCGTTCGCATCGAGTAGACCGGACAACTTGTTTGTCTGGGTGCCCGATGTGGGAAAGAGGTTTCTGCGGCGCGACATGCCGGCGCGCGAAGATCGGGCAGTGGCATCCATGGCCATCTCGTAACAGGCACGGGGGGGGGTGGAAGACGCCGTGTTTCGATTGGCGTAGGTGTGGCCGGCGGGGCTGTGTCGCGGAGAAAATCTTCGCGTGTTACGATGTCTGGGGGATGGCAAGAAACTTGGTGGAGATTTCAACGTGCGGATCGCGGTTTGTCTTTTGCTGCTGACGCTTGGCGCGGGCCGTTTGGCCGTCGCGGATAACTGGCCACAATTTCGCGGCCCCGACGGTCAAGGGCATGCCGTGACCACGGGCGTGCCGACCGTGTGGAGCGAGACGGAAAACATTCGTTGGAAAACGCCGCTTCCCGGCCGGGGGTGGTCGTCGCCGGTGGTTTGGGGGCGTCAGATCTGGATAACGACCGCCACGGACGAGGGCCGGCGGCTAAGGGCCGTTTGTGTCGATCGAAAGACGGGGCGCATCACGCACGATGTGCTGGTGTTCGAGGTCGACAAGCCGCCGGCGATCAATCCGAAGAACAGCTATGCCTCGCCGACGCCGGTGATCGAAGAGGGCCGGCTCTACGTTCATTTCGGCACGCTGGGCACTGCCTCACTGGACACCGCCACGGGAGGCGTGCTGTGGCGCAACGTTGAGTTGATCCTTGACCACAAAGAAGGCCCCGGCAGCTCGCCGATTCTCTACGCGGGTTTGCTTTTCGTCGATTGCGACGGGATCGACACGCAGTATGTCGTCGCGCTGGACAAAACGAGCGGGCGTATTGTCTGGAAAACTTACCGCGACGGGGCCAATGACCCGACCCCCGATTTTCGCAAGGCATACTGTACGCCGCTGGTGGTCGAGGTCGACGGACAACCGCAATTGATCAGTCCCGGCGCCAGTCGCACGAATGCCTACGATCCGGCGACCGGCAAGACATTGTGGTCGGTCGACTACCAAGGTTTTTCCAATGTTCCTCGACCGATTGCCGGTTTGGGCATGATCTATCTTTGCACCGGTTTTTCGCGTCCCGAGCTGTGGGCGATCAAGCCCGGCGGCCGTGGTAACGTGACCAAAACGCATGTCGTCTGGAAGTATCAGCAGCAAGTGCCGCTGAACCCCTCGCCGCTGTTGGTGGGAGAGGCGATCTACATGGTCAGCGACCGCGGTGTGGCAAGCTGTCTGGCGGCCGAAAGCGGCAAGCTGCGTTGGAAAGCCCGCTTGGGCGGCAATTATTCAGCCTCGCCCGTTTACGCGGATGGAAAGATCTACTTTTTCGCCGAGCAGGGGGTGGGCACCGTCATCACCCCGGCCAAGCGCTTCGAGCGGCTGGCCAAGAACACGCTTGACGGCCGCATCATGGCTTCGCCCGCCGTGGTCGACGGCGGCCTAATCGTGCGGACCGACACGCATCTTTACTCGATCGCGCGGCCTTCCTCCACCAAGCCGTGAGTGAACTAAGCCTCCAAGGGTAAATCTTTCATCCCAAGCGAAGCGCAATTCGCGGGCAGATTGGTCGCTTATTGGTCGGCCGCGGTTGGCAAGCAGCTTCGCGCCGCGGGGCTACGAGAACCAACGTGTTTCAAGACGCGGCTCCCCCCCGTTGACCCCACTTCGGCGCGATTCTATGATCCATTCGGCCCTTTCAAGGGGTGAGTCACGTTGCCCGAGAAGCCGCTTCCTAGAGCGATGCCGCGCGAGATGATTCATAGCCGGGGATGTGAAGCGTCGGAGGGCGACGCCAACGCGGTCTCCCGGCGCGATCATCCGCAAATCGATCACGATCGCATTGAGCGGGCGGTGCGTGACATTCTGATTGCCGTGGGCGAAGATCCCGATCGAGACGGTCTGGCCGAAACGCCCGAGCGCGTGGCCCGCATGTACGCCGAGCTTTTCGGCGGCCTGCACGAAGATCCGCGCAAGCACCTGCGCAAGTTTTTCCAGGAAAAGTACGACGAGATCGTGCTGGTGCGGGACATAACGTTCAACAGCATGTGCGAGCATCACATGTTCCCTTTTATGGGTAAGGCGCATGTGGGCTACGTGCCCGACGGTCGCGTGATCGGGCTGAGCAAGCTGGCGCGCGTGGTCGAGGTCATCTCTCGTCGGCCGCAGGTTCAAGAGCGGATGACCGCCGCGATTGCCGATCTGCTGGTCGAAGAGCTCAACGTCAAGGGCGTTGCCGTCGTGGTCGAAGCAACCCACACCTGCATGACGATTCGCGGAGTGCGGCGACCGGAGAGCCTGTGTGTCACGTCCGCCATGCGTGGCCTGTTTCGTTCCAATTTGTCGAGCCGCTCAGAGGTCATGGCGTTGATCTACGGCAATCGGCGGTAAATCCGCGGTCGGTGGGCGGTGAGCTTTGGCGATCCTGGTTGAATTCTTATTCCGGCTGACGTTCGGTTTGGCGCTGGCCATGGCCACGGTTCCTTCGCGTTGGGTGACGAGCGGCTATTACCGCGTGCATCTTTACGTGCTGTTGGGGTTCAGCGCTCTGGCGTCGGTGGTGGCCTTGTCGAGCCACGCTCAGATGCGTGCTGGTCCGCCGGTCGCGGCGGCTGTTTTGTGCTATTTTGGCGCGGTCTGCTGGCTTTACGAAAAGCGGCTGACCGGCAAGGTCGCTTTGATCCTGGTCAGCCTGACGGCTCTCGGCGGTTCGTGGCTGTTGCTGCCGAGCGGTGCCCGGGCCGACTGGGCGGCTTGGCTGCTCCGTGGGCTTGATCCGGCCACGGCGGGGTTGTTGATGGGATCCACGCTGGCCGCCATGTTTCTGGGCCACTGGTATTTGAACCATCCCGGCATGCGGATCGAGCCGCTAGGCCGGTTGGTCGGCTTGATCGCGCTGGCCGTGTTGCTGCGCGCCACGGTTTGCGGAATTGCGCTGGCCCTCGAGGTGGCCCGCGACGGGTGGCCCCACGGTTTGTCGGCCGCGCTATTGGCCATGCACTGGTTGGCCGGCATCTTCGGCACCGGCGTGGTGGCCTGGATGACGTGGGAAACGCTGAAGATTCCTAACACGCAAAGCGCCACGGGCATCTTGTACGTGGGCGTGATCACAACTTTTCTCGGCGAATTAGCCTCGCAGCTACTGTCCGTCGAACGGCTCTTCCCGCTATGATGGATGGTGTCGCGTGTGGGCAACCCGCCTGGCCGGGGTACGTCACCGCGGATCGCTTTCCTATTCTGTCTTGATGGCCGCTACGATGCCGATGAATGTCACTTATACCTGCCCGAAGTGCGAGCAGCTCAATCGAAACGATGTCGACGCCTCGACCGTGGCCTTGCGCTGCGAGGCATGTGGGCAAAATTTACAGATCCCCCCCGGGGCGGTCGAAGACCATCGAGTGCGGCGGTGTCTGGTCTGCCCGAGCACGGACCTATTCGTGCGGAAAGATTTTCCCCAGCGGCTCGGCGTGGCGATCGTCGTAGTTGGCTTCGTCGCCAGTTCAGTTGCCTGGTATGGATACCACATGTATCTGACGTTCGGTATTTTGTTCGCCACCGCCTTGGTTGATGTCTTGCTCTATGCCTTGGTCGGCGAGGGGCTGATGTGCTATCGCTGCGGCGCGATGTACCGAGGCTTCGACAATATCGAGGAACACGGCGCCTTCGATTTGGAAATTCATGAACGGCATCGGCAGCAGGTCGCCCGTTTGAGCCAGCTCGAGGCCGGGCAGCAACATCGCGATGCTGGGCAGCAGCGCGATGCGGTACATTCGTGATGTCCACGGAGGCATGCTTCAAGTCCACGGTTACGAAAGCTATCCGGGCACCGCGACCCCAAGGCTCGTGTGCGTCGCGGAAGAGACAATCACCGCAGCGGCCCGCTTTCTGAATCCGGCACGCTGACAGCGCGATGGACGAACAACGGGCCAGAATTCAGGAAGACCTGCGCGGTCTGATTGCCGGCGACGTGCGGTGCGACGACACGTTCGTTCAGCTTTACGCCAGCGACGCCAGTATCTTTCAAGCACGTCCGCTGGGCGTTGTGCGGCCGCGGACCAAGGATGACGTGGTCGTCTGCGTTCAATATGCGGCGGAACATCGCCTCCCGCTGCACGCGCGCGGGGCGGGCAGCGGGCTTGCCGGACAGGCGATCGGCAGCGGCCTGGTCGTTGATTTTTCCCGCTATCTACGACGCATCGTACGAATCGACGCAGAGACGGTACGTGTTCAGCCGGGCGTGGTTCTCGAAGCGTTGAACACCGAGTTGCGCTCGCGACGGCGGATGTTTGGCCCCGACCCGGCCACTCTCGCCATGACCACCGTTGGCGGCATGATCGGGGTCGACTCGGGCGGCAGCCACGGGCTGCGTTACGGATCGGTTCGGCAACACGTCAAATCGCTCGAGATCGTCACGGCCGATGGCCAGCGATTCGAGATGGCAGGCGAAGCGGTCGATTTCGACCATGCCGGTCAAAGGGAAACCAACCATGCGGCACAAACCCACGAGGCAACGCAAACCAAGCGGCAGCTTGTCAGACGCGTTGCCGCGTTGCTGGCGAGGCACGCCGAGACGATCGCCGCGGCTCAACCGCGCACTTTGGTCAATACGGCCGGCTACCACCTTGCCGGTGTGCTCGACGACGGACGAATCGATCTTGCCCAACTACTGACCGGCTCGGAGGGAACGCTTGCCCTGATTACCGAAGCGACGCTCGCGACGGTGCCGGTGGTCGACCGCCGCGGCGTAGTGATGCTGTTTTTCGAATCGTTGGAACAAGCCACCCACGCGGTGCAAAAGATTTTGCCGTTTCGCCCGAGCGCCTGCGACCTGATGGACCGGCGGCACCTGAGCCTTGCCCGCGACGCGGACGCCCGATACGAACGCTTGATTCCCCGAGCGGCCGAAGCGATGTTGCTGGTCGAGTACGCTGGCGACGATCCGGCCGAGGTTCGCGACACGCTGCGAGGGATCGTGGACGGCGTGACGCGTCGCCGCAAGTTGGCCTTTGATGCCCGGCAGGCGTTCGAGGCCGAAGAGGTCGAACTGTTGTGGGAGCTTGCCCGGCACGTCATTCCGACGCTTTACCGGCTAAAAGGGTCGGCCCGGGCGGTGCCGTGTATCGAGGACATTGCCGTTGCGCCGGAGGTGCTACCGGAATTCTTGATTCAGTTACAGAACATCTTGAAACGCCACTATGTGACGGCTTCTTTGTTCGCGCATGCCGGACAAGGGCAATTGCACGTGCGGCCGTTTCTTGATCTCGCGGTTCCGGCCGACGTCGAGAAAATCAACCGGCTCGCCCAAGATGTGTATCACGCCGTGCGTGAAGTTCGTGGAACCATCAGCGGCGAGCACGGCGACGGCTATAGCCGCACCGCTTTTCTCGAAGAACAATATGGCCCGCTGTTCCCCGTGTTTCGTGAAGTCAAGCGGATCTTCGATCCCCACAACATTCTGAACCCGGGCAAAATCATTGGCGATGGTGTCGGGTTGCCGACCGAGCACATCCGCCCCGCCGCGCCGGGATCACCCGGCCGAGCAGGCTCCGCGGAACGAGGTCTCGAAGACAAGGCCGCGGTTTCCCGGCCGCTTATCGACCTGCAACTCAACTGGGGGAGGGATGGGTTGGTCCAAGCGGCTCGCAATTGCAACGGCTGCGGGGCTTGCCGGTCGCAGGCTGCGGAGACGCGGATGTGCCCCATTTTTCACGTCCGGCCCGCCGAAGAGGCCTCGCCGCGAGCCAAGGCGAACTTGATGCGAGCCGTGGTCACCGGCGAGCTGGACGCCGACGCGATGTTGGGCGACGATTTCAAAGCGGTCGCCGATCTCTGCGTGAATTGCCACATGTGTCGCATCGAATGCCCGGCGAGTGTTGACATTCCGCGGCTGATGCTCGAGGCCAAGGGCGCGTATGTCGCGACCAACGGACTTCGGTCGACCGAGTGGTTGGCAGCGCACATTGACCGGCTCAGCCGGTTGGCCAGTCTCGTCAGCCCGCTGTCGAACTGGCTGATTGCCCATCGGGCGGCCCGCTGGTTGGCGGAAAAGACGTTGGGCGTGGCCCAAGGGCGCAAGCTGCCGCGCGCCGCCGCGCATCCGTTTCTGCGCCGCGCGCGGCGACAGCGGCTCACGCGGCGCGTTCGGCGGGCCGAACCGAAGATCGCCTATTTTGTCGATACCTATGCCAATTATCATGACCCTGAATTGGCCGAAGCGCTGGTGGCCGTGATGCAACACAACGGCGTGGCGGTCTATGTTCCCTCGGCGCAGCAGTCTTCGGGTATGCCGCTGGTGGCCGCCGGCGCGATCGCCGCAGCACGACGCCTGGCGGCCTATAATGTTTCGCTGCTGGCCGACGCCGTTCGGCAGGGATACCACATCGTGGCCAGCGAGCCCTCGGCGGCGATGTGCTTGACACACGAGTACCCGCTGCTCTTAGGTGACGAAGACGACGATGCTCGCCTGGTGGCCGAGCATTCGAGCGAGGCGTGCGGCTATCTGTGGTCGCTGCACCGCCGGGGCCGGCTGAAGCTGAACTTCCAGCCGCTCAGCGCGGCCTTGTTCTATCACACGCCCTGCCATGTCAAGGCTCTAGGCAGCGATGAGCCCGGCGAAAATTTGCTGCGGTTGATTCCGGCCTTGCGGGTCCATAAAACGGAGAGTGGGTGTTCCGGCATGGCGGGCACCTTTGGACTGATGCGAAAGAACTATCGCACGAGTCTGCGGGCCGGCCGAGCACTGATATCCTGCCTCCGCGAGCCGGGCATCCAAGCCGGGACGACGACCTGTAGCGCTTGCAAGATTCAGATGGAACAAGGAACCCAGAAACCGACCGTTCACCCGCTGAAGTTGCTCGCGCTGGCCTATGGGCTGATGCCCGAGCTTGCCCGGCGACTTTCGGCCCATAGCGAAGAGTTGGTGGTCACGTGACAATACGCGTCAAACTGTTTGCCGCCGCGCGCGAGCTGGCCGGATCGCCCTGGGTCGATCTCGAATTGCCCGCGGAGGCCACGATTGGCCACCTGCGGATCGAGCTTTCCCGCCACGTGCCCGCCTTGGCTGAGTTGACCTCGCACATGGCCTTTGCCGTGGGAACGCAGTACGCTGGAGATGAGACCCCAATCCACCACGGCGATCAGGTGGCCTGCATTCCGCCGGTCAGCGGTGGTTAGCCGGCGCGTTCAATCCGCCGGCGACAATCGGGGCTTCGTCCCGAGGAGGTCGCCCGACCGAAATGCGTGACGGCCGAAAACTTCCGAGAAAACAATCGCGGCCCGAAAATCACCGAGAAAGATCGAGCTATCCTACCCACCATCGAATCGCCCCCATGATCGAACTGACCGAACATCCAATCGACCCGAGCGCGGTGCTTCACGCGGTTCGCAGTCCTCGGGCTGGCGCGGTGGTCTTGTTCTTGGGAACGGCGCGCGAGTTTACCGGCGATCGGCAGACGCAGTCGCTCGACTATGAGTGTTTCGGTGAAATGGCCGAACAGAAGCTGGCCGAGTTGGAACAACAGGCCCGGCGGCGTTGGCCCCTCGACCGCTGTGCCATGGTGCACCGGACCGGGCATTTGGAGCTTGGTGAGATCAGCGTGGCGATTGCCGTCAGCACGCCGCATCGGCGCGATGCCTTTGAGGCGGGCCGTTGGTTGATCGATACGCTTAAAGAAGTGGCGCCTATCTGGAAGCGTGAAAACTGGGCCGATGGATCGTCCGCGTGGGTGCATCCAGGAGTCAGGCTTTCCTCGGCCGGGGAAGCCCCCGAGCCGGACGTTTCAGCCTCGGAAAATCAGCACGAGGGGAGCTAAAGCATGTCTCTCTGCGTTCCGCTTATCGATCGATTCGGCCGGGTTCACACGAATCTGCGAATTAGCGTTACCGACCGCTGCAACATCCGTTGCTTTTATTGCATGCCGGCCGAAGACGTTCAGTTTTGTCCCCGGGATGAGATCCTTTCCTTTGAAGAGATCTTGCGTTTCGTGCGCGTCGCGGCGCGGCTTGGCGTTAACAAGCTGCGGCTAACCGGCGGCGAACCGTTGGTTCGGACCAAGTTGTCAACGCTGGTCCGCATGCTCTCCGAACTGGCCGGCATCGACGATCTTGCCCTGACCACCAATGGCGTGCTGCTCGAGGGGCAGGCTGCGGCGCTGCGCCAATCCGGCTTGAATCGGTTGAACATCAGTCTCGACACGCTCGACCGGCAAAAGTTTCATCGCATCACCCGCCGAGATCTGTTCGACCGGGTCATCCAAGGCATTTTTGCCGCCAAGCGGGCGGGGTTCGAGAAGATCAAGCTGAACGCCATCGCCGTCAAAGGCATTACGGAAGACGAGGTCGTGCCGCTGGCCCGCTTCGCCCTAGAGCACGACGTTGAAGTTCGCTTCATCGAATTCATGCCGCTCGATGCCGACTCCGTCTGGCAGGCGGATCGCGTGCTGCCCGGACATGAGATCCGCCGCCGCATCGAAAGCGTTTTCGGACCGCTCGAGCCGGTGCCGCGCGACGACCCCAGCCAGCCGGCGATGGACTTCCGCTTTGCCGGAGGGCAAGGCCGCATCGGCTTGATCAGCCCGGTATCCCATCCGTTTTGCGCGGATTGTAATCGCGTGCGGCTGACGGCCGAAGGCTGCCTGCGAAATTGTCTGTTTTCCACCAACGAGTGGGACGCTCGCCCGCTGCTACGCGAAGGTGGGACCGAGGATGAGATCGCCCAACTAATTCGTGACTGTGTCGCGTCGAAAGCGCGGGCACATGGAATCAACACCGACGATTTCACGCGGCCCGAACGGGCCATGTTTCAGATTGGCGGTTGAACCGCCGCCCGGTGCGACTTTGCAAATGCAAAAACCGCGGCCCCTGATTGGGGATCGCGTCGCACGGGATCGGAGCCCGCGGGGAATTGCCAACCGAGAGTGATGAGCGAACATGGGCCAAGCGCGCACTTATCTCGATAATGCCGCGACAAGTTGGCCTAAGCCCGAGGAGGTTTACACGGCCGTCGAGGCATATCAGCGGCACTGCGGCGCCGCGGTGGGGCGGGGCGTCTATCGCGAAGCGATCGAAGCGAGCAAAGCCGTCGAACGCGCGCGCGGTGGGATCGCTCAATTGATCGGCGCCGAGGACCCCCGCCAAATCGTGTTTACCGCCAACGGCACCGACGCACTGAATCTGGCGATCCACTCAGCGCTGTCGCCGGGCGATCACGTCGTCACGACGGTGGTGGAACATAACTCCGTGTTGCGGCCGCTGCGCTGGCTCGAAGATCGCGGCGTGATTCGCGTGACGCGCGTTGCCTGTGATGCCGAGGGCATCGTTCCGCCCGCCGCCATCGCCCGGGCGCTGTGCGATGAGACGAAGCTGGTTGCCGTGCTGCATGCGTCGAACGTGACCGGGGCGCTGCAAAAAGTCGCTGAAATCGGCCGTATCGTCGCTCCCCATGACGCGCTGTTTCTGGTCGACGCCGCCCAGACCTTGGGGCACGTGTCGATCGACGTCCGTGAGCTTCAAGCGGACCTTCTGGCGGCCCCCGGACACAAGGGGTTGCTCGGTCCCTTGGGAACCGGGCTACTATATCTGCGCGAGGGCGTGGAAACGCGTCTGGAAAGCGTTCGCCAAGGAGGAACCGGCAGCCTTAGCGAGCAAGACCGGCAGCCGGCGTCGCTACCGGATAAATACGAATCGGGAAACCACAACGCGCCGGGGCTGTGCGGATTGGCCGCCGCCGTCGATTACGTGCTCCAACGCGGCGTTGACGACCTGTGCCGCCACGCAAGCCAGCTAAGCGAACGGCTGCGCCAGGGGCTTGCCGGGATCGAGGGCGTAAGCCTTTACGGGCCCGCCAACATCGACGACCGCGTGGGCGTTGTGAGCATGAACTTGAAGGGATATGATTCCCGGGAACTTGCGGCGCTGCTGGAATCTGCGTTCCGGGTTCAAGTTCGTGCCGGGATTCACTGTGCGCCTCGCATGCACGAATCGCTGGGAACGCTTAGCACGGGCGGCACGGTGAGGTTCAGCTTCGGCGCGATGAATACGCCCCGTGATGCCGACGCCGCGGTCAGCGCCATCAAGGAAATCGCCGCGGCCGGTTCACCAAACTGATTTCCCGCCGCTTGGCAATCCCCAGAATCAGGATCGGACCGCGACGATTTGATCGTCGCGGCAACGTAAGCGTACGAGGCCGGTGAATGTCCGAAAAACCTTGGTTTCAAGAAGGGCTTCGTTTCAAGTGTTCGGAGTGCGGCGACTGCTGCACCGGAGCGCCGGGCTATGTCTGGGTGAACAAGGCCGAAATTGAGCAACTGGCCCAGCAGGTCGGCATCACGGTCGAGCAGTTCGAGCGGCAGTACACCCGAAAAGTCGGCATTCGTCGCAGCCTGATCGAGTTTCCCAACGGCGACTGCGTCTTCTTCGATAACAAAACCAGAAAATGCCAGGTTTATCACCTGCGACCGCGTCAATGTCGGACATGGCCTTTTTGGGAGTCGAACGTTCGTAGCAAAGAGGCATGGCAGCAAACCTGCCAGGTGTGCCCCGGCAGCGGAAAAGGTCCGCTGGTTTCCGTGGAAAAGATCCTCGAACAGGCGGCCCTGCTCAAGAGGCTCTAAGAGACGGAGCAATCCAAAAAGCCCAGGCCGCTTAATAATTTTCACGCTAACAGAGCGGCGTTTTGGGTAATCTTTGTCGATTCTGCGGAATGTTTCGATTTCAGCGGCCCGCCTGCCGATAAAAATGCACAACGGCTGGCTTGGAATCGCTGCGGCTCGTCTGTGCCCCTTGATCGGGCATCGAGCGTGTTGCGACGATGTTTTCAAGTGCAAGTTTTGTTTTCATAAAGACTTGCGCCTACTATTGCCACTTTGGCAACCAGGCCGGCCACGTTCTTTGGCAATTCGTTTGCGATCGAAACCAACACGGCCGTTTTTCGCCCGGTTTGGAGGCTGGCCGTATGGCGGTTCAGCACCGATCCGATTTCGGCTTGCGTCGATTGATCTTGACTCTAATGCTTATGGCACCTACACTTGGAGCGTGAGTTGGCTGGTCAAAGTGCATGGCCGCTTTGCGACAAAGCCTGTCGGCAGGAGAACCAAGTCGTGACAAAAAAAGAGATCGTCAAGACGATTGCCGAAGAGATTGGGCTGACGCAGCTCAAGACGAAGGAAATCGTTCAGAAGACGTTCGATGCCATTGTCGACACGCTGGTCGAAGACCGCCGCATTGAGCTTCGCAACTTCGGCGTCTTCGAAGTCAAGAAGCGGGCCGCTCGAAAGGCTCGCAACCCTCGAACCGGCGATAAAGTCTTTGTCCCTGAGAAGTTCGTCGTTACGTTCAAGCCGGGCAAAGAGATGGAAGAACGTGTTCGCGAGCTCGAACGTCGCGCTGCCCAGCAACAGGCAGCCGCTGCCGATAATCCGCAGGAGCAAGACTCCGTCCCTACGTTGCCGGCGCCCGGAGAGGCCCACTCGACGGGAACGCAGCCTATGCCAGGAAGTTTAGGTTCTCACTCGGGTTATGGCAGCGACCCAAGTCAGTCTGGCCAGTAAAGAAATGTCAGGCTCGTAGTAATCGGCGGCCTCTTTTCTTTCCCGCACAAGAGGCCGTGCGGCGAGTCAAGCGAACTGAATCGCTTACGCCGGCAGTCTTTATCGGTAGCGAGCTTCGGCGCGCACTCCCACTTTGAAGAAACCAAAACACCCCCGTGCGTCCGCTGTTGGTCGATCGTGAACGACTTGGCGGGCTGCCAAGGGGAGTTGGAAGCTCTCCCGGTACGCAGGCATCAACCGGCGTAGCGTGGCAGCGAGAAGCGATGATTTGAAACCATTTTCGACCAGAGCCGAGTTTTACATGACGCTCGACCGCCCGACACGCGCCGAAGACGGGCCCCGTGCAGCCCAGCCTCACGGCACGTTCGTCCGCGGCGTTTTATCACGGAGGAGTTGTCTGATGCGCAAGTGGCTCATGATGGCCTTGTTGGGCCTCAGCCTGTCGAGCAGCGTGGGCTGTATCATTCCCGCCTATTCGGCCGATCCGGTGCGTCGCACCCAACAGTTGATCTTTACATCCGAGAATATGCGTCTGATGCTCGACACATGGGAACGGATTTGGTTTCTCGATCAGCCCGACCACATGACGCCCTATCGAACTCACGGTGGCATCATCTAACGGCCACGGCCGCGCCATTCTTCAGGGAGCGAGCCTCCCTGAGGGTCGAAGGTGTGGGGGAAAAGCGACTGACCAAGCGGCGCGCCGGCACGAAACGCCGTCGCGCCGCTCGCTTTGCGCCCATCCGTGGCCGCGGGCCGGATTCGCCCCGTTCCGATGTCTCACGGTTTCGTTCAGCGAAACGCCGGGTGCCAGGACGCTTGCTCCAAACGGCATCATCCGGCCGTTGTCGGCCTGAGAAAGGGCGGCTACGATGGCCTTGTTCCACCCCCAAATAACACGCTGGGCTGCCTTTCGTTCCGCAGCCAAAGGCCCGTACGATGACCGACATCATGGCCGCCGAGATTGACTTGGGCGTAAGCTTAGGACGCCTCGAACTGCCCAACCCGGTGATGGTCGCTTCCGGAACGTTCGGCTATGCCCGAGAGATGGCCGGGCTGATCGATTTGTCACGGCTGGGAGGGATCATTCCCAAGACGATCACGCAGAAACCGCGTGCGGGAAATCGGCCCTCGCGCACAATCGAGACTTCGGCCGGTCTGTTGAACTCGATCGGGCTTGATAACGACGGTATCGACGTATTCGTCAAGCACCATTTGCCGTACTTGGCCGGGCTGAAGGCTCCGCTGATTGTCAGCATAGCGGGTCGCAGCATCGAGGAATTCGTGCGGTTGGCCGAAGCGCTTGACCGGGCCGGTGGCGTGGCCGCGTTGGAGTTGAACATCTCTTGCCCTAACGTCAGCGGCGGCGTTGACTTCGGCACCAAGGCCGAGCTTTGCCGGCGTGTGGTATTCGAGGTCCGCGCGGCCTGTGGCCTGCCAGTGCTGGCGAAGCTGACCCCCAACGTGACGGACATCGCATCGATTGCCCAAGCCGCGGCCGACGGTGGCGCGGATGCCGTTTCGCTGATCAACACCTGCCAGGGCATGGCGGTCGATTGGCGAAGGCGGCGACCCCGCTTAGGGGGCGTTCTAGGCGGCTTGAGCGGGCCGGCCATCAAGCCGATCGCGCTGCGCGCCGTGTACCAAGTGGCCCGGGCGGTTGACGTGCCGGTGGTCGGCATCGGGGGGATCGCCACGCTCGACGATGTGATGGAGTTTTTGGTTGCCGGCGCCTCGGCCATACAGATCGGCACGGCGAACTTCTACGATCCCACCGCCTCGATCAAAATTCTTGACGGGCTACCGTCCGCGTTGGCCGAATTGGGCGCGGCCCGGCTGCCGGACGTGGTGGGAACGTTGCAGCCTGATGCCTAGCGCGCCGGCGAAAGCCGAGCGGTCGTGGCAGCGGCTTTTGGGGAAATTTGCAAGCAAACGTTCGACGCAAAGTCTTTCTGGATACAACGAAAAAGGCATCGCGGATACCATGCGCGCACTCTCGGGAATTCAGCCGACCGGACGCTTTCACTGGGGCAACTACTTCGGCGCCATACGCCAATACATCGAGCTTCAGGATGAAGAGCAGGCCTTCTACTTCATCGCCAACCTGCATGCCCTGACCACGGTTCGCGATCCGGAGCAGCTTCGTCAGCTAACCCTGGATGCGGCCATAGACCTGCTCGCCTTGGGGCTTGATCCAAAGCGGGCGGTGCTGTTCGTGCAGTCGCATGTTCCGCAAGTTTCCGAGTTGTGTTGGCTGTTGATGACCACGACCCCCATGGGGTTGCTCGAACGTTGTCACGCCTACAAAGACAAGAAAGCCCGGGGTTTGTCGGCCGACGCGGGGCTGTTTACCTATCCGGTTTTGATGGCCGCCGACATTTTGTTGTATGACTCGGACGTCGTGCCGGTCGGCGAAGACCAGGTTCAGCATATCGAGGTTTGCCGCGACTTGGCCGCGAAATTCAACCATCAGTTCGGCGAAACGTTCGTCATGCCCAAGGCCAAGCTGCTTGACACTTCGGCCCGTGTGCCGGGAGTCGACGGCGAGAAGATGTCAAAAAGCTACGGCAACACGATCGAACTGTTCGAGCCGCCCAAGGCGATGCGCAAGAAGATCATGCGTATCAAGACCGACTCTCGGCCGATGGATCAGCCCAAAGAGCCGCGGTCGGACCATCTGTTCCAGCTTTTCTCGCTGTTCGCCGACGCCGCGGACCGCGAGGCGATGGCCGCCATGTATCGCCGCGGAGGGTTCGGCTACGGTGAGGTGAAAAAAGCATTGGCCGACAAGGCCGAACAGTTCTTCGCCGCGCCTCGCGCGCGGCGCGAGGAGCTGGCAGCCCATCCCGAGCGTGTTTGGAAGATTCTTGACGACGCAGCCCGCCGCGCGCGAAGGAAGGCCACCGAAGTGCTTAATCGTGCGCAGCAGGCGTGCGGTGTTTCCCGCAGCCACCAAGGTGCCGCGCGAAGATAAATTTCACACCCTCTCGATCTCCGGCGAATCGCGGCGCCGCTCGTGCCGCGTTTCGACCGCGCTAGATCACAAGGACCTTGCCATGCCAAACATCCTCGGCATTGGAACGGACATTGTCGAATGTCTGCGGATCACCCGACTAGTTCAGCGACATGGTGAGCAATTCGTGCAACGTGTCTACACGACCGACGAGGTAAGTTACTGCCAAAGCCGAAAGCAGTCGATGCAACACTACGCCGGCCGCTGGGCCGCCAAGGAAGCCATTCTTAAGGCCCTGGGCACGGGCTGGGTTCGTGGCATCGGCTGGCGCGATGTCGAAGTGATCAATGACGGCAGCGGACGGCCGGTCGTCGAGCTTCACGGTCGCGCGCGGGAGCTAAGCGAGGAAGCGGGCATCGACGAGATCATCGTCAGCATTTCGCATTGCCGCAGCCATGCGGTGGCCTATGCCTTGGCGTTAGGGGATTGAGAGCCTCGATCGATTTGCCTCTCGTCAATCGACCATGCCGGCGCGGCAGCGGTGGCGCCGACTATGATTTCGTGGCGCTTTTCTTCGCGCTGCCGGCCGCACGTTTTTTGGCGGGTGTTTTCTTCTTGGCGGCCTTGGACGGCGATTTTTTCTTGGCGGTTTTCTTTTTGGCGGTTGGGCTTTTGGTCGTGGTTTTTTTACGCGAGCGTTTCTTCGCGGGGCCTTTCGCCGCGCGGATGGCCAGCAAGTCGACCGCCTGAGTGTGCGTTAACTCTTCGGGCGACGTGTCTTTGGGAAGCGAGGCGTTGGTTTCCCCGTCGGTCACGTAGGGGCCATAGCGACCGGCCAGAAGCTGGATTTTCTCGCCCGTGACCGGTGATTCGTCAAAGACCTTGAGCGGCTCTTTCGCCGCGCCGCGCCGCGAGCGTTTCGGCTGGGCCAAAAGTTGCAACGCCTCGTCAAGCGTGACTTCCAACGGCGAGACGTCCGCCGGTAGCGAGCGAGTTTCGCTGCCGCATTTGACGTAAGGCCCGAAGCGGCCGGTGGCCGCCATGACAGGCTCGCCCGATTTCGGGTGTTTGCCAAGTTCGCGGGGTAGTGATAGCAGCTTGAGCGCCGTGGCAAGGTCGACGTCTTCGGGCTCCATGCCACGCAGCAGCGAAGCGTTTTTCGGTTTTTCGTCGTCGTCGGGCGTGCCCCGCTGAACATAGGGCCCGAAGCGGCCCACCTTGAGGAAAACCGGTTTTCCGGTTTCCGGACAGGTTCCCAGCGGCTCGTCAGCGCGACTGGCTTGATCGAGCAAATCGAGCGCCTTTTCGAGGTTCAGTTCTTCGGGGGGCAAATCCGGCGGCAACGATGCGCGACGATCGCCCTGCTCAAGGAATGGGCCGTAACGCCCGACGCGAACGCGGATGGGCCCGCCATCGAGCGTGACTTTTTCCGGCACGGCGATTTCGAACGAGCTGGTCTCGCGGGCATCGATCTCGTCGATCTTGTTTTCGAGTTGCTTTTTCAGTCCCGGGCGACCGTCGCCGAAGTAGAACGATTGCAGATAATCGAGATGCGCGGCCTCGCCCCGGCTGATGGCGTCCAAGTCGTCTTCCATCTTGGCCGTGAATTCATAGTCGACCAGTTCCGGCAGGTGCGATTCGAGCAAGCGGGAAACCGCGAACGCCACCCAGTGGGGCACGAGGGCGTTACCCTTTTTGAAGACGTAGTCGCGGGCCAGAATGGTTTCGATAATCGAGGCATAGGTGCTCGGGCGGCCGATGCCTTTTTCTTCCAGCGAGCGGGTCAGCGTGGCCTCGGTGAATCGTGCCGGAGGTTGGGTCGTGTGACTTTTCGATTCGAGTCCCTTGAGATCGAGCGGCTCGCCCACCTTGACGTCAGGCAAAACCGTTTCTTTGTCGGCCAACTCGGCCGAAGGATCGTCGCTGCCTTCAACATAGGCGCGAAGATAGCCGGGGAAGTCGATCGTTTTTCCGCCCACTTGAAACAGGGCTCCGCCGCCTTCGACCCGCAAGGTAATCCGTCGACCGCGGGCGTTGGCCATCTGGCTGGCGACGGTCCGCTTCCAGATCAGGTCGTACAGCTTGAACTCGTCGCTGGAAAGCTGCGATCGCAGCGTCTCGGGCATCGCAAAAGGGGTGCCCGCCGGGCGAATGGCCTCGTGGGCTTCTTGGGCGTTGCGGACCTTGGTTTGATAGATGCGTGTTTTCTCGGGCAAGTATTCCTCGCCGTATTGCGTGCGGATTAGTTTGCGGGCCGTATCGATCGCCACCTTGGCCAGATTGGTCGAATCGGTTCGCATGTAGGTGATGTGGCCGTTTTCATACAGACTTTGGGCCGCTGTCATGGTGCGCCGCGCGGTGAACCGCAGCTTGCGGTTGGCCTCTTGCTGCATTGTGCTGGTGGTGAACGGGGCGTAAGGCTTCGAGGTGTACGGCTTTTCCTCGAGCGACTCGACCTTCAGCGGCTTGTCGCGCAGCCGCTCTTGTAGATCGCGCGCTTGCCGCTCATTGAGCCACAGGAGCTTCTCGTCGGTGAGTTGGCCCTTTGAATTGAAGTCCTTCGAGCTGGCCAGCCGCCGAGAGTCCACGGAAACCAACGTAGCCTGGAAGTCACGGCCCCCCCGTTTGACAAAGGTCCCCAGCAAGTCCCAGTAGGTTGCCGAGACAAACGCGATTCGCGCGCGCTCGCGGTCAACGATCAGGCGAACCGCCACGCTTTGCACACGCCCGGCGGACAGCCGGGGACGGACCTTGCGCCACAAGAGTGGCGAGACCTCGTAGCCGAACAGGCGGTCGACAATACGCCGGGTTTCTTGGGCGCGGACCAGGTCGTCGTCGATATCACGAGGGTGCTCGAGCGCCTCTTGGATGGCCTCTTTGGTGATTTCGTGAAACACGAGCCGCTGCACCGGCACCTTCGGCTTGAGCAGTTCGCGCAGATGCCAACTGATCGCCTCGCCCTCACGGTCTTCATCGGTTGCCAGATAAAGCCGGCTGGCGTGTTTGACGGCGTCTTGAAGCTTCTTGACTTGCTGGCTTTTGCCCGGCGGGATGATGTACACCGGCGCGAATCGCTCGTTCACATTGACGCCCAGATAGGCCCAGTCCTCGCCCTTATATTTGGCGGGAATTTGCTTGGCCCCCTCAGGCAAATCGCGAACGTGGCCGATGCTGGCCTCGATCACGTAGCCGGGCCCCAAGAACCGGCTAATGGTTCGCGCCTTGGCCGGTGACTCGACGATCACCAGGGGCTTGTCGTTCTGTTCGGTCGACCGTTTGGCCATAGCGCATTAAACCGGGCAAGAGTCCACGCACG
>Ga0114931_10004181_pt1 | contig 18057 bp, 18 predicted proteins | sample 2SBtaG_FD_89579 | JGI IMG/M metagenome (GOLD analysis project Ga0114931, IMG submission 89579) | Deep subsurface microbial communities from Kolumbo volcano to uncover new lineages of life (NeLLi) - 2SBTROV14_V59a metaG | ecosystem: Environmental > Aquatic > Marine > Volcanic | place: Kolumbo...
CACCCGACGAGCGCTCGCATTGCGCAACATCGCACAGGTGCTGATCCCAGCGAAGGAGCGCTTGCTCAGGGAGCACGTCGTTGAGCCTTGGCGGCAGCGCCGCGACCCCTAGTGGGCGGTCTCATCCGGTGTCGCCGGCTCGCCGCAACCGGAAAGTCCAAGCCCAATCGCCAACACCGCGAGAGCTATTGGCCTTGGCATGCCCGCGTAATGGTGATGATGCATTCGTTGGTGAAGCGGCCACCGACGTCGAGGCAGTTCTGCACTCCTTGCTCGCAGACGTCCCTCACGTTGGAAGGACAAGAGGAACACGCCGATGCGGGGTCGGGGCTGTCTCCACAAGCGCTGACGGTCAACCCCAATCCCAGCAGCAACCCGAGAATGATTTTCATGTGTCCCATGCCTCTCCGCCCGCTCGGTCTAGTCAAGGCTTCCGAACCGGATACTCGTGGAGACGCCGAGGGGAGTCAAGTGTTCTCGGATGACTCTACCCGTCAGTCCACACTCTCGAAGTCGCCCGGCTTGTACGCGCGGTCGAAGAACTCCTATGTCGGGCCGTACCAGCGGATGATGGAAAGCCAGCCCCTGCCGGGTGTGGTATCGACTTCGTCATCCTCGTCTTCGTAGCGGAGCCTCGCGCGCCATTGCTCGTTGAGAAACCATCGCCACTACCCAATCCATGCCAGCGACGACGCGATGACGTCTTTCGCGTTTTCTCGAATGATAGGACCGTGGGCGACGATGAGCTGGCGCGGATTCCAATCGAGCACGGTGTCGCGACCCGCCCGCGTAACCGCCCGTTTGTTAAACGTCGCCCGCCACTCGCGAGGAGTACTCCCGTCGGGGCCGACCACTCCATCAAGCTGCATGGCCCATCGTCGCCAGCCCGAAAACGCACTCTTGTCATGCTTCTGAATTAAGTCACACACGAGTGCGCTCCGCGATGGGCGATGGAAGAACACCACTTCGTTCATGACGAAGCTTCCACCGATCACGGTCTGATCGATCTCGTTCTGCCACTCGGATGGCGATTCATCCCCGAGCTCGGCGGAGAACGTCAGGTCCGGCCGCTTCTTCGCGAGTCCAGGCGCTGCATACATGCGAGCCCCGGGGTATCGCTCGGCCCATTCTGTCAGGAACAAATGATGGAGCTTGTTCGGGGCGACGAGGTAGCGAACCTCGCCGAGCTTCTCCAGCGCTTCGGCTAACTCAGAGGTCAGCGCAATCGGCGACCATAGCCAGAGTTGCCGGTTGGCGAGCCGAGCTACGGCCATCCGCGTCGGATAGGGAAAGCTGTAGAAGGACACGATCGGCCCCTCGACGGTCCATAGTTCTTCACCGGCTGGGTTGAGCACGGGAGGAGTATACAGCGGAACGTATCGATATGGACTTACCCCGCTTCCGTAGACACTCGGCTAGGGTTGGCTGCTGTCCAACTCCAAAACCACGCGACGGTCTGCGCTGACTGCTTGGTCCCCTCGGGAAACCCACGGCCGTGAGCCTCAGCGTCGCTCAGAGGACCGCGTTGGGTTCGTAGCGGGCGCCTCGCCATTGCTGGATTGGACCGTATCGCATGTTAGACTCGCGCGCATGAAGGGAGTGTCGAGGTGGCTCGTGACCCTGGCGTGCTTGGCCGGAGCATGGTCCGGGGAATCGCGCGCGCGCGCACAGGATGCCGACCTCAAACCGGAGCCGCCGCCAGCCGGGCTCGAGGTCGCGCTCGATGCGCCGGCGGGTTCCGACATGCAGCCGGTGTCGGCGGAGGAGCTCTCGCACCTCGACCTGTGGATGGAATATCTCGGGAAGAGCGCGCGCAGAGGACGACTGATGAATGGCTCCATGGTGCTTGCCGCGGGCTCTCTCGTGACGGCAATCGGCGTTTCCTTTTACGTCTCGACGCCCTTGACGGAGCTCGACAAGGGACTCGGGCTTGCGTTCGTGGGTATCGGCGGGATCTATACGGCGATGGGCATCGCGCGGCTCGCGAAGAAGAGCGCCGGCGAGGCGCTGCGCGCGGAGTGGCGGGCCGCGAAGCACCGCACCCTGACCCTGCGAGAGCTCGGCCGGTTCGAAGGCGAGCTTCGAGGCTACTCCCGACTGCTCCGTCGCGCGAGCAACCTCGGGCGGTGGACGAGCTTCGGGATGGGAATGACGGGCGTCCTGATACTCGGCATCACACCCGCGGCGAACCTCTCCACGGACGCGGCGACGACGGGCTACGTCCTTGGCGGCATCCTGGCGGGTGCGGGTTTGTTGAGCTTCAGCTTCACCTTCGTCAAATCCGCAAACGTCGACTACTGGGCCTCCTATCAAAAGGGCCGACCCCCGCCAGGACGGACATGGAGCGCGGCGCCTTCATTCGGCCGAAGCTACGCGGGGCTCCGCGTCGTCGGGCGTTTCTGAAGATTCGCGCCGAGGCCGACCGCGCTTCGAAGATCACGCCCTACGACTTCCGTCACAGCGTCGCGACCGAGCTCACCGAGCGAAGCGTCTCTTTGGCAGGAGGAAAAGCGACAGTTGTTCCCTGGCATAGCGGCATGGCTCAGTTGCCTTGGGGGTTCCTTCCTCAGCCGTTACCCTGATCAGGGGGGATGAGCGATGTCGCGAGGAGTCAGTTGCTGCCTGGCTGTGATCTGGATGGCCACCGCTGTCCTAGGCTGTGGGGCGCCGCCGCCTGCCGATCCGAGAACCAATCCGACCGAGGGGCCGCCGACCGGCAATGGCGATGGCACATGTAACGTGCCTGCCGAGGCCCGGGCGGAAGACGCTTCCAATCCGGACACGGTGATTGGCGACGGGACTCCCGCGAGTTGTACGGGGGACGCGTTCGTCGAGGCGGTCGCCTTGGGGGGCGTGATCACCTTTGACTGCGGCCCGGACCCGGTGGTCATCACGCTCGATCTAAGCGCGAAGGTGTTCAATGATCAAAACCCGGACGTCGTCATCGACGGAGGCGGCAAGGTGACGCTCAGCGGCGGCGGACGGGTTCGGATCTTGTACCAGAACACCTGTGACCAGCAGCAGGTCTGGACCACATCCCATTGCCAGGACCAGGATCACCCGCGGTTGACGGTGCAGAACATCACCTTTGTCGATGGCAACGCCAAGTCCGAAGAAGAAGGTGGCGGTGCGATCTTCGTGCGCGGCGGTCGCTTCAAGGTGATCAACTCGCGGTTCTTCAACAACGTGTGCCAGGACGTCGGCCCGGACGTGGGCGGAGGCGCCATTCGGGTCTTCGATCAGTATCAAGACCGCCCTGTTTACATCGTGAACAGCACCTTTGGCGGGGAAGGGCTCGGCAACGTGTGCTCCAATGGCGGCGCCATGAGCTCGATCGGGGTTTCGTACACCGTCATCAACAGCGTGCTGACGCACAACGAAGCGATCGGCAGTGGCGCCAACCCACAGCGCTCGGGAACACCTGGTGGCGGCAGCGGTGGCGCGATTTACAACGATGGCAACACGTTCACCCTCACCGTGTGCGGAACACGGATCGCGAACAATACGGCCAACGAAGGCGGCGGCGCGATCTTCTTCGTGAGCAACGACCGTAGTGGAAGCCTGATCATCGAGGATTCCGTCTTACAGAACAACCCAAGTGGCGGCTTCGAAACGGACGGCTACCCCGGCATCTTCGTCCTTGCGAACGGCGAGCCCCAAGTAACCAACTCCATCATTCAGTAATGAGCCCCACGAAAAAGGGGACGGTCCTCTTCTTAGGCGGGGTGATCGCGGGCGGCGTTGAGGAACTGCAGGACGGCCTTGAGCATGTGGGCGGTGCGCGGGGAGCAGAAGAGGTCGAAGGCGTGTTGGGCGCCGCCTAGCTCGGCATAGATGACGGGGGCTTTCGACGCTTCACGCAGTTGATCGGCGAAGTATCGGGCTTCCTCAACGGGAGCGAGCGTGTCTCGGTCGCCGTGGATGACGAAGAAGGGGGGAGCGCCCGGATGGATTCGTTCGATAGGGGACGCGCGGCGGAACTTTTCCGGCTCTTCGTCGCGGAACGCCTTCATGATTTGGCGTTCGAGCCTTCGGTACCAAAACGGAAGCCTGCGGGTTCCGAGGCGGCTCGTGAAGTCGTACACGCCATAGATCGGCACGGCGGCTCGTAGCGACGTGTCCGCGTCCTCGAAGCCTGGCTGGTACTCGGGGTCGTTGGCGGTCAAGCCCATGAGGGCGGCGAGGTGCCCGCCCGCCGAGCCACCAGTGACGGTGACGCAGTCGGGATCGATGCCCCACTGCTCGGCGTGCTCGCGAATCCACACGAGCCCCGCCTTGAGGTCGATCAAGTGGTCGGGAAACGTGGCGCCGGGGCTGAGGCGATAATTGAGGTTGAAGCAAACCCAGCCGTTGGCTGCGAGGTGAGACATCAAGGGCCAGCCTTGCTCGCGCTTGTCGCCCATCACCCAAGAGCCGCCATGGATTTGCATGATCGCGGGCCGCTTGTCGCCGTCGACTTCGGGGGCCAGCACATCGAGCTTCAAGACCGTGCCTGCTACCCTCCGGTACACGATGTCACGCGTCACCTTCACGCCGCGGCGTCGCTTGGAAAAGGGCAAGACCACCTGTCGGCGCGGCACGGGTTTCGTATCGCGAACGGTTTCGACGCCCGAGAGGGCATCCCCGAAGGTCTTGCGGGCCCGATTGCCGTCCGCAAAGAGTACGAGCAGGCCCAACCAAGAGCCAAACGTGATGAGCAGCCCGGCCCAGCCCGGCCAGGCGGCCAGTGCGCCGAGCTCGACGAACACCAGTGTCGCGACCGACTGCCAAAACACGTGATGAATCGCCAGCTCCGCGGTCAGCCAAGAGCCAAAGAAGCTCGGCATGAACAGCGCGGGTACGCGGCGCACCGGGACGAACGCGTTGGCGGTGAACATCGCGCCGATCAGGCTGACAGCGAGGAATGCCCAGGTTATCGTAGGTACGCCGAAAAACATCGAAGCGTCGTTCTACCCTTTGAGTGGTAGCACGCGGCCGAGCAGCGGGCGCGGATGTTCGATTGCCAGCGCATCCAACGTCGTCTGCATGATCGACGTGATCTCCTGGTAGCATCGCTCGAGCACTTGCGGATCATCGGCGCCCTCGGGACCAAAGCGGCTCCAATCGAGCGCCTCGCAGACCTGCACGGTGATCTTTGCAGGCAGCGGCAACCCGGGTAAGGCCGGGAACGAAAGCCCCCAAGGCACCTGAAAGAGCAGCGGCGCACCATCCATGCGCACCCTGTCCAAGCCCAGGAGCTTCGCGAAACGCTCGCCCCGCGCTAGAACGATCGTGGTTTCGTGCCCGCCATGACCTACCACCGGCGCCACCGGTACCCCTGCGCGAAGGGCCAAGCGGATGAAGCCCTTCCGGCCTTTGAACGCAATGCGGTTCCGGTCTTTCCAAGGACGGAACACTTCGTACGAGCCTCCGGGATAGAGAAGAACCGAATGCCCATCGCCCAGCGCTGCCTGTGCGTTGTCCATGCTGGCCGGCATCTGGCCGATCTTCCGCATGAGCTCTCGCCAGCCGGGAACGGCGTAGATGCCATCGAATGCCAGACCCATCAGCGGATCCTCAAAGCCACGGGCGCGGTACCATGCCGCGTACACGGCGCTGGTGTCCGGTGTGATGATCCCGCCCGAGTGATTACCGATCAGCAAGACGGGGCTTTGAGGCACGCGCTCCATGCCGCGGACCTCCGCGTCGAAGTAGCTCGAGAACAATTCCATCTTGGGAACGAGCTTGCGCATGAACTCCGGATCGAATTGCTGCGCAGGCTCTTGCAGATGCGCCTCGGTGGCTGCGGCCCATCGGTTCCAAAACCCTGCCTGCATGAAGCGCCGCACTAGCTTCACTACATGCGGTGGCAGCTTCTGCTCTAAACTGTTTGCTTGGTCGTTCATGGCTTGGCGCAAAAATTGCGCCTCCTACTCGAGGCCGACTTGACCAAAATAGTACATGTTCTACTTTCGATCGAGTGGAGAAGTGATGGTTGCTGCGCGTGTCTGGTCGAGCTTCATGCACCGGTTGTTTCCGTGGCGCGCGCCCGTGCCTCCGGGCGGCCCACGCCGGCGCAAGCGCGGGCATGCTCGAAGGCGCACGTCAGAACCTCCTGCCAGCATTCGCCTCGCACGCAGCAACGCTTACACCGGGCTCGCGCGGTTTACGGGACGTTCCATCGATCGCGTATTTCTCAGGGCGATGAGCCGGCCGCACCGCTATCCAGGCCCGAGCGACTTGGAGCGGGTAGGCCAGGAAATCCTCCGCGCCCATGCCTTGTATCGCGACGGCCGCCCGGCTGCCCCAAGCGCGTTTCACGTCGCGCCACCGGCGCTCGAGTCTCCTTCGATCGAGCCCGCCTGGCATCCGTCGCTGCGATTCGAGTGGCTTTCGTTCGAAAGCGGTTATCGTGCCCCTCCCGAGGATCTGGCGAGCGAGAGGTGGAACAACTACGACCGCAATCACATCGCTCACGCCTGGGTTGCCCGGCACAGCGGCCCGGAGCGGCCGTGGCTGATCTGCTTGCACGGCCTCGGGACGGGAGGCCCTTACGCGGACTTCGCCGGCTTCCGGGCCGAGATGCTGCACCACGAGCTGGGTCTCAATCTCTTGATGCCGGTGCTTCCGCTGCACGGTCCTCGCAAGCCTGCGGCATTGCCGGTCGCCTCGCTATTGTCCTTTGATCTTCTCGATGCGTTTCATGGCGTGTCCCAGGCGGTTTGGGATACGCGCCGCTTGATTCAGTGGGCGCGTACACAGGGCGCGACGAAGATCGGTCTGTATGGTTTGTCGATGGGATCTTACGTGGCAGCGCTGCTTTCGGGTCTCGAGAACGTCGACATCGTGATCGCGGGCATCCCGGTCTGTGACATTCCGGATTTGTTCGTGCATCACGCTCCGGTTGACCAACGTCAAGAGGCCGAAGACAAGGGTGTGCTCGGGACGCATACGCGTGAGCTCTTCGAGCTCGTCTCGCCGTTGTCCGTTACGCCTCACACGAAGCTCGAAAATCGCTTCATCTTTGCCGGAAGCGATGACAAGGTGTCGACACCCGAGCAGGCCGAACGGCTCTGGGAACACTGGGGGCAACCGGGCATTCGCTGGTTTGCTGGCGGCCACGTGAGCTTCTTCTGGTCATCCGAAGTCGCGCCCTTCGTCGATCATCGCCTTCACAGCGCCGGCTTTGCCGTCTTGGACCACTGAGGCTAGGCATGGAGCGGTTTACGGGGCAAGACGCTTCGTTTCTCTACATGGAAACCCCCAGCGTGCACATGCACACGCTGAAGGTTGCGATCATCGATCTGCCCGCGAAGATTCCCTACGCCGACGTCTTCGACCTGGTGCGCGTCTCCATGCAGAGCAAGCTGCACTTGGTGCCTCGACTTCGGCAGCGGCCCGTCGAGGTGCCCGGAGGGCTGCATCACCCGGTCTGGGTCAGGGACCCGAACTTCAACATCGGGCGGCACCTCTATCGCGCGCCGATCGCGGAGCCGGGCGGGCATCGCGAGATGGACCAGGCGATTGCCGAGATAGCGAGCACCCAGCTTCCGCGCGACCGGCCTCTTTGGGAAACCTGGTTGCTAGAAGGACTAGCCGACGGAGGGGTGGTGCTCGTCACGAAGATCCACCACAGCCTTGCCGACGGCGTTGCCTCGGCGACCATGTTGGCCAAGGTAATGAACCTGGAGCCCGACCAGGACGATCTCAACGCGACGAACCCGACATGGGTTCCAGAGCCGCTTCCGTCACGCGCCAAGCTCGTCGAAGATGCGCTCCGCGATCAGCGCGCACAGATCGAGACCCTAGGACCGCTCATCAAGAGAACCGTCTACGGCAGCATCAACGTCCTCAAGAACATCAAGGGGCGCGCGATCTACGTGCCGTATCCGTTTGTGACGCCTCGAACGGTGTTCAACCGCACGCTTTCCCCGCGTCGCTCGTTTGCTTCGACCTCGCTGCCTCTTGCAGACGTGAAGGCCGTCAAGAATGCGGCGGACGTAAGCCTGAACGATGTGGTGCTGGCCATCGTTGCGGGCGCGCTCAATCAATTCTTCGACGCGCGCGGAGAACACCTGCTCCGGCCGCTGATCGCCAGCGTGCCCATGGCAGTCGCTTCGCCTGGCGGTGCTCCACGCACGGCTGGAAATCGTGTGGCGAACCTCTTTACATCGCTTTGTAACGACGTGACCAACCCGCTTCTGCGTTTGCGGATGATCCATGCCGTCACCTCTCAGTCCAAGGAGGTGCAAAAGCAACTTGGAATGGACACCCTGCTCGACTGGTCCGAGGCGGCGCCTGCCGTTGCCTATCGCTGGATCTTGCGCTCCTATTCGCTCTCGGGCTTGTCCGATCACCTTCCGCCACCCGCAAACCTGATCGTTTCGAACGTTCGCGGACCCGATCGGCCCCTCTACGTCGCAGGTGCGCGCCTTAGAACGATCTACTCGGTTGGCCCTGCGGTCGAAGGCATTGGCTTGAATATCACGGGATGGAGCTACTGCGGGGACCTGTCCTTTGCGCTCATCGCCGATGCCGAAGCCGTCCCCGACCCCCACCCCATCACCGATGCCCTCCCAGTCGCCCTGTACGAGCTAAAGCGAGCCACCGGTATCATCCCGTAAAAAGGGGACAGTCCCCTTTTCGAAGGATGAATTGGGGTTTTGCTTTGGGCAGAAAAAAGGCACAGTCCCCGGCATGAGAAATTCGACGATCGATGCTTGGCACGAGCTGGTCACAGAACGAAACATAGCCGCGTTGGACGATATCTTGGCGGAGGACGCCGTATTTCATTCGCCGGTCGTGCACACGCCACAGCAGGGTAAAGAGCGGACCAAGCTCTATCTCAGTGCCGCCACGATGGTGCTCTACAATAGCAACTTTACCTACGTGCGCGAGATCGTCGGTGAATCCGACGCGTTTCTGGAGTTCACCGCAGAGCTCAACGGCATTCAGATGAATGGCGTAGACATCATTCACTGGAACGCGGACGGCAAGATCGACGAGTTCAAGGTGATGATTCGCCCCCTCAAGGCCATCAACATGATTCACGGCATGATGAAGCAGATGCTCGAGCGGACGGATGCTGGCGCGGCCAGTGCTAGCGAAGCGTAGAGAGCTTGTTGCGGTGCTTTGCTTGAAGCGCGTTGTACTCGTCCTGCGTGAGGCTCAGCGCTTTGGCGATGCGACGCAGCTGGGTTTGTTCTTCAAGCTTGAGCACCTGGTCGGCGACGGCCATCTCCACCAGGACTTCCAGCACCTCCAGGCGTAGATCGCGATCGGCGAGCTCCCGAAGGTCACGCGTCCAATCGTGGTCGCCAAGAAGCGCTACCTGACTGATCTGGTCGGCCAGCAGCCCGCAGATCGCAGCGATGCCTTCCCGACTGAGGCCATGAACCCGGCTGAGCTCCTTTTGAATGTTGGCCTCTTCCTCTGCCGAATACTGCCCGTCCGCATAGGCCACCTTGGCAAGCAAGCCGGCCACCGCGGTCACGATGCGCCGTGTGGCCTCGTCCGCATCGGCGAGATACCGATCGACGATTTGCGCAAGACGGTCCCGGGGCAGCGTCGCCTCTTCTTTGGGTCTGTCTTTGCGACGGAAGATCATGGCAGCCTACATAGACCCGCTGCCGCCTCCGCACAAGGCTCTAGAGCCCGGCTTTGACCCCGCCCCAAACGAGCCCACAGCTGACGGCGCCGGCGATTCCCAGCCAGAGCGGGTCCCGCACGAAGAACGGGATGATCAAGAGCAGCAATCCAACGCCGAGCTGGACAGGCCGGTGCTGCTTCTTGCCGTACATGAACATCACGAAACCGATGCTGCTGACGACGAGGGAGACGATTAGATAGGCTGGATCGAGCATCGTTACTCGGGTTTGTATGCGACGGCGGCGGACGAGGGGCCTGCAAGCGGAATGACCTCGAAGCGCGTGAAGCCTATCTCACTGCACCAGGCCTTGAAATCTGCCCCCGTGTAGTCGAACGCATCCCCGAACTCGATCAGCATGTTGAGGGACATCAGCAGGCCGAACGCGTTTTCGCGACGCGCGTCGTCGATCAGCGCTTCGACGACGATGAATGCGCCTCCAGGCGGCAAGGCGTCGTAGGCGAGCCGGATTAGATGCTTCTTCTTCTCGAGATTCCAGTCATGAAGAATCATGCCCATGGTGATGACGTCCGCTTTGGGCAGCGGATCGGCAAAGAAGTCGATGTGAGCCGTCGTGACGCGGTCGGACAAGCCCGCCCGTTCGATACACCTCTTGGCAATCGGCTCGACGGGAGGAAGATCGGCAGAGATGCATCGCATGTGTGGGTTGGCCGCCGCTACCATGCACGCGAGCTGGCCCGTCGCGCCCCCCGCATCACAAAGCGTTTCGTACTTCGAGAAGTCGAATTTCTCCGCCAAGGCCTTGAAATTGCCAGCAGAGACGCCCGCCATCGCATTCATGAACTGCTCGAGCCGCTTGGGCGCCGAGTACAGCTTGGCGAACAGGGGTTCGCCCGAATCCTTGATCTCGTTCTGCGGCTGTCCGGTCTGAAGTGCTTCGGTGAGATTTCCCCAGAACCGGTAGAGGCGGCTGCCCGCCATCTCGAGAATTCCACCGATGTATTGCGGGCTATTCTTGTCGAGGAAGACCGCCGTCTCGGCCGTGTTGCTGTAAAAGGCCCCCGCTCCGTCGCCTTTGCGCTCAAGAAGGCCCAATGCAACGAGCGCGTCGGGGAAATCCGGAATTGCGCGCGGATGAAGTTTGAGGCATTTCCGGATCCCTTCAGCCGTTAGCTTCCCGGCCCCGAGCTGCGTGAACAGATCGAGCTCGACCGCGGTCAGAAGCGTCCGAGCACCGAAAAAGCCCATGCCGACTTGCATGATGTGGGAGGGATCCAGCTCCGCTTTGCTCATGAGATCGCTCCTTGGGACGTCATCTTCCTACAACCAGATACTTGGCAAACGCAATCGAGAGAAGGCTAGGCATCTTCGCTTGCAAAGAAGAAGGTGCAGTTGGGCAGGTCCATGAACGCTTCCTGAGCCTGTCGCAGGTCTTCGACGGGCTTCTGAGCCGAGTCCGACTCCAAGAACGCGACCACGTCGCCACCACGTTCCCACCAGATTTCCGCCATCCCATCATAGGGCGCCTTGGTTCCCCGGGATTGCATGATCTCCATGTTCTGATCGACCACCAGTGCCGTGCTCAGCACGCATCGCTTTCCCTTCGACGCATCGGATATGGCCTTTACCTTTTCGCCATACAGAGCCCACTGTTCGCGAAACTCCTGCTTCGAAAGACCCGGCATGCGCCGCACACACTGAACGAACTTGATCATGATGACTCCTTACCTCCGCGAGAGACGCCTCCATCTTCACCGATCCGACTCGCAGTTGCCAATATTGAACCCTCTGAGGTTGCTAGGAACGAAGCCTTCAGAAAAGGGGACTGTCCCCGTTTCCCGTTGGGAGGGCGCCGTCTTTGGAGTGGAGGCCTGTTTTTGCCTTGGCTCTGGTGAGGAGCGCATCCGCCATGTGGATGAACGCGATCAAGGCGAGGAGAGGAGCGGCAACGAGGGTGCCTTCGATCCCCTTGCGCGTCACGGCTGGAACCAAGGTGCTCAGGAAGAGCGCCTATAGCAGTGCGGCGCCGATTATCTCGAGCACCGCGTACTTGCGGTAGCCCAGATAGAAGTCGCCTAGGCCTGGGAAGATGAGCGAGCGGAGCGTCGCTTTCCTCGGGCTCTTGAACTCCTCTCCGCACTTTTCGCAGGAAGCCGGGGCTCCGTCGACTGCGGTGAAGCAGCGCGGGCACAGGTTTTGCCAGCCGCCTTTCTTGCTCGCCGTCGAGCTGAGCAGCCCTCTCAGCTGGCGAGCCTCGGACCTCTTGACGCCGTGGAACATCAGCTGTTCCCGTCCAGAGCGGATGAAGATGTAACTGTTTCGGCCGGACGTAGCGCGAATACGCGCGAGCGGGAGCTGGTTTGCAAACATGCGCGGCCGTTGCTTCGAGTCCGTGTGGATCAACAGCACTCGCTTGTCGGTGAGCACCAAGGTCGTGCGGTTGGCGAACGGGTTCATCGAGCCTGCCGTCAGGAGCCACCAGGTCAGCTGCCGTACACCGTTCGTTGCGAAGCGCACCACCTCCGTAGGCTCGAGCGCCCGCTGCAACACCGGCTCGGCCTTGCAGAGCATTTCGGCGCGTTTACGATCGCGACGCTTGATGCGGCCGTTGCGCGCGTCCGGGAACATTTCGTTGAACCGAACCGCGATCGACGCGGGCAGGAGCGCCTCGAGCTCCTCTGCTGGCTGACCCCCCCTGGGCATATGTGCCGATTAACCTAGCATGGACCGGCCGCCCTCATTCAGCGCTGCTCAAAGCGTCAGGACGGTGCTATCGTGCGGATAGCTCGGTTTTTCGGGGGTTTGGACATGGTAGTTCCGCTTTTGCTGGCCGCGACGCTTTTGCTGGCCATCAATCTCGTCATCACGCTCGTCCTTCTTAAAAGGAGGGGAAGCGATTCGGACGCCCATGTTCAAGCCGAGGCCGCGGCCCGCACCGAAACAGCCAACGTGCTGCGAGGGGAGCTGCGGGCCTCGCGTGAGGAGGCGGCCGCCGCGGCGAGCGAGCTCCGCCAGGAGGTTTCTCGCGTTCACCAGGGCAGCACCGAGACACTGGTCAAGACGATCTCCGAGATCGGCCAGTCCCAGACCGCGAAGTTCCAAGCGTTCACCGTGCAGCTCAAGACGCTCACCGAATCGAACCAAGCCGGCCTCAAGCACCTTCGGGAAACGGTCGACGGCCGCCTTCAAGAGCTTCGAAGCAGCAATGAACGCAAGCTCGATCAGATGCGCGAGGTGGTGGACGAGAAGCTACAGAGCACCCTCGAAAAACGGCTTGGCGAGTCGTTCAAGCTCGTCGGCGATCGCCTCGAAGCGGTGCAGCAGGGGCTCGGCGAGATGCGAAGCCTGGCAAGCGGGGTAGGGGACCTGAAAAAGGTGCTCACCAACGTGAAGACGCGCGGCACCTGGGGGGAGGTGCAACTCGGCGCATTGCTGGAGCAAATCCTCACGCCCGAGCAATTCGATCGCAATGTGCAAACGCGCCCCGACTCGCGCGACAACGTCGAGTTTGCCATTCGGCTCCCGGGACCGAGCGACGATCCCGACCAGTGTGTGTGGCTTCCCATTGATTCGAAATTCCCGCAAGAGGATTACCTGCGTCTCGTCGACGCGAGCGACGACGGCGATGCTGATGCAACGCAACGAGCGCAAGGCGCGCTCATCCGTTCGATTCAGGACTCCGCGAAGGACGTCAGCGTCAAGTACTTGAATCCGCCGTTGACGACCGACTTCGCGATTCTCTTCCTTCCCACCGAGGGTCTCTATGCCGAGGCACTGCGCCAGCCGGGATTGGTCGAGCGCTTGCAGCGCGATCATCGCATCGTCATTGCCGGGCCCACCACGTTGGCAGCCGTGCTCAACAGCCTGCGTATCGGCTTCCGCACCCTGGCTATCGAGCAGCGCTCGAGCGAGGTCTGGAAAGTGCTTGGCGCCGTCAAACACGAGTTTGGCAAGTTCGGCGACGTGCTGCAGAAGGTGAAGCGCCAGCTCGACACCGCCGGGCGCACCCTCGAAGAAACCGGCGTCCGAACCCGTGCGATGGAACGAAAGCTCCGCTCTGTGGAAGAGCTCCCCACCGACGCCGCCATCGCCGTACTCGACCTCGCCGAAGGCGACCCGGTCGACTTGCACAAGGCCAAAGAAGACGGCGCCGCCTAAGAAGGGGACTATCCCCGTTTTGCAGGGGGTAACCTTCTAAAAAAGGGGGCAGTCCCCCTGTCAAAGTTTGGGGTTTGCGTGCTACATGGCTTGGTCTAGGAGTTGTCATGGCGTTTCCGAGGTTCCGTTTATTAGCCGTCCTGAGCTTCGTTTTCGTGCTGGCCGCTTGCTCGGACAGCGGCTCGGCGCCTCCGGCCGCTTATCGTGACGCCGGCCCCTTCAAGGCGGGGGTGACGACGCTCATGTTGGCGGACCGCATGGTCGAGGTCTGGTATCCCGTCAACGCCGGAGACGAGGCAGGGCTCGAGCGTGACGCCTATTTCATCCGCGACGCCCTTCCCGACAGCCTGGACGCGCTGCTTCCCCCGGACATCAACCCGCCGTTCGTCACCGACGCCTATCGCGACGCGACCGCAAGCGACCGCGGGCCGTTTCCGTTGGTCCTTTTCGCGCATGGCTTTGCCAGCTTTCGTGACCAATCGACCTTCTTGACCACGCACCTGGCCTCCTGGGGTTTCGTGGTCGCATCGGTGGATTATCTCGAGCGGGGCCTTGCTTCGGTGCTTGGTCAGCAGCCCGACCCGCAGCTCGAAGACACGGACCTCACCCGCATGGCCGTGAGCCTTCTCGCCTCGGAGAACGAGCGTGAGGGCGGCTTGCTCCAAGGCCGTGTCTCCACGGATCGCATCGCCATCACCGGTCACTCCGCGGGCGGCGGCACCGCGATTCGCTTCGGCGGCGATCCCGACGTGGTCACGTACATTCCCCTTTCCGCTGGGATCTTCGACGACAGCATGGCCTCGCTGCCCGACAAACCGTCCCTTTGGATCGTGGGCGCTATCGATGGGGTAGTCGATCCCCAGAGCGTGGCCGACGCGTTCGCCGCAGCCAGCGTTCCGGCTCGCTTCGTCTTGATCGACAACATGGGGCACCTCGGCCCAAGCGACATCTGTGCCATCGGGGATTCCGGTGGGGGCGTGGTGCAGATCGCGATCGACGCAGGCCTTCCGATTCCCGACAGCCTCGTCCGTCTGGGCACCGATGGTTGCCAGCCCGAAGCGCTTGCGCCCCAAGATGGCTGGCCGACGATTCGCCACTTCGTGACCGCCCAGTTACGCTGGGCATTCGGCATCGATCCCGAGCCGGTCGGCCTGTCCGCAGACGCTGCCGCAGGCCTCCCCGAAGCCAGCTTTACCTATCAGGAACGCTTGTAGCCTTCAGTTCACCAGCGCGTGCCGGCGTCCACGTTCTCCCCGTTAGCTGCTGATCGACTCTAGCGTAAGCGCCGGGAGGCCGGCTTCACGGCTCGCCACCAGGTCGATTCGGAAGCGCATGTGCCAGCTTCGGTGTTCGTCGGGGTCGAGGAGGATTTGGCTGAGCTCCCATTCCTCGGCGCGCCGCTCGATCTTCAGCTGTGCGTTGCTCCGCGCATCAGGGCCGATCCGGATCGCATCATACTCTTCCCAGTAAGGGGCGAGCGCCTCCGTGAACCGCTTGGCGTTCCACTCGGAGCCATCGCCGACCTCCGACAAGGCCTCAGCCGCGCGCTCGTATTGCTTGAACGCAAGGAAGCGAACGACCTTCCATACGGCGTTGCGCACCATCGTCGTGAAACCGCGTTCGTCTCGGGTGATGTCGACGGCCAGGTCGTCGTCGCGCTTTACCGGTACGACGACCTCCTCGTCCGGCGCTTGCAGCTGCTCCCATTCGTCCAAGAGGCTCGCGTCCACCGAACGGACCGTGAGCCCCAGCCAGTCGGACAGGTCGTAGAGCTCGTCGGTCTTTGCTGACTCGGGTACCGTTTGAACAAAGCCCTTGTACGCGTTGGTCAGATAGCGAAGCAGCACGCCCTCCGAACGCTGAAGCCCATACTCCTTGACGTATTCTACGAAGCTCATCCCGAGCTCGTACATGTCGCGCGCGATCGATTTCGGTCGAAGCACGTCGTTGCCGACCCAGGGATGGTGTTCCGAAAACACCTCGTACGTGCCGTAGAGAAACTCCGCGTTTGGCTTCGGGTATTCGATCTTGTCGAGCTCTACCATGCGCTCGTCGTATTCCATGCCCTCGGCCTTCATCGCGGCAAGAGCGCGCGACTTGAGCGTGTCGGTTTGCCGGTAGAGCACCGCCCAGGGGTCTTCGAGCGTGGCTTCGACCAGCGTCAGCACGTCGAGCGGGTAGGCCGCGCTCTCGGGGTCGAGCACATCGACTGCCTCTACGACGTACAGCGACAAAGCCTGGTTCAGCGAGAAGTCGGACTGGAAATCCTCATTGACCCGGGGTCCATTTGCATCGAGCTCGATGACGCCCGCGTCTCGAAGCGATCGGATCATGGCGATGGCCTGGCGCGCGTGTTGCCGCTTGGCGCCGGGTCCTTCGTGACTGCTGCGAATGAGCTTGCGAAGCGCGAGACAGCCGTTGTCCTCGCGCTCGAAGAGGTTGAGGATCATCGCATTGCTCACCCGGAACTGAGACCTGAGCGGTTCGGGTGACGATTCCTGCAGCCGCGTGAACGTGTCTGCGTCCCAGTGCGCATATCCACGCTCCGGAGCTTGCTTGGCCTTGAGCTTGCGGAGCTTCTTGGCGTCGCCACCGGCCTTCGCGCGGAGCTTTTTGTTTTCGATCGCGTGCTCGGGCGCTTGCGCCACGACGCTGCCCAGGGTGTCGAACCCCCGACGCCCTGCACGCCCCGCGATCTGCTTGAAATCGCGCACGCTGAGGACTTTGGTTTTCTCTCCGTCGTACTTGCAGAGCTTCGTGAAGAGCACCGTGCGAATGGGCACGTTCACCCCGACCCCCAGCGTGTCGGTGCCGCAGATGATTCGCAGCTTCCCTTCCTGGGCGAGGCGCTCCACCAGTCGCCGGTACCTCGGCAGCATCCCGGCGTGGTGCACTCCAATCCCATGGTGCAGGAACTTCTTGAGCTCTTTGCCAAACGGCGTGTCGAAGCGCGTCCCGCTCAGCTCTTCCTTCACCGCCTTCTTCTCGTCCTTCGAGAGAAAGTCGATGCTCATGAAGCTCTGGGCCTGCTCGGTCGCTGCGCGCTGCGCGAAGTGCACCACGTAAATCGGCGCCTTTCCCTGTTCGAGCAGGTCGACGACCGCATTGTGCAAGGTCTCCTCGCTGTACGAGAAGTCTAGTGGCACGGGCCGATCGCTGCTCTTTACCAGGGTCGTCTGCACGCCAGTCAGCTCGGTGATCGCATCTTCGAACACGCGCGTCTCCCCAAGCGTCGCGCTCATCAGGAGAAAGCGCGCCTGGGGAAGCGTGAGCAATGGGATCTGCCATGCCACGCCGCGATCCCGGTCCGCATAGTAGTGAAACTCGTCCATCACCACGCCATCGACCTCGGCTCGCTCGCCTTCGCGTAACGCGAGGTTGGACAGAATCTCCGCCGTGCAGCAGATCACCGGCGCGTCCCGATTGACCGTTGCATCCCCGGTCATCATCCCAACGCGTTGCGGTCCAAGCACCCGGCACAAATCAAAAAATTTCTCGCTCACCAGGGCCTTGATCGGTGCCGTGTAAAAGGAGCGCTCCCCGAGGGCGACCGAACGAAAGTGCGCAGCGAGCGCCACCAATGACTTCCCGGACCCCGTCGGCGTGTTGAGGATCACGTTGTTTCCCATGAAGAGCTCCATCACCGCTTCTTCTTGGGCGGGGTAAAGCTCGAGCCCCTGATCGCTCGTGTATTCGAGGAACCGCGTCAGCAGCATGTCCGCGTCCATGCATTCGCCGAGATCATCGAGATAGTGATCGAGCACGCTCATGCAGCCCGCCAGCCTAGCAGCCCACGCGTCCCCGGACTACGGCTGTGCCGCGGGCCGATATGCTTTGAAGTCATCCGACACCCGTCTGAGCGGCCGCGCCCATGGTGACGAATGGCTGTCGCTGCTATCTTCTAGTCTCTCGTGCGTCTAGCTTCACTACTACCGGCCGTTCTGGGACTCTCGCTACTCTCCTTTGCCTGCACGTCATCGGGAGGGGACAGCATGGGCAAGGGAGGAGCCGGAGGCGCGGCTGGCATGGGTGGGGCGGCCGGTGAAGGCGGCGGCGCCGGTGGAGCGGGCGGCGAAGAGTGTCGCGCCCCTCTCGAGGAGCACTGCGTTTCGTGTGCGACCTACGAGGAGGCCTTTGCAGCCGCCTTCCGGGGCTACGAGGTCTGTAGCGGCGACGGACCGCCAAGCATTCTTCCTGCGGCTGGCACTTGCGGCGAGCTCCGATGGATCGTGACGTGGGACACGCTAGACGAGTACTTCGAGTACTTCGACGCGGCTGGCACTATGGTCGGTGCGATCTTCGTGACGGACGTC
>Ga0114931_10004182_pt1 | contig 18056 bp, 17 predicted proteins | sample 2SBtaG_FD_89579 | JGI IMG/M metagenome (GOLD analysis project Ga0114931, IMG submission 89579) | Deep subsurface microbial communities from Kolumbo volcano to uncover new lineages of life (NeLLi) - 2SBTROV14_V59a metaG | ecosystem: Environmental > Aquatic > Marine > Volcanic | place: Kolumbo...
GACCGACGCCGGCTTCAACCCCTCGAAGCAGGTGGCCGACATCGAGGACCTGGTGAGCAAGGGGATCGACCTGCTGCTCTATTGGCCGGTCGACGACAAGGCGATCGAGGCGACCCTCAAGACGGTGGTCGCGAAAGGCATTCCGACGGTCACCACCGGGGGCGGTTTCAACGACCACGCCGGCATCACCAGCAACGCCTATATCGACCAATGGCTGCTCGGCGAAATGGTGGCCCGGCATCTGTTCGCGGACATGGGCGGCAAGGGCAAGATTTTCGCCATGCTGCCGATCCCCGGGACGACCGCCGCGGTCGATCAACTGGCCGCGTTGAAATCGGTCCTGAAAGAGTTCCCCGACATCGAGCTGCTCAGCGCCGAATACGGCGACTGGAACAGGGCCAAGGCGAAACAGATCACCGAGAACCTGTTGCAGCGCTATCCCCGCATCGACGGCGTCTTTTCGCCGGCCGGTCAAATGTCGATCGGCGTGGCCGAGGCCTTCGACGAGGCGGGCCGGCTGGGCGAGGTGACCATGTCGCCCGGCGACGAATACAACGGCTGGCTGAAATGGGTCGTCAAACACCAGATGGGCGGCGCCGTCACCTTCCCGACCCGGGTCGGCCAGGTCGCGGTGAAGCTCGGCCTGCGCATCCTCAAGGGCGAGCCGGTCAAGCTCGGCGTTCGCGTGCCGTCGGAATATATCTCGCCGGCCGACGTGGCCAACGACGTCGAACCGGACCGTCCCGACGATTGGTGGGCGAGCACCTTGCCCGAGGACTGGAAGCCCCAGTAAAAGCCCAAGTAACGGCCACGCGATCATGGCCTATCTCGAACTCCGCGGGCTCTCGAAGTCGTTTCCGGGGGTGATCGCCCTCGACGGCGTCGATTTCGCTGCGGTGGAGGGCGAAATTCACGCCCTGGTCGGGGCCAACGGCGCCGGAAAGTCGACCTTGATCAATCTGCTTTCCGGCGTCTACGCCCCGGATTCGGGAGACATCCGACTGGCCGGCCGCGCGGTCGCCTTCGCTACGCCCCGCGCGGCCCAGGATCACGGCGTCGCGACCGTCTATCAGGAGTTCAGCTCGGTCGCCGCGCTGACCGTCGCCGAGAACGTCTTTCTCGGCCACGAGCCGGCCCGGCCGGCGGGCTTGCTCGACCGTCGCGCGCTGCGCGCGCGAACCCAAGCGCTCCTCGATCGTCACCATCTGCCGCTCGACCCGGACACGCCGGTCGGCGACTTGAGCGTCGCCCAGCAGCAATTGGTCGAGATCGCCCGGGCGCTGTCGCGCGCGGCGCGGGTTCTCATTCTCGACGAGCCGACCGCGGTGCTGGCCGGTCACGAGCGGGAAATCCTGTTTCGCATCATCACCGGCCTCGCCGGCGCCGGGCTGACGATCCTCTATGTCTCGCATCGCCTGGAGGAGGTCTTCGAGATCGCCGATCGGGTCACCGTCCTGCGCGATGGCCGCAAGATGGCGACGCTGGCCACGGCGGAAACCGATCAAGCCGGCCTGGTACGGCTGATGATTGGGCACGACATTCGCCAAGCGGCGGCCTTGCCGGCGGTCGCGGCCGACGCCGAAACGGTGCTCGATGCGACGTACCATTCGGCCGGGCGGGTGTCGCGCTTCACGCTCCGAGCCGGCGAGATTCTCGGGGTCGCCGGGCTGGTCGGCGCGGGGCGGTCGCGCCTGGCTCGGACCCTGATCGGATTGGGCGCGCCTTCCGGCATTACCATGACGCTCGCCGGGCGCGCGGTTCGCATCGGTTCGCCTCGGGAGGCGCTGGCCCAGGGGATCGTCTATCTGACCGAGGATCGCAAGCGCGACGGCCTGTTCGCCAATCTCGACATTCTCGCCAATACCACCGCCGCCGCGCTGGCCGAGGTCTCGCGCTGGGGGGTGATCGACGGCCGGGCCGAGCGCCGCCTCGGCGCCGGCGTTCTCGACCGCCTGCGGCTGATCGGTCGCGGGCTCGACGATCCGGCGCGCGAACTCTCGGGCGGCAACCAGCAGAAGGTGCTGATCGGCCGGGCGCTCCTCTGCCGGCCCCGGGTTCTGATCTGCGACGAGCCGACCCGGGGCATCGACGTCGGCGCCAAGGAGGAGATCTATCGCATTCTGATCGACCTCGCCGCGCGCGGCGTCGGCATCGTCTTCATTTCATCGGAACTCAAGGAACTGCTGGCCGCGACCCATCGCCTCGTGGTCATGCGCGACGGCTATATCGTCGCGCGAATGGCCAGCCGGGAAGCGAGCGAGGAAATGGTGCTGCGGGCGGCGAGCGGTCTCGCCGCATGATTGAACGAGCGAAAATGCCCAAGGAGCGGATGGATGATTGAACCGACCGAGGCCCGAGGCCGCGTCGCCGTGGCGCAGATGGATTGCGCTCTCGGCGAGATCGCGCCCAATCTCGACAAGATCGCCGTCTTCGCGCGCGCGGCGGCGGCGATGGGCGCCGATCTGGCGATCTTTCCCGAATGCGCCACCACCGGCTATTTCATCGCCGATCGGCTCGATCGCTTGGCCGAGCCACCCGACGGCCCGAGCGGCCGGGCGCTGGCCGAGATCGCCAAGCGCCACCGGCTCCATCTCGCCGTCGGCATGGTGACGAAAGAGGACGGCGCGTATTACGACAGCCAGCTCCTGTTCTCGCCCGGCGACGGCCTGATCGGCGCCTACCGCAAGGCCCACCTGTTCGCCTCGGAAAAGGAGAGCTATGCCGCCGGCGACGCGCCGCTGGTAGTCGACACGCCCTTGGGCCGGATCGGGATGACGGTCTGCTACGACCTGGTTTTTTCCGATTACATCCGCCACCTAACCGAGTGCGGCGCCGGGCTGATCGTCAACAGCACCAACTGGATCACCGATCCGTATCATCGCGACGTCTGGGGCTGGAGCGGGCCGACGACCCAGGCGCTGGCGGTGACCCGGGCGCTGGAGAACGTCACCGTCGTCGCCATGGCCAACCGCGTCGGCCACGAGGCCGGCTTCGACAGCCTCGGCCATTCCTGCATCGTCGCGCCGTCGGGGAAAATCCTGGCGTCCGTTCCCTCGGGCGAGGGGCTCGCCGTGGCCGACATCGCCTTCCCGGCCGAGGACCTGGCCAAATGGCGCGCCCTCGCGACCTACCGTCGGGATCGCCGCCCCGAGCTCTACCGCTAGATCGCTTCCTTTCCGTTAGAAAGAAAGCACGAATGAACTTCCCATATCCGGTGTGAATTGGGGCTCCGAGCATTTTGTGAAGTCATAGAGCAGCAAAAGGGGACGCAGCAAAAGGGTAACGTCCCCTCTTCCGCGGCGACATTGGCGGCTTCATCGCGTACTCCTCCGTTAGCCGGTGGAATACACCTTAACGACCTGTCCGATTTTCCGGAACCACTTCACATTGCGGTGGTTGGCCCACAAATCAACCGGTCGCGATCCGCCTGGGTGGTCTCGAAGGCGTGCTTGTAGGTCTCCAACTCGACCTCCAGGTCGGTCGGCCACCCGTCATCGGCATCGCGGTCAGCCGCGCGCGGCGCGAGGATTTCGCGAAGCCTACCGCGCGCGGCGCGTAACATATCGGCCATTGGTCCCAGCCTCTCGAAATTGCTCTCGGCGCCGTCCATGCCCGACGACGTCGAGCCGACATCAAAGACTATCAAACAGGGGCGTCTCGGTTCGCCGTGGCGCCGGAGGAGTATAGCGCCACGATCTCGTCCACGTCGCCATCGGCGACGATCAGGCCACGATCCATCAAGATCGCGCGGTTGCACAGCGTCTTGATCGTCGCCACCGAATGGGTCGCCAGCAGCAACAGGCTGGCCCGGTCCATCATCGCCCGCATCCGCGTCTGCGCCTTGGCCACGAAACCCGCGTCGCCGGCGGCGATATTCTCGTCGGCCACCAGGATTTCCGGGTGGAAGGCGGTGGCGACGCCGAACGCCAGGCGCGTCTTCATGCCGGCGGAATAGGTCTCCACCGGCAAATCGAGAAATTCGCCGAGTTCCGTGAACGCCTCGACATCGGGGCGCAGGGCGACGATCGCGCGGCGCGACAAACCGTAGAGCAGGCCGATCTGTTCGATATTCTCGTGCCCGCTCAGCGCCGGGTCGAGACCGACGGAAGGATTGATGACGGCGACGGTTCTGCCGACTCGTCGGATCCGGCCCCGGCAAGGCTTGAGGATCCCGGCGGCGACCTTCAAAATCGTGGTCTTGCCGGCGCCATTGGGGCCGAGAATACCGATCCGATCGCCATCGCGGGCGGCGAGAGAGATGCCGTCGAGCGCCGTGACCTCCACGCCCCGGCGCCGGGTCCGGCGGATAATGCCGCCCATGCCGACCGACTTGGCCGCCGCCAGGACCGAGCGGCTGGTCCGCCCATAGACCGGATATCGGAGGGCGATGTCTCGCAGATCGATCTCCGCCATGCGCCCCCCTCAAATCCAGAACACGATCCGGTCTTTGTACAGGCAATGGCAGACGACCGCCAAGACACTGCCGCCGACCGTCACGGCCAGGGTCACGACCACCGACAGCATCGACGGCGGCGAGCCCAGCAACGGGTCGCGAACAATCGCCAGGAAATGCGTGAAGGGATTGAACGTCGCGATGAACCCGCTGCCGCCGAGCATGCCCTCGGGCCATAGCACCGGCGAGGCGAGGAAGGCGATCAGCATCAGCGGCGAGACGACTTGGCTGACATCGCGGTAGCGCGCGCCCAGCGGCCCGAACACCAGCACCACCCACAAGCCATTGAGGATCAGGATGACGAGACCCGGCAGGGCGAGGAAGGCATTCACGTTCATCGGCAAGGCGACCGCGGCGGCGGCGAGGGCGAAGACGACGAATTTAACGATCAGCTCGATCATATATCGAAACACGAAGCGGAACGCGGAAAAGGCGACAGGAAGCGCGCGCTCTTCCAGAACCCCCCGGGCCGAAATATAAACCGACAGACCGCCGTTGATGCAGCCGGAAATGAAGAACCAGATGACCAGGCCGGCCGCGATATGCGGGAAGACGGTCGAGCCATTCATTTTCAGCACCGCGCCATAGACATAGCCAAGGACGGTCACCGTGATGCCGGTGCCGATGATCGACCAGAGCGGTCCCATGAAGGTCCGCCGCGTTTGCTGCAAAAAATCTCGCCAGGCCAGGACCAGCCAGATCGGCATCATGCCCGCCGCCTCACGGAGATCCATCAGTCCATCGGCGAAGCGGGCGACAATACTCTGGCCGGCGTCGAACTGGTAAACCTCGATCGATGCCCCGCCGCCGGGCCGGGAGGACGACGGCATGGGCTGGTCGCGGCCTTGACCGTTCGCTTCCTCGGTCATCGGCGGAAGACCTCAATCCTGGGGAGCGGGACGACGAAACGGCCGCCATTCGCCAAGTATGCCCGGTGTTTTGCCATGATCGGCGCGGCGTAGCGCCAGGCAAGGATGATGATCAGGCCCGGATCGACGGCGTCGAGACGCGCGCCGCGATGGACCGGAAGATCGTATCCCGGTCCCGCCAGCCTGTCCTTGAACGGGGTGTCGTCGAACAGGCAATCGAGACGCGCCTCGAGCCCGAACTGGTGAATCAGCGCCGCGCAGCCGACCGAGGTCCCGTAGGCGCCGACCGTCTGGCCCTTCGCCCGGGTGGCGTCGGTCAAGGCGCGCAGTTCGGCGGTAATCGCGGCGACGCAATCGCCGAAGGCCTGGTGATAGGCCGGATCGTAGAGGCCCGTTTGCTCTTCCAGCGCGATCAGGTCGTCCACCCGCGCCGCCCGCGCGCGCGGTCCTCCCCGGTGCTGCAGCCAGAAGCGGATCGAGCCGCCCTTGGTATCGATCCGTTCGGCGTCGATGATTTCGAGCCCATAACGGCCGATGGCCGCGTCCACCGGGCGCACGGAAAAGCACGAAATATGCTCGTGGTAGATCACGTCGAGCAGGGTTTTCTCGAACACGTCGAGCGCGTATTGGGTCTCGAACACGAACACGCCGTCGGCCGCCAGGATGGTCTTGACCCCGCCCAGGATATCGCCGAGATCGTCGATATTCGCCATCGCGTTGTTGGCGACGATCGCCCGCGCCGGGGGCAGTTCCCGCTTGAGCGCGCCCGCCAAGGCCTGGCTGAAAAAATCGGCCCGGGTCGGCACGCCCCGCTTGGTTGCCTCGGCGGCGATGTCACTGGCCGGGTCGACCCCCTGAACCCGCATGCCCGCGTCCCGGAAAAAACCCAGCAAGGTCCCGTCGTTGCTGCCGAATTCCAGTACCAGGTCGCCGGGCACGAGAGCGGCGCGGGCGATGACCACGGTCGCCAGATCGCGGAAATGCTCGGCCAAGCCCATCGATACCGCCGTCCGGTACAGATAATGCCGATAAATGATCGACGGATCGACGACGTGAACGAGCTGGATCAGCCCACAATCCCGGCACAGATAATTATCCAGCGGCGCGGTTACGCGGACAATGCGCGCGCCATCGGGGCGCGCCTCGGCGGCGACGTTGGGCGAGACGATCGGCACCTCGGCGAGCGGCACGCTTCGCATCAGATCGGCCGAGCCGCACAGCCGGCAGGTCTTGCGAACATGGACCAGTTCGGTCATCGCCCTAGGCGCTCGCCCGCCGCCATATCGCCTCGGCGAGGCCCAGGTCGCGCAGCCCTTCCGCGCCCGGGTTGCGAAGCGGCGCCGCGCCGCTCAGCGCATCCACGAAGCCGCGCGCCTGGCGGGCGAAGGACCACCCCGTCTCGGTCGCGACGGGCTGATCGGCCCCGCCCGCCTCGTCGTCCACGCGAACCCGGGTCACGCCGGCCGTATCCATCGGCGACGGCACCGTGAAGCGCAGCCGGCCGCGCTCGAACAGGAACTCCCCGCCCTCCAGCCAGCGACCGGCGGCGGTCCTGGCGATTTCCAGATGGACCGGCACGCCGGCGGCGTCGATCACGGCGGAAACCGACCCGTCGACGAGACAATGCGCGGCGATGACGTCCCGCGCCACCGGGAAAAACAGGTGCAGCAGATTGACGTCATGGCAGGCCGCGTTGAGGAACCAGGCATAGGGTTCCCGATAGGCTTCCGCCAGCCAATCGGGCCATGGCGGCCAGGTCTCGAAACGCTCCGTCCGGCTTTCCGCCGGCCGCGCGTGCGGCGGCGGGGCGACGGCGTAGGACTTCGAGAAATCATAAATCCGGGCCAGAAGCAGCTTGCCAAGGCGGCCGCTCCGCATCAGGTCGTCGAAGGTTTGCGCCGCCGCCTCGATTCCCGGGTCGAAACGCTTCATGTAGCCGACACTGTAAAGCAAATTCTTGGCCGCCGCGGCATCGACCAGCCGCCGCGCCTGCGGGACGGTATGCGCCATCGGCTTTTCGGCGATAACATGCTTGCCGGCGCCAAGCGCCGCGAGCGTCAGGGGGCCGGTCGCGGGACGCGGCGCGCTGATCACCACCGCGTCGATCTCGGGCATGGTCAACAGGGCCCGGTGATCGGCGACGATCCTGTCTCGGCCCACCACCGGGGCCAGGGCGGCCACCAGCGACGGCCGCGGCTCGGCGATGCAAGCGATCTCGCAGCGGGGATCGTCGCGATAGAAGGGGAGGTGGCCGACCTGACACATCATGCCCCCGCCCAGGAAGCCGATCTTAACGGGCTTCTGGGGCACGGGCCGGCGATTTCCGCGAGCGGGAAGGGTACGGACTAGTGCAAGCCAAGAGACTGCATGGTCCTGATATTGTAGTAGGCGGCGTCGTCCATCGTGTCGCGCAGGCGACCGTCCTTGAACGCGTCGAGCAGATCGCGGACCGCGTCGGCGATGGTCTTGTCGGCGACGAATCCCCATTCCTCGGCGATCTTGCGCGACGAGACCTTGTAAGAGCGGTTGTCGTCGGTCGGCACTACTTCGAGATCGATCTCGCGGCCGAGCTTGTTGTCGGTGGAGACGATGTCGCGAACGGTCTCGGCCAAGTCCATGACCGTCGCGTTGTCGTACCCGGCGTTGAAGACCTTGCCGTCGACCTTCTCGACGGGCAGCGACACCGCCATCTCGTAGGCTCGCGCCATGTCGTCGATATGGATGTTCGGCCGCAGTTGCTGGCCGCCGAAAACCTTGATCTTCTGGTTCACGACCGCGTGGTTGGTGAGGATGTTGACGATCACGTCGAGGCGCTGGCGGGGCGAGTAGCCGCAGACCGTCGCCGGGCGGATGACCAGAGTGGCGAACCCCGGCGCCCTTTCCTCATGCAGCACGGTCTCGCACATCGCCTTGAATTTCGAATAATCGGTCAGGGGATCGAGCGGCAGGTCCTCGGTCACCTCCGGTTCGTCCTTGATGCCGTAGACGCTCGACGACGAGGCGTAGACGAAGCGCTCGACCCCGGCCGCCTTGGCCGCGCGGACGAGGGGTCGGAAGGCGTCGTAATTGATCGACTTGCCGAGCGTCGGGTCGAGTTCGAAGGACGGGTCGTTGGAAATGCAAGCCAGATGTATAACGGTATCGCAGCCCGCGACCGCCTTCTCCACCACCGCCGAGTGGCGGATATCGCCCTTGATCTGGATCAGCCGCGGGTGACCGGCGACCGCGTCCAGCACGTCATGGCCGTAGAGATAGAGATCGAGCACGGTCACCGTATGCCCGGCGGCCAGGAACCGGGGCACGAGGACGCTGCCGACATAGCCGGCGCCGCCGGTGACCAGGATGTTGCGACTTGCGGTCATGTTCCGGTCCTCGTCACGCGACTTGACGGTCGGCTTCCTCGGCGCCCCACCCCATCTGGATATCCAAGATGCCGTGCAAGAGCGCGAGATGCCCGACCTCGACGAAGCCATAGTCCTGGCTGGCGATATAAAGGTTGATATCGCCAAGCGCGCGAAGCGGATTGGTGGGGCGAAAACCGCTCAGCGTGACGATGCGGCAGCCGGCTTTTCGCGCGACCTTGGCGGCGTTGAGGATGTTGCGCGAACAGCCCGAGCTGCTGATCGCGATCAAAAGATCGCCGGGCGCGGCGTGCCATTCGATCTGTTTGGCGAACACATGCTCGTAGCCATAGTCGTTGGCGAGGCAGGTCAGGATCGCGGCATCGTTGAAGGCGATCGCGCGCATGCCGCCGTTCTTGCTGAAATCCGTCGCCATGTGCCCGCAGATGCCGGCGCTGACGCCATTGCCGACGAACATCAGCTTGTTGCCGCCCCGATGGGTCGCCATCATCTCGGTTCCGACGGCTTCCACCGCCGAGTCGAGGATCATGTCGTCGCCATCGCGCGCGGTCGCGCGCGTCGTGGAAACAAGTTTGCCAAGCGTCTGAATATAGCTCGCGAACATATTTCAGTACCCCCTGTTTTCGGTCCCTACTTGAGCAGCGTGACTAGGTATCTCTGGATTTCCAACTTATCCAAGTATCGCCGATGCCCGACGATGCCGATTTCTATCGCGCCCGCGATGTTTCCCATAATTCCAGCGGTTTCGCAATTGGCGCCGACGGCGGCGAATGGCGCCGCGGTGACGAAAAAGGCATCCCCCGCCCCCACCGTATCGACCGCCCGGTTGCCGAATGACGGCACCTGGGTCACTTCGGCGCCAACCTCGTCGGCGACATAGCAGCCCCGTTTCCCATCGGTCACGATGACCTTCGGGCAGACGATGATCCTGTCTTGGATCTGTTGGGTCAGTTCCTTCAGCGAAGCGTGCTTGGCGCCGGTGGCGAGCCGCGCCTCCAAGGCATCGATGCAGATGAAATCGGCGCGGCGATACTTGGAGACCAGGTTGAAGCCGATGTTGCCGGCGTTGGACTGGGCATTGACCGCGAGGAAGGCCGGCAGGTTTTCGAACAACGCCACGGTCTCCGGCCCGATCATGCCATGGCCAAAATCGCAAACGACGACGAGATCGGCGTCCGCGCATTTTTCGGCGATGGTCGCGTGGAGATGATCCCGGGTGTCGGGCGGCAAGGGTTCGTCGTCCATGTCGTAGACTTCGAACAGCTTGTGGACATAGGTCGGTTCGACGAAACGGGTCTTGCGCACGGTTTGCCCACCGGCGCGGCGGATGAAGGTGACATCCGTTCCTTGCGGCAGGCTGGAGCGAACCAGCCCTTCGTAGTTCTCGCCCTTCTGACCGTCGCCGACCAGCGTGATGAACTCAACGTTATTACAAAGAGCCGACAGATGCCCCGCCGCCGCCGTGCCGCCGCCCGCGAACACTTCCTCGTCGCGGCGCAGCGTGGCGATGATGTTTTCCTTGGCCGACTTGCCCATCGGATCGACGTAGACATAACGGTCGATGATGGTTTCGCCGATCACCACGATCCGCATGTCGGCGATCTTGTCGAGATATCGCGCGACACGGTCGGCCAGGCCGCGATTTTCTTCTTGCGCCAGATAGTCGAGGACCGGGCCATCGATGGCGCCGAAGTGACGGTTCAATAGATTGGACGAACTGTAGGTCGCGTCGTGCGTGAACACGAGCTCCCCGCCGAGCTGCTTCACGAGATCGCCCTCGGCGACGATTTGACCGGTAATATCGTCCCCGGAGTCTTCGTACTCGCGCCCCTTGACGTAGCAATCCGGCCTGACCGCCTCGATCGCGGGCAGGGCGTTGGGACTGTCGACGATGGCGACGTAATCGACGATCTCCAGCGCCGCCAACATCTCGGCGCGTTGCTCGGCGCCGAAGGCCGGCCGATCGGGACCCTTGGTTATGTGGGCGTCCGCCGTAATGGTCACGACCAGCACATCGCCGAATTTCCGCGCGGACGACAAGTGATGGAGGTGCCCGATATGAAGCAAATCGAAGGCGCCATGGCACATCACGATCTTGCGCTGGCTACGGACCGAGTCCAGTAGTGATTTCAAGTCTTCGAGTAAAACGATCTTACCGGAACGGTGTTTACCGTAGCATCCATTCATTTGGAACCGTCGTGTCCGAAAGTTGGTTGGGCAATGTTGTTGGCGCAACACATTGCCCCGCAAACCCGTTCCGAGAGAAGCCACACGGAATCAATCAATCGTTGGCGGCCAAGTTTTTTCAACGATGAAGGGAGCCGCGAATCGCGGCCTAAATATCCCCCTGCCGCGAAAAGTATGCACGCGGCCGGCCGTGATGCAAGCAATTCCATGCGGTTCCCGTTTCGTCGGGCGGGTTTGGCGGCGGTTGACGCCACGGGTGCCGCGCCCCGGTCGCCAAGCCGGTCGATGGCCCGGCGCGACCACTCGGGGATCGGCTCGTCGCGGGCGTCATGCGCCACGGCCGCCGCCGAGCGTATCATTGGTCGGCTGGTCGGCCCGCGCGCATCAGGTCGCCCAGTTTCCGAACGATGTTGGTATAGAACGACAGGCGGCGAAAGGGGTAGTTGACATAGGATCGCGACAGGCAGGCGACGGCTCGTGGCAGCCGCCGCTCGCGGTACCAGATGGCGGCCTCCTCCAGCAGCAGGGCGGAGAGAAAGCGGCGACGCGACCCGGGGCCGCGCGCGGTCACGGCCTCCAGATGCTTGGCGCGAAGCGTGGCCAAGGCGCGACGTACATGGTCTCCGGGTGGCGCCGCGCCGCGGTGCACCGTGGCCAGCACCGCGTCGCTGGTCACCAGCCCGTAGCGGGCGGTGTAGCGCAGCATCCAGTCCCAGTCCTCGAGGCGACGCATGTCCTCGTCGAAGTCGCCGATCTCCTCGAAGCAGGCCCGCTCGACCAAAAGGGTGGTCCCGGGGCCGACATAACAGCCGAGCAGCATTTGCTCGTACCAATCCCGTCGTGGCGCCAGCCTGACCCGAATGTCTGGCGCGCCAGTATCGCGGGCGACCACATAGCTGACGCAGCATGCCCGGGTGGCGCCATCCGCCCTGTCCATGATCGCCAACTGGCGGGCGAGTTTTTCGGGCATCCAGGCGTCGTCGGAATCGAGAAAGGCGATGAACCGCCCCCGGGCGGCGCGGACGCCGGTGTTGCGGGCGGCGGCGGCGCCCCTGTTTCGCGCATGCGCGACGAGCTTGATGGGGAGGGCGCCGCCATCGCCGCCGACATCGCCCAAGGCCGCCGCGACGTCGTCGCTGGAGCCGTCGTCGACGACGATGATCTCCAAGTCCCCGAAGGTCTGCGCCATGACGCTGCGGAGCGCGACCGGGACCACGGAAGCCCGGTCGTGGACCGGGATCACGACGCTGACTAGAGGCTTCGCGCCCATGCTCGGATCATGCCGCCCCTGTCGAAGCCGAGCCGCCGCCCACCGTGAACCATCGTGGGCGGAGCGGGGCCGCGAAACGCGGAATCAATGAAACGCCCCATGGGCACGAAATCATCGTTTCGAGACGGACCTCATGACAAATGCTCGAACCAGGCCTCGGTCGCGGTGGCGATCTTCTCCGGCGTCCAGACCGGCGCCTCGCGCCAGTAATCGATGTTGTCGAGCATCTTGCGCACGCCGGCCTCGAAGGAGACCGTCGCTCGCCAGCCGAGGTCGCGTTCGATCTTGGTCACATCCGCCCAGGTGCAGTCCGGTTCGCCCGGCCGTTTCGGAATGTGGACCGTATTCTCGGCCCCCAATAGCGCGACCAGGCGGTTGATGCTGTAGGTTCCGTTGCTGCCGACGTTGTAGATATCGCCGACCCGGTCGGACCGCGCCGCGACCAGGAAGGCGTCGACGACGTCGGTGACATAGGTAAAATCCCGCGTCTGTTCGCCGTCGCCGACGATCGTCACCCGTTCCCCGGCCAAGAGCTGGGCCAGGAAAACGCCGAACACCGCGCAATAGGTTCCGCCGGTGCGCGCCCTCGGGCCATAGACGTTGAACATGCGCAGGGAAAGGGCCGGTAACTGGTAGACCTTGGCCCAGTGCATGACCAGTTGCTCGCCCAGGTTCTTGGTCAAGGCGTAAGGGTATTGCGGCCGGATCGGCGCCGCCTCGGCGGTCGGATAGGCGTCGGGTATGCCGTAACACGTCGACGAGGCGGCGTAGAGAAAGCGCGACACGCCGGCCAGGGCGGCTTGCCGCAAGGCATTGAACGTACCGTCGACGTTGGACCTGAAATAGGCTTCCGGCTTTTCGATCGAGGGCACGATGTCGGCCAGCGCGGCGAAATGGAACACCCGCTCCGCCCCGTCGAACAGGCCGTCCACGGCCGTGTAATCGGCGAGGTCGGCCTCGACGATCTCAAGCCGTGGGTCGCCCTCGTGATGGGCGAGGTTGCGTCGCGCGCCGTTGCTGAAATTGTCGATCACGCGAACGGTGCGATCGCCCGCCGCCAACAATCGGTCGACCAGGTGACTGCCGATGAACCCGGCGCCCCCCGTCACGACATCCACGGCCATCGTCGATCTCCGAGTTTTCCCCCACCCCCGTCCGTATCATCGCCGGCCGGAGCACGGCCCCGTTTATCAGGGTTGGGCCGGATTGCAAACTTGGAATAGACTCCGCGACAATCCCTTTCCGCGAAATTCCAGGATCGAGGACAATGGTGGCGATCGAAGACCTGCGCGAAGTCGGCCCCGGCATTTTCTACGTCGATCCGGCGCTCGCCGTCGTTTCCGCCGGTCCCGAGGTGGTCGAGCACCTGAAGGCGGTGGCGGCGTCGATCCCACCGCGCCGCGCCCGCTTATGCGCCCATCCCGATCCCGAGGCCGAACAGCAGGACATGCTGATCGTCAGCCACCGCGACACCTATGTCGCCCCCCACCGCCACCGCGTCAAAAGCGAGACCATGCTGGTGCTCGACGGGCTGGCCGAGGCGTATCTGTTCGCGCCCGACGGCGCCCTGACCAGCGTCATCCCGATGGGCTCCCTGGCCTCGGGCCGGACGTTCTTCTATCGCATGCCGGCGGGCCGCTTTCACGGGCTTCGCGTCGAGAGCGAGTTCCTGACCTTCGTCGAGAGCACCAAGGGGCCGTTCCGCAAGTCCACCTCCGAAAACGCGCCATGGGCGCCGGGGCCCGACGACAGCGTCGCCGGGATGCGTTTCGTCGCCGACCGCGCGCGCAAGGCCGCCGGTCACGAATTCCGCGGGGAGCGCGGGCTGGCCGCGAAAATGGAATAAAACGCACCGCCGCGCGCGATCAGTGGGGCACTCAACCAGAAGTCCACCTCACCGCGTCCGCGGTTTTTTCACCCTACGTTTCCGAAGCGTGTTCGCCGGGGGCGTCGCGCCCCACAGAGGTTTTCCGACTTCGGAAACATAGGCGAGCGGTATTTTCGGATTGTTGATGTCTCGACCGCCCGACTCGTGCCACTTTGTCTCCCACTTCGCGTAGTAGGGTTCGAGATCAGTGGGCGTCAGCAGGTAGATGGCTATCAGTTCGATGTTCCGATAGACGGCGAAGATGCAGTCGACCCGCCGATACTTCGAGATGATCACTGGGTTCATGTGGTGGTGGGTCGAGAAGCTGCGCGTCAGATTTATATTGACCGATTTCAGCTCGTATTCCGTCCCGTCTTTGCCCTCGGCGTCGTTACCTTCGCGGCCAGGAATATTTGTTAGACCGAGAAGCAACAAAACCTGCAGGGTCTTACCTCCGTTATCCTGAAATATATCATTGATACCATGTCTCATCGCGAGTTCTTGGTATCTCCGAATTGAAGGTCAGAGCTTTTTTAGCTCCGCCGCGTCATTGTGCGGGTCGAAACTCATTGCGTCCCCCTCAGCAATTCTTCGGGCGGCACCCCAAGCGCCATCGCTATGAGTTCTATGTTGTCTATCGAGATATTTCGCTCGCGTCTCTCGACCGATCCGATATAGGTTCGATGAAGGCCGCAAGCGTCAGCCAAGGCCTCCTGTGACAGGCCCTTTTTGACCCGTTCGTGGCGCATGTTTTCTGCGAAAACAGCTCGGAGGCGTGATGAGTCACGTTTCACGCCCCTGAAATGAACCTATTGCCGACTATGAGTCGACAGCCTATAAGTAGCGATATGACGCCAGCTTATTCGACGGACCTTGGTGCCGCCTATGTAGGCGACTCGCGCGACCTGCTCCGTAAACTCGACGATGAAAGTATCAACCTCGTTGTTACCAGCCCACCTTTCGCGCTTCTGCGAAAGAAAGAATACGGCAACAAGGAGCAGCACGAGTACGTCGACTGGTTATCTGAGTTCGCGTCGCTCATCTTTCAGAAGCTAGCGCCTGACGGTAGTTTCGTGATCGACCTCGGCGGTGCCTATCAAAAGGGAGTGCCGGTGCGAAGCCTCCACCAGTTTCGCGCTCTGCTGACGTTCTGCGACGAGATCGGCTTCCATTTGGCTGAGGAATTCTACTGGCACAACCCATCGAAGCTCCCGAGCCCCATCGAGTGGGTGAACAAGCGAAAGATTAGGACGAAGGATTCCGTTAACACGCTCTGGTGGCTATCCAAAACACCTTGGCCGAAAGCGAACGTGTCGAACGTCCTCGCGCCGTATTCCGATCGCATGAAGAAGCTGATCGAGAATCCGGGTAAGTTTTATCAGCCGAAGATGCGCCCATCCGGGCATGACATCGGGCGCGGGTTCGGCAAGGACAACGGCGGTGCGATCCCTCCCAACCTGTTGTCCTTCCCGAACACCGAATCGAACGGGCGCTATTTGGCGGGATGCAAAGCAGTCGGTTCGAAGGGGCATCCCGCGCGTTTCCCCGGCAAGTTGCCCGAATTCTTCATCCGCTTCCTGACCGACCCCGGAGACCTTGTCGTTGACATTTTCGCCGGATCCAACACGACCGGAGAAGTGGCGGAACGCGAGGGGCGGCGGTGGATGGCGTTCGAGGAACGCCGCGAGTACGTCGCGGCCTCCGCATTCCGTTTCTTGGAAGAGCCAAACGACACGCTCGATGTATTCGCCCGCATATCGGCCGGTCACGAATTCCGCGGGGAGCGCGGGCTGGCCGCGAAAATGGAATAAAATGCGCCGCCGCGCGCGATGAAGGCGCGGTTGTTGGCGATCACCTTGTCCTCGATTTCGGGGGCGAGGCCGAACAGGCAGGTTGCGACATCGGATCGCGCCAGGGTCTCGCGCGGCACGATCTCGAGCCCGTTGCCGGGCAGGAACAGGCCCTGCTTCTCGGGCGTGTCGTCGACCACGAAGGCGAAATACGACGCCAGGTCGTGCAGGTTGACGAAAGCGCAGGTCAGATGGCCGGCCCCGTAGAGGGCGATCGGGCCATTCCGCGCCAGGCGGTCCAGGGTCGCGCGGATAGCCTGGGTTCGCCCGGGAAAATCGGCCGCGTAAGCGGCCGCCAGATCGACCGAGCGGGCCGCCACGCGGTCGTCCGTGGACAGGATGCCCGTACCCTGGCCTCCCCGGCGCGCGTAGAGGACGAGCACATCCTCGAACGGATAGGGGTGCCGGTCGACCCCCAGGATGTCGAAGCCCCGGCCCGTCAAGAGAGGCGGCAAGGTCTCCTCGGTGAAATAAAGGCTGTGCTCTTCCCAGGGCATCGCGTAGTCGCGCAGGGACAGGTTTCGCGCGCAGTCCGGGACCTCGACGATCAGGTGGCCGCCGGGCGCCAGCAGCGCCTCGAGCGCGTTCAGAAAGCGGCCCGGATCGGCCGCGTGTTCGGCGATATGCCTGACGACGAGAACGTCGGCCGGGCGTCGCGCGGCGGCGATCCGCGTGGCCGCCGTGGCGTCGAGCAGGCCGTGAACCGTCTCGATATTGGCGTTGGGATCGGTCGCGCCGAGGTCGCCTCGCGGATCGATCGCCCAGACATGCGCGAAGCCACGGCGGCGAAACCGGTCGAGCGTCGAACGGTCCTTGTAACTGATCCCGGCGACGACGCTGGCGGGACCCACGCCGGGAAGGCCACTGGCCTTGGCCACCACGGCGTCCAGGTGGTCCTCCGGTTCGCGGTAGGTGATCCAGTCGAACGGCGGGACCAGCATTTCATAGGGAAAGGGCTCGGCGAGCTGGACGATGCCACAGGCGCGGCACGCCGCGAGACCGAGCGGGCGGCGCGCGACCCGCGCGTCGGGCGCCGTCAGGAAATGACTGGACGCGGGCTGATCACCGAAATCGATCAGGCGCTCGGCCTGGTGGGCGCCGCATACCAGGCAGGCCTTCATGCATGGCCACTCAGTCTTGAGCGGTTTTCGGCCGGCGCGGACCCGCGATCGATCCGCCGCGACAAGCGGGCCCAGGCGGCGGGGCGCCGCCCCAGGAGAAACTGGCCGCACCACCAGCAGCCGAGACGTCCCAGGCGGCCATACCAGCGCGGTCGCGCGGCGAGCCCAAGCAGCGTCGCGCGCATGAAGGTCGACATGACGACCGGCGCGGCCATGACCGCGGCGTCGACATCGCGAAACGCCGGCGTCGCGAGCTTGCGCTGTATTTCGAGCGCGACCCTTCGCTGCGCTTTCGCATCGCGCATGCCGCGCGCGGAATAGGACTCGGTCGAGACGCGAAACCAGGCGAGCGAGCGCGGCACGGCGCAAAAACCGTGCCGGAACGCGATCGCGTAAAGGGCGAACCAGTCCGAATGCCATTCCAGTCGCGGATCGAAGCCACCCACCTCGAGCAGGGCATCGCGCCGGATCAGGGCCGTGTTCGCCGCCAGGCACACGAACCGTCGCCGCGCCAAGCGTCGGAATTCCGCCGGCGGGAAAAATCGCGCCGCGTCGCCCGCGACATACCACATGCCGAGATCCGAGTCCCGGCCGTGAACGGTGACCCGCCGGTCGTCGGGCCGCCACTCGGTAAATTGGGACACGATCAGCTTGGCATCGGGAAACGCAACCGCTGTCTCGGCGAGCGTCTCGCAAGCGTCGGGCGCCAGTTTTTCATCGGCGCTGGCCAGAAGAATGTAGTCGCCGGTGGCCGCCTCGATGCCGCGTTGGATCGCGTGGACGGCGCCTTGTCGCTGGTCGTTGATGAGTAAATCCAGGGTCCCCAGCCGATCGCGATAGGACTCGATCACGGCGAGGCTGCCGTCGGTGGACGCGTCCTCGATCACGATGACCTGGTCGGCCGGCCGGGTCTGTTCGGCAATCGCCTCGAGGGCGGTCCGAAGCTCGCTGGCGTGGTTGCGATTAGGCAGTATAATCGAAACGCGAACCAAGTTTCACCCCCCGGGATAAAGACTAAAGGTGGCGCGCATGCCAGCGTTGACCGGCTGCGGGTGGATAGATATCAGAGTTTGCCGC
>Ga0114931_10004183_pt1 | contig 18054 bp, 16 predicted proteins | sample 2SBtaG_FD_89579 | JGI IMG/M metagenome (GOLD analysis project Ga0114931, IMG submission 89579) | Deep subsurface microbial communities from Kolumbo volcano to uncover new lineages of life (NeLLi) - 2SBTROV14_V59a metaG | ecosystem: Environmental > Aquatic > Marine > Volcanic | place: Kolumbo...
CCGTCGGTGCGACCAACTTTCCGTCGGCGGGTCCCGGCGTTGTGCAACTTGGTGCCGCCCTTGGCGGCGGTACCGTGACGGACCCGAGCGGCCTGATCGGAGAAGGCCTGACGCTCGGCATCGGACGGCTTTCCGACTCCGGCGTGAGTTTTGCAGCAATCCTCAATGCCCTGCAGGGCAATGCGAATACCAATATCATTTCCACGCCAACGATCGTCACAACGGATAACGAGGAAGCAAGCCTCAACGTCGGCCAGGAAGTGCCGTTCGTTACCGGTTCGTTTTCCAACACTGGCGGCACCGCTGGCGCACTCAACCCGTTTCAGACCATTCAGCGCCAGCAGGTCGGCGTGAAACTGACGATAACGCCGCAAATCAACGAGGGCGATTCGCTGTTGCTGAAGATTTCGCAGGAGATTTCGAATATCGCATCGTCCTCCGCCGGCGCCGTCGACCTCATCACCAACGAAAGGACGATCGAAACCACGGTCATCGTCGAGGACGGACAAATCCTGGTACTCGGTGGCCTGCTCGAAGATAACCTGCGCGAATCCGAACAACGGGTGCCGATCCTCGGCAGCATTCCGCTTCTGGGCGCACTTTTTCGCACCCGTAATTCGTCCTTTGTCAAGACAAACCTGATGGTTTTCATACGGCCCAAAATTTTGCGCGATTCGGCACAGACGAGTTTTGAAACCAACGCCAAGTACAATGCGATTAGGGACTCGCAACAGGGTGGCCGCGTAAGGCTGATGCGGCAATCGGTGCGGCCCACACTGCCGCCGATCGAAACCTACCAGAACCCGCCGGAACGTGAAGACGCCCAAAAGGAATGAGCCGGACTGCGACCCTGATGGAAAATACTTCGGAAATCGTCCTCGAACTCGAAACCGAGCCGGCCGACGAGCCGCCCGTCATGGAAGAAAAGCCTGGCCGGGCGCTGCCGTTCTCTTTCGCCAAACGTCACGGCGTGCTGATTCGGGAATTTGCCGATGGCGTTGCACATGTCGTATACCGGGCTGGCGCATCGCCGTTGAGCCTCGCCGAGACTCGGCGCTTTACGGGCATGCCGCTGAAGCTCACGCGCGTCACCGCCGAAGCGTTCGATGGCATGTTGCAGCAGACCTACGAACAGGGCAATCAGATGGCGATGCAGATGGTCGGAAATCTCGACGAACATACGGACCTCCTGCAGGTCGCCCAGGAACTCCCTGAACCGTCCGATCTGCTGGAAAGCGACGATGACGCACCGATCATTCGTTTCATCAACGCAGTATTGACCGAAGCGATCAAGGGGAACGCGTCGGACGTGCATATCGAACCTTACGAGAATCGCCTCGTTGTCAGGTTCCGGGTGGATGGTGTGTTACAGGAAGTCCTGCAGACGCGCCGCGCGCTGGCGCCGCTGGTCGTGTCGCGCATCAAGGTCATGTCCAAACTCGACATCGCCGAGAAACGACTGCCGCAGGACGGCCGAATCTCACTGAAGATTGCCGGTCGCGCCGTTGACGTCCGCGTGTCGACGATGCCATCCGGGCATGGTGAACGCGTCGTCCTGCGCCTGCTCGACAAACAGGCCGGGCGTCTCGATCTAGGCTCTCTCGGCATGGACCCGGCATCACGGGCGCTGATGGACGAGCTTATTCATAAACCACACGGCATCATTCTCGTTACCGGACCGACCGGTTCCGGCAAGACGACGACGCTGTACGCGGCACTCGAGCGTATCAACGACAACAGCCGCAATATCATGACGGTCGAAGACCCGATCGAATATTTCATCGACGGCATCGGCCAGTCACAGGTCAATACCAAGGTCGAGATGACGTTTGCCCGAGGCTTGCGCGCGATCCTGCGGCAGGATCCAGACGTCGTCATGGTCGGCGAGATCCGCGACATTGAGACGGCCGAAATTGCCGTGCAGGCCAGCCTTACCGGACACCTGGTGTTGTCCACGCTGCATACCAACACCGCCGCCGGTGCGGTTACCCGCCTGCGTGACATGGGCGTCGAGCCGTTCCTCTTGTCCTCGAGCCTGATAGGGGTTCTCGCGCAACGCCTGGTACGCGTGCTGAACGACGACAACAAAATTCCCAATGTCGCCAGCGAATACGAATGCCGAACCCTGAAGATCAACGCCGAAAATCCGCCGACGCTTTATAAACCCGGCGAGGACGACGCCAACGGCTTCCACGGCCGAACCGGAATCTACGAGCTGATTGTGATCGACGATACCATGCGCACCATGATTCATGACGGCGCCAGCGAACAGCAGATGGACAAGTACGCCCGGACGCTGACGCCGAGTATTCGTGATGACGGCTGTCGCCGCGTCCTCGCCGGCGACACGACGCTGGAAGAAGTGCTCCGCGTTACGCGGGCAGACTAGAAACGACGCAGGGACTGTTGCATGGGCGCTTTCGAGTTTGTAGCTCTCGACAAGAACGGTAAGGAGTCGAAAGGCCTGCTCGAGGGCGACACGCCGAAACATGTCCGCCAATTGCTGCGCGACCGACAACTGTTGCCGGTCAAAGTCACCGAGGTCACGCAAAAAGAAAGCGGGCGGCAGGCCAGCTTCTCGTTTCGTCGCGGCCTGTCGGCCAGCGATCTTGCGCTGCTCACGCGACAGCTTGCGACGCTGACGCAGTCGGGGCTGCCGCTCGAGGAAGGGCTACTCGCCGTCAGCCAGCAGAATGAGAATCCACGGACGAAGAGCATTATGCTCGGCGTGCGTGCACGCGTTATGGAAGGCCATACGCTGGCCGACGGCTTCGCCGAGTTTCCACAGGCTTTTCCTGAATTGTATCGCGCCACCGTCGCGGCGGGAGAACAATCGGGCCACCTGGATGCGGTCCTGGAACGGCTCGCCGACTTCACCGAATCGCGACAGATATTGCAGCAGCAAGTGCGCAACGCCCTGATCTATCCGATCGCACTGGTGGTTACGGCCACTGGCATTATCAGTTTCATGCTCGCCTACGTCGTGCCGAAAGTCGTCAACATTTTCGAAAACTACGACGAGCAACTGCCACTTCTAACGCGCATCATGATCGGCGCGAGCGATTTTATTCGCGACCACTGGTTCGCTCTGATTACGTTTTTCGTGCTCTTATTCTTCGGCATCCGTTCTTTACTGAAGGAAGAAGGGCCGCGACGACGCTACCATCGCCTGCTGTTGCACCTGCCCATCGTTGCGAGGCTGACGCGTGGCATCAATACCGCACGTTTCACGCAAACGCTCAGCATTCTCGCCGGCAGCGGCGTGCCTATACTCGAATCCCTGCGAATTGCCGCACAGGTTGTCGTCAACATACCCATGCGCGAAGCCGTCGAGGAGGCGGCGCTCAGAATTCGTGAAGGCGGCATGATCAGTCGCTCGCTCGAAGCCAGCAAACTCTTTCCACCGATGACGACGCACCTGATCTCGAGTGGCGAGGCAAGCGGCAGGCTCGAAGAGATGCTGGCGCGCGCCGCTACCAACCAGGAGCGTGAGGTCGACGGGCTGATTGCCACACTGCTCGGCATCATGCAACCGCTCCTTGTTATCGTGATGGCCTTCATCGTGCTGATGATCGTGCTGGCTATCCTGTTGCCGATATTCGAACTCAACAATCTCATCCGCTGATTCCGGCAACTCTATCTCATTATTTCCATTGCGATTTCGCGGGCTCGGCAAATATGTCGACCAGGCGCTTGCACACGCAAAATTTTCACGCTATACAGGCAAAAACAGCCTATGGAAGAACGGATTTTCAAGGATAGCTAACCGTCATTTGCCGGGGTAAGTGACAGATGAACAGCGAATTGAATGACACAAGACCCGCGGTCGCGGAAGAAGGCTCAAACCAGCTCGACGGTGACGAGATGGCGGATACGGTGGTTCTTACCGAAACCGAGTTTACCGATAACGTCGGCGATGCATCTGTCGAGATCAACGTCGAAGAGCTGATCGCAGACGTCGAAAAGGATGGCGACCAGGCCTCGCCCCGCAAGAAGGAAGTACGGCGGCGACTCGAAGAACTCGCGGAATCGCAGTCGGTGGAAGATACTTTCGCCATCGATTTCGACGACGATTGATTTTCGGGCTGCCAGCCATGTCAGCCTGCCCGTGATCGCCTTTTCCCCTGGAGCCAAAAATCGGCAAGGTGTTGGAAGGCAGCGTCCAGCGCGATAGCAACAGCGTTCGCATCGTCGCCCGGTTGATCGACGCGGAAACGGGTTTCCAGCTCTGGTCAAAGACCTACGACCGTGAAATCGGTGACATATTCGCGGTGGATGCAGGCGGAACTCTTTTTCAAAGCAGCACTGGCGCTGGATCCGGATTTTTTCGAAGCAGAACTGGAACTTCTGCAAACCTGTGAGTTGCAGACAATAATGGGTGCAATAAGCTTTCCTCAAGCCCGACAGCACCAGCTGCCCGCAATGCACCGATTGCTCGCGGAACGACCTGATGACGGAATGGTGTTGATGATGGCGGGCTACATTCAACATGACCGTGCCACGAGGAGATACTCCGGTATTTTGCCATCCTGGCACAGGTGCCGTCTGAACCGAATGCGGCGATGCTTGGCATCCTGGACGGACTCGTGTCACGTTGGCGCCAATCCCCAGGCCCGGTAACGCCGAATGTGCAAGGCGCCGAGGCTTTAATTGCCATGGCACGCGGCCAAACGGAGAAGGCGGTGAGACTGGCGCTCGAGGACCTCGATCGCCCGATGTGAACGGTATTCGATCATCGAAAATCTCTCGAGCTTGATCTCACCCCCCCCAAAAGCTCACTGTGATCGAAGAGTTTTCGCGCAATCACGTGAATGACCTTGCCTTCTTTCTGCAATTCTCCCTGCACACCCATTAACCGTGCATTGAGCAACACGTCTCTTTGCGCATCGGAAACCTGCTTCCACAGGATCAGGTTGCTGTAGCCTGTCTCGTCCTCGAGGGTCACGAAAATCACGCCGCTTGCCGTGCCCGGCCGCTGCTTCGTGATCACGAGACCGGCGATCCGCACTGCCTGTCCTGAATCGAGTTCACTCAAACGGCTGGCGGGAACATAGCGGTAGCGATCGAGAATTTGCCGCAGGAGCGCCAGCGGATGACGACCCAGGGTAAGCCCCAGGCTCCGGTAGTCGGCGACGATGTCCTGCCCTTCCGTCGGCCGGCGTAGCATCGGCACCGCTGCATAGCGGTCGAGGGAGGGAAACAACGGTATCGGCGTCTCGACACCGGCAACCGTCCAGCGCGCCTTGTGGCGGTGGCCTGCCAGCGACTTCAGGGCACCGGCGGCCGCCAGTGCATTCAGGTCACCCCGCTCGAGCCCGGTCGTCTCGAGCAGCTGCTGAATGCTCCGGTAAGGCGCCGTTCTCTGTGCAACGACTGCCTGTGCCGCCTTTTCCGACAGGCCCCTGACTTGCCGAAGGCCGAGCCGTAATGCCGGCTCACCATCGTCGGCCCGTTCGAGGCTCGAATCCCGGCCGCTCTCATTGACGTCGACGGGGCGTATCTCGACACCATGGCGACGTGCGTCCTGGATGAGCTGCGACGCCGAGTAAAAACCCATGGGCTGGCTGTTTAAAAGGGCGCAGGTGAAAGCGGCGGGGGCGTGGAATTTAAGCCAGCAAGACACGTAGACAAGCAATGCGAAACTGGCCGAATGCGACTCCGGGAAACCGTATTCGCCGAAGCCCAGGATCTGCTGAAAGATCTGTTTCGCAAAATCTTCCGCGTAGCCGCGTGCCTGCATGCCCTGTATGAGTTTTTCCCCGAACGGCCCGAGTCCGCCGCGACGCTTCCATGCCGCCATCGCGCGCCGCAGGCGATCCGCCTCACCCGGCGTAAAGCCTGCGGCGACCACAGCCAGTTGCATCACCTGCTCCTGGAAAATCGGTACGCCCAGGGTGCGCTGCAGCACCTTCCTGACCGCATCGCTCGGGTATTCGATCGCTTCTTCGCCATTCCGGCGGCGGAGATACGGATGCACCATATCACCCTGTATGGGCCCGGGGCGGATGATCGCAACCTCGATCACGAGGTCGTAATAACAACGCGGCTTCAGCCGCGGCAACATTGCCATCTGCGCGCGCGACTCGATCTGGAAGACGCCCATCGTGTCGCCGGCGCAAATCATGTCGTAGACGAGCGGGTCTTCGGCCGGCACGGTCGCGAGCGTGTACTCGCGACCATCGAACTTGCGGATCAGGTCGAAGCTGCGGCGTATAGCCGTCAGCATGCCGAGACCGAGTACGTCGACCTTCAACAGCCCCAGGTCCTCGAGATCGCACTTCTCCCACTGGATGACCGTCCGGTCTTCCATCGCCGCGTTCTCGACGGGCACGAGTTTCGCCAGGGGCCCGTTCGAAATCACGAAACCGCCGACATGCTGTGAGAGGTGACGCGGAAAACCCAGCAATTGCCGAACCAGGTAGAGGAGGCGCTTGACGACCGGGCTGCCGGGATCGAGGCCAGCCTCGAGCACCCGGCTGTCATCCACCTCCCTGCCATCCCACCATTGCATCGAACCCGCCAGCCTGTTGACCTGCAGCCCGCTCAAACCCAATGCCTTGCCGACGTCGCGCAGCGCGCTGCGGGGGCGATAGGTGATGATCGTGGCCGCCAGTGCAGCCCTGTCCCTGCCGTACTTCCGGTAGATGTACTGGATGACTTCCTCGCGGCGCTCATGCTCGAAATCGACATCGATATCCGGCGGCTCATTGCGCTCTTTGGAAATAAAACGCTCGACCAGCGTCTCCATGCGATTTGGGTCGACCTCGGTAATCCCGAGGCAAAAACAAACCGCGGAATTCGCGGCCGAACCACGCCCCTGGCAAAGGATGCCCTGGCCTTTGGCGAAGGCGACGATGTCGTAGACGGTCAGGAAGTAGGGCTCATAGCCGAGTTCGCGAATCAACTCGAGTTCATGTTCGATGAGGGTCGTGACCTTCCCCGGTATGCCCGCCGGCCAGCGCTTTTGCATACCCGCCCCGGTCAGCCGCCTGAGATAAGTTTGTGCTGTCTCACCTTCAGGCACGATTTCGTCCGGGTATTCATAACGTAACTCATCCAGCGAAAAGCAGGTCTCGCTGGCGATGACGAGCGTCTCCTGCAGCAACTCGCGAGGATAAATCGTCTCGAGAACCTGCCGCGGCCTGAGGTAACGCTCGCCATTCGGATAAAGGGTAAAACCGGCACGATCGAGCGTTATGCCTTCGCGAATCGCCGTTACCGTATCCTGCAGGGCACGACGCCGCCGGCAATGCATGTGCACGTCACCGCTTGCGACGAGCGGCAAACCGAGCGCCTGGCCCAGGCGGCGAAGGCGTTCGAGCCGCCGCTGTTGCAGGCCGTCTGCGAGCAATTCCACGGCGATCCACAGGCGGTCGCGGAAGGCATCGGTGATCCACGTGTCCTCGGCGCCCAGCAACAACTGGTTACCAGGAATCCACAACACGAAACAATCCCTGAGGCCCTCCGAAAAATCATCGGCCGTCACCGCGTAGCGGCCCTTCGCCGCGGCTCGCCTGCCGCGTGTGATCAGCGCGCAAAGTTGTCCGTAGCCGTCCCGGTTGCGCGCCAGGACGACGAGTTTCAGGTTCGTGTCGAGCCGAAACTCGGCGCCGACGATCAGTTTTTCGAGACCGTTTTCTTTTGCGGCAACGTGGGCACGTACGATCCCCGAAACCGAGCACTCGTCCGTGATCGCCAACGCTGCATAGCCCAGCTTTGCTGCCGTTGCGGTAAGCTCCGCGGGATGCGATGCGCCTCTTAAGAATGTGAAGTTACTGAGGGCATGCAGTTCGGCATAGGCGCTCACCCGAACATTCCGTGCAGGTACCAGTGATCCTTGTCTTTGCCGCGGTTCCGGTAAACCCACAAATGCACGCGCTTCGGGTTTACCGCGGCGAAATAGTCCCTGGCGATGCCCTCGCCGTCCCACCAGCCGGTCTCGAGGCGTTCGGGCTCGCCAAGGAGTTGCAGCGGCCCCTGGTAACAGGGCACACCCCGATGCGTCTCGAGACGGCGCGGTTCTTCCAGTATCCACAGGGGCCTTTGCACCACCAGGCTGTTCGTATGGCCCAGCGGGGTACTGGTGCAATGCGGCGCCACCGCAAAATTGCTGCAAAGCTGCCAGGCATACTGGGGGCGGTACTCGGCGACGGTCATGACGCCATGGACCGATGCCTCACCGATACGGGCGCTCAGGCGTTCGGCGAGATGCGTGATCGGGGTATTTTGCGGTTGGCTTTCCCTGCGCTTGAATTTGAGGTTCTCTGTTTGCGCCGTGAACGGCTGACCCTGTCCCGCACATAAACGGATAGCGATGACCGGCGCAGGAAGCGCCAGGCGCTCGAACCTGATCTCCAGCAAGCTGAACCAGTGCTGCACGGCCCGGTCCGGCTGCACACAACCAAGGCTCAAAGGTGTCGCCGGCACCTGCAGGTGAAAAAAACTGAATTCCAGGTACTGCACTGCCAGCTGCCGCCTGAGAAGAAAACGCTCCAGCCGTAGCAGCAACTCGTGGCAGGCATTCAGTAACAGGCCCGCATCATCCTGTTCTTCGCTGAGATCGAAATCGGCGATGAATCGTTCGGCCGCCCGGTAACTCGCACGTGGATCCGGCAGGCGGCCTGCTGCGCGGTCGAGTTCCAGGAGACGTGCCGCACCGAAGCGTTTGGCAAAGCCCGATCGCGGCAGGCGCAGGGCCTCACCGATCGTGGTGACGCCCATTCCCTCCAGGGACGTACAAACGGCTTGTGGCCAGGCGGCACAGCCGAGCGGCAAGAGCCCGAGCCTGCCGACCAGGTTGCGTGGATCCCGGATACAGGCTCTCTGCCCGGCCCGCGCCAGCCAGGTTGCAGCAAGCGGGGTTGGCGCGATTGCGACGCTGGCAGCAAAGCCCTGGCTGTCCAGCTCGTCGACAATGCGCTGCCGCAGCGTGCGGATACCCCCGAACAGCTTCAGGCTGCCGGCAATTTCCAAAAGCAGCACGGCAGGCGGCTCGATGCAGGCGAGCGAGGTAAATCCTTCGGCCCATGCAGCGATCGCTCTCAGAACCTCTGCTTCCCGAAGCGGATTTCTTTCCCCGAGGTGTACCGTTGGCAATAAGGCCAGTGCTGCATTAACCGTCAGCCCCGGCCCGATGCCTGCCGCCCGGGCCTGCCCGTTCGCCAGCAAAACCTTTCTAAGTCCTTGCCGGTCCTCGAAAACCGCCGCGGCTGTTGCCGTATCCAGGAGCGCTTCGAGCGGCAATGCCGGTAAGTGAACACTGAGCCACAACTGCCTGGGAGGAATAGCGGGCTGCAGCGATGAGCCGACCTGCGGAAGCTCTGCCAACACAAGATCAAGGGACTGGTTGCGGCTTCGCGGGCTTTTTACAGGGGAAGTCGGAGTGGCTTCCCGTAAGCGGGCCGGTGGCTTTTCTGAAGTCGCCACGGATTACCCCGCATAGTCTCGTACCACGGCGGGCCTGCCGCCGCGATTCTTCAGGATCCCGAGATCCGTCCCCTCTGCGCCTGCATCGATCCGGATGCGCAGTGCTGCCGCCGAAGGCTGGGACAGGGCCTTGAGCGAACGAAAAGCGATTGCCCAGCTTCGCCCTTTCTCCGCGGCAAGCTGCAAACGCCGGCTGGCTGCATCATCGAGTGCCTCCGACCATAGCAACACCGCTGCACAGTTGCCCGAGGACAAGGCCTGCTCGGCGGCCCACAGCGCTTCCTGTGCCGTCCCGGGCCGGACGATGAGTACCCGGGAAAGATTGACACCCCACTGGCTGAGCGCCGGCGGGTACGGCGCAAAAGGCGGTGCGACCCAGGCGATCCAGCCTGCCGCCGCCGCGTCTCCGGGCTGGCTGAGCTTCGCCAGCGCCGGCATCAGGAGCTGCAACTCACCGCAACCGTAGTGATCGACCAGGATTTCGGTCAGCGCAGGGTGTGGCCAGCCACCGCCGGGAAGATGCCGGTCGAGTTTCGGGTAGCCGCTGGCAAGCCCCTGCCAGCCTGCGGCTTCTGCCCGGGCCTGCCCCCGCCATATGCGCGGGTTTTCAAGCAGGCTCTCGAGTGCATCCGGCATTTCAGATCCGGGCGCTAGTGCAAGGGAATGCCGTTGCGGATGACGCCGACGACGACGCCCTCGATCACCATGGCCTGCACATTGAGGTCGACCTGTATCGGTTCGAACTCATCGTTCTCGGGCAGCAACCAGACCATGGATCCGTCCTGCCGGTAACGCTTGACCGTGACTTCGTCCTCGACCCGGGCCACGACGATCTGCCGGCTGCGGACCTCCGGCGTCCGGTGCACGGCGACAAGATCGCCATCGAGAATGCCGGCATCTTTCATACTCATGCCGTGTACCCGCAACAGGTAATGCGGTTTGGGATCGAACAGCGCCTGGTCGATCCGGTAATGCGTCTCGATGTGTTCCTCGGCGAGCATCGGGCTGCCGGCGGCAACCCGGCCAACCAGCGGCAACCCGAGTTGTTCTCGCAGGGAGTCCTTTAGCTGGATGCCCCTGGAAGTCCCCGGCATGAGTTCCAGGACGCCTTTTTTCTGCAGGGCACGGAGGTGTTCCTCGGCAGCGTTGGCGGACTTGAAACCGAGTTCCTTCGCGATCTCGGCACGCGTAGGGGGCATGCTGTATTCTTCTATAAATGTTTGAATCAGCTCGAGAATTTCGCGTTGCCTGGGTGTTAACTGGCGCATTGAAGCATACCTGTAATAATAAACAGTATTGCCATTATATACAGGTGAATCCCGTAGTCAAATTCCGCGCTTTCGTTCGACAATGCACCGGCGAAACACAGCTTCGGCCGGTGCATTGTCGAACGAAGCGACGACATGTCGGGAAACAGCGACAATCCTAAGAAAAACAAGGAATTTCATTGAAGCCAGAGGAACTTTACGAAATAATGCGCGGGCAGTTTTATCCCAACAGAGGAAATTCGGACAATGATTAAGAAAGTATTGAAAGTGGGCGCTATCGTACTCGTCCTGGGGGTAGCCTCTGGTTGCGCCAGCCAGGCAACGATCGACGCAGCACAAGCGACTGCCGATGCAGCCGCGCGTGATGCGGCGGCAGCCAAATCTGCCGCGGAAGCAGACCGTGCAGCGGCTGACAGCGCGGCACAGGCAGCAGCGAGCGCCCAGAGCACCGCAGACCAGGCACTCTCTGCAGCAACCGAGGCACAGGCTTGCTGCGATGCAAACCGCGACCGGCTGGAACGCATGTTCCAGAAGTCACAGGCCAAGTAGTTCTGATCTGCCAGCCTGGAAATTGCACCAGTTGGCGCGTAAGCGCGGTTAAGGATTTGATCGGTTACGGGATTTTCCGAGGGAGTGGAATAACGGTGTCTATTGCCGAGTGAGGAAAATTCTGTAAACCATCAAAGACTGGGCGAGAGCGCGTCATACTGGCACAATATCCGGGCTAGGAGTCTGTCAGCAGAAAATATTCCTACCGCGCAGACTCCCGGAGGCTTATTCAGACGCCGCGCTGGTCGCGGCGTCTTTTATTTTGTGCCCGGTAACGGCGGGAATACCGTTAGCGAGGACCAGCAGTTTTTCGGCGGTATCCCAATCGAGCGTGCCGGGTCGTTCGTTGGTTGCCGCAACGAATTGCAGCGTTAATGCCGTCATCGCATCGCGCGCGGCGGCAGGCGCAAGCGACGCCTCCCCCTGCAATGACGCCTCGATCGAAGCATCCGGCTCCGGGACCTCCAGTACCGGGTGCACTTCTGCCACCAGTTCGTCACCGTTCCAGCCAATCTTTACGGGCTCGTTGATAATCCTGACGACTGTCTTAACATCGACCCTGCCGAACAGGTAGTCGATATCCTCAGGGAACATACGAATGCAGCCGTGGCTGACGTGCATGCCGACGCCTGCCGGCCTGTTGGTGCCATGAATCAGGTAACCCGGAAGGCCCAGGCGCAATGCGTAGTCGCCGAGTGGATTCTGCGGCCCGGGCCGGACAATTCGTGGCAATGGATCACCTTCAGCAGCGTGCTCCGCACGAATCGAATCCGGCGGATACCAGCTCGGATGACGGACCTTGGAGATGATGGTGGTGCGGCCGAGCGGTGTCTCCCAGTCCATACGGCCGATGCTGATCGGGTAGGTCATCACGACAGCCGGTTGGCCCGCTTGTGCTTCCGGGTAGTAATAAAGGCGGAATTCGGCCAGGTTCAATACCACGCCGTCGCGTGGGCCAGGCGGCAATACGTAGCGGGTGGGCAATACGACCTCGGTGCCCTCGCCCGGCAACCAGGTGTCGACGTCCGGGTTGGCACGAACGATGTCTTCATAACCGAGCCCATGGCGGCGGGCAATATCGAGCAGGGTATCGTCGGCGCGCGCCGTAACCGTGATCATCGCGCCAACGACATCGTTGCCGCCCGGTGGCAGGACGTAGACCTCTGCCAGCGTACAAAGCGGTGTCGCTGCCAGTAGCAACGCAACAGAAATCACCTTGATCCTGACCGCTTTCACTGTCCTGCTTCGTCCTGTCTGATGACTTCGATCTCGGATTCACTGTCGCGTAGCCAATCCTGCATTGCGGCACAGTCGAGCAGCCTGCCCGGGTAAATGCTTGCGGATTCCGGCAAGTTGATACCGTATGTCCTGAAGCGCAAGACCACCGGCGCAAACATCGCGTCGGCAACGCTGAACCTGCCGAAGAGCCAGTCGCCCTCCTTTGCGAAACGACTATGGCAATCCGACCAGATCGAGAACACGCGATCGATGTCCGCTGCAACCGCGTCCGCCAGCGTCACCTTACGTCCCATCGCGCGACAATTCATAGGCATTGCTTCACGTAATGCAGAAAATCCCGAATGCATTTCAGCGCTGACCGAGCGCGCGTGCGCCCGGGCAGCGGGGTCGTCCGGCCACAGGCCCGAATTCGGCCAGCGTTCGGCGACGGTCTCCGCAATCGCCAGGCTGTCCCAGATCACCTCGTCATCAAGTATCAGTACCGGCACGCGTCCGGCCGGCGAAAACGCGGCGATTTCGCCGGCGCTCGTATCCGTGTCCAGCGGTATCCGGTGTTCCTCGAATTCGACCCCCGCCTCTTTAAGGAGCAGCCAGGATCGCAGCGACCAGCTCGAATAGTTCTTGTTACCGATAACCAGTTTCACGCCAGCCATTATTCCACAAAAGCACCTTAATCTGTGCACTGATGTGGTTGAATTGACGGCTGTTTTTGTCCATTAAACGCATCTGCCGGCGTCGCCGGCCCTGGCAAGCTGCATCCGCCGGCCGGCCCTTCTTGCCTGCCACGGCAATCGTCAGAAGCGTATCAGGACCGAGCCCCAGGTAAACCCGCCGCCGAATGCTTCGAGCAAGATCAACTGGCCGCGTTGAATACGGCCATCGCGCACCGCAACGTCGAGCGCCATCGGCACTGACGCGGCCGAGGTATTGCCGTGGATCTGCACGGTCTGAATAACCTTCTCCATGGGAAAGTGCAGCCGCTTCGCGGTTGCTTGGATGATCCTCAGGTTGGCCTGGTGAGGAATCAGCCAGTCGAGTTCGTCGGCACTGATGTTGTTCGCGTCGAGCGCCTCCCTGGCAATCGATTCCAGGGTCCTGACGGCGACCTTGAACACGTCGTTGCCGCTCATCATGATTCTCGAATCACCAACGCCCGCTGCCGCGAGATCCAGCGAAACACCGACCGGGTAATAGAGCAGATCCTTGTATTGCCCGTCGGCGCCGAGATGCGTCGAAATTATGCCCGGCTTCTCCGACGGCTTGAGGATCACCGCGCCCGCCCCGTCACCGAACAATACGCAAGTACTGCGATCGCGCCAGTCGAGGAGCCTCGTGATGATTTCCGCGCCGATGACCAGTGCGCATTGGATATCACCCGCGCGTATGAACTTGTCCGCCGTACTCATGGCGTAGATAAAACCGGTACACGCCGCCTCGATACTGAAAGCCGCGCAGGCAGGAATTCCCATCTTGTGCTGAATGATCGATGCGATGTTCGGAAAAATCAGATCCGGACTGGTTGTACCGACAACAACAAGGTCGATGTCCTCGACGGTTACCCCCGCATCTTCTATCGCAACCCGTGCGGCGTTGACGCAGAGATCCGAGGTCAGCTCGTCAGCCGCGGCAACGTGACGCTCCTCTATGCCGGTTCGCGTCCGAATCCATTCGTCGCTGGTGTCGACCATCTTTTCCAGGTCGGCATTCGTCAGGACTCGCTCCGGCAGATAATGACCGGTCCCTGCGATTCTCGAATAGGTCATGCGGCTTCCTGTTGCATCAGGTTTCCGATTTGCTGCGGTACCTGGTTTCTCAATTCAACCAACGCTGTTTCGATCGCGTGCTCGAAGGCGTACGAATCCGCGGCGCCGTGGCTCTTGATTACAATACCATTAAGGCCAACCAATGATGCACCATTGTAATTGCGTGAATCCATCTCGTTGTGCAAATTCTTCAATACCGGGCTTGCGAGAAACGCCTGCAACCTGGCAAGAAAATTTTTCGTAAACGCCCGCCTGACATAGTGCGACGTGAGCCCGACAGTGCCTTCCATCGTCTTGAGCGCTACGTTTCCGGTGAAACCATCCGTGACAACGACGTCAGCTTTACCGGAGAATATTTCGTTGCCTTCGATGAAGCCGACGTAATTGAGCACGCTCTTGTTGAGCTTTGCTGCAGCATCCCTGACGTTATCGTGTCCCTTCGTGTCCTCGACGCCGATGTTCAGCAGTGCGACCCGCGGCCTGCCGATGCCGCGAATGCCCGATGTAACGATGGAGCCCATGAGCGCAAACTGGAACAACTGATCTGCACTGCTCAGGGTGTTGGCGCCCAGGTCGAGCATATGCACCGTGCCGCCGATGGCGGGTAGTTCGGCGATGATCGCGGGACGGTCAATACCGGGCAGCATCTTCAGCACAACTTTGGCAGTCGCCATCAAGGCCCCCGTATTGCCGGCACTGACACAGGCTTCAGCAATCCCGTCCTTGACAAGATTGACGGCGACGCGCATTGATGAATCCTTTTTCTTGCGAAGCGCCACGGCCGGCGACTCCGACATGCCGACGACTTCGGTAGCGTTCGAGATACTCAGGCGCGGCTCATCGCCCACGATTCTCGAAACGAGATCTTCGAGTCCATGCTGATCACCGACGAGGATCAATTCGAGCCTCGCATGCTTTCGCAGGCATGCGCGCGCCGCTCGTACCACGATCTCGGCACCGAGATCGCCGCTCATCGCGTCGAGTGATATGACGGATTTTGTTCCCACGAAATCTTTCGCTCAGGAAGCCCGCGTTGCAGGCACGCTGTGAAGATCGAGAACGTCTACTCTTCGTCGGCTGTTTCAGGCGGCACAATGACCTGCTTGCCGCGATAGAAGCCGTCCTGCGTCACGCGGTGCCGCAGGTGCGTTTCGCCGGAAGTGGGATCGACCGACAAGGCCTGTCCTTTCAGCTTGTCGTGTGAGCGGCGCATGCCGCGCCTCGATGGTGTCTTTCGACTTTTTTGAACTGCCATTTAATTCTCCAGGAACAACGACCACGAGGCCGCCCTCAAACTTTGATCTACGAACCGGGCTCAGCCCGGCATTCGCTTGTTCGTTTTGCCCATCTGCGATCTCAGGTCGGCAAATGGCCGTGTTGTGGCTGGCGTCGTCGCCGCAATGCGCTTCGCCAGCGGACCGCAGGACGCCGGCGACTTATGCGCGGGGGCCACTGGCAATGCCATGATCAGCACCTCCTCCACAACGTCCAGCAATCGTATTGTATCCGCCTCTTGTTCCCATATCTCGCAGTCCTTTAGCGCTGCAAAATCAGCGGCTGCCCCGCGACCGGTAAACACGACGCTGACAGAGGTCTCCACCGGCATTGTGAACGCTTCGAGGCAGCGCTGGCAAACCGTCGCCAGGTCGGCCCTTATGCGGCCTTTTACTGCCGGCAGTGGCCGCTGGCCGTCGAGCCAGTAAAATTCGAGCGAGACGGAGACGGGCGCAGCCCGCCAGTCCTGGGGCCGATCCGCCTGCGCAAGCGCTTCGAGATCCGCCCCGACGACCTCGACAAGCCGCTCAAAATCTCCAAGTACGCCTTTATATTCAATAGCTTGACTACGCTCTGCCAGCTCTGTCGGCAGCACACGATCGAGGAGTGGATTGCCCATGGCGGGCGCATGATAAGGAGCTACATGACGCCTGTCAAAGGTTCAACCGACATTTGCGACGTCAGTCCCTGCGACGGCGCCCGGCATAAAGGCTAAAATTAACAAGAAATTGCAACATCCTGATTACATATGCAAAATCCTTCAGCACCACGGATTACCCTGGCATCCTCATCGCGCTATCGCCAGGGTCTTCTCAATCGTTTCCTCGACGACTACGACGCGGTATCGCCCGACGTCGGGGAAACGGCGCGCGAGGGCGAAGCGCCGGCAGAACTCGCCACGCGACTGGCCCGCAGCAAGGCCGAGGCGGTGTCGAGTAGCCACCGTGAAGCGCTGATTATCGGCGCCGACCAGATTGCCGTGCTCGAAGACACGGTGCTCGGCAAGCCCGGAGATCACCACAAGGCGGTGGAGCAGCTGCTGGCAGCCGCGGGACAGAAGTTGGAGTTCCTGACAGCCGTTTGCATGCTGGACCCCGTGACGCGCCGCCGCTACGAACACATGGACACCACCACGGTACGCTTCCGGCGTTTCGACCGGCGCCTGGCCGAAGCCTACCTGCGCCACGATGAACCCTACGATTGCGCCGGCAGCTTCAGGATCGAGGGTGCGGGCTTCGTCCTTTTCCAGTCTGTCTCGACCGATGATCCGACCGCCCTGATCGGGCTTCCCATGATCTGGCTCGCGGGCACCTTGCAGGAGCTGGGTTACCTCCTGCCCTGAGTGCCGCGAGTCAGCGCCTGGCTTTACCCCGCTTGCCCCCGCTAATGGCGTCGAGGAATCGCTGCAGGTCATCCGGCAACGGTGCGATAAAATGCAACTCGTTGCCGTTCAAGTCCGGAAAGGCGATCGATTGCGCATGCAGGAACAGGCGTTTCAGTCCGCGCTTTTTCGCCTCGGCATTCGTGGTCACGTCACCATATCGCTCATCGCCCGCGATCGGGTGCCCGGCGTGCAGCGCATGCACCCGGATCTGGTGCGTGCGCCCGGTCCGCGGCTGGCACTGCAGCAGGCTATAACGGCCGTACGTGCGTGAAAGCCGCATCAGGGTTTGTGCCGCTTTGCCCGCGCCGCTGACGACGACATGGCGCTCGCCACGCTGGCGGTGCCCGACAAGCAGCGGCGCATCGACGAGGCGCTCGCCGAACTGCCAGTCGCCACTGACCAGGGCCAGGTAGTTCTTCTCCACGCTGCCTCTGCGAAAGCGTTCGTGCAGCTCGCGTAACGCACTGCGACGCTTGGCGAGCACCAGGCAACCCGAGGTTTCCCGATCGAGCCGATGCACGAGAGAAAGGTCTCTCAACCCGGGGCGTGCGGCTCTCAACAACTCGATCGCACCATGACTGACGCCGCTGCCGCCATGCACGGCAAGCCCGCTGGGCTTGTTGATGACCAGCACGCGCTTGTCCTCGAAAATAACCTGCTCCTCGATCGCCGCAAGCCGTTCCGGCGCAGCCTCGGGTGGCCCCTCGCTGAGCCGGGCCGGCGGAATACGAACCTCGTCACCTTCTTGCAGGCGGTACTCCGCCCGTACCCTGCCGCCGTTGACGCGCACCTCGCCCTTCCTGAGCATTCGGTACAGCCGGCTTTTCGGTAATCCCGACAATTCGCGCCTGAGGAAATTGTCGATGCGCTGGCCGGCCAGTTCGGCGTCGATGTGCAGCTTGCGCACACGCGCCCGGCGCATGCCGGCACGGCGTTTGCTGCCGGAGATCATGAAATTCGACTTAATTTTAGTTCACTCAATGACTTAATTCGCATTGCGGCATGCACAAGCTGTGCTATATTACCTGCCCGTAGCGGCATTTGGGCGTTTTGCCCACCGCGCGACGATTTGTGGCTTTGCCGCGCCAAAGCCACAAATCGTCGCGCGGTGGGCGTTTTGCCCACCGCGCGACGATTTGTGGCTTTGGCG